>Ga0070658_10001292_pt1 | contig 21377 bp, 21 predicted proteins | sample KBSC13metaG_FD_64664 | JGI IMG/M metagenome (GOLD analysis project Ga0070658, IMG submission 64664) | Corn rhizosphere microbial communities from Kellogg Biological Station, Michigan, USA - KBS C1-3 metaG | ecosystem: Host-associated > Plants > Roots > Rhizosphere > Soil ...
CCGGGCATGAGTTCGTTCGCGGCCGCTGTCCCCGCTACTCGGTGCTGATCCAAGATGCCGACGAAATCTATGTGACGGCCGACAGCGTCGCGATGATCTCGGACGCGGTCGCCAGCGGCAAGCCAGTCGGTCTCATCGAACCGGGCACGAGCGTTTCCGGAAAGCTGTTCTACGGTCTGCGAAAGTTCGGGGTCCCGGTTCCCGTGCGCGACGTCCGCCACTTCTGGACCAGCGTTCAGGCGCAGGGCCTGGCTGGAACCGTGGAGGCTCCGGTCGCAGGAAAGCTCGACCGCGATCCGCTCGACCTCGCGGTAACTGCCGTTCGCAAGCTTCTCTAGTCAGGCAGCGAGCGCCAGCCGCACATCCCAGCCGCGATAGCGGTCGATCAGCTCCGCGGAATCGTGGCGGATGTGGTTCGCTGCCATCTCGGAGCGAAGTTCTTCGCGCGTGACCTCTCCGGAATCGACGAGTTCGGCGAGGAGCGAGAAGATCAAGGCTTCCTGGTTGGAGTCCGGGTGGCGGCCATAACGGGGACGCAGGCGCGTCAGCATTCCGCGCAAGCCGCGAACCTGATCGTCATAGTCGATGGGCAGGCCACTCTTCCACGGCTGCGTCCGGCGCCTGGTGGTGTGGAGCAATTTGGTCGCGGCGGTCAGCCGGTCGAAATCGTTCCACTCCGGCTCGAGCAACCCGATCGTATCGCCGCCCTCGAGACGAAGGTGCATCCAGTCGAAATAGTCGAATCGGTGCGCAAACAGGTCTTCGAGCTGCACATCGAGGTCCCAATGCCTAAGCTTCGCACAATCGAGCAGCATGACGGAGGAGGCGACATAACCGGGGCGGCGCTTGCGGCCCGGCCGCTCGACGGCACAGATGGCCTTCCCCCCCAAATCGCGCCGGAAAGCTTCGCCGACATCCGAAACGGCAAAGACGTCGGGGTCGGTAACAAGCGCAAGGCCTTCGTACCCCATCAGTTTCGGCGGCGCGAACCGCAGTGGTGTAAAGCTCTGTAGATCCTCCGGAATCCAGCGAACCGCGTGACCCCCGCGAACATAGGTCTGATCGCCGTCGCCAAGCCGCGGGAAATCGCGCGTATGGAGGATTCGAACGTCGAAGCTGTGCGGCTCGGAGGCATTGCGCCGGTAACTGTGGGCCGAAATCTTTGCGCCGAGATACTGGCGATCGTTGGTCTGGATGAAGACCGTGGGCTTCACTGTCGCGTTTCCTCGAAACCCGCCTCCTTCACCGTGCGGTCGAGCTCCACCAGCGTTTTTAGCAGCGGTTCCATCCGATCGAGCGGCCAGGCGTTGGGGCCGTCGGATTTCGCGTTCGCCGGGTCCGGGTGCGTTTCCATGAACAGGCCGCTGATCCCGGCGGCGACGGCCGAGCGCGCCAATACGGGCACGAATTCCCGCTGTCCGCCCGAACTCGTTCCCTGCCCGCCGGGGAGCTGTACCGAATGGGTCGCGTCGAATACGACCGGGCAGCCCGTCTCGCGCATGATCGCAAGGCTTCGCATGTCGGAAACCAGGTTGTTGTAGCCGAACGAGGCGCCGCGTTCGCACACCATGATCGCGTCTTCGTTCACACCTGCGTCCTGGGCAGCGTTCCGCGCCTTGGCGACGACATTGACCATGTCATGCGGCGCCATGAACTGCGCTTTCTTGATGTTCACCGGCCGTCCGGAAGCCGCGACCGCGTGGATGAAGTCCGTCTGGCGGGCGAGGAAGGCCGGCGTCTGGAGTACATCGACAACTTCTGCGACCGGTCCGATCTGCGGAATGTCATGGACGTCGGTGAGCACCGGCACGCCGATTTCGTCGCGAACCTTGGCGAGAACCTTCAGCCCTTCGTCCATCCCGGGCCCGCGAAAGCTCTTGTCGGAGGAGCGGTTCGCCTTATCGAAACTCGATTTGAAAATGAAGAAGATGCCCAGCCGGTCGGCAATCGCCTTCAGGAGCTCGGCCGTGCGAAGCTGCAGCTCCTCGCTTTCGACCACGCAGGGCCCGGCGATCAGGAAGAATGGCCGGTCGAGGCCGACGTCATGCCCAAGCAGGTTCATCGCGGCTATTTAGGAGAGGTCCGCGACAACCGCCACTGGCTGCCAATGGCCAAGGCCGTTGTTTGCCGCGAAATCGGCTGGAATCCCCTTGCCCCGGGCAATGCCTCCGGTCACATAGACGCAGGCGATCCCCATTCGTGCAGCACCGAGAATGTCGGTGTTGAGCCCATCGCCGATCGCCACCACATCGCCCGGCGCAGGATCGCCGGCCAGTTTCAAAGCGTGGCGATAGATCGCCGGATAGGGCTTGCCGTAATAGTCGACGCGGCCGCCAAGCTCGACATAGAGGTCGGCGATCGCCCCGGCGCATGGCTCCGGGACACCGCCGCGGATCACGACGCGGTCGGGATTGAGACAATGCATCAACACATCGCGTTTCGCGAGAGGCTCGATCGCTTCCCGATAGTCCTCCACCATCCGCCTCGCCTCGTCGAGGCCGGCGCAGGCGAGGTCGTCGAAATCGCCGCCTTCGGCGATTCGAACGCCTCTGCCCTCAAGGATCGCGCGATCGCCCTGCGTTCCGATAAAGCCGACCGGCCTTGGGCACGTCTTCAGCCGCTCGATTCCCGCATCGCCGCTGGTCGCGATCCCGTCCCACTGCCCCGGCCCGAGGCCCAGATTCCGCAGCTGCCCGGCAACGGCCTCCGCCGTCCGGGGAGCGTTGGTGATGAGGATGATCGTCAGTCCTTGCTCCCGCCAGCGCCGGAGTCGGGTCTCCACTCCTGGATAAAGTTGTACGCCGTCATGGATGCACCCCCAGATATCGCACAGGACGACGCGATAGTTCTGCTCGACCTCGTCCAGGCTCATTCGAGCCCCGCGCGCGCCAGGGCTTCCTCGATCGGGCCCACATCCTCGGGATTGTTAAGCTCGCGAAGGGCGAATTCGGGCGGATGGACATCGACCACCGCCACCGGGATTCCCGCAACCAGGAAGCGAAGCTGCTCGAGTCCCTCCAACTCTTCGAGTTCGGCCGGAGGCATTGCGGCATAGGTCGCAAGGGCCGCTGGCCGATAGGCATAGACCCCGACATGCAGCCGCACCGGCGACATCTCCGCGCTGAGCGCTCGCTTGGGGAGATAAGGGATGAGCCGCTTCGAAAAATAGAGTGCTCGGCCGCCGCTGTCGGTCACCACGGTCGTTCCGCCGACCCGTCCCGCGAATTCTTCTTGCTGAAGGGCCCTCACTTCGGAGCTCCGAAGCCGCATCGCTGGCGTTGCGACGTCGGCGTCCGGGGCCTTCATTCGCTCGATCAACGCCTCGACGAAATGCGCGGGCGTAAGCAATGCATCGCCCTGGAAGTTGATGACGAGGTCGGGATCGTGGAGCTGGGCAAGAGCCTCCGCGCAGCGCTCCGTTCCATTCCGGCATTGGGGCGACGTCATCAACACGCCGACCTGAGCGGCACGGCACGCGTCGGCGATGCGCTCGTCGTCGGTGACGACATAGACCCCGCTGATACCGGAAACCCGCCGTGCCGCCTCGACGCTACGGTGGATGAGCGGTTTGGAAACGCCGCTCGCTCCGGTGAGCCCGACCAGCGGCTTTCCCGGATAGCGGGTGGACGCATAGCGCGCCGGAATCAGGATGACGCTATTCACAGCGCGGCGGGGCAGTCGTGGATGTGGAGCACCCCGACCGGACGCTTTTCTCCATTCTCTTCGACGACGAACAGAGATGTGATCTTGTACTCGTCGAAAAGGGATACCGCGTCGCCGACGAGCGCGTCTGCGGCCACCGTTTTCGGCGCCTTCGTCATGAACTCGGCCGCCGTGTGATCCAGCCCGCGTTCGATATTACGACGCAAATCCCCGTCGGTGATGATTCCGACAAGGTGGCCTGCGGCGTCCGTCACACCGACTACTCCCAGCCTCTTCTCGCTCATCACCACGACGGCATCGTGCATCGACGCGCAATCGCGAATCAGCGGAAGCTGGTCACCCGAATGCATCAGCCGCGCTACAGGCTTCAGCCGCGCACCCAGAGTGCCGCCCGGGTGAAGACGGCCGAAGTCGGTGCGAGTGAAACCCTTTTGCCGCATCACGGTCATCGCGAGGGCGTCGCCGAGGGCGAGGCTCATTGTCGTCGATGTGGTCGGGGCGACGGACTCCGGCCCCACTTCCGGCCAGTGCGGAAGGACCAGAGGAGCCGCGGCAGCCTGTCCAAGCGGCGAGGCGGAATTACCGGTGATTGCGATGATCGGGATTCCGACAGCCTCGAAATGGTCGATGACGGGCTCGAGCTCTGCCGTCTTGCCCGACTGCGAGATAAGAATGGCGACGTCGCCCTTCGCCGCGATTCCAAGATCGCCGTGGATTGCTTCAGCAAGGTGCAGGAAGGTCGCGGTCGTTCCCGTCGACGCGAACGTCGCCGCAATCTTGCGGCCGACATGACCCGATTTTCCGAGCCCGCCGACGATCAGCTTGCCCGATGCGCCGAGGATCAGCTCGATCGCCCGGGTGAATTCCGCCCCCAGGTTGTCGGCCAGCGCGTCGAGTGCGCGTGCCTCGTCGTGCAGGATTCCCCGCCCGAATGTCAGGATGTCCTCACTCGCGCTCGCGTCCATAGTGGCGCACTAGCTACAGGCTGCGTGCGTGTGAAGCTTGACGAATGACAAGCCGCCAGCTTGTGTCGCGCGAAACCTCCCGGAGAATTGCGTGGCCAAGAATCTCACTCGCTGGATCCTCGTTGCGCTGGTCCTCGGCCTGATCGCGGGCTGGGCAGTCAACGCGGCGATCGATGACGGCACGCCAGCCAGCGCGGCGCGTCTCAAGGAAATCGGCGATTATCTGAACATCGTCACAACCCTGTTCCTCCGGCTGATCAAGATGATCATTGCGCCGCTCGTCTTCGCGACCCTGGTCGCCGGGATCGCCCACATGGGCGACGTCGCCGCGCTCGGCCGGGTCGGCGTCCGCTCGCTCGTGTGGTTCATCGGCGCAAGCCTGGTCTCGCTGACCCTGGGGCTGATCCTCGTCCATCTGTTCGCTCCCGGCGTCGGGCTGAACCTGCCGATCCCGCCCGCAACGGCGACCAGCGGCGTCGAGACGAGCGGCTTCAATCTCAACGACTTCGTCACCCACGTCGTACCGGCATCGATTTTCGAGGCGATGAGCAAGAACGAGATTCTTCCGATCGTCATCTTCTCGCTCTTCTTCGGAGTGGCCCTGACGGCGGTCGGAGAGAAAGGAAAGCCGATCGTAGACGGGATCGGATCCCTGGTGCACGTGATGCTCCAGATCACGGATTACGTGATGCGGTTCGCTCCGCTCGCGGTGTTCACCGCAGTGACGAGCGCCCTTACGGAACGCGGCCCCGAGATCATCGCGACGCTTGGGAAGTTCGTCGGCAGCTTCTATCTCGGCCTGATTGCACTGTGGCTGCTGTTGATCGGTGCCGCCTTCCTCATCGTCGGTCCGCGCACGCGCCACCTCGTCCGCTACATCCGCGACCCGGTCGTGCTCGCATTCTCCACCGCGTCTAGCGAGGCCGCCTATCCGCGCACGCTCGAAGCTCTCGATCGCTTCGGCGTTCCGCCGCGCATCGCCAGCTTCGTCCTTCCGCTCGGCTATTCGTTCAACCTCGACGGATCGATGATGTACATGACCTACGCGTCGATCTTCATCGCGCAGGCATATGGGTTGCACCTCAGCCTCGGGGAACAGGTGACGATGCTGCTGGTGCTGATGGTCACGTCCAAGGGCATGGCTGGCGTGCCGAGGGCGAGCCTCGTCGTGCTGGCGGCGACGATGTCGATGTTCAATATTCCCGAGGCCGGGCTACTGCTGATCCTGGCTGTCGACCATTTCCTCGACATGGGCCGGTCGGGAACGAACGTCGTCGGCAACGCAGTCGCGTCGGTCGTGGTCGCCAAGTGGGAGGGCACGCTCGATCCGATCGAACCGGCGGACATCGACCCGCCTCGCGCGCCCGCGCACCGGCCACCGCCGCCACCCGGCGACGAACCCTTCTAGTCCGAGCTCGCCCGCCAGAGCCACGCCGCCGCCGGGAACACGACGCCGGCCCCGCCGGAATATTCGTCAATGACTGCGCGCATGCGCTCGACCGCGGCCGGCCGTTCCGCTTCGGGCAGCGACTGGAGGATTCGCGAGGCCGGACCGAGCTCGGACAGAAATGACAGGGCTTCCGCCGGCGTCTCACCAGCGAAATAGTCGAAGGAGATGTCCTCCGGGTCGGCCGCGGCCCAACCCGAAGATCCTAAAATCTGGCGAACATAGTCGGGGTCGGCGAATGCAAAGCCGCTCGGCTCGCGGCCGGGCTTCGGCAGTTCGCGGCCCCCCGCCGCCGAGGCGAGATCGGAAGCCCAGGCGTTCAGCCCCCAGGCCTGGAAACAGCTGAAGACGACAGCCGCCCGCCCGTTGGCCGCACTTCGGAACGCGCGAAATGCGCGCACCGGATCGGCGAAGAACATGACGCCGTGACGCGAAAAGAACAGGTCGAACGGGCCGTCGGCTACGGCGAGCGCCTCGGCATCGCCGAGTTGAACCCGGACGCCTTTCCTGCCGGCGGTGCGGTCGCGGGCGATCTCGACGAGGCTTGGCGAGAGGTCGCACGCGACGATCGCCGCGTCCGGGAAGAGATCCGCGACCGCGAGCGTCGTCGAGCCGGGCCCGCAGCCGATCTCGAACGCATGGACGGTATCATTTGGCGTGCTCGCCGCGATTGCACCTAGCAGGAGCGGCGAAAGCGGGTCGAGGGCAGCGTCCGTGTCTTTCCAGCGACGGGCCCAGGCGTCACCGCTTGCCGTTGCCCATTGCGGCGAAGGCGGCGAGGATGGTTGGACGGCTATTCTCCTACCCGAACGGATTATCGATCGACGGCGGCGGCACGGTGAAAAATTTCGGCCCTGATTCCGTCATGTGCCAGCAATCCTCCAGCCGGATCCCGAACTTGCCCGGGATGTAGATCCCCGGTTCGTCGGAGAAACACATGCCGTCGGCAAGCGGAGTCGTCTCGCCATGGACGAGGTTGACCGGCTCGTGGCCCTCCATGCCGATTCCGTGGCCGGTACGGTGCGACAGGCCGGGCAGCTTGTAGCCGGGCCCGTAGCCCCAGCTTTCATAAGCACGGCGGACGGCGTCGTCGACGCTTCCGGCGGGAGCGCCAATCTTCGCCGCCTGGATCGCGATCTGCTGACCGCGATGTACCTGGTCCCAGACCTTGCGTTGCTCGGCGGTCGGCGCCGCACCGAAAATGAAGGTGCGCGAAATGTCGGACTGGTAGCCATGGACGGAGCAACCGCAGTCGAACAGGACGACCGCTCCAGGTTCGACCTTCTGCGGCTTCTTGCTTCCATGCGGGTAGGCCGTCCCCTCTCCGACCAGGACTAGCCCGCCATCATAGCCGCCGCCGAGCGTCCGCGTCGCCGTCCCGATCAGTTCGTCCATCTCGGCCGGACCCATGCCCACCTTCACCCTCGGATGGGCATGGCGGAAGGCGGCGATGGTGATGTCGTTGGCGGCCTGGAGCAGAGCGAGTTCCGCCGGAGTCTTGATCATCCGGCAACCGCGGACGACCGGATTCGCGTTGACGGCCTTGAGCGCCGGGATCTGGCGCCGCAACCGATCGAAGATGAAGTAGCGGTCGGTTTCCTCGAAACCGACCGGGTCGCCGGCAACGCCGCGTTCCTTGAGGAAATCGCCGACCAGCTTCAGGGGCTCTTCGTCCTCGTTCCAGGTACGGATTTCCGCCGGGATCGACAGCGTCTCCGCCACCGAGGGCCGTTCGAAGAAAGGCGTGACGATGATGGGATCGCTGTCAGCGGGAATCACCGCGGCGGTCAGCCGCTCCGAGCGCCACCACTGGACGCCGGTGAAATAATCCAGGCTCGCGCCGGGCTCGATGACGATCGCGCCGATCCCGTTCTGCTTCATCAACCCCCGCGCTTTGGCCAGGCGGGCTAGCCGTTCCTGAGTCGAGATCGGCGGCGGGAGCTTCATCGGCGCAAGCTCTTCGACTGCGGCGGCCGCGGTCCGGCTCAGCGGCACGACGGCGAGCGCCGCGGCGGCAGCCGACGAACCAAGAAATCCTCGGCGGTGAAGTGTCAGTGCGGTCATTGCGCCTCCTTGCAATCACTGTTGCACGCGAAGCGCGGTTCGGCCAGCACCCGCGGATGAATCGGGGCGCAGCCACATCTTCCACGCGCAAGGCGCTGGGACCGAAAGAGACGGTCGCGCTGCTAGCGGCGCTGATGGCACTCAACTCCTTCGCCATCGACGCGATGATCCCGGCGCTTCCGGAGATCGGGTACCAGCTTCGAGTCGCCAATCCAAACGACGGACAGCTCGTCGTCATCGCCTATTTCCTCGGCTTCGGGTCGACCCTGCTGGTGTGGGGCCCGCTCGCCGACCGCTTCGGCCGACGGCCCATTCTCGCGGCCGGCGTGGCGCTCTACGCCATCTTCGCCCTGCTGTGTGCGGCTGCGGGCAGCTTCGCGCTGTTGATTGCGGCGCGCGCACTCCAGGGTGCGGCGGCGGCGGTCACCCGCGTGCTTGTCGTGGCGATGGTCCGCGACCTTTTCGAAGGCGAGGAGATGGCGCGCGTGATGAGCCTGACATTCATGGTCTTCATGGTCATGCCGGTACTTGCACCGAGTATCGGGCAGGCTATCCTTCTCGTTGCTCCGTGGCGCGCAATCTTCGTGGTGCTTGCGGCCTACGGACTGCTGATGCTCGGCTGGGCCATGCTTCGGCTGCCGGAGACGCTTCACGACGAGTACAAGCGCACGCTCAAATGGAGCGACATCGCGGCAGCGAGCTGGGCGTCGATGAAGGAACCCCAGTCGCGCGGCTATACGCTGGCGCTGATGCTCGCCTCCGGATGCCTCGTCGCCTACATCTCGTCCATCCAGCAGATCGTTGCGCAGGCATTCGGCCGGCCGGCGGCGATCGGCCTGGTCTTCGCTACGATCGCCGCGCCGATGGCGCTCGCGTCATGGACGAATTCGCGCGTCGTCGGGACTTTCGGGCTACGCAGGGTCGGGCACAGCGGAGTCGCCGCTTTCGCGGCGGTGACCATCGTCCATGCCGTTATCGGCTGGACAGGCAGGGAATCACTGCCTCTGTTCGTCATCCTCCAGGCATCGGCGATGATCGCCTTTGCCTTCTGTTCGGCCAATCTCAGCACTCTTGCGATGGAGCATATGGGCCGGATCGCGGGGACCGCGGCCTCGATGCAGGGCGTGGTCGCGACAATCGGCGGCGGACTGATCGGCTTCGCGATCGGCCGCGCATTCGACGGAACCGCCCAACCTTTCCTCTGGGGCACGGCCGCCAGCGCCACCGGGGCATTCGTGACCATCCTGCTCACCGAGCCGAAGCGGCTGTTCGCCGGACCCTTTCGCCGGGAGGAGATTCCGCCGGAGGCAGCCGAGCTGCCCCCGGAGATCTAGAAGATCGGGTCAGGCCGGTCCCAGGCTGCCCTGCCCCGGATACTTATTCAGCCACAACGCCTTGCCCGTCGTCGCCGTCGGGTCCGGTCATCATCGCCTCGCCGACCTCTTCGGTGCGGCCGCGAATCGCGTTCTCGAGCCGCTGGGCAACGTCGGGATTTTCCTGGAGATAGACCTTCGCATTCTCCCGGCCCTGACCGATCCGAACGCTGTCGTAGCTGAACCACGCCCCGGATTTCTCGACCAGTCCCGCCTTGACGCCGAGGTCGAGGATCTCACCGACCTTGGACACGCCCTGGCCGTACATGATGTCGAATTCTACCTGCTTGAACGGCGGGGCGACCTTGTTCTTGACGACCTTCACCCGCGTCGAGTTGCCGACGATGTCGTCGCGGTCCTTGATCTGCCCGGTCCGGCGGATGTCGAGACGGACCGAAGCGTAGAATTTCAGCGCATTGCCGCCGGTGGTCGTCTCCGGATTTCCGTACATGACGCCGATCTTCATCCGCACCTGATTGATGAAGATGACGAGGCAGCGCGAACGGCTGATGGAGCCGGTGAGCTTGCGCAGCGCCTGGCTCATCAGGCGCGCCTGGAGGCCGACATGGCTGTCGCCCATCTCGCCTTCGATTTCTGCCCGCGGAACGAGAGCGGCGACCGAGTCCACCACAAGAACGTCGATGGCGTTGGACCGAACGAGCGTGTCGACGATCTCGAGCGCCTGCTCGCCGGTATCCGGCTGTGACACGATGAGCTCGTCGATATCGACTCCCAGCTTCCTCGCATAAACCGGGTCAAGCGCGTGCTCGGCATCGACGAAGGCGGCCGTGCCGCCGGTTTTCTGCGCCTCGGCGATCGCATGAAGCGCGAGGGTCGTCTTGCCCGAGCTCTCGGGCCCGTAAATCTCGACGACCCGGCCGCGCGGAAGACCGCCAACGCCAAGCGCGATATCGAGCCCCAGGCTGCCAGTGGAAATCGTCTCGATCTCCATCTTCTCGCGACTGCCCAGCTTCATTGCCGAGCCTTTGCCGAACGCGCGGTCGATTTGCGCGAGCGCTGCCTCGAGAGCTTTCTGACGATCCATTCCGGGTACTTCCAATCCGCTAGCGATAACTTTCAACTGCGCTGCCATGTCCCCTGCCTCCGTTCAAGACCAATCATCAGCGGCCGAGCCCGCCCGTGGAGCAAGGTTCGTATCCTATTTGTTCTCGTAGAACAAGAGAGGAACATTGGTTGCGCCCGCAGGAATTTTCGGAACCCCGCCGCATCGCGAACATTGACAGGCCCTCAACGGAGGAAATGCGATGAAACCGCTCCAAGTGGCGACGGGCATGCTTGCCCTCGGGCTAGCTGCGTGCGGCTACGGCAACAAGAATTACAACAACGAGACGGCGTACAATGAAGGCTCCTACAACGAGAGCGCCGGAAACTACTCTACCGAAAATTATACGGCCAACGAGACCAACTACAGCGCCAACGCGATGACCAACGACATGAACTCCACCGGCATGAACACGGTCAACAACGCGGCCACCAATTATTAGTGGCCGAAGTCGTTATTAGTGGCCGGAGTCGTCGCGCGGATCGGTTGATGGCGTAAACCCCCAGTCGTCGGGCCGCGCAGCCTGCATGTCGACAATGCCGGCCGGCCCGAGCGTCACCGTGTCGGCGTGACCGAAGCCCTTGGTGTAGTCGGAAATGGTCACTATCCTCGCCGCTGCCCGCATGACTGCTGCCGTCGACGGGTTTGGCCGCTCCAGCTTCTTCATCGACGGGCGCCGCTCGAGGAGCAGGTCGATCGCATGGTCGCGCTGCTTCGGGTCCGTGACTTCCGACGCCTCCGCGGCAATTGACAACTGCTTGATCTGGCCGGGATCTTCGTAGTCGCGGCTGATTGCAATCGCGATCCTTTGGTCGCGCTGGATGTTGGCGAATTTCTGCCCTGCTCTGGAAACGACGAAATTGATAAGCAGTCCGTCGTTGGCGTAGCCGACGAGTGTCGTCTGCGGCCATCCGTTCGGCATCATGGTGGAAATGGCCATCAGCCGGTTTGCGTCCAGGATCGCGATAATGTCGTCTTCCATCGTCTCACCCAAACGCCGGTTCGGCCCGGCGTATCCACATCAGCGATCGTCATCGCCTTCCAATATCTTCAGCGGCGTTCCCATATTTCCCTGCTTCAGCGAATCCGCCGTGACGACGATGGTGGTGCCGGGCGCGACAATTTCCGCGACGAGCTTTCGAAATTGCTCGGGAGCGCGAAATCTCTTCCACTCGCCCGCCTGCACCTCCTGGTCCTCACCGCCGGCAAGATCGAGCCGGATCCAGTGTTGTCCGGCGGAATCCCGGTTGCGGAATGCATAAGCGAACGTGCCGGCGATGCTTCCCTCGATGCTCACCGGGCCCGCACCAATCACCACTCCGTTGCGAAGCACGACGGCGCGCTGATCGGCGGCGCTGATGACAATCGAGACCGGCCCGTCGGGAGCGCTCTCCGGATGCCATTCTATCGAACCGGGAGCTGCCGTGATTTCGCGTGCCGCAATCAATTCCGGCCCTGCGCCGATACGCGGCGTGGTCGCTGCATCGGTTATGACCACCGTCATCCCAACGCGCGTCACTCCATAGAGCAGACGGGCGAAGTCCTGCGGTAATCGAATGCAGCCGTGGGAGGCCGGATAGCCTGGTAGATGGCCCGCGTGCAGCGCCACGCCGCCCCAGGTCACCCGTTGCATGTAAGGCATCGGCGCATTGTCGTATTTGCTCGAATAATGCTCAACCTGCTTCTGCAGGATGGTAAAGACGCCGGTCGGCGTTTCGTGGCCCGTCTTGCCCGTCGAGATCGTGGACGCGCCAATCGGAATCCCGTTCCTGAAGACTGTCGCCCGCTGCGTGCGCGTGTTGACGATGACCATGACCGGGCCGCTCGGCGCGACCTCCGGCGCCCAGACGAATTGCCCGGCCTTCAACGTGGCGACTGTCCGGATAACCGACCCCGAGTCAATCGGGACCTGCTGGGCAGCGACTCCCGACGCCGAAATCAGCGCGGCACAGACCAATTGGATCCGAAAGGCAACGCGCACCGGCGCCGTCCCAGCCGCTTAGTGAGCGATCAGAAGTGGGACCGGCGCTTCCTTGAGCATTTGCCTAGTCGTCCCGCCGAACAGGGCCTGCCGGAATCGCGACTTGGAGAAAGCCCCCATCACAGACCAGCCGAAACGGCCGCTTTCCAGTTCCGAGAGGATCAACGAAGGCACCGAATCGTCGCTCGTGGCTCTCTCGCGGATAATATCGGACGTGATTCCATGGCGTGACAGATATTCAGCGGCTTCGATCGGATTCCTGTCACGACCGTCGTCCACCTGGAAGATTGTAACGAGTTCGCTCATCTGGAGGAGCGGAACGGCCGCACGAAGCGCCGCGGATGCGGGATCGGATCCGTCCCAGGCGACGAGCACCGGATCGGCCGGTCGAAAGCCATTCGCGTCGCGAACCGCCAACAGCGGCTTGCGGGTCTTTGTCACCAGCCTCTCGACCAGTCGCCGAACCTCCGGTTGGAAGTCATTCGGAAGCGCTCCGTTGACGACAATGAGGTCGGCCAAATCCGCGGCCTGCTCGATTGCAGGGCCCAGCGCGGACGTCATTTCGATCCAGTCGAACGGCACGTCCTCGCTTGCGAGCCGCTTTTCGATCTTTTCCCGGTTTTCCGCTTCCATTTCCTTGGTGACTTCAAGGAGCATCACGGAGCCCGACATTCCGTAGGCGTCGCCCACGATCGGACGAAATTCGGTCACGTGAAGGCAGGTGAGGTGCCCGTCCAACGCGCGCGTGGCATCAAGTGCGGCCTGCAGCCGGGCTTCCTGACCCTCGTCGTCGTGGACGAGAAGCAAGACGGTCTTCATCTCGGATCTCCTTCGAGAGCGGGCCGAGAATCCGAGATTGAGCGAAAAGTCTGAATCAGGACATATACGGAGGTCAGCTTGCGAGTGCCGCCTCGAGCGCGGGGGTGACTCGGTCCACTGTGTACGGTTTTTCGATCAGCGGAACGTCGGAAAATTCCGGCGGCGGAGGTTCGACGTGACCGCCGGTCGCGATCACGAACGGGATCTGCTTGTCGCGCAGCGTCTGCGCCACGGGCCATGCGGTTTCGCCGCCGAGATTTACGTCGAGAATCGCGATGTCGAAGCCGCCCTTCTCCACCTCCGCTATCGCGCCCTGGACATTGTCGCAGGTGGCATGGACACTGTAGCCGAGCGTTTCCAGAAAATCCTCGAGCATCATCGCGATCAGCGGCTCGTCTTCAATAACCAGGATGGAACGCCCCGACATCGCTTGGGAAATATCGCGTTGAAATTGCTGGGCAAGCTTTATTTCGTTTCGATGGCGCGACGGGCCGCTTCGGCAAGCTCCTGGACCGAGAAGGGTTTCGGCAGGAATGCGACCTTATCAAGGTCGATGGATTTTCTGAGCTGCTCCTCCGCATAGCCGGACATGAACAGGATCGGCAGTTCGGGCCGCGACTTGCGCGCTTCCTCGACCATCGCCGGACCGTCCATTCCCGGCATGACGACGTCGCTGATGAGGAGCGCGATTTCCTCACCGCGGCCGAGCACCTCGAGCGCTTCCTCGCCGTTATTGGCTGTCACCACCTTGTAGCCGTGGCGGGTCAGCGCGCGATCGGCGACGGCACGAACCATCGGCTCGTCCTCGACCAGCAAAACGGTGCCCGTACCCCAGAGCTCGTGTTCCTTGGGCTTGGCACCGACCCGAGTCTTGCCGGCCTCGACCTCGACCCGGTGGACGGGAAGATAGATGACGAAGCGCGTGCCCTCGCCCATCTTTGAATCCGCGAAGATGAAGCCACCCGACTGCTTGACGATTCCATAGACGGTGGAGAGGCCGAGGCCGGTGCCCTTCCCGACCTCCTTGGTGGTGAAGAAGGGCTCGAAAATCTTGCCGAGCACGTTGGGCGCAATCCCGCTGCCGGTATCGGTGACCGAGAGGGCGCTGTAATCGGCGATCGGCAGGATATCGGAGCCGAGCTCGGCGACCTGGTCGGCGTGAACCGCATAGGTCTGGATCGTGAGAGTCCCGCCCCCCTTGGCCGCCATCGCGTCGCGCGCGTTGACCGCGAGGTTGATGATGACCTGCTCGAGCTGGCCGGGATCGGCGCGCACCGAGCCGAGGTTGCGGCCGTGCTTGACGTTGAGCTTCACAGTCTCGCCCAGTAGCCGCTTCAGCAGGTGCGAGACCTCGGCGACGACATCCGTCAGCTGCAGCACCTGCGGCCGCAGGGTCTGCTGGCGCGAAAAAGCCAGCAGCTGCCGGGTCAGGCCAGCGGCGCGGTTCGAGTTCGACTTGATCTGCTGGATATCGTCATAATCGCTGTCGCCTGGCGTGTGGCGCATCAGCATCAGGTCGCAATGGCCGATGATCGCCGTCAGGATATTGTTGAAGTCGTGCGCGACGCCGCCGGCGAGCTGCCCCACCGCCTGCATCTTCGTCGCCTGCATCACCTGGCGCTTGAGCTTGGCTTCCTCGCTATTATCCTTGAGGAGGAGGAGGACCGCGGCATCGCCGAGGCCGCGAAGGCCGGCAATGGTGAGGGCAACGGGCTCCCTTGGGTTTCGGGCGAGACGGACGGCGAGGTCGCCCGACATGGCCGGGCCACGGGCGTGGCGGCGGACAGCGTCGGCGACCGCGGCCTTGTCCTCCTTCACGACGAGATCGCCGGGATAAACCGGGCGGGAGGCCTTGATCCCGGCAGCCGTCCGGAAGGCATCGTTCATGGTCAGGAAACGGCCGTCGCGGTCGACAAGGGCAAGGCCGATGGGCAGGATGTCCATCATCGCCTGCAAATGCTGCGAACCCGACAGCGGCACGCTTTCGGGGCTGTCGAACAAATAAAAATTCGACCAGCCCTCGGCCGCGGGCGAATCTATCGGCAAGTGGATGGAGCGAAGCGGGCGCCCGACCTCACCTTCCGCGACCAGCCGGAACTGACCGTCCTCGGCGGGCCGAACGAGGTCCGCCAAACGAGGCGGCTCGCCAACATCCTTTGAGCCGATGGCGCGGGTCCCAAAGAGCGAGTTCCACGCCGCCAGCTTGCCGTCCGGATCGACCAGTACCGCAAGCAGGCCGGCGGCGGACAGAGTGTCGCCCGGCTTGCCGCGCATGCGGCCCGCGGTCGCGGCGACCGGATCGGTCGGCGCGGGCTTCAGAAACCTCCACAGCAGAAGGTCGCTGCGCGCGCCCACGCGCTCGATTTCGACCGCGAAGCTGCCGGCTTCTGTCTCGATCCCCGTCGCGCAACCGCCGGATTCGCGCCAGGCCATCGAGCGGGCCGTCTCCAGCGCCTGCGCTGAATCCGCGTCGGTCGGGAGCTTCATCGGCGGCAGGGCGGCAAAACGCTCCCGGTAAACGGCATTGGCAGCAAGCAGGCTTCCCTCGGCGCTCGTCACGACCGCGGCGTCGGCAGTGAGCCCGAGCATCGAGCCGACCAGCGAATAATCCGGCGCGGGGACGAGCTGCCGTAGATCGGGTGCGTCGCCGACCCGGGTCTTTCTGAGAATTGCCGCGGCTGGAAAGCCGATTGCGCAAATGGCCAGGAACAGAAGCGCGGCCGATCGAGCGCCCGCGATCCACAACACCCCCGCCCCGGTCAGCGCCGCGGCCGCCGCGATTGCCGGCACGAGCCAGCGCGATGCTCCGGCGCCGTGCCGCGAATCGAGGAGCGGGAGCTCCTGTTGCAGCATTCTACAAGCTCAGGCCCGAGGCCTTACCAGATGCGTACCCGGTCGGCGGGAGCGAGGTAAAGCTTCTGTCCGGGCTGCACATTGAAGCCCGAATACCATGGATCCATGTTGCGCACGATGTCCGATCGCTGCTCCGACGGCGAATGCGGATCGGTCAACAGCCGTTGGCGAAGGTTGGCCTCGCGATAATTGCGCCGCCAGACCTGCGCCCATCCGAGATAGAAGCGCTGGTCGGCGGTGAAACCATCGATTACCGGCGGAGCGGCCCCGTTGAGCGACGCGATATAGGCGTCATGGGCGACCGTAAGGCCGGCGAGATCGGCGACGTTCTCGCCCATTGTCAGCTTGCCGTTCACGTGCATCCCCGGAAGCGGCTCGTAGGCGTTGTACTGCGCCTCCAGCTTGTCGAGCCGCGACTGGAAATTCTTCGCGTCGGCCGGAGTCCACCAATCCACCAGATTGCCGTGAAGGTCGTACTTGGCGCCCTGGTCGTCGAACTGGTGGCTCATCTCGTGGCCGATGACCGCTCCGATCCCGCCGTAATTGACCGCCGCATCCGCGTTGGGATCGAAGAACGGCGGCTGCAGGATGGCGGCCGGAAAGACGATCTCGACCATCGTCGGATTGGAATAGGCGTTGATGGTCATTGGGGTCATTCCCCATTCCCACCGCCGGATCGGCCCGCCGAGCTTGCCGACTTCATAGGCGTGCTCGAAGCGGTTGGAGCGCATCGCATTGCCGAGCAGATCGGACCGGTCGATGGCGAGGCCGCTCATGTCGCGCCACTGCGACGGATAGCCGATCTTGGGGGTGAAGGCGGCAAGCTTCGCGTGCGCCTTGGCCTTTGTCTCCGCGCTCATCCAGTCGAGCTTGTCGATCCGCCGGTCCATTGCCGAGATGAGATTGTGGACCAGTTGGTCGGCCGCGGCCTTGGTCTCCGGAGGGAAATAGCGGGCGACGTAAAGCTTGCTGACGTCGTCTCCCAGGGCGCCCACCGTGAAGTCGACGGCGCGCTTCCAGCGATCTTCCTGCTGGGGCGTCCCGTTGAGGACGGTGCCGTAGAAGGCGAAATTCTCATCGTCGAATGCCTTCGGCAGGTAGTCGGCGTAGGAATCGAGCGAGCGGACCAGCATCTGGTCGCGGAGCACCGACAGCGGAGCCTTGCCGACAAGCGCGGAAATGCCCCTGAAGGCGCTTGGCTGGAAAATGATGACGCTATCGACGTCCATCCCGTCGTCCTTGACGAACGAGGCGAAATCGAAGCCCGGAGCGCTCTTTCGAAGCTCGGCCAGCGGTAGCTTGTTGTACGTCTTGTTGGCGTCCCTGCTTTCGGCGCGTGTCCAGTGCACCTTGGCAATCCCGGTCTCGAAATCGAGGATCGCCTTCGCCCGGGTCGCCGCATTGGCTTCGCCCGCCAGGTTCAGCACGTTGGTCAGGTGCTGGAGATATTTCGCTCGCGTCTCCGACAATTTCGGGTCCGCCGAAAGGTAATAATCGCGGTCCGGCATCCCGAGCCCGCCCTGGATGACGTTCAGGGCATATTGATCCGAGTTCTTCCGGTCCTGGCCGATGAACATGCGGTACGGGATGTCGATTCCGAGCCGATCGGCGTCGGCGTACAGCTTCGCGAGCGCGGCCTTCGACTTGAGGCTCCGGACCTGGTTCAGCCACGGCTCAAAAGGCACCAGCCCCTTCGCATCGACGGCGGCCTGATCCATGAAGCTTTCATAAGCCGCGCCGATCCTGCTGTTCGGATCCTTCGCCTGTTCGTCGATAATCTGGCGAGTCCGGTCACGCGACAGGTCGTCGAGGACGCTGAACATCCCGTAGTTCGACTTGTCGGCGGGGATCGGCGTCGTCTTCGCCCAGGTGCCGTTGGCATAGCCGTAGAAATCATTGCCCGGCTGAATTCCGGTATCCATTCCGGCCGTGTCGAAGCCGAATGAGCCATATTGCGGCTTCGGAGTTGCGGCGGGCGCGGGCTCGGCAGCTGCTGGAACGAGCGACGCTTCGGGAGGCGCCGGCATTTCTGCGGAACGGGTGGCGCAGGCACCGAGAATCGTGCCGGTTGCAAGGGCGGCAAGCAGAGTACGCATGGACATCAAACTCCCCACGAGAATCCATGACCTATAGAAGGACGGCGCAAAAGCCGTCAAAGCCGCTTGCAGAAAGCGCATGCCGGAACGCAGAAGGGCGAATGGCCGCGCCTAGTCTTCGCGATGTGGTTCTTGACCCGGAATGGATCCCGCATACGTTCAGCGTGACGGGCACGACCCTGACGTTCGTTCATGTCCCCAGAGCCGCGCGCGATGGGTTGATGTTCCTGTCGGACGAGCATTTTGCCGGCGATTTCGACAAGGTCGATTTTCCGGAGTCCGCAGTCGCCGCGGCAGTGGGGGAAGCGCCGCGCGCGCCAATCCACTTCATCTTCCACACCAGCTTCTGCTGTTCGACCTTATTCGCCAGGGCGCTCGACGTTCCGGAAGCGACGACGGCGCTCAAGGAACCGGACGTCTTCATCAACCTCGGCAACCGCTTCATCCGAAGCGACGACCAGGTAAATCGCCGGCGGCTCGAGCTCATCCTGCGGCTCCTGGAGCGGCCGTTCGCGCCTGGCGAGACGGTGATCGTCAAACCGAGCAACTTCGGCAATCGGCTGCTGGAGAACATCCTTGCCCTGCGTCCCCGGTCGAACGCCGTCCTGCTTTATTCGGACGTCGAAACCTTCCTTCGCTCGCTGCTCAAGCGCGGCATGTTCGGACGGATTTTCGGAAGACGGCTGTTCACGCAGCTGCGCGGCTGGAGCCGGATCGATTTCGGCTACGGCCCCGACGAGCTTCTGCAGCTGACGGATGTGCAGGCAATGGCGCTTGCCTGGCTGATGCAAATCGATCATTTCGACGCGATTGCGCGAGCATTCGGCGACCGGGTCGTCCTGATTGATTCCCCGACCCTGCTCGCCGATCCCGCCTCCGCGGTCGAAACCGCGCAGGCGCTTTTCGGGCTTGGACTGGATCGTGAGCGGGTGGAAGCCATCGCCAGCGGGCCGGTCTTTTCAAGACACAGCAAGTTCACCGACCGCCAATATGATGCCGAAGCGCGCGGGAAGGAGCACGACGCAGCCACCGAGGCGCATGCCGAGGAATTGCAGATGGTCGTCAAATGGATCGAGGCCGTGGCCGCTCACGTCGGAGCGCCGCTCAGGCCCGGATCATGAGCCGCTGCGGGCCCTGCGCCGGCGGCGAAGCTTGGTTGCCAGCCACATCCGCCAAACGATCGCCGTCAGGAAATAGCCGGTGACGGCGGCAGCGATCGCGATCGTCAGGATCCCGAGCGCGATCGGGCCCGAGGCCTCCCGCGCCCAGAACAGAAGATGCGCCAGCTCGCCCGATGCCTGTTGTGCGACGGCCGGGTTCAACACCACCGAATCCGCATGAAGCTCCCACATGCCGGTGCGATAGGCGGCATAATACATCACCGGGATCGTGATCGGATTGATCAGCAGGGTGAATGCCGCCGCGATCGCAACGTTGGCGCGAAGCGGAATCGCCAGCAGCGCCGCGATGATCATGTGCATGAACGGCAGGATGATTCCGACCCCAAGGCCGATCGCCACTCCGCGAGGAACCGACCGGCGGTGCATCCGCCACAGCTCCGGCTTGGCCAGATGGCGCGCGAACGGCCGAAGGAAACGATTTTCGTGAATCGTCTCTCGCCTGGGAATGTGGCGGCTTATCCAGGCTGGCGTTTGCATAGCTCGAATCAGGCGCTTCGGCGAAGCAGCCTTTGCTGCTCCCGCTTCCAGTCGCGTTCCTTCACTGTCGCGCGCTTGTCGTGCACTTTCTTTCCCCGAGCGAGAGCAAGCTCCACCTTCGCTCGCCCGCGCCCATTAAAATAGATTGAAAGCGGGACGAGCGTTAGCCCCTGGCGGGTGATGGCGCCGTTCAACTTGCCGATTTCGCGCTTGCTGAGCAGCAATTTGCGTTGCCGGCGGGGCTGGTGGTTGAGGCGGTTGCCGTGGCTGTATTCGGGGATGTGGCTGTTAATCAGCCAGATCTCGTCGCCCTCGACCGTCGCATAGCTCTCCGCGATCGATCCTTCGCCGTGGCGGAGCGACTTCACCTCGGTCCCGGTCAGCGCGATCCCAGCCTCGAACCGGTCCTCGATAAAATAGTCGAAGCGCGCGCGCCGGTTCTCGGCGACGATCTTCTGCTTGTCGAATGCTGGCGGAAGCGGTTTGGCCATGAGGCTTAGATAAGACCTGCGTGCTCCAATGCAGCATCCACGGCGCGTTTTGACGCATCGGACGCCTCGACCAGCGGTAGCCGGAGCTCGGCCGGGAAGCCGCTACGGACCCGCGACAGCGCATATTTGGTCGGCGCCGGCGAAGCATCGGTGAAAAGCGCCGCGTGGAGCGGATAGAGCTTGTCCTGAAGTTGAAGAGCCTCGCCCCAGCGGCCATCTCGCATTGCCTTCTGGAATTGGGAGCAGAGCTTGGGAGCGACGTTGGCGCTAACGGAAACGCAGCCGACACCCCCCATCGCATTGAACCCCAGCGCCATGTCATCATTGCCGGAGAGCTGGCAGAAATCCGTGCCACAGGCGATGCGCTGGGCGGAAACCCGCGCGAGGTTTCCGGTCGCATCCTTCACCGCGACTATTTTCGGATGCCTGGCAATCTGGCCCAGGGTCTCGACCGAAATGTCGGCGACCGTGCGGGACGGCACGTTGTAGATCACGACCGGGATCGGCGAGCTGTCCGCGATGGCGGTGAAATGCGCTGCCAGCCCCGCCTGGCTCGGCTTGTTGTAATAGGGTACGACCGCAAGCACGGCGTCGGCGCCGAGGTCGGCGGCGGCCCGAGTCCGCTCGATCGACGCCTGCGTGTTGTAGGTCCCGGTACCCGCAATAACCGGCACCCGGCCGTTCGCCGTCCCCACCACAGTCGCGATGACTTTGCGATGCTCGTCGGCATTCAAGGTCGCGACTTCGCCCGTCGTCCCGCACGGCACGAGCGCGTTGGAACCCTGCTCGATCTGCCATTCGACGAAAGCCGAAAGTGAGTCTTCATCGACACACTTGCCCGAAAAAGGGGTCACCAGCGCCGGTATGGAGCCGAAAAACATGGCTTTTTCCTTCACTTGGGAGT
>Ga0070658_10001293_pt1 | contig 21357 bp, 17 predicted proteins | sample KBSC13metaG_FD_64664 | JGI IMG/M metagenome (GOLD analysis project Ga0070658, IMG submission 64664) | Corn rhizosphere microbial communities from Kellogg Biological Station, Michigan, USA - KBS C1-3 metaG | ecosystem: Host-associated > Plants > Roots > Rhizosphere > Soil ...
CTACGTCGAGTCGCTGTCCGCCTACGCGCGGCAGTTCCTCGGCCAGATGGACAAGCCCGACGTCGACTTCATCGAGGGCCTGTCGCCCGCGGTCTCGATCGACCAGAAGTCCACCTCGCGCAACCCGCGCTCCACGGTCGGCACGATCACCGAGGTCTGGGACTACCTGCGGCTGCTCTACGCACGCATCGGCACCCCGCACTGCCCGGTCTGCGGCGAGCCGATCTCGCGGCAGACACCGCAGCAGATCGTCGACCGGGTGATGGAGCTGCCCGAAGGCACCCGCTTTCAGGTGCTCGCGCCGGTGGTGCGCGGCCGCAAGGGGGAATACGGCGAGCTGTTCCGCGACCTGCAGACCAAGGGCTTCGCCAGGGCCAGGGTTGACGGTGTTGTCGTACAGCTGACCGAGCCGCCGAAGCTGGCCAAGTACGAGAAGCACGACATCGAGGTCATCGTCGACCGGCTCTCGGTCAAGGACGCGAACAAGCGCCGGCTGACCGACTCCGTCGAGACCGCGCTGGGGCTGGCCGGTGGCGTGGTAGTGCTCGACTTCGTCGACATGCCGGACAGCGACGAGCATCGCGAGCGCCGCTACTCCGAGCGGCTGGCATGCCCCAACGACCACCCGCTGTCGATCGAGGAGCTCGAGCCCCGGTCGTTCTCGTTCAACTCGCCCTACGGCGCGTGCCCGACCTGCACCGGCCTCGGCACCAGGCTCGAGGCCGATCCGGAGCTGATCGTTCCGGACCCGACCAAAACGCTGGCCCAGGGTGCGGTGAGTCCGTGGGGCGGGGCCGCGGGGCGCGAATACTTCGGCCGACTGCTGGAAGCGCTCGGCAACGAGCTGGGCTTCAACGTGCACACGCCATGGGAGCGGCTGCCGACCAAGGCGCAGAAGGCGATCCTGCACGGCCACGGCACTCAGGTGCACGTGCGCTACAAGAACCGCTACGGCCGCGAGCGTTCCTACTGGACGGATTTCGAAGGCGCCATTCCCTACGTCGAACGCCGCCACGGGGAAGCCGAGAGCGACACCAGCCGAGAGCGCTTCGAGGGCTACATGCGCGAGGTGCCATGCCCCGACTGCGAGGGCACCCGGCTCAAGCCGGAAGCGCTGGCCGTCACCGTGTCGGGCCGGTCGATCGCGGAGATCGCACAGCTGCCCATCGGTGAATGCGCGGCCTGGCTGTCGAAGTTGAAGCTGACCGCGCGGGAGCGGCAGATCGCGGAGCGGGTGCTCAAGGAGATCAACGAGCGGCTGCGGTTCCTGGTCGACGTCGGCTTGGACTACCTGTCGTTGGACCGTGCCGCGGCGACGCTGGCGGGTGGCGAGGCGCAGCGGATCCGGCTCGCGACGCAGATCGGCTCCGGTCTCGTCGGTGTGCTCTACGTCCTCGACGAGCCGTCGATCGGGCTGCACCAGCGTGACAACCGTCGGCTGATCGAGACGCTGGTGCGGCTGCGCAACCTGGGCAACACCCTCATCGTCGTCGAGCACGACGAAGAGACCATCCACCACGCCGACTGGGTCGTCGACATCGGTCCAGGCGCCGGCGAGCACGGCGGCGTGATCGTGCACAGCGGTCCCTACGCCGACCTGCTCAAGAACGAGCATTCGATCACCGGCGCCTACTTGTCCGGCCGGCGCTCGATCCCCATCCCGGACATCCGGCGGCAGCCGACGCGCGGCCGCGAGCTGAAGGTCGTCGGTGCGCGTGAGCACAACCTGCGCGGCATCGACGTGAACTTCCCGCTGGGGTGCTTCGTGTCCGTCACCGGCGTGAGCGGGTCCGGCAAGTCGACACTGGTCAACGACATCCTCTACTCGGTGCTTGCCCGCGAGCTCAACGGCGCGCGCATCGTCCCCGGCCGGCACCGCACGGTGCAGGGCCTCGACCACGTCGACAAGGTGGTCGGCGTCGACCAGTCACCGATCGGCCGCACGCCGCGGTCCAACCCGGCGACCTACACCGGTGTCTTCGACCACATCCGCAAGCTGTTCGCCGAGACCACCGAGGCGAAGGTGCGCGGCTATCTGCAGGGCCGGTTCTCGTTCAACGTCAAGGGCGGCCGCTGCGAGGCGTGCGCCGGCGACGGCACGATCAAGATCGAGATGAACTTCCTGCCCGACGTCTATGTGCCGTGCGAGGTGTGTCACGGCGCTCGCTACAACCGCGAGACGCTCGAGGTGCACTACAAGGGCAAGACGATTGCCGATGTGCTCGACATGCCGATCGAGGAGGCAGCAGAGTTCTTCGCCGCGGTGCCCGCGATCTCGCGGCACTTGACGACACTCAACGACGTCGGGCTCGGCTACGTACGACTCGGCCAGCCCGCGCCGACGCTGTCCGGCGGTGAGGCCCAGCGCGTGAAGCTCGCCTCCGAGCTGCAACGCCGTTCCACCGGCCGCACCGTCTACATCCTCGACGAGCCGACGACCGGCTTGCACTTCGAGGACATCCGCAAGCTGCTCGGCGTGCTCTCCCGACTGGTCGACCAAGGCAACACTGTCATCGTCATCGAGCACAACCTTGACGTCATCAAGACTGCCGACTGGATCATCGACATGGGCCCTGAAGGCGGCAGCGGCGGCGGCACCGTCGTCGCGCAAGGCACGCCCGAGGCCATAGCCGCCGTCGATGCGAGCCACACCGGCGCCTTCCTCCGCGACCTCCTCGCCAAGCCCGCGCCGAAGGCGCCGGCGAAACGCGCGCCGCGCGCGCGCAAAGCGCCGACGAAGTCGGCCCAAGCGCGCAAACGCGCCTAACTACCGGCCATACGCAGCCGAGGAACTGCGTTTGCGTGCACAGGTCGTTCAGGCCGCGGCGGCAAGTCGCCCTCTGGCTCGCACTCTTGGCGCTATGTCTTCTCGGATGCTCCACCCCTGCAAGCTCTTGCGGCGCATCAAGACTGGGTCTTGTCGCGGAAACAAGTTGTTGCACACGGGATGACCCGCCCGCCGATGCCTGTCGCCTCCACGGAGTCAAGGCGGTCGCGGTTGACGAGGACGTCGTCCGCGTCGTTGCGCCTTGGGGCAGCAAGGTGCGCAGTCGTGGCTTCGTTCGCGTCCGACGAACGGTGCGCCCCGTTCACGCCATGCCGTCTCAGCGCGTGCCTTATGTAGACGCGCCGACCGCAGTAATCGCAGCCGCGCGGCTGATGACGCGTGAACGAGTGGTCATCGCAGCACTGAGCGATGCCGTCCAGCGGCGGATCGTCACGCCCTCGGAACTGCTTGCCGCATACGCGCTCGGCTTTTGGCCGTTTGAGCCGCCTCTAGGCGGCTCAAACGGCCTTCCCGCCGCGTTCAGCGGACGACGGGCACGTCCAACCAGGTTTGGGCTTTGTTCCAGTCGATCGTGACCGTCGGGTCCGAAGCGGTCGGGTAGGGCTTGGCGATCGCCCAGTCGAGGTCCTCGGTCTGCACGAGCAACACCAGGCGGTGACCCTTGCGCACGGTGTAGTCGGTCGGGAACAGCTGGACGTTCATGCCGAGCGGCTTGCCGGGTGTCGCCAGCACCTCGTGGTCGAGCCCGTCCCGGTAGCGCGAGTCGAGCCAGCCGCGGGTCAGCGCGACGGCGGCGGACGGATCGGTCGCGGACGTAGCCGCGCCGGTCCCGGCGTATTTCGCCGGGTCGACGTCGAGCAGTGAGGGCGTGATCGTCACCCACTGCCGCGCCGTGGTCGACCACAGATGCAGCACCGGCCGGCCGAAGATGCGCTGGTCGTGCGTCAGCGGCGCCGAGGCGAAGGCGAGGTAGTTGCCGCCGGCGAAGGGATGCGTCGCGGCGTACGACTCGGTGTTGGTCCCGGTCTGCACGAAGGACGCGACCGCCGAACCGTGTGTCGGTCGCGGCGTCAACGTCCAGCTGCCGCCGGTCGATCCGAGATAGAGCCGCTCGGACGTAGGTCGCGGCTCGGGGCCGGCGATGTAGCCGATCGGTCCCGCGTCGTCGGACGTCTCGGACGTCACGGTCGGCATGTTCTGTACGCCGTTGCTGACGCCCTTGAGCCAGTGCGCGAACCACCTGTCGACCGTGTTGGTGTAGGCCGTGCCGGGCGGCACACCATGTCCTTCCCACCTGGTGCCCATGTAGAGCTTGCGGCTGACGGAGTGGGTCAGCGCGTGGTAGGCATCCCAGCCGTTCTTCTGCTTGACGTTCCAGTCGCCCCAGTTGCTGGCGACCAGGACCGGGATGCGCACCGTCGGCAACAGGTGCACGTAGTCGCGGTCCATCCAGAAGCCGTCGTAGTCCGGCGTCAGGTTGTATGCCGCGCCGGTGTGCGTGAGCTCGTCGCATGGCCGGATCGTCGATGCGACCCGCTCCTGCCAGTCCTTGTCCTGCACGTCTGTCGGCGGCGGGATCGCGAAGCCGTAGTCGAAGCCGAGGGGGGTGTCGACGCCCTCGTCCGTCACGACGCCCGGTCCCTCGTTGCCGAGGTCTTCGTCGGTGTCCGTGTAGCGGATGCCACCGGCGTATGCATAGTCGTACCAGCGGCTGATCGCTGCCTCCGGCACGATCGTCGCGAGGCCCTTCGGGTGTGTGACGGCGATGGCATATTGCGTGGTGCCGTCGTACGACCCGCCGAGCATGCCGACCTTGCCGGTCGTCCACGGCTGCCGGGCGATCCACTCGACGACGTCGTGGCCGGTGCGCTTTTCGCGGTTGCCGCCGTAGTCGTAGCAACCGCCGGAGTTGCCCGTGCCGATCACGTCCGCGTAGGCGCGGGCGTAGCCGAGCGGCACCCAGTGGTCGGCGTCGCCGTTGCGACCGAGCACGGAGTAGGGGGAGTAGGTCAAGATCACCGGGGCGGCCACGACGCGCCCATGCGATGTCGGCTCCACGACTTCGAGGTAGATCTCGGCGTCTCGAGTCGGCACGACGTAGGAGACCGTGACCGACCCGTCGATCTTGGCCGGGGCCGCCGTCGACGGGACGGCGACGCCGACACCGACCACGGCCAGCGCCGCCAGCAGTAAGCGAATTCGCACGATGGAGACTTCGCCACAGACTTGGCAGGGCCTGCTGACCCTAGGGGGTCACCACGTGCTGACAAGTCGGCTAGTACTCCAGCAGTCGGGCGATCAGGGCGTCCATCACGTCGTCGTCGGCCTCGGCACCGGTCGCCACCACTGCCTCGGTCTCGTCGAGGAAGTCGCAGATGACGTCCGCGTCGACGTGGACGCAGTAGGGCTTGGCTTCGCCGAGCAGCTCCAACATGATGCGCCGCGCGCCGCCGGTGGTCCGGCCGTCGGGGCGGATCCGCACATCGCCGTCGCCGGTGGGCTCCTCGACGCCGTAGCGCAGGAAGTCGCGCAGCACCGACCACTCGCCCCGCGGCAGCGCAGGATGGTCCGGTTGTGCGGAGAGGCTCAACCGCACCGCCAACGGGTCGTCCCGGGTCCAGGCAAGGCCGAGCACCGTCAGGTGCCCGTGCCCACTCATGCCGGCATCTTCGACGACGACGTGGGCCGTGATCTCGCCCTCCATCGTCGGCCTCCACGCTGCTGGGAAACCCGGGGTGTCCATGCCTGCTACGCAGCGTCCCAGATGCCCGGAAGGTGACATGGACGCGGGCTAGCCTGGACGGGTGGCAGACCCGGCGAGCTATCGTCCAGCGCCGGGCACAATCCCGGACCAACCGGGCGTCTACAAGTTCCGCGACGAACAGGCCCGGGTCATCTACGTCGGCAAGGCGAAGAGCCTCCGCAGCCGGTTGTCGTCGTACTTCCATGATCTCGCCAACCTGCATCCGCGCACCCAGACGATGGTGCGAACGGCGGCAGCGGTCGAGTGGACCGTGGTCGGCACCGAGGTCGAGGCACTGCAGCTGGAATACAACTGGATCAAGGAGTTCGACCCACGGTTCAACGTCCGTTACCGCGACGACAAGTCCTACCCGTGGCTCGCCGTCACCCTCGATGAGGAGTTTCCGCGCGCGCAGGTGATGCGCGGTGCGAAGCGTCGCGGCGTGAAGTACTTCGGCCCATACGCGCATGCATGGGCGATACGCGAGACGCTCGACGCGTTGCTGCGGGTGTTTCCGATGCGCACGTGCAGCAACGGCGTGTTCAAACGTGCCGGACAGGTGGGTCGACCCTGTCTGCTCGGCTATATCGACAAGTGCAGCGCGCCCTGCGTCGGGCGAGTTGACGCGCAGCAGCACCGCCGCATCACCGAAGACTTCGTCGACTTCATGTCCGGACAGACGCAGCGTTACATCAAGCGGCTCGAACGTGAGATGCGCGACGCCTCGCGCCGGCAGGAATACGAACGCGCAGCCCGGCTGCGCGACGACATCGGTGCACTCAACCGCGCCATGGAGAAGCAGGCCGTCGTGCTCGGTGACGGCACCGACGCCGACGTCGTCGCCTTCGCACAGGACGACCTGGAAGCGGCCGTGCAGGTCTTCTACGTCCGCGGTGGCCGGGTGCGTGGCCAACGCGGCTGGGTCGTCGACAAGATCGAGGAGATCGACACTCCTGGCCTGGTCGAGCAGTTCTTGACGCAGGCTTATCTGGACGAAGAGAACGAGGTGCCGCGCGAAGTGCTGGTGCCGGCGCTGCCGGAGGACGAGGACGTCGTCACCGAACTGCTCGAGATCGTGCGCGGCGGCAAGGTGTCGCTGCGGGTGCCACAGCGCGGCGACAAGCGTGCGCTGCTCGAGACGGTCGAGCGCAATGCGAAAGAAGCGTTCACCCGGCACAAGCTGAAGCGGTCCAGCGACATCACCAGCCGATCGCTCGCGCTTCAGGAGCTGCAGGACTCCCTCGGCCTGCTCGAGGCCCCGCTGCGGATCGAGTGCTACGACGTGTCCAACCTGCAGGGCACCGACGTCGTGGCGTCGATGGTCGTCTTCGAGGACGGGCTGGCACGCAAGAGCGAATACCGCCGGTTCGCCATCAAAGCAGTCGAAGGCCAGGACGACACCCGCAGCATTAACGAGGTGATCTACCGCCGGTTCCGGCGCTACCTCGAAGAACGCATCGAGACGGGCGACCTGGATGACGAGCCCGATCCCGATGAACTCGACCGGCCACAGCCGATCGATCCCGTGACCGGAAAGCCGAAGAAATTCGCCTATCCGCCCCAACTGGTTGTTGTCGACGGTGGTGCACCGCAGGTCGCCGCGGCGGCAGCAGCGATGCGCAAGCTCGGCGTCACCGACGTCGCGCTCTGCGGGCTCGCCAAACGGCTCGAGGAAGTGTGGCTGCCGGATCGCGACGACCCGGTCATCATGCCGCGCACCAGCGAGGCGCTCTACCTGCTGCAGCGCGTCCGGGACGAGGCGCACCGTTTCGCCATCACCTACCACCGGCAGCGCCGGTCGCGGTCAATGACGCAGAGCGTGCTCGACGATGTGCCCGGACTGGGCGAGACCCGACGCAAAGCGCTGTTGCGCGCTTTCGGCTCGGTCAAGCGACTGCGCTCCGCAAGTGTCGACGAGATCGCGGGCGTGCCAGGGTTCGGCCGTCGTACGGCGGAGGCCGTGCACGCCGCCCTCGCGGGCAACGAAGCGACACCGGCGTTCGATCCCGCGACCGGTGAAGTCATCGACGATTCGCCGAAATCCGTTGGGCTACAGCCTGACGCGGACGCGGTCGGGGTGGCAGGCTCGGAGGCGAGCCGATGACCAAGTCTTCCGCACCTTCGTCCGCCCTCGACCTCGTTGTCATCACGGGTCTGTCCGGTGCTGGCCGCTCCACCGCGGCGAAGTGCCTGGAAGACCTAGGCTGGTTCGTCGTCGACAACCTTCCGCCGTCGCTGATGGCCACCATGGTCGAGCTGGCCAGCCGGTCCCAAGGTTCCGTCGACCGGGTCGCCGTCGTCGTCGACGTGCGCAGCAGAGGGTTCACCTCCGACGTGCACGAGGCGCTGTCCGACCTCGACCGCAAGGGCGTGCGGCCGCGGGTGCTGTTCCTGGAGGCATCTGACGACGCGCTGGTGCGCCGCTTCGACTCGGTACGACGCCCCCATCCGCTGCAGGAGTCCGGTTCACTGACTGACGGGATCGCCCGCGAGCGGCAGCAGCTGCGCGACCTGCGTGGCGAGGCCGACCTGGTCGTCGACACCTCCGACCTCAACGTGCACGAGCTGCGCGCGAAGATCGAAGCCGCGTTCGCCAATGCGGCGTCCGGTGGTCTGCACGCGACGGTGATGTCGTTCGGCTACAAGTACGGGCTGCCGGTCGATGCGGACATCGTGGTCGACTGCCGGTTGTTGCCCAACCCACACTGGGTGCCGGAGCTGCGGCCCCTGACCGGTCTCGACGAGCCTGTTCGCAACTACGTCTTCGCGCAGGAGGGCGCACGTGAGTTCGTCGACGCCTATGCCGACCTGATGCATCGTTACGAAGCGGGCTACGCCCGCGAAGGCAAGCACTACGCAACGCTCGCGGTCGGATGCACCGGCGGAAAGCACCGCAGCGTCGCCATCGCCGAGGAAATGGCCAGTCGGCTGCGCGCCGACGGCGTCGATGTCTCCGTCGTCCACCGCGACCTGGGCCGGGAGTAGCCGAGGTGACGACGACGGGCCCACGAGTGGTTGCCTTCGGCGGCGGGCACGGCCTGGCCGCCTCGCTCGAAGCGCTGCGGACACTGACCTCCGAGCTGACGGCCGTCGTCACGGTCGCCGACGACGGCGGGTCAAGCGGAAGACTGCGCGAGGAGCTCGGCGTGCTGCCGCCGGGCGATCTGCGGATGGCCATGGCCGCGCTGGCGGGTGGCGACGAGTGGCATCAGCTGTGGGCGCAGCTGTTCCAGCACCGCTTTCCCGGCGGCGGCAACCTCGGCGGCCATGCAGTCGGCAACCTGGTGATGACCGCCCTCGTCGACCTCCTCGGTGACCCGGTCGTCGCGCTCGACGCCTCGTCCCGGTTGCTCGGGGCTCGTGGCCGTGTGCTGCCGCTGTCGACGCAGCCGTTGGAGATCGTCGCGGACGTCATCGGTCTCGACCCTGACGACGCGGGTGCCGCGGTCGAGGTGCGCGGCCAGGTGGCGGTGGCGACCACACCGGGTCAGGTGGTGCGAGTGCACCTCGAGCCGGCCGAACCGCACGGCTGCGCCGACGCGGTCGACGCGATCGGCGCGGCGGACTGGGCGGTGCTCGGCCCGGGCTCGTGGTTCACCAGCGTCATCCCGCACCTGCTCGTCCCCGACATCGCCAAAGCCATCACCGAGACCTCGGCCCGCCGGCTGGTAGCGCTCAACCTGTCGCCCCAGCCGGGAGAGACCGACGGCTTCTCGCCGACCACGCATCTCGAGGTGCTGGCGGCGCATGCTCCGGAGCTGGAGATCGACGTCGTCCTCGCCGACGAGACGGCTGTCATCAGCTCCGAGGGCGAGCTTCGCGACTGCGCCCGTGCGCTGGGGGCGCGGCTCGTCGTACGACGGATCGGACGCGACGACGGCACTCCACGGCACGACCCGAAGCGGCTCGCCGCTGCCTATGACGAGATCTTTGCGACATCAGGAGAGGACAAAGCATGGCGATGACAGCCGCCGTCAAGGACGAGCTCGCCCGGCTGACCGTGACGAAGCCTTGCTGCCGTAAGGCAGAGATGGCGTCCTTGTTGCGTTTCGCCGGCGCGCTGCACCTCAACGCCGGCCACGTCATGGTCGAGGCCGAGATGGATGCCGGCGCCACCGCGCGCCGGCTGCGCAAGAACCTGGCCGAGGTCTACGGGCACGCGTCGGAGATGGCAGTCGTCTCCGGCGGCGGCCTGCGCAAGGGATCGCGCTACCTGGTCCGCGTGACCAAGGACGGCGATGCGCTGGCCCGCCAGACCGGTCTCGTCGACGGCCGGGGCCGCCCGGTGCGGGGACTTCCGCCGCAGGTCGTCTCCGGGGCGACGTGCGACGCCGCCGCGGCCTGGCGCGGGGCCTTCCTGGCCCACGGTTCGCTGACCGAGCCCGGCCGGTCATCGTCGTTGGAGATCACCTGCCCGGGCCCGGAGTCGGCGCTGGCGCTGGTCGGCGCCGCCCGACGTCTCGGGGTGGCTGCCAAGGCCCGCGAGGTACGCGGAGTCGACCGGGTTGTCGTCCGTGACGGCGATGCCATCGGCATCATGCTGACGAAGCTCGGCGCCCATGACAGCGTGCTCGCGTGGGAGGAGCGGCGGATGCGCCGCGAGGTGCGAGCCACCGCCAACCGGCTGGCCAACTTCGACGACGCCAACCTGCGCCGGTCGGCACGCGCCGCGGTCGCGGCCGGCGCGCGGGTGTCGCGCGCCATGGAGATCCTCGGCGACGATGCCCCGGAGCACCTGCTCTCCGCCGGTCGGCTCCGGCTGGAGCACGCGCAGGCGTCGCTGGAGGAGCTCGGTGCGCTGGCGGACCCGCCGCTGACGAAGGACGCGATCGCCGGACGGATCCGGCGGCTGCTGGCGATGGCGGACAAGCGGGCCGAGGACACCGGCATCCCCAACACCGAGGCCAACCTCACCCCGGAGATGCTCGACGCCGCCCTGTAGCCCGCCCATGAGTCCGGCTGGATAACCTGACCGAACAGATCACAAGTCTTCTGGGAGTGAGCAGCGTGGCCACTCGGATCGGGATCAACGGCTTCGGCCGGATCGGCCGAAACTTTTACCGTGCCGTCGCGGACAGTCGCGCCGGTGAGCTGGAAATCGTCGCGGTCAACGACCTGGCCGACCCCAAGGTGCTCGCGCACCTCCTCAAGTACGACAGCGTGCTCGGCATCTTCGGTCAGGACGTGCACGTGAGCGGGGACGGCATCTCCATCGGCGGCAAGACCGTCCGCGTCCTGTCAGAGACGGACCCAGCGGCCTTGCCGTGGGGCGACCTCGGTGTCGACGTCGTGGTCGAGTCCACCGGTCGGTTCACCAAGGCGAGCGAGGCGCGCAAACACATCGACGGCGGCGGCGCAAAGAAGGTCATCATCTCCGCGCCGGCGACCGACGAGGACATCACGGTCGTGCTCGGCGTCAACGACGACGACTACGACCCGGCCAAGCACTCGATCATCTCCAACGCGAGCTGCACGACCAACTGCGTCGCGCCGATGGCGAAGGTTCTGCTCGACTCGTTCGGGATCGTCAAGGGCCTGATGACGACGGTGCACGCCTACACGACCGAGCAGCAGCTGCAGGACCAGGTCGCGATGACGCGCAAAGGCACTCCCGACTTCCGCCGGATGCGCGCGGCCGCGCTGAACATCATCCCGACCAGCACCGGCGCAGCACGTGCGACCAGCCTCGTCATCCCGCAGTTGAAGGGGAAGCTCGACGGGATGGCCTTGCGCGTCCCGGTGCCGGACGGCTCGGTCACCGACCTCGTGGTGCAGCTCGAGCGTGAGGTCACCCGGGACGAGGTCAACGCTGCCTACAAGCAGGCTGCGGACGGTCCGCTGAAGGGTTACCTGGTCTACACCGAGGACCCGATCGTCTCCTCCGACATCGTCGGCTCCCCAGCGAGCTGCACGTTCGACTCAGGCCTGACGATGGCGTCCGGCGACCAGGTGAAGGTCATCGGCTGGTACGACAACGAGTGGGGCTACTCGTGCCGGCTCGCCGACCTCACCGCCCTCGTCGCTGCTCGCTTGTGACCACCCAAATCCCTGGCGTCGCTTCCCTCGGCGACGTCGCGGGCAAGCGCGTGCTTGTCCGCAGCGACCTCAATGTGCCGCTCGAAGGGGAGCGGATCACCGACGACGGGCGCATCCGCGCCAGCGTGCCGCAGATCAGGCAGCTGCTCGACGCCGGTGCCGCCGTCGTCGTCTGCGCGCATCTCGGCCGGCCGAAGGGCGCGCCGGACCAGAGATACAGCCTGGCGCCGGTCGCCAAGCGGCTGAGTGAGCTGCTCGGCCGCGAAGCGGAGTTCGTCGCTGCACTCGACGGCCGGCCGACGACCGACCTCGCCCTGCTCGAGAACGTGCGCTTTCACCCCGGCGAGACGTCGAAGGACGACGCCGAACGCGGTGCCTTCGCCGACCAGTTGGCCGGCCTCGCCGATCTGTACGTCGATGACGCCTTCGGCGCTGTCCACCGCAAGCACGCCAGCGTCTACGACATCGCGCGACGGCTTCCGCACGCTGCGGGAGAGCTCGTGCAGCGTGAGCTCGGCGTGCTGCGCCGGCTGACCGACGACCCGGCGCGCCCTTATGTCGTCGTACTCGGCGGGTCGAAGGTCTCGGACAAGCTCGCCGTCATCGACCAGCTGCTCCCGTCGGTCGACGCGCTGCTCGTGGGCGGCGGCATGTGCTTCACCTTCCTTGCGGCGCAGGGGCATGACGTTGGTGACTCTCTGCTCGAGCCCGACCAGATCGACGCCTGCAAACGCTTCCTCGACAGCGGAACGATCGTGTTGCCGGTCGACATCGTCGTCGCTGAGGACATCAGCGCTGACGCGAAGACCGACGTGGTCGACGCGGCGGCCATCCCGACCGGCAAGAAGGGTCTCGACATCGGGCCGCGCACGGTCGAGCTGTTCCGCGACCGCCTCACCGGCGCGCGGACAGTGTTCTGGAACGGGCCGATGGGGGTGTTCGAGCTGTCACCGTTTGCCGCCGGCACGAGCGGCGTTGCGGAGGGCATCGCCTCGCTCGACGGCGCGTTCACGGTCGTCGGCGGTGGTGACTCGGCGGCCGCCGTCCGCCAGCTCGGTGTGGGCGAGGAGCGATTCGGTCACATCTCCACCGGCGGTGGAGCAAGCCTGGAGTACCTCGAGGGCAAGACATTGCCGGGTCTCGAGGTGCTCACGCAATGAGCCGGACACCGCTCATGGCGGGCAACTGGAAGATGCACCTCAACCATCTCGAAGCCATCGCCTTCGTCCAGAAACTTGCCTACAAGCTGACCGACAAGGACTTCGACCAGGTCGAGGTCGCGGTGCTGCCGCCGTTCACCGACATTCGCAGCGTGCAGACGCTCGTCGATGGCGACCGGCTGCGGGTCGTCTACGGCGCGCAGGACCTCTCGCCGCAGGACAGCGGCGCCTACACCGGCGACATTGCCGGACCGATGCTGGCCAAGCTCGGCTGCACCTACGTCGTCGTCGGCCACAGCGAACGACGGCAGTACCACGGTGAAACCGACGACATCGTCAACGCCAAGGTGCGCGCCGCCATCCGCAACAGCATTGTCCCGATCCTCTGCATCGGCGAGCCGCTCGAGGTCCGACGCGAAGGCGGCCATGTCGCCCACACGACCGGACAGCTGCGCGCGGCGCTGGCGGACGTGCCCGCCGGCGCGGCACGCACCCTGGTCGTCGCGTATGAGCCGGTCTGGGCGATCGGCACCGGCGAGGTCGCCACGCCCGACGACGCGCAGGAGGTCTGCGCCGAGATCCGCACCACGCTTGCCGACGTCTACACCGGCGATCTGGCCGACGGCGTGCGGGTGCTGTACGGCGGCTCGGTCAAGCCGGACAACGCCGCCGGGATCATGGCCCAGCAAGACGTGGATGGGGCACTGGTCGGCGGTGCGAGCCTCTCGGTGGATGATTTCGCCGCTATCATCCGTTTTCGTGAACTCCGCGAAACTTGATCACTGTCGATAACAGCGAGGTCACGATTCGGCGCCAGCGCGACGTCGTTGCTGGCACCGGCGACATGCGAGGTTTAGAGTCACGCGCGCCGGTTGACCACCCGGGCGCAGCGTCGCGTCCAGTCCAGCAGGAGGCAGCCTGTGACTGATCGGGCCATCGGCGTTGAGGATGAGGCGTCGCGTTGACGACACCCCTCGACGTACAAGGATCGGCCGCGGAGGCCCAGCCCGAGGCAGTACTCAGCGGCGTAGGCGCACGGAAGATCGAGGGTCGTTCCCTCGGTCAGATCGCCTGGATGCGACTGAAACGCGACAAAGTCGCGATCGTGAGCGCAACGCTCATCCTTCTGCTGATCCTCTTCGCCATCCTGGCCCCGGTCATCAACCACTACGTCGGGGTCAGTCCGACCAAGACCGACGTCAGCGTCCTCAACTTCGACAACGGCATCGGCGAGCCGGCCGGAAAGTTCGGCGGGATGAGCCTCGCCCACCCCCTCGGCGTCGAGCCCGTGCTGGGCCGCGACCTGTTGGCCCGTGTCGACACCGGAGCCCGCTACTCGCTGATCGTGGCACTGCTCGCGACGGCGTTGTCGGTCATCCTCGGCACGACGTTCGGGCTCATCGCGGGGTTCTTCGGCGGCCGGGTCGACACCGGGATCGGACGGCTGATGGACGCGCTGCTGGCGTTCCCGCAGCTGCTGTTCGCGATCGCGCTCGTCGCGGTGCTGCGCACCTCGAAATACGGCAACAGCCTCTACGCCAACATCACCATCCTCATCATCGTCATCGGCTTCTTCAGCTGGCCTTACTTCGGCCGCATCATTCGCGGGCAGACACTCTCGCTCCGGGAGAAGGAGTTCGTCGATGCCGCGCGCAGCCTTGGCGCGAGCAACACGCGAATCCTCTTCCGCGAGCTGCTGCCCAACCTGTGGGGGCCGATCCTCGTCTACTCGACGTTGATCCTGCCGACCAACATCTTGTTCGAGGCGGCTCTTTCCTACCTCGGCGTGGGCATTCCGCTGCCGAACCCGTCGTGGGGCAACATGCTCGCGGACGCGACCGGCGGCGGCTACTACCAGGTCGACCCACAGTTCGTCCTGGTTCCCGGCCTTGCCATCTTCATCACGGTGCTCGCGTTCAACCTGCTCGGGGACAGCCTGCGCGACGCACTCGACCCAAGGAGCAACAGGTGACAACCCCATGGTCGGCCGACCGTGGGACACGTATGAAAGGACGTAGGTCAAGCATGCAGAGACAGTGGCTGATCCGGGGCGGCGCGCTGTTGAGCGCTGTCGCTCTCGGAGCGACCGCCTGTGGCGGAAGCAGTGGCGGCAGCAGTAGCAGCAAAAACAACAACAACGGGAGTTCGAGCGCCAGCAACATCGGGACGCTCGCCGGCAACCAGCCGCCGTTCTCCACGGAGAGCCCGCTCAATCCGGGCAGCGGCAAGGGCGGCACGCTCAACGTCGGTGTACGTCAGGACGTTGACTACATGGACCCGGCCCGCACCTACTACGGGTTCAGCTGGGACCTGCACCAGCTCATCAACCGGACGCTGCTGCAGCTTCCCGTCGGCGCGACCTTCACCAGCGTCGCCCCGATCCCGGACATGGCGACCGCCGTCGCGACCGGTCAGGACGGCAACAAGACCTGGAGCTACACCCTCAAGCCGGGCATCAAGTTCCAGGACGGCACGCCGGTCACCGTCGCGGACGTCAAGTACGCCGTCGAGCGCGTGTTCGCGACCGACGTCATCAACGGCGGCCCGACCTACGTCATCACGTTCCTGTGCCCAGGCGGCCCGAACAAGTCAGGTGGCTGCGACAGCTACAAGGGCCCGTACAAGAGCAAGGGCGGCCTGTCGACCATCACCACCTCCGGCAACACGATCACGTTCCACCTGAACCAGCCGTTCTCGGAGTGGAACTACGTCATGGCCGAGTTCGCCACCGCCCCGGTCGAGCAGAAGATCGACCAGAACCCGAAGACCGGTGGTGCCAACTACAACCTGCACGTCCAGGCGACCGGACCCTACGAGGTCGCGTCGTACGTGCCGAACAAGCACATCAACCTGGTCCGCAACCCGATGTGGGACAAGTCCACCGACTCCGTCCGCACCGCACTGCCGGACAAGATCAACGTCGTCACGAACTACGACCCGCTGACTCTCGACAAGGACATCATCGCCAACACCGTCGACTTCGACCTCGGCGGTCGCGGTGTGCAGCCGGCAACACTGGCGCAGCTGCTGCATGACCCAGCAGTGCTGAAGCGCTCGCTCGACGCCGTGTCGCCCGCGGTCGACTACCTGACGCTCATGCAGCAGAGCCCGCCGTTCGACAACGTCAACTGCCGCCAGGCCGTTGAGTGGATCGTCAACAAGCAGACCCAGCTCGACGCGGCCGGTGGGAAGTACGTCGGTGCCATCGTCTCCACCATGGCTCCGCCGTCGTTGGCCGGTTACAAGAACTACGACGCTTACCCGACCAAGAACTCCGCGGGTGATGTGAGCAAGGCGAAGGCGGCGCTGGCGAAGTGTGGCCACCCCAACGGCTTCAACACGACGATCGTCGGTGTCAACAAGGGCACGACGCCGCAGCGGCTGACCTTCCTCCAGCAGGACCTCAAGTCGATCGGCATCAACGCGCAGATCAAGACCTTCGACGGCGCGACCTACTACTCGTCGACGATCGGCATCCCGACCCAGGCCAAGAAGAACGGCTACGGCATCGCCGTCGCCGGTTGGGGTCCGGACTGGCCGGCGCCGTACGGCTACTACAGCGCCATCCTTGACCCGCGCAAGATCCTGCCGCAGGGCAACAGCAACTACGGCGAGTGCGGCATCAACGACCCGAAGCTGCCGCAGCTGATCGACCAGGCTCTTGCCGCGCCGACGCCGCAGGACTCCTACAACCTGTGGAACCAGTTCGACCAGCAGGTGGTCGGCGTCGACGCATGCACGGTTCCGCTTGACGTGGCCAAGATCCCGATGGTCTTCAGTAACCGCGTCACCAACGCGTCGCCGAGCCTCTACAACGGCGTCCCGGACATGCGGATCATGGGCGTCAACGGCTGACCTCGCTCAGCAGCTGACCCGAGAGGTGGGGGTCGGCGGCTCAGGCCGCCGGCCCCCACACCAGCACTTTCGACAGAGAGGACAAGGGGCGAGGTGTTTCGCTACGTAGTGCGGCGCATCATCGGCGCCATCTTCGTCCTGTGGTTGATCAGCCTGATCACGTTCTGGCTGTTCTTCACGCTGCCCAACATCCTGGGCGCAAACCCGGCGGTCCTGTTCGCCGGGCGCAGTCCGTCACCGGCAGTGGTCGCGGCGGTCTCGCACCATCTCGGTCTCGACCAGCCGTTCTGGACGCAGTACTGGCACTTCCTGTCCGGCATCTTCACCGGACGCAACTTCGGCCCGGGCCAGGAGTGCTCGGCGCCATGCCTCGGCTTCTCGTTCATCAACGGGCAGCCGGTCTGGCAGGAGATCATCTCCGACCTCCCGGTCGACATCTCGCTGGCGATCGGCGCGGCCGTCATCTGGCTGATCTGGGGCGTCAGCGTCGGTGTGATCTCAGCCCTGCGTCCACGTTCGGCGTTCGACCGCCTCGCCATGGGCGTCGCGCTGGCAGGCGTGTCGCTCCCGATCTACTTCACCGGCCTGCTCGCACTGTCGATCTTCACGTTCGGGCCGATCAAGATCTTCCCGAACCTTCACTTCGTGGGGTTCACGGACAACCCCATCAGCTGGGCGCGAAATCTGATCCTGCCGTGGTTCTGCCTCGCGTTCCTGTACGCCGCGCTCTACGCCCGGCTCACCCGAGCGCAGATGCTCGAGACCATGTCCGAGGACTACATCCGGACTGCGCGCGCCAAGGGGCTGCCGGAGCGCAAGGTTGTGTTCAAGCACGCGCTCCGGTCCGCGATCACACCAATTGTCACGATCTTCGGACTGGACATCGGCATCCTGCTCGGCAGCGCCGTCTTGACCGAACAGACGTTCAGCATGACCGGCATCGGTCGGCTGGCGATCCAGGCGATCGGCTCCCGCGACCTACCGGTCGTGCTCGGAGTGACGCTGTTTGCTGCATTCTTCGTCGTCGTGGCGAATATCATCGTGGACATCGCCTACGCCTACTTGGATCCGCGTGTCCAGTACTCCTGAGCCACTCGACGGCGGCGTTTCCGCTCCGGCGGTCGTCTCCGAGGCGCCGCATGCATTCCTCGACGTACGCGACCTTCGTGTGCATTTCCCCACTGACGATGGCCTCGTCAAGGCCGTCGACGGGCTCTCCTTCACGCTGGACCGCGGCAAGACGCTCGCGATCGTCGGCGAGTCCGGATCCGGCAAGAGCGTCACCAGCCTGTCGATCATGGGTCTGCACAACAAGAAGCGGACGCGGATGTCCGGCCAAATCTGGCTCGACGGCACTGATCTGATCACCTCGTCGGCCGAGCAGGTGCGGGCGTTGCGCGGCGAGAAGATGGCCTTGATCTTCCAGGATCCGCTGTCTGCTTTGCACCCCTTCTACAAGGTCGGCGACCAGATCGCCGAGGCCTACCGGCTGCACAACAAGGTGTCGAAGGCCAAGGCTCGGGAGCGCTCGATCGAGCTGCTCCGGCTCGTCGGCATCCCGGAACCGGACCGCCGCGTCGATGACTATCCGCACCAGTTCTCCGGCGGCATGCGGCAACGCGCGATGATCGCGATGGCGGTGTCATGCAACCCGTCACTGCTCATCGCGGACGAGCCGACGACTGCTCTCGACGTCACCGTCCAGGCACAGATCCTGGAGCTGATGAAGGAGATGCAGCGCGAGTTCAACTCGGCCATCATCATCATCACCCACGACCTCGGGGTGGTCGCCGACGTCGCCGACGAGGTCGTCGTCATGTACGCCGGCCGGGCGATGGAGTACGGCGACGTCGCCGACGTCTTCTACCGACCCGAGCACCCCTACACCTGGGGCCTGCTCGGTTCGGTCACCCGGCTCGACGGCGACCGGGCCGAACGGTTGCAGCCGATCCCGGGCAACCCGCCGTCGTTGATCAACGTGCCGCCCGGCTGCCCGTTCCACCCCCGCTGCCCCTACGGCTCGCTCAATGGCGGGAAGGAGCGTGAGATCCTGCCGCTGCTCGAGGAGACGACACCGGGCCATCTCGTCGCATGTCATCTGCCCGTTGAGGAGCGCCGCCGGATCTTCCGCGACGAAGTGGCGGCGACGCTGTGACCACCGGTCCTGAGGCACCCAATTCGACGCCGACGCGCGGGCGCAAGCGCACGTCGGCGCCTCCCGCGACCGTCGAGGAGCCCACGCCGGCACCCGGCCACGAGCAGCGCGACGTGATCCTCGAGGTCACCGAACTGCGCAAATACTTCCCGGTGACGCGCGGGATCCTGGTGAAGCGGAAGATCGCCGACGCCCGAGCCGTGGACGGGCTCAACTTCTCGCTCATCCGGGGGGAAACCCTCGGCCTGGTAGGGGAGTCCGGCTGCGGCAAGTCGACGACCGGGCGGCTGATCACCAGGCTGCTCGAGCCCACCGACGGCAAGATCGTCTTCGACGGCCACGAGATAACGCACTGGTCGCAGTCGCAGATACGGCCGATCCGCCGCGACATTCAGATGATCTTCCAGGACCCTTACTCCTCGCTGAACCCGCGGCAGACCGTCGGTGCGATCGTCGCGGCGCCGTTCCGCATTCAGGGGATTCAGACCGAGAAGGGGATCAAGCAGTCCGTCCAAGAGCTGCTGGAGCTGGTCGGTCTGAGCCCCGAGCACTACAACCGCTACCCGCACGAGTTCTCCGGCGGGCAGCGCCAGCGCATCGGGGTCGCCCGCGCCTTGGCGCTGCGGCCCAAACTGATCGTCGCCGACGAGCCGGTGTCCGCACTCGACGTGTCGATCCAGGCCCAGGTCATCAACCTGCTACAGGACGTCCAGGGTGAACTCGGACTCACCTACATCTTCGTGGCGCACGACTTGTCCGTCGTACGCCATATCTCCGACCGGGTCGCGGTCATGTACCTCGGCAAGATCGTCGAGCTGGCGGACAACGAGGGCCTCTACGAGCACCCGCTGCACCCCTACACTCACGCGCTGCTGTCCGCCGTGCCGACTCCGGACCCGGAGCGCGAACGGACGCGGGAACGTATCCTGTTGACGGGCGACGTGCCGAGTCCGCTCAACCCGCCGCCCGCCTGCCGGTTCCACACCCGTTGCTGGAAGGCGCAGGAGATCTGCAAGACCGTCGAGCCGCCACTGCTGGAGCTCGCACCGGGACACCAGGTCGCCTGCCACTTCCCCGAGGAGAGAGTGCTCGTCTAGAGCCTCTAGGAGGCCCTCCGCGTGTCAATCCTCGTCTCGATCATCCTGGTGATCACGAGCGTTCTGATGGTGATGCTGATCCTGCTCCACCGGGGCAAGGGTGGCGGCCTGTCCGATCTGTTCGGCGGCGGGGTCTCCTCGACGCTGTCCGGCTCGTCGGTCGTCGAGAAGAACCTCGACCGCATCACCATCTTCACCGGCATCGTGTGGTTCGCGGCCGTCATCGCGGAAGGGTTGGTCCTCAAGCACGGGCTCTAGGAGCGACACATGGCTGGTGGCAGCGCCATTCGGGGTAGCCGCGTCGGCGCCGGTCCCATGGGCGAGTCGGAGCGTGGTGACACCGCGCCCCGCAAGCGGGTGTCCTTCTGGTGTGCCAACCGGCACGAGAGCCGGCCGTCGTTCGCTGCGGAGGCGCAGATCCCGGAGCTGTGGGACTGTCCACGCTGTGGCTGCCCGGCCAGCCGCGACCGGGACAACCCGCCGGCACCGCCCAAGACGGAGCCCTACAAGACCCACCTCGCCTACGTCCGCGAACGCCGAGACGACCGCGACGGCGAAGCCATCCTCAACGAGGCCCTAGAAGCTTTGCGCTCCAAAAAGGCCTAACTCCCGCGTTGATCATGGGCATACCTGCGCGACACGTCGGCGTGTCTGCGGCTATGCCCATGATCAACTTGGTTATGGGGACGCGATGCGGGCGAGCGAGGCGGGTAGGCGGCTGGCGGCGGCGCGGTCGAGCAACCAGAGCGTCCGCACCCGGCCGCGGGCACCGGCAGCCGGCACCTGAGTCGGACCGGCGGCGGCGAGCGCCAGCCGGGCGGCGGTGGCCTTCTCCTCGCCAGCAGCGACCAGCCACACCTCACGCGCGGCGTTGATCGCGCCAAGGGACAGCGACAGGCGGGTCGGCGGTGGCTTCGGCGCTCCGCGCACGGGGATGACCGTGCGCTCGTCGTAGAGCGCCGGCGACTCCGGGAACAGCGACGCGATGTGCCCGTCCGGGCCGACGCCGAGCAGCAGCACGTCGAAGCTCGGCACCGGGCCGTGGTCCTCCGGGCGAGCCGCCTTCGCGAGGCTGTCCGCATAGTGCTCGGCGACGGTGTCGAGGTCGTCGCCCTCCGGCCCGTCGCTCGGCCCCATCGGATGCACGCGCGCCGGGTCGAGGTCGACCTGGTCCAGCAAGGCCTCGCGGGCCTGGGTTTCGTTGCGTTCCGGGTGACCGGCCGGCAGGAACCGCTCGTCGCCCCACCAGACGTCCAGCGCGTCCCAGTCGACCGCGTCGCGCGCGGGCGAAGCGGCCAGCTCTCGCAGGGTGGCGATCCCGATCCCGCCGCCGGTGAGGACGACGGAGGCTGTGCCGCGCGCCGCCTGCGCGTCGACGAGCGCGGTCACCAGCCGGGCCGCGACCGCCCGGGCGAGCAGGGCGGCGTCGCGGTGCGTGACGACTAGTGGCGGGGTCATGAGGCCTGGGCGGCCGGGTCGCGCCACCGGTAGCCGCGCGTTGCCGGTCGGTCCTGGAGCCCGGC
>Ga0070658_10001296_pt1 | contig 21338 bp, 20 predicted proteins | sample KBSC13metaG_FD_64664 | JGI IMG/M metagenome (GOLD analysis project Ga0070658, IMG submission 64664) | Corn rhizosphere microbial communities from Kellogg Biological Station, Michigan, USA - KBS C1-3 metaG | ecosystem: Host-associated > Plants > Roots > Rhizosphere > Soil ...
GCGCTGGCCGAAAATGCAATTTGATTGTCCTTTGAGCCAGCAGGCGGCGGCGTTACACCGATGGGGAAGGAGGACGGGCACATGATCAAGATCGGCATCAACGGATTCGGGCGCATCGGTCGGGTGGCATTCCGCGCCGCCATGGAGCGCGACGACGTGCAGGTGGTGGCAGTGAACGATCTGCTGGAGCTGGGCCAGCTGGCGTACCTGCTGAAGCACGACTCGGTTCACGGGCCGTTCCGCCACGAGGTCGACGTCGACGCCAAGGATCGCTGCCTGGTCGTCGACGGTCGTCCGGTGCGGGCCACGGCGGTGAAGGACCCCGCCACCTCGGCGTGGGGCGACGCCGGCGTGGACGTCGTCATCGAGTCGACGGGGGTGTTCCTGACGCGCGAGAAGTGCCAGGGGCACCTGCAGGCCGGGGCGCGACGCGTGATCGTCTCGGCGCCCACGAAGGACGACACGCCCATCTTCGTGTACGGCGTGAACTCCGCTGCCTACGCGGGCGAACCCATCATCTCGGCGGCGTCGTGCACCACGAACTGCCTCGCGCCCCTGGCGAAGGTGGTCGACGACGCCTTCGGTTTGAAGCGGGGCCTGATGACGACCGTCCACGCCACCACCGCCGCGCAGAAGACCGTCGATGGCGTGTCCGGCAAGGACTGGCGGTTCGGGCGCGGCATCCTGGGCAACATCATCCCCGCGTCGACCGGCGCCGCCGAGGCCGTCACCAGGGTGCTGCCCGGGCTGAAGGGCCGCCTGACCGGCATGTCGTTCCGCGTGCCCGTGCCCGACGTGTCCGTGGTCGATCTGACGTGTGAGCTGGCCCGCGAGGCCAGCTACGCCGACATCTGCGCGGCGGTGCGGACGGCGGCCGCGGGCCCGCTGGCCGGCGTGCTGGCCTACAGCGACGAGGAGCTGGTCTCGACCGACCTGCGCGGAAACCCGTGCCCGTCGATCTTCGACGCCAAGGCCGGCCTGCAGCTGGACCCCACGTTCGTCAAGCTGATCGCCTGGTACGACAACGAGTGGGGCTACTCCAGCAAGTTGCTGGACCTGGCCCTGGTCGCCATGCGCGCCTGACTCGCCCTGCGCCATGCGCGCGTCGCGGGCCCGGTCGCAAGCCGGCAAGTCGTCGCGCCCCGCTGGCGCTGGCCGTCATAGGCCGCCAGCGAGCACGACCGCGGCTGGCCGCGAACCCTGACCCGGGTGGGGAAACGGGGCCGTTCGTCGCCTCGCCGCGCAACGGCCGCCCGCGCGCCCCGCGCCAGGATTCCAGCGTCGTAGACGCCGTTCTACCCCCAGGACGGCCGAAGCTGTTGTTGGTGCTGCACCACCTGTTGTACCAGCGGCAACAACCGGCGCTGGTTCGCAACTTGAAACGTGATATATTTGGTAATTTAAATTACGATTATAATTGGCCGCGGTCATGCAGTGTCCCTGCTTGCCGCCCCACGACGGGGGTGGTGAGGAAAGGGCACGAACGATGCGCACGTTCAAGATGACCGTGCCCGTGTTGTTGACAGCAATGGGCGCCGCCGCGGCAGGCTGTACGACCGCCACGGAGGACGTGTCCGAGCAGGAGGCCCCCGCTCTCAACTCGATCAACGGCCTCAACTCGATCAATGGCCTCAACTCGATCAATGGCCTCAACTCGATCAATGGCCTCAACTCGATCAATGGCCTCAACTCGATCAACGGCCTCAACTCCATGAACGGCTTGACCGCCAACGGCCTGCTGCTGTCCGCGGACGGCCGCAACACGATGTCGTACCTGGTGCGCTGCGCGCTGCCCGCCGGCACCACCATCACGCAGAAGGACAAGTACGGCGTCCCGTACACCTTCGCCGGCGAGATCGGGGTCGCCCCCCAGTGGGCCACCAGCGCCTGCGATCAGGCTTGCCAGGAGCAGATCAGCGCCTGCGTCCTGGCCCACGTCAACACCTCGGGCCAGCACATCGCCCTGTGGCTGGACGGTGACAGCCCCGCGCTGGGCTGGGGCCGCAGCACGGACTACCCGTACCAGGAGGGTTCGTTCTTCGGGAACATCTTCCAGAGCCCGCCCAAGGCCTTCTATTGCAACGGCAGGGACTTCGACCAGGGCGTGGTCCCCGGCCGCCTGGGCGTCAACCAGGCGGGCGCGCCCTACGTCAACCCGTTCACCAACTGGTCGGCGGGCGGCTACTGCGCGAACACCTGCGCCGGCTCCGACACCCCTTACACGGGCGACGGTTACAAGGCCTGCAACGGCTACAACCACGTGGTCACCGTGTGGCGCAACTTCGACACCAACACCAACTACAAGATCTGCAGCCGCGCCTCGAACAACTGCCTCGATATCGCCGGCTCCAGCATGAACGACGTCGCCCAGCTGATCCAGACCACGTACACCGGCGGGGCCAGCCAGAAGTGGAAGATTCTGCAGGTCAGCCCGGGCAAGTACAAGGTCATCAACGTGAACAGCGGCAAGGCCCTGGACGTCGGCAACGGCGCCACCACGAACGGCGCGTGGGTGCAGCAGTACTCGTTCTGGGGCGGCCCGAACCAGCTGTGGTCGTTCACCCCCTCGGGCTCCGGCTACTACAAGTTCAGCCCGGGCAGCAACGCCAACGGCTCACTCAACCTTCACAACGGCAGCACGGCCAGCGGCTCGCCGGTCGACCAGTGGACCTGGAGCGCCTCGTCCCTGGCCCAGCAGTGGAACATCACGCCGGCCAGCTGAGCCCCCCCGGCACCCGGCCCTCCCTCGCATTCCCCCCCACGTCGCCCCGCCTCCCCGGGCCGGCGTGGGGTTCGCGCGTTCGCCGCCGTCCTCAGGGCCGGCGCAGGGCGCGCGTCTCGCCGATGTCGAACAGCCACAGCCGGTCCTCGGGCAGGCCACGCTCGGCGAAGGCCTTGCGGATGCGGCGGGGCGGCTCGCCCAGCGGCTCATCCGTCAGCTTGAACGTCCCCCAGTGCATCGCGCACAGCGTGCGGGCGTCCAGGCGAACGAAGGCCTCGCCGGCGTCCTCGGGGTTCATGTGCTGCGGCTCCATGAACCAGCGTGGCTCGTAGGCGCCGATGGGCAGCATGGCCCAGTCGATCGGTCCCATCCGGCGCCCGATCTCGGTGAACCCGTCGAACAGCGCCGTATCGCCCGAGTGATAGGCCACGCCCTCGCGGGAACGATAGACGAAGCCGCCCCACAGGGCGTCGTTGCGATTCCACGGCGCGCGCATCGACCAGTGCCGCGCCGGCACCAGGGTGATCTCGACGTCGCCGGCTCTGTGGGATTGCCACCAGTCCAGCTCGACGACATTGGTCGCGCCCGCCTTCTTCAGCCAGCGACCGTTTCCCAGCGGCGTCAGGTACAGCGGCGCGGCGCCCAGGCGCGTGATCGTGGAGGCGTCGAGGTGATCGTAGTGATTGTGCGAGACCGTGACGATGTCGAAGGGGGGCAACTGCTCCAGCGGAACACCGACCGGGGACAAGCGCTTCACCACCGTCATCCGCTCCGACCAGACCGGGTCGGTGGCGATCAGCTTGCCGCCCAGGCGAAGGACGAACGTGGCGTGGCCTATCCAGGTCAGCGACGGCGCCGGCGAGGCGATGAGGGGCAGATCCGGCGCGCCCACGGGCGTCCTGAAGGCGGAATCATCCTCCTTGACCCGGCGCCCGGCCAGCGTGTCCGTCACGCGCCAGCGCCACAGATCGGCCGGTCCCCGCGCCGGCTGCGTGGCCCGATCGTCGAATCTCCCCATCGACGCAGTCTCCCACAGAGGTGGCGGACCGAGCCGCGATCCCACATTTTAAGGTGAGCTTTTCGGAGGCCACCGAGCACTGAACCAGGAGGAGGCACCAAAATGCACATGGCTTCAACCGCACGAAGAATGACGACGGCGACCCGCTGGTCCCGGTCCGTCCGCATGGCAGGTCTGGTCACCCTGGCCGCCGGCATCGGTGCGACGGGTGGCTGCGGTCTGCGGCTCGACATCCTCGAACCCGCCCCGGACGGGGGGCGCGGGAAGGACGCCGTCACCGATTCTGTCCCGGACGCGACGCCCTCTTGCGCCGAGCAGGTCTCGCCGTCCAGCGGGCGTTGCGAGATCACGTCGTTCACCTGCGGCATCGCCAGCGGTTGCCCGGCGACGTGGGCGGAGGCGCAGCAACCTTCCAGCTGTTCCAACGGCGCGTCGATCGTGCTGGCCGGATGTGGCGGCGCGAATAGCTGGACCAGCTATCACGAATTCTCGGTCCTCGCTTGCTACTACGACGGGACGACGGGGACGTTGCAGGGATTTCACGAGGAGGCCGACCACCTCGCCTTCTGCGGCAACTCGGCCTCCAGCCGCTACGTTGGCAACGTGCCCGCCAACTGCGCCTCGGACGGCGGTGTCTACACGGGCGGGTTCTCCTGCACGGGCCCAGACGCGGGCCTCGACCAGCCGGTTCCTTGCGGCGGCACGATCTGCGCGGCGGGGCAGTACTGCCGCATCACCACCAGCAGCGCGGACGGTGGGTGCGGCCCGGCCAGCGGCGATTCGTCGGGGGTCTGCGCGCCGATCCCGACCGGCTGCGGGGGCGTGGCCACCTGCGACTGCCTGGCCGGCCTCCAGCCCGGCTGTTCTTGCTGCGTCCCGGAAGGGGGCGGCGTCTTCAGCTGCGGCGGAGTCTGAGCCCTCCCGCCGTCTGACCGGCGTCCCCGCCCGTCGGCGCCGCCTCCCGCCGACGGGTTCGCGACACACTGACCGACGTCCCGCCCGTCGGCGCGGCCAACGCTCACGGCGTCGGGGCGCGGTCCGCGCGGGCCACGACCGTCGACGCGCGCCGCGGCCGGCGGTGGAGCTCCCGGCCATCGACCCCCGACAGCTCGCCCAGGCCAGCCACCAGCTCCGACACGTGGGGCCGCCAGCCCAGCGCCAGCGCCGGGGAGAGGTCGAAGGCGCGGATGGGCGCGGGCTCGTAGGCCATGAACTCGGGGCGATGGCGCACGTCGCGCCGGCGGCCGGTGGCCCGCATCAACGCCGCCGCCAGCGCATCGATCGACAGCGCGATGTCCGAGCGCAGGTTGAACCAGCCGCGCGCACCGCTGGTCAACACGGTGAGGAGGAAGGCGACGACGTCGTCGACATGGATGAAGTTGCGCGTCTGCGTGCCGTCTCCCAGCAGCTCGAACGGCGCGGGCGAGCGCAGCTTCCGCAGCAGATCAGGGATCACGTGCGATTCGCCGGGCACGTCGCCAGCCGCCGGCTGACCGGCGCCGAAGATGTTGGTGGGGCGCACGATGGCGAAGTCTTCGAAGGCGCGCGCCACCAGACGCTCGCCGGCGGTCTTGGCAAGCGCGTACGGTGTCCTTTGATCGCTGGTGGCGACAGGACCGGCGGTGAAATCACCGCTGGTCTCGAACACGGCAATCGAGGACGTGTAGATGACGCGCGCACAGCCATGCGCGCCACACAGACGCGTCACCGCCTGCAGCAAATCCGCCTCGTAGGTGACCAGCTCCGTGGCGGTGGCGTTGTGCAGGAAGCCGCCCACGTCGCTGGCCAGGTGAACGCAGACATCGAACGGGCCTTCGCGGTCCCCGCGCCAGTCGCGAACATCGGCTCGCACCGACCAGCGATCGCTGCCGGCCCGGCGATCGATGCCCAGCGCCTGGTGGCCGGCCCGCACCAGCGCCTGGATCAAGCGGCGGCCCACGAAGCCCGCGCTGCCAGTGACCAGCACGCGCACGGTCAGCGATCCCCGCGCCGGGAGCGGCGGCGCATCACGATCATCGACGCCAGCAGGGCAAAGACCCAGCTGGCCCGTTCGCCCGGCGCCGGCCCGCCGCCCAGGCCACAGCTGCAACCGGAAGCGTCCTGCGTACCGGAGCCGGATGAGCCGGACGCGCCCGCGCTACTTCCGCCCGCGGCGCCCGCGTGACCGCCGGTCGCCGTCGCTCCGCCTGTGGCCGCTCCGCCCGCGGCCGACCCGCCCGCGGCCGCCCCGCCCGATGCGCTGGCGATGGATCCACCCAGGCCCGTGCTTCCCGCCTGGCCCACCGCGCCGCCCTGCCCCGCGCCGGCTGCACCCGTTCCCCCCGCCACGCCCGTTCCCCCGGTCGCGCTGACCGGCGCCCCCCCACCGGCCCCGCCCGTGACCGACCCGCCCGCGCCGCCCGTCCCTGCGCCGCTCGCGTCGGCGCTGGCGTCGGCGCCGGCGTCCGGCGTCCCCGTGCCGCTGTCCCCGCCCGCCTCACCGGAGCCTCCGCCCGCGCCAGCAACGCCACCACCGCCGCCATTGCCGGCGCCGCCGGACGTTCCGCCGGCGGCCGACGGCGCGCACGTCGCCGCGCCCGTCGTGGACGTCGTCCCGGCGGGGCACATCTGACAGGCCGCCGCGCCGGCGCCGGCATACTGGCCGGCCGGGCACGGGGCGCACGCCGTCGAACCTGGCGAAGGCGCCGCCGAACCTGGCGGACACGACAGACAGGCCTGCGCCCCGCTGGTCGCGGTGAACGTGCCGGGCGCGCACGCGGTACAGGCCGCGGCGCCGGCCGCCGCGAACGTCCCCGCCATGCAGGGGGCGCACGTCGTCGACCCGGGCGCCGCGAAGGTCCCGGCGGCGCAGGCCGCGCACGACCCGTCCGTCCCGGACGTGCCCGCCGGGCAGTTCGAGCACATGTTCTGCCCGGCCTCCGACATGGTGCCCGGGCTGCACGCGCTGCACGCGGTCGTCCCCGCCGACATGGCGAAGGTCCCGGGCGCGCAATCGATGCACGCGCTGCTGCCCGACGTGGAGGCGAACGTGCCCGCGCTGCAGCTGGCGCAGCCCGACGCGCCGGGCGCCGGCGCGAACTGGCCCGGCGCGCAGTCCGCGCAGGTCGTCGAGCCCGCCGACGCCGCGAACCGACCCGCCGAACAGGTCGTGCAGGCCGCCTGGCCGGTGGTCGCCGCGAACGTCCCTGCGGCGCAGCTGGAGCAGGCGGTGGCCCCCTGCGTGTCGGCGAACGCCCCCGGCGGGCAGGGCGCGCACGTGGTCTGCCCCGCCAGCGCGGCGAACGTCCCGGTCGCGCAGTTCGTGCAGGCGGTCGCGCCCGAGGTCGCGCTGACCTTCCCCGGCGCGCAGTTCGTACAGGCAGAGCTGCCCGCGGTGCCGGTGAACTGTCCCGGCGCGCAGGAGGCGCAGGCCGTCGAGCCCGCGCTGGCGGCGAAGCTGCCCGCGGCGCAGCTGACGCACGCGCTGGCGCCCGTCGACGGGGAGATCGCGCCCGCCGGACAATCCGTGCAGGTGGCGCTGCCGGTCGCGGGCGCGTACTTGCCCGGCGCGCAGGCGGCGCAGGCGGAGTTCCCCGTGCTGGCGGCGAAGGTGCCCGTCGGGCAGCCCGCGCAGGCGCTGCTGCCGGTCACCGCGGTGAACGTGCCCATGTCACAGGGGGCGCAGGCGGTGGCGCCCGTCGTCGCCGCGTAAAAACCGATGTCACAGGGCAGGCAGTTGGTCTGCCCCATCTGGCCTTGAAAGAAGCCCGCGGCACACGAGGCGCAGGCGGCGCTGCCCGCCTGATCGGCGAAGGTCCCGGGCGCGCAGTTCACGCAGGCCGTCTGCCCGGTCGAGCTGGCGAACTTTCCCGCCGTGCAGGCGGCGCAGGCGGTCTGCCCGGTCATCGCGTTGAACCGGCCCAGCGGACAGGGCGTGCAGGCGGTCTGTCCGGGCAGATCGGCGAACGTCCCGGCGGGACAGCTGGCGCAGGGATCCTGGCCGGTGGCGCTGAACTGTCCGGGCGGGCAGCTGGCGCCCCACGACGCGCCCTGGGCGCCGACCAGGACCGCGACCGCCATCAGCGCGGTCACCTGCCACCATGCCCTCATCGTCGCGCGCATCATCAGCCTCCCGCTACCGTATCACCGCCCACCTTTTCTGTGAAGGTTCTGGGGCGGCTCAGGATGGGCGCAGGCGGAAGCGAAGGATGTCCCGCGCCAGCGCCAGCCCCGCGCGCAGCACCGGGACCGAGCTGCTGCCCGCGCGACGCTGTTCGGTCGTGATGGGAACGTCGACGACGCGAAAGCCGAGGCGCACCGCCTTGATCGGCAGCTCGGCCTCGTACGAGAAGCCGTCGCTCTCCCAGTGAAAGGCGCGCGTGACCTCGCGCCGCCATGCCTTCATGCCCGCCAGCAGATCGGAGAAGCGATGCCGGCAGACGACCGAGGCGAACGCCGAGACGGCGCGATTGCCGGCGGTGCGCGCCCCCGGCACGCTGCCCGGCGCGCGGCACGAGCCCGGCAGGAACCGGCTGCCCAGCGCCAGATCGGCGCGCTCGGATAAGATGGGCGCCAGCAACCGTGGCAACTCCTCGGGAAGGAACTGCAGATCGCCGTCGATCTGCGCCAGCACCGTCCCCTGGCTGGCCGCGATGCCGACCGCGACGGCGTGCCCCTTCCCGCGATCACCGTGGTTGCGAAGGTAACGAATGGCCGGCCGGACGCGCGCCAGCGCCGTCACGATGTCACCGGTCGCGTCGGCCCCTCCGTCCACGACCAGGATCTCGGCGTCCGGGCAGGCCTGCCCGATCCGCTGCAGACAGGCGGCGATGGTGCCCGCCTCGTTGCGGGTGGGGACGATGACGGACAGCGCGACGGACACCGGTCAGACCAATACCAGCCGCTCGCGGACCCGTCACCTCGCGCTGGCCGCGGCGATCGCCCTGGTGGTGGTGGGGATCTTCTGGCGGGCGCACCGGTTTCAATTCCTGAACTTCGACGACGACGTCTACGTCACCGAGAACCCTTTCGTCCGCGACGGGCTCAGCCGGGCGAACGTCCTGGCCGCCTTCACCCATCCCCGCGGCGGCCACTATCACCCGTTGACCTGGCTGTCGCACATGGCCGACGTGTCGCTGTTCGGCCTGCGCCCGGGGCCCGCCCACCTGGTCAGCGTCGTCATTCACGCCGCGACGACCGCGCTGCTGTTCCTGCTGGTGTTGCGCTGCTTCGCGGGGCAGGTCGGGCTGGCGGCCTTCACGGCGCTGCTGTTCGGCCTTCACCCGATGCGGCTGGAGTCGGTGGTGTGGCTGGCCGAGCGCAAGGACGTGCTGGCGCTGTTCTTCGCGGTCGCCACGCTGCACGCCTGGGTGGCCTACGTGCGGCGCCCGTCGGTGGCGCGCTACCTGGCGGCGATGGGCTGCTTCGCGCTGGGCCTGCTGGCGAAGCCGACGGTGGTGACGCTGCCCGCGCTGCTGCTGCTGTTCGACCTGTGGCCGCTGCGCCGGGCCGCGACCCCCGGGGCGTTGCTGCGCGAGAAGGTGCCGTTCGCCGCCCTGGCTGGCCTGTGGGTGGCCGTCACCGCGCTGACCCAGCACGCCGAGGGGGCGATGGGGGCGCCCACGTTCACCTTCGCGGATCGGGTCACCACGGCCGCGGTCGCGTACCTGGCGTACCTGGGAAAGTTCTTCTGGCCGGCCGGCCTGGGAATCTTCTACCCGCTGGTTCGCCATCCACCCGGCGTCGGCGCGGGGGCGGTGCTGGCGCTGGCCGGGCTGTCCGCGGTGTGCCTGGCCCGACCGCGCCAGCGGCCCGAACTGGCCTTCGCCTGGGCCTGGTTCCTCGTGGCGCCGCTGCCGGTGATCGGCCTGGTGCAGTTCGGGGGACAGGCGTTCGCGGATCGCTGGTCGTACTTGCCGCACCTGGGGATGGCGCTGGGTCTGGCGGCGTTCGCATGGCGGCGCTTGCCGCCGCGGCTGATGCGCGCCGTGGCCGTGGCGTCGCTGGGCGCGCTGGCCATCGTCACCACCGTCAACCTGCCCCACTGGGCCACCAGCGAGACCATCTTCCGCCACACCCTGGACGTGTCGCCCGACAACTTCATGGCGCACACCAACCTGGGCAACGCGCTGGACGCCGCCGATCGGCTGGACGAGGCGGCGCCGCACTACGAGGAGGCCGCGCGCCTGAACCCGACCTACCCCGAGGCGCTGAACAACCTGGGCACGCTGCGGGCCCGCCGCGGTCAGATGGCCGCCGCCGCCGAGCAGTTTCGCCGCGCGCTGGCCATCCGCCCCGACCTGCCCCTGGCGCGCTACAACCTGGGTCTGGCCCTGTCGCAGCTGGACCAGCCCGTGGCCGCCGCCGCCGAATGGCTGCGCGTCTTGGACGAAAATCCGGGCGACGAGCGAACGCGCCCCAGCCTGTGGTTCCTGGTGCCGCGCGTCCTCGCGCCCCGCTGCGCCCAGGGGCCGTGGCCCGTGCCGCCGGACACCTATCAGGCGTTCGGAGCCGCGCTGGACGCGTGGCGACCGATCGCGGAAGACGCCCGCCTGCGAGACGATCTGGTCCGCGTCCGCGCCTGCCTCACGCCGTCATCCCCGCTTGCGCGCTGAGGTCGGGCCCCCGGCCGCCGAGAGCCGGACATAGACCGCATCCCCCCGGTGGAACCGTCAGGCGGCGTCGTGGAAGATGATTCCCAGGGTGTGGCGACTGCCGCTGCGCAGGCGGCTGACGCCGTGTCGCAGCTTGACCCGGTAGATCCCGCGCGTCCCTGGCACCGGGCGGTGGTGCACGGCGAAAGCGACCGCGTCCCCCTGGCGCAGGGGCACCACCTCGGGCCGCGACTGCATGCGCGGGCGCTGCTCGGTCAGCACGAACTCGCCCCCGGTGAAGTCCTGTCCCGGCTCCGACAGCAGGATGGCGACCTGCAACGGGAAGACGTGCTCGCCGTAAAGATCCTGGTGCAGGCAGTTGTAGTCACCCTCGCCGTACTGAAGCAGCAACGGCGTCGGTCGCGCCTGCCCGGCGGCGTGGCACCGCTCGAGAAACTCGCCGTGCTGCTCGGGATACCGCACCTCCAGGTTCATGGCCGTGTTCCAGCGGTTGGCGACGGGGACCAGGCGCGGATACAGGCTGTCCCGCAGCGCCTGCACCAGCGCCGGCAGCGGATAGCTGAAGTAGCGGTATTCGCCCCGTCCGTAGCCGTGCCGGGCCATGACCACGCGGCTGCGGAAGATGCTGTCCTCGGAATACAGGCCGGCGGCGGCGCGGCAGGTGGCCGGCGACAGCAGCGCGGGCAGCACGGCGCTCCCCTGCGCTTCCAGGTCGCGCTCGACGGACGGCCAGTCGAACGCGGCCAGCCGCGCCACTGTCTCTTCCACGGGGAACGGGTTGTGGTCCGTCGAGACGGCGGGCGGCGCCGTCATCGCCGGCCCTCGCGCGCCAGCAGCGTCGCCTTGCGCTCGACGCCCCAGCGATAGCCCGACAGCCCGCCGTCGCTCTTCACCACCCGGTGGCAGGGGATGGCCACCGCCAGCGCGTTGGCCCCGCACGCCTGCGCGACCGCCCGCACCGAACGCGGGGCGCCGATCCGCTTCGCGATGTCGGCGTAGCTGGCGGTGGTGCCCGCGGGGATTGCCTGCAGGGCCTTCCACACGCGCTGCTGGAACGCGGTGCCGCGGATGTCCAGCGGCAGCTGCACCCCGATGGCGGGGCGCTCGATCAGCCCCACCACCGTGGCGATCAGCTGCTCGTAGCCGCGCTGGCCGCCCAGCAGGTTGGCCTTCGGGAACTGATCCTGCAGCTCGCGCAGCAGCTGCTCCGGCTGGTCGCCGAGCAAGATGCTGCAGACCCCGCGCTGGCTCTGCGCGACCAGGATGGCCCCCAGCGAACAGGCGCCTATCGCGAAGTGGATGTCCGCATCGACGCCGCCCGCGCGGAAGGCGGTCGGCGTCATGCCCAGCACCTGGTTCGACTTCTCGTAGAACCGGCTGTTCGAGTTGAAGCCGGCGTCATAGATGGCATCGGTCACGGACGGGGTCCGGACCAGCTTCTGGCGAACCGCCTTGGCCCGGTGGGCGGTGGCGTAGCCGCGCGGGGTCAGCCCGGTCATCGCCTTGAACACGCGGTGAAAGTGAAACGCGCTCATGCCCGCGTCGGCTGCCAGCGCCGCGAGCACCGGCAGCTCCTGGGTCCGCTCGATGCGCCGGCAGGCCGCCGCGACCCGCTCGACGTTGGGATCGACCGGCGGCTGCGCCGGCCGGCAGCGCTTGCAGGCCCGGAAGCCAGCCCGCTCTGCGTGGGCCGCCGTGGGATGAAACTGCACGTTCTCGGGCCGCGCCAGCCTGGCCGCGCACGAGGGGCGACAGTACACGCCGGTCGTCGCCACCGAGTAGTAGAAGCGCCCATCCGCGGACCGGTCACGCCCGGCGATCGCGCGCCAGCGCGGGTCGGCCAGGATCGCGCCGGCGCGCTGCGCGGTCCTCGTCGCGTTGTTTCTGACGTCCTTCATGTGACTGATGATGCGCCGGGCGGCCAGGCACGGCACTCCGCCGCTTGCTGTCGAATTCGGCGGGCCCGCGGTCGCGCGTCTGACCTATCCGACGGAGATGTCGAAGTGGTGCACGTCCTCGCGCGTGCCCAGCGATTCATACAGGCGGATCGCTGGAGGGTCGGTGCGGTCGGCCTGCACGAACATGACGTACGCGCCACGCGCCTTCGCGACGGCGCCCAGCGTGCGGATGAGCCCCGTCGCCAGGCCCTTGCGCCGGTGCGCCTCCTGCACCGCCAGATCGTAGATGTAGATCTCGCTGCGCGCCTGCTCCAGCTTCTGAAGCTCGTAGGCGACCAGGCCACCCACCACGGTGGCGCCGTCGAGCGCCACCACCACCAGCACGTGCGGCTTCGCGAGCAGCCCGGCCAGGTACGCGTCATCCGGCTGGCGGCCCCCGTACGTTTCGGGCTCGCCGAACGCCTCACCGAAGACGGCCAGGAGCGCCCGCGCCTGGGGCAACGCCGAGGGCGAAAGGTGCTGGAAGGTGTAGGCCATGCGCAGAGGTTAGCGCGCCGTCGCCGGTCGTGGTTTCGCCGGAAGCCTCCCGGCGCAGGCTGCTATCCTGGCGCCGATGTCCGAGCACACAGGCGTCGATACCAGTGTGGTTCGCCCCGACGATCCCCGATACGGCGAGCTGCTGCAGCGGAACTTCAATCGCCGCTTCACCGGAAAGCCGGACTACGTCCGGCCGGTCGCCTCCACCGCCCAGGTGGTGCAGGCCGTGCAAGAGGCCGTGCACGACGGCCTTCGCCTGGCCGCCCGCAGCGGCGGCTGCTGCCTGGAGGGCTTCGTCGCCGACCCCGCCGTGCGGGTGGTGATCGACCTGTCATTGATGACCGAGCTGGCCTACGACCCCAGCCTGGACGCCTTTGCCATCGACCCCGGCGTCACGGTGGGCGAGGCCTATCGCAAGCTGTTCCTGGGATGGGGCGTGACGTTGCCGGCCGGCCAGAGCCCGTACATCGGCATGGGTGGCCACGTGATGGGCGGCGGTCACAGCTTCCTGTCGCGCGAGCACGGCATGCTGGTCGATCATCTGTACGCCGTCGAGGTCGTGGTGGTCGACGGGTCGGGCACGGCCCGCAGCGTGATCGCCACCAGTGAGCCGTCCGATCCCAATCGCGAGCTGTGGTGGGCGCACACGGGCGGCGGCCCCGGCAACTTCGGAATCGTCACCCGTTACTGGTTCAGATCACCCGCCCCCCGCGGCACGGCCGGCAGGCTGCCCGCGGCGCCGACCGCGGTGACGACGTTCAAGGCCGAATGGAGCTGGGGCGACCTGCCCGAGCCCGCGTTCCGGACGCTGGTCCGCAACTATGGCCGCTGGTGCGAAGAGCACGCCCAGCCGGACTCCCCGTTCGCCAAGCTGTACGGCGTGTTCACGCTGGGGCGCGCGCCCAGCGGCGGGAAGGTCGAGGCGCGCGGCACGGTGACGGCCGGCGCCGACGCGGAGCGGTTGCTGGACGCCCACCTGACGGCGATGAACGCCGGCGTCGGCGTGCCGCATACGCGCGAGGTGCAGACCATGTCCTGGCTGGCCTTCGCGCTCGACCCCTTCCCGGAGGTGTTCGCCACGCAGGCCGGCGGTGTATCGACCTCGAAGGCGCGGCTGAAGCTGAAGGATGCGTTCCTGCGGCGGGGTTACAGCGACGCCCAGCTGACCACGTTGTATGCGGGGCTGACGCGGGGACAGCCGGACGTCGGGGGCGGCATCGGCCTGGCCACGTTCGGCGGACGGGTGAACGCGGTGGCCGCCGATGCCACCGCCTACCCGCACCGCGACTCGGTCCTCAGCACGTCGTACTCGACGGGCTGGGGAAGGCCCGACGACGAGGCGCGCAGCCTGGCCTGGCTGCGGTCATTCTATGGTCAGGTGTTCGGTGAATCAGGCGGCGTGCCGGTACCGGGGGAGGGCAGCAACGGCGCGACCATCAACCACCCCGACGTCGACCTGCGGGACCCGCAGTGCAATCGCTCGGGCGTGCCGTGGTCGACGCTGTACTACCGCGACAACTACCCGCGGCTGCAACGCGCGAAGGCGCGCTGGGATCCCCGCAACGTGTTTCACCACGCGCTTTCCATCGCGCTGCCGGCGACGGAACGAGAGGAATGACGGGTCAGTGCGGGGCGACCGGGCCCGGCGCTGGCCGTGAGGGCGGATGGCCATCGGCGGCGGTCCGGCCAGGACGGGGCGGGGGTCTGCGGTGCACCTCGCAAGCGCCGTCTGAACAGCGGCCCGTCAGGCGCAACCTGTTCTTCGCGAACAGCCGGTAACCCAGCTCCAGCAGGTGCGACACGCCCGGCGCCCGCGACAGCTTCGCCAGCGTCGCGAAGCCCACGGCGGCGTACAGGCGTCGAAAGACCTCGACCCCCTCGATCACCGTCCCGTCGGGCAGTCGGCCGTGGATCCGGCTCATCAGCGTCTCCCACGACAGACCGATGGCACCCGCGTCGAACGAGGGGTCGGCGATATCGGTGAAGCGGATACGACCCGCCTGATCACGGCGGCGGAGCATCTTCATCTCCTTCATGCACAGCGGGCACGCCCCGTCGTAAAACACCTCCACCTCGTAGTCGGTCAATGTTGCCTCCATCAGAGAGAACGCGCCGTCGAGCCGGTCGGTTACCCAAGTCGGGGTACGAACGACGCCCAGCGCGCCTTCCAGTGCTAGATCCGCGAGCGTGAACGCCATGCACCGACAGGACACCACCTTCGAGGGACCACAGGGGACGCTGCACGTCGACGACGGCGGCGCGGGAGGGCTGCCCGTCGTCTTCCTGCACTCCGCCGCGGGCTCGACGGAGCACTGGAGCGCGCAGCTGCGGCACCTGCGCGCCACCCGCCGGGCCCTGGCGCTGGACCTGCGCGGCCATGGGCGGTCCGATGCCCCGCGTGACGGCGACTATCGCATCCAGAGCCTGGCCGCCGACCTGGGGGCGGCGCTGGAGTACCTGGGCCTGCAGCGCGTGGTGCTGGTGGGTCACAGCATGGGCGGCGTCGTCGCCGCGACATACGCAGGCGCCCACGCGCAGCGGGTGGCGGGCCTGTTTCTGCTGGATCCCGCCGGCGACGCGCGAAAGCTGCCGCCGGACGTGGCCAGGGGCATGATGGCAGGGCTGCAGGCCGACCCCTACGCCGCCACCGAGGCGTACTGGACGACGATGCTCGGGCCGTCGTCGCCGGAGGTACGGGCCCGGCTGTTCAAGGATCTGCGCGCCACCCCCGCGCCCGCGATCGTCGGTCCGTTACAGGACATGCTGGTCTTCGACCCCATCACCCCGCTGGCCCGCTACCAGGGGCCGCGTTCAATCGTGGTCACGGCGGCGAACCAGCCGCCCATCGCGCTGCACGCACAGTTGCCCGAGATTCCCGTCACCAGGGTCGCCACCGGTCACTGGGTGCAACTGGACGATCCCGAGGGCGTGAACCGCCTGCTGGATCAGTTCCTGGCGCGCGTCGCCTAGCGGCGACGGTTGCCGCCACCGGTCCCGGCGAGGACAGCGGGGGGACGGGAGGCGCAGCCATCGCGAGAAAGCGCCGGGCGACGCGCGTGGACGTCACAAGATGCGAAGACGTCCCCTCGTTCGGGTTGTATCGGTCCCCGACCATATGAGTAAACGCTGCCGTTCCCGGATCCTCGTTCTGGCATGGGCCGTCTCGTGCGCCGGCCTGGGCAGCTTCGGCTGCTCGGGCTCGTCATCGGGTTCGGGCACCGACGCCGCCTCCTCCGGCGGTTCCGGCGCGGGCGCGCAGCCCGGCACGGGCGGCGCGACGGGAAGCGGCGGCGCCGCCGCCACGGGCGGCACGAAGGGGAGCGGTGGCGCCGTCGGTTCGGGCGGGGCCCCGGGGAGCGGCGGCGCGGTCGCCAGCGGCGGCACGAAGGGGAGCGGCGGCGCCGTGGGCAGCGGGGGCGCCGTCGCCACGGGCGGCAGCGTGGGCAGCGGCGGCGCGGCAGCCACCGGCGGCACCACTGGACAAGGGGGAAGCACGGGCACCGGGGGCGGCTCGGGCTCGGGCGGCAGCACCGCCAGCGGTGGACGCTCCGGGTCGGGTGGCGCCGGCACGGGCGGGGTCGGCTCCGGCGGAAGCGGCGCCGGCGGCGAGCCGTTCGTGTCGGGCGTTCCCCCGGCCGCGGCGGCGCACTTCAAGAAGGGCATCAACCTGGGCAATCGCCTGGAGGCTCCCAACGAGGGGGACTGGGGCGGGGTCATCCACGCCGAGGACTTCCCGTTCATCGCCAAGCGGGGATTCGACCACGTGCGGATCCCGATCCGCTTCAGCGGCCACGCGCAGGCCTCCGCCCCGTACACGATCGACACGTCGTTCTTCAGCCGCGTCGACGCGGTCCTGGACCAGGCCACCGCGGCGAACCTGGCCGTGGTGGTGGACATGCACGCGTACGACGACCTGGCCGCCAACGTGACCGGGCAGCGCGATCGCTTCGTCGGCCTGTGGACGCAGATCGCTGCCCACTATCAAAGCCGCCCCGACACGATCGCGTTCGAGCTGTTCAACGAGCCGTACAGTCAGCTGGACACGACCTGGAACGACGTGATGCTGCCCGCCATCCAGGCCATCCGCGCCACCAACCCGCGGCGCCTGCTGATCGTCGACTCCGTCTTCTGGGCCGACCCCACGAAGCTGGCGACGCTGACGCTGCCCAACGACGCGAACATCATGGCCTCGATCCATTTCTACGAGCCCAAGCTGTTCACCTTCCAGGGGATGAGCTGGATGGGACCGGAGTACCTGACGACGGGCGTGGTCTTCCCGGGCCCGCCCGCCTCGCCGGTCGATCCGGTGCAGGCGGCCAAGGATGTGTCGTGGGCCAACCAGTGGTTCATGGACTACAACACGAAGCCGGCCGCCAGCAACCCGTCGGGCCCCGCGACCGTCGCCTCGCAGCTGGCCCTGATCACCGCCTACCAGAAGGCGCAGGGGCGGGCCGTGTACAACGGCGAGTGGGGACCGCAGGACGGCGCGCCGCTGGACTCGCGCGTCCGCCTGGTGACGATGGTCAGGCAGGGGTGCGAGTCGGCTGGCATCGGCTGGGCCATCTGGGACGACCCGGTGAACATGAACCTGTTCGATTCCTCGGCGGGCACCTGGGTGAGCGGCATCATCGACGCGCTGCTGCCGCCGTAGGCGCGCCGTCGCGACGCTCAGCCCGCGCGGGGCTGATCCAGCGGCGGTCGCTGCCGCTGGCGATCGGCGAGCTGCCGCAGCGGCGCCGTGTCGGGCCGATCGAGATCGCTGGCCACGAACAGCTGCAGCTGGTGCCGGCCGCCGGTGAAATAGTCGCGCGGTCGCATGCCGGAGATCCGCGTGAAGACGCGGTGAAACTGCGAGTAGCTGCCGAACCCCGCCGCCAGCGCGCCGTCCAGCAGGTTGCTCTTCCCGGCCGTCACCCGGGCCAGGAAGTGGGCCAGGCGGGCCCGGGCCCGGTGCTGCACGAAGCTGACCCCCAGCTCGCGGCCGAAGCTGCGCGACAGAAAGCCCTCGCTCACGCCAAGATCGGCCGCCAGCCCCCGCCGGTCGAGCAGCGGCGACGCCAGCAGCAGGCACGACGCCAGCTCGGTAAGCGACGAGGCGCTCTGGCGGCTGGCGCCGGCCAGGGTGACGCACAACGCTTGCTCACAGAGCGCCCGCAGCACGCCGGGCACCCCCGACGCGGAGGGGGCGCTCCAGACACGGTGGGCCAGCTCGCTCATCTGCCGGGCTTCGCTCTCGCCGACGGCCGCGGTCAGGTGACCCGCCAGCCTCTCTCCCAGCGAGGCCACCCCCTGAAAGACGTCGAAGTGGCCGGGGCCCGGGCCGCCCGTCACCGCGCGCCAGCAGGCGCCGACCAGGGACGCCTCGAGCTCGATCACCCACATGTCGAAGTCGGGGGAGAAGGCGCTCATCACGTGGGGCAGGCAGGGCAGGATCCAGGCCAGCTGGCCGGCGCGCAGGCGCTCGGTGCGCGCGCCCACGTGGACGGTGGCCTCGCCGCGGCGGATCAGCAGCAGCTCGACCTGGCCGTGGAAATGCGGCGGGCGGATGTACGCGCGATCGAAGGGCCACACCGCGCCGCCGACGGGCGCGTCATAGACCAGCTCCTGAAGCATCGCGCGCACGGGTGAGTCCTTGATTGTACGAGTCTCGCGCCGGAGACAGCGGCCCGATCTTTCCGGCAGAGAGCAAAAAAGTTGCCCCGCGCGCCAACCGGTGGCTCGATGGACGGATGCAAACGCCTGGCGAAGGAATTGGTGATGCGCCCCCGACGGTGATGGATGTCTTTCCGTCGATGCGGTCGCCGCCGGAGGCGGTGCGCGCGTCGCTGGAGGCCGTGAGGGCGGCCCAGCTGGCGGCCCGGGTGCGCGCCCGCCGCGAGATGTGGCAGGCCCGCGCAGTGGTCGGCAGCGTGGCGGCGGTCGTCGCCATCGCGGGCCTGGTGGTGTGGCCGCGCATCCATGCCGCGCGGGCCGCGCGGGCCGCGCGGGCCGTGACGGCCCCCGCGCCGGCCAGGCTCGTGACCTCGCCCGACAGCGTACCGGCGCCGGCCCCCGCGCCGGGCGGCCTGCTGGCCGCGGGCGTGGCAGATCTTCCCGCCACGAAAGAGGCGCCTGGGACGGCAGCGGGCGCCGCGGCGTTCGACGCCTGCCGCGACAGCTATCAGGCAAAGCGCTGGCGCGCCGCGGCTGCCGCCTGCGCCGCGGCCTCCGCCGCCCGCCCGGACGACGCCAAGCTGGCGTTGCGCGTCGCCGAGGCGGAATACGCGCGCGATGATCTGACCGAGGCGCGCACGTGGGCGCAGCGGACGCTGGCGCTCGACGCCAAGCAGGCCGACGCGCTGGCCATCCTGGGCCGGTCCGAGCAACGGACCGGTCACGGCGAAGCGGCGGCCCGCGCCTTCCGGCGCTACCTGGCGCTGGCACCGCGCGGCTGGCACGCCAGCGAGGCGCGCGCCGTCCTGCGCGCAGAGCGCCCCGCCCGCCCGGCGGTTCAGAGCGCAGCACGCCCAGGCCAGTCGCGGGAGCGCGACGACAGCGCCACGGCGCCGGCTGTCGCCGCACCGTCTTCCACCGCGCCTGCGACATTTTCGCCGCCCGCGCTGGCTCCCCAGCCCGCGCCGTGAATCCCCGGAACGCGGCGTTCCCCCGGCGCCGCGCTACCTGACGCCCGATGCTGTTCAGGAGCCGCTGGGCGCGAAGGCGACCACGCTGTAGGCGATGGCGGTGCCCGCGCCCGCGTTGCGATAGCCGTGCCGCTGATCGCCGCGGAAGACCACCACGTCGCCGGGACCGAGCGCGAAGGTCGTGCCCGCGACCGACAGCTCGATGGCCCCGCGCTCGCAGGTCAGGTATTCGCGCGTCCCGACCGTGTGGGGCACGCCCGCCATCGCCGCCCCGGGCGGCAGCTCCATGCGCTCCAGCTCCAGCCCGGCGATGCTCTCGGGTAGCAGCTTGCGGACGGTGACCGCCCCGCGCCGGCGCACGGGCAGGCTGTCCACGCGGTAAAGCCTGCCGAAGCGCCGGGGCGGCTCGATCAGCTCCTCCAGGCGGACCGACAGCGCCGCGGCCACCTTCACCAGGACGGCCAGGGTGGGATTGGCGGCGCCGGACTCCAGGTTGGCCCAGGTGGCCCGGGGAACGCCGGCCAGCTTCGCGATCTGTTGCTGGGTCTGACCGCGGGCCTCCCGCAGCGCCTGGATGTTCCGCCCCAGGTGGGCCGCCGTCTCGGCGCTGGTCATGGCAACAGGATGACCGCCTGACAATACGTTGGCAAGAATGCCCATGCGATGGAGCGGCGCGCGCATGCTGGTCCGGGCAAGGAGGACCGATCATGAGCACGAGCAACGAAACGCGCCGCGCGGCGCTGATCACCGGAGGCAGTCGAGGGTTGGGCCGCGCCCTGGGCCTGGCGCTGGCGCGCGCGGGGTACCGGGTGGTGCTGGTCGCCCGCGCCCCAGGCCCCCTGCAGCAGGCCGTGGCACAGATCCGCGCCCAGGGCGGCGAAGCCCACGGCATCGCGGCCGACGTCGCAGACCGGGAGGCGATCGCCGCCATCGCGGGCCAGGCGGCCGCGCTGGTCGGGCCCATCGCGGTGCTGATCAACAACGCCAGCACGCTGGGGCCGGTGCCGCTGCGGCTGTTGCTGGACACCGACTGCGAGGAGCTGTCCCGGACCCTGGAGGTCAACCTGCTCGGGCCGTTCCGGCTCACCAAGGCCCTGGCCGGGGCGATGGTCCTGCGGGGCGACGGCACGATCGTCAACATCACCTCGGACGCGGCCGTCGAGCCCTACCCGCGCTGGGGGGCCTACGGCGCGTCCAAGGCCGCCCTGGACCAGCTGGGTCGGATCCTGGCCGCCGAGCTGGCGGACACCGGGGTCCGCGTGTTGACCGTCGATCCGGGCGAGATGAACACCCGCATGCACGCCGACGCGGTCCCCGAGGCCGATCCGGCGACCTTGGCGGACCCAGAGGTGGTCGCGGCCCGCATCGTGGCCCTGCTGGCCGATCCGGGAGACGCCGCGCCGGTCTCGGGGTCGCGCGTCGCCGTGCGCGTCGAGCCCGGGAGAACGTCATGAACGCCGCCCGCACATATCCCGCGCGCCGCGACGACGTCCGCCTGCTGGTGGTGAACGCGACGGCGGGCGCGCTGCGCGAGAGCCGGACCACCGCGCTGCCCAACCTGCTGGCGCCGGGTGATCTGCTGGTGGTGAACGAGGCCGCCACGCTGCCAGCGTCGCTGTGCGGTCACGACGACAGCGGTCAGCAGCTGGAGGCGCGCCTGCTGGCCGCGGACAGCGAGCGGGCCGGTCACTTCTGGGCCGTGCTGTTCGGGGCGGGTGACTGGCGCCAGCGGACGGAGGACCGCCCGCCGCCGCCGGCCCTGGCGATCGGCGCGCGGCTGCGCTTCGGTCGACTGACAGCCGAGCTGGTGGCGCGGGCCGCGCTGTCGCCACGCCTGGTGACGCTGCGGTTCGACGGTTCCGGCGACGACATGTGGGCCGCCCTGTATCGGGAAGGGCAGCCGATCCAGTACTCGTACCTGGCGCACGCGCTGCCCCTGTGGGCGGT
>Ga0070658_10001298_pt1 | contig 21336 bp, 20 predicted proteins | sample KBSC13metaG_FD_64664 | JGI IMG/M metagenome (GOLD analysis project Ga0070658, IMG submission 64664) | Corn rhizosphere microbial communities from Kellogg Biological Station, Michigan, USA - KBS C1-3 metaG | ecosystem: Host-associated > Plants > Roots > Rhizosphere > Soil ...
GTGCGGATTCCGGTCGTTGGTCAGCGCTTCATAGACCGACAGCGCTGCGGGCGAATGGCCAAGGCCGTAGGAGGATTCGAACGGCTTCTTCAAGGCCAGCTCGAGACCGGCATAGCCCGATGTCGTCGAGAGGATGAACGAGGTCACTCCGAACCGCTGCGCCAGCGGCAGCCACGATATTGCGGCGGTGTCCGGGTCGGCGCACACCGTACTGTCGTTTGCGCAGACAAGCTTCCCGTTCTGGTAACCGCCGTTGCGCTCGCCCTTGCGGTCGATCGACAGGCCCTGCGCGAGGTAGATGAACACCATCGCGATCAGCACGGGGCGCCACAGCCGGCGGGCCCCTTGCGGCACGAGTCCGCGGGCTATAGCGCCGCGCCCGTAAGCGACGAAGGCGGCGGCGCAGCCGACGATAAACAGGTCGGCGAATTCCTTGTCCGTGCCTCGCATGATCGAAAAGACGGATGAGGCCAGAACCGCCAAAACGACCGCCGCCCGGCCGCCGAGGCCGAGCCTGCGCCAGTGAATGATACCGAGCGGAAGCACGGCGAAGGTGAACGGCGCCACAAGCGCGCGGAGGCCCGCGATAAGTACGCGCTGACCGTCGGTCGCATAAAGCTGGAGCTGGAAGCGGTGATAGGCTTCGCCCTGGTCGCGAAGCGCGTCCATCACCTCCCACGGCCCGCGGCCGGTATAGGAGATGGTCGACGGCACGAGCAGCAGGGCGGCGGCCGCCGCACCGACGGCTAGGACCAGGGTCAAATGCCGCAGGGGCGCCGTCAGGCGCGTGGCGCCGCTCGAACCCCAAAACATCGCGACGCCGATAATCGTGAAGCAAAGCCCGACATATCCGATCAGCTCGAGCCAGTCGGACACATAATAGATCGGCCAGTTTATCGGCCAGACGAGGAATATGGCGAAGCTCATCAGGAGATAGCCGAACACGGCGAACAGGGGCAGGCGCGTTGCCCCTCCCGGGCTCACCACCGGCAGGATGCGCCAATCGGAGCGCTGCAGCTGCCCGACAGCAGAGTTCTGGTTCACTGGTCGCGAAGCCCCGCTCTCATCTCTCGTGAGTGCCGCCGACTAGGGTGAAGGTTCGACCGAGAGCCTGTGAAAATGCGGTGCGCCCGCGGCGGGAGTCCTTCCACGCCTGTGCGTGCGAACAGCCACTTGCTCGTAGGCTTCGTCGAGAAGCGCGAGCGTTCGGCCAATTCCGTGCGCGAAGGAAAAGTGCTCGCCGTAGAATTGGGCGCCCGCCTGACCCATGATTGCCCGCCGCGCCTCACTGATATCGGCCATCTGAGCGATCGCTCTGGCCAGCGCCGGCGGATCGGCGGGAGGGACGACGATCGCCGCACCCGATGCCCTCAGAAGCTGCCCCGCCTCGCCGTTCACCGCTGCGACGATCGGCCGCCCAAGCGCCAGATATTGCTGCGTTTTCGACGGGATCGTGATCGAAAAGAGCGGGTCCGGGCCGAGATGCATGAGGAGTGCATCGGCGTCGGCAAAGGCGCGGAGCATCTCGTCGGCTGGAATCCTGCCGTGAAAGCGGACGTTCGTTAGCTTTTTGCGTTCGGCCTTCTCGCGAAGTTCGATTTCGTCGACGCCGCTTCCGAACAGCTCGATCCGGATGTTGGGACGCTGGGCAAGCAATATTGCCGCCGCGTCGACCAGGTGTCCGAGCTGCTGCGCGCGCCCGAGGTTGCCGCCGTAGACCAGAGTGAACGCACGGCGTTTGACGCTCGCTTGCGGAATGTCCTGGAACTCGGCGTCCGCCCAGTTTCGAATGACGGTGATCTTGTCATCGTGCACGCCGCGCTCCACGAGGGCGCGCTCGATGCCGTCCGACTGCGCGCAGATCGCAAGTGCGCGCTCGTAAACGAAGCGGCAACATGCGGCTAAGGGCCTAGTCAGCCTCGACGCTCCGCGCAGGTCCGTCGCGACCACCGTATCGGGCCAGAGGTCCTGCACGTCGAGGACGAAGGGGAGGCGCGCGAGCGCCGCGGCGAGACCGACGGTGATCGGCGGGTGATAGACGTAAGCGAGATCGAACCGGGACCGCCGCAGCACCAGATAGATGAGCGCCGAGAGGAAGAAGCTGAGGAAGGTCAGTGACCGCCTCACCGCCGAGCCGTCATGGCTCGGATAAAGCGGCAGGCGAACAATGCGCACGCCCCCTACCTCTTCGTGGCAGAACGGGCGGAGCCGGTATCCAGGGTAGATCCGGCCGAGCGGGTAATTGGGGAAGCCGGTGATAACGGTCACCTCGTGGCCCGCGGCCTGCAGCGCGGCGACGAACGACGTCCCCTTGATGATGTTGGGCTCAGGCTCGAACCACTCAGTCAGATAAGCAATTCGCATCGACATCCCCGCGCGCCGAACCATTGAACCGCTGGCGAGCTGACAGGAACCTATTCTCAGCAGCGGGCATGCATGTTTGTGCTCGGCAAAGGGGTGGAAAGTTCATGGCATCGATTGCTCCGATTCGCCTCCTCCACACGGCGCAGGACGAGCCGGTTCCATTCTTCGACTGGAAAGCCCTCTTCGCCGAGCGCGCGGACGATTATCTCAGAATCATCGAGCAGACCTGTTCGAGCGGCGGCTTCATCCTCCACGCGGCGGTCGAGGAGTTCGAACGCAAGCTCGCCGCTTATGTCGGGGCGAAGCGCGCGATCGGGCTTTCCGACTGCACGAACGCCATGCTGCTGGGTCTTCGCGCATCGGGAATTCGTCCCGGCGACGAGATCATTCTTCCATCGCACGCGTTCATCGCGGCAGCCCAGGCGATCCATTTCGCCGGCGCCGTTCCAGTGCCCGTGGACCTCGACGAAAGGGACGGATGCCTGATCGATCCGGTCGCTGCAGCAGCGGCAATCACGCCGCGAACGCGGGGGATCATGGCCGTCCATGTCAACGGCCGCGTGTGCGACATGGACGCGCTTGGCGCGCTCGCTGACCGCTACGGCCTCGAAATCTACGAAGACGCCGCTCAGGCGCTGGGCGCCAGCCTCGATGGCCGCGCTGCCGGCACCTTCGGGCGGTGGGCAGCTTTCAGCTTCTATCCGTCGAAGACGCTCGGCTGCTTCGGGGACGCGGGCGCGTTGGTGACTGACGACGACGACGTTGACGAAGCCGTCCGCGCGATGCGCAACCACGGCGCCGGCGCGGACAAGCGGATCGCGCCCGATTGCGGCTTGTGGGGCACGAACTCGCGGCTCGACAACGTCCATGCGGCGATCCTCCTCTACAAGCTCGGCTGGTATGGCGACGCGATCGCCCGTCGGCGCGAGATTGCGGCACGTTACGAGCAAGCATTCGACGGGATTGCCGAGCTGATGCTTCCGCCGGGTCCTGCCGCCGACCCCCGCCACTTCGACATCTTCCAGAATTACGAGGTTCGCTGCGACGCTCGGGACGCGCTTCGAGCGCACCTCGACGAGCGGTCGATCGGAACCATCGTGCAATGGGGCGGGACCGCGCTGCACCACTTCCGCGGGCTTGGTTTCACGCAGCAGCTTCCGCGCACCGACCGTTTCTTCGAAACGTCGCTGCTTCTTCCGATGAACCATCTCCTGACCGACGATCAGGTCGATTGCGTGGTCGACGCGGTCCAGGAATTCTTCCGGTGACGAATAGCGAGGAGCTGGCGCTGCGGCTCCGGCGCCACGTGGTTCGCATGTGCAACCGTGGCGGGAGCTCCCACGTCGGCTCGGGACTGTCGATGGCCGACATCATTGCGGTGCTCTACGGCGAAGTGCTGCTGCTCGATCCGACGCGTCCGGATTGGCCGGCGCGAGACCGTTTCATCCTGTCGAAGGGCCATGCCGGCGCATGCGTCTACGCGGCGCTTGCCGAGCGCGGGTTCTTCGACGTGTCCGAGCTTGCGGCGCACTACACCAACGGATCCCGCCTATCGGGCCACGTCAGTCACAAGGGCGTGCCCGGCGTCGAGCTGTCGACCGGTTCGCTCGGTCACGGACTCGGCATCGGCGCCGGAATGGCTTTCAATTTCAAGCGAATGGGCGGCCAGCAACGGGTCTTCGTCGTCCTTAGCGACGGTGAATGCGATGAGGGCTCGGTGTGGGAGGCGGCGCTGTTCGCCGGACACCATCGCCTGTCCAACCTCTGCGTCGTCATCGACTACAACAAGCTCCAGTCGATCGGGCGCGTGTCGGACACGATCAACCTCGAACCACTCGGGGCCAAGTGGCGCGCGTTCGGCTGGCACACGGTCAGGGTCGACGGCCACGATCATGACGCGCTCCGGTCCGCTTTCGAGGAGCGCGCCGAAAACCGCCCGACCTGCATCGTCGCGGACACCGTGAAAGGCCGTGGCGTCTCCTTCATGGAAGACCAGGTGCTGTGGCACTACCGTGCGCCGAAGGGCGAGGAATTTGTCGCGGCGATGCTGGAGCTCGGCGTCGACGTGACGGGCGCGCCCAATGCGTGACGCCTTCGTCCGCGCGCTGAGCGAGCTCGCCGAACAGGACGAGCGCATCCTGCTCGTCAACGGCGATCTCGGCTTTGGCGTCCTCACCGATTTCATCGAGCGCTTTCCGAGCCAATATGTGAATGCCGGAATCGCCGAGCAGAACATGACCGCGATCGCTTGCGGATCGGCGCTCACCGGCGCGCGGGCCTTCACTTATTCGATCGGCAATTTCCCGACACTCCGCTGCCTCGAGCAGCTCCGGAACGACGTTTGCTATCACCATGCCGACGTCACCGTCGTCGCCGTCGGTGGCGGCTTTTCCTACGGTCAGCTCGGCGTGTCGCACTTCGCTACCGAGGATCTGGCGATCATGCGCAGCTTGCCGGGAATGACCGTCGTCGCGCCTTCCGATCCGTGGCAAGCGTACGAGCTGACGATGCAGCTTCATGCGCGCGGAGGCCCCGCTTATTTGCGGATCGACAAGGGTTCCGCCGGACTTGGCGCCGGCCCTGTCGAGCTCGGAAAGGTTCGCATGGTGCGCGAGGGCAGCGATGCAGTGCTTTTCGCGACCGGCGGAATCCTGTCCGAAGCCTTGCGCGCCGCCGACGAGCTGGATGCGGAAGGAATCAGCACGCGGGTAGTGGACGTGCATACGATCAAGCCGCTCGACGGCGACGGAATCGTGGCGGCTGCTTCGGAGTGCGGCCATGTGATAACGCTCGAGGAGCATGTCGTCACCGGTGGCCTTGGGAGCGCGGTGGCCGAGGCATGCGCCGACGCGCGGGTTCCGTTGAAAAGCTTCCGGCGCATCGGGCTTGAGGATGTCTTCCCCGAGATCGTGGGCGACCAAGCCTATCTTCGAGCGCGCTTCGGACTGGACGCAACGAGCGTCGCTAACTCGATCAGAATGGTGGTGAACTGATGGCCAAGCGCCTGTTCGACGTGCTTTTCGCCCTCATCGCCATCGCCCTCACATTGCCAATCCTGCTGATCGCGGGAGTAGTGATCTGGGCGCACGACCGTCATCCGCCGATCTACGCCGGAATTCGGGTCGGTCGATTCGATCGCGACTTCAGGATGCTCAAGTTGCGGACGATGATCCCGGACGCGCATAGCGTCGGCGGCACTTCGACCTCGGCATCCGACTCGCGGCTGACGCCGCTGGGCGCCGCGCTTCGGCGGTTCAAGCTCGACGAGCTTCCTCAGTTCTGGAATGTGCTCAAGGGCGACATGAGCCTTGTCGGACCGCGCCCGAATGTCCGCGCGGGGGGCGTCGACCGATATACGTCGGAAGAACGCAAGCTGCTGCTGGTCCGGCCGGGGATAACCGATCTCGCCTCGATCGTCTTTTCCGACGAGGGCGAGATTCTCCGGGACTCGCCCGATCCCGACGCACTGTACGATGCAGTCATTCGTCCGTGGAAGAACCGCCTGGCGCTCCTCTATGTCGAACACCGGAGTTTCTCGCTCGATCTCGTCCTGGTCGGTCTTACAATCCTAAGTTTCCTTTCAAAGGAAGCGGCATTGCGCGCGATCGATTCGATCCTCGAGCGCTGGGACGCTAGCGACGACCTGCGCGAAAGCTGCACCCGCTGCTCCCCGCCGCCGATCGGAGTGCCGCCGGGGCAGGTCGCTTGAGCGTCCACTTCTACCGTTGTTTTCCGCAGGAGACGGACACTCGTCCCGCAAGGCTGGAAGGAAAAATTCGGTGCTGGCAGCCAAACGTTGACGGCTTCCCGCCGCCTGGCTCGCACCGCCTATCGAACTTGGTCTGGTGGTTGCTGGCACGAACGGGCGCTTTCGCCCGAGGAGGCTTCACCGAAATCTGCATCGAGCAGGACGGCCGGCTGGTTCATCGGCTGATTGTCACGCCGGCCTGGTTCCGCTTTCCGTTCATGTCGCCTCGCGACCTCCAGATCGGCGACGTGTGGACCGCGCCCGACGCGCGGCGGAAGCAGCTTGCCCGGACGGCAATTGGCGAAGCCCATCGTCGTTTTGCCGGCGAAGGCGCATGCTTCTGGTACGTGACGGACGCGGCCAATGCGGCATCCGCCGCGCTCGCCAAGTCTTGCGGCTATCAGCTCGTTGCGACGGGCCGGCGAACTCGTCCCATCGGGACGTCATTGTTCGGCCAATATGTCATCGACCAGCTGGTCTAGCGCGCAGCGACCGCCACCCAGGCGACCGCGCCTGATTGCGAGGATGAATCCTGCGCGGGCCGGATCTGCAGCGTGAGCCACTGGGCATGGCAGGAAACCGGCACCGTGAAAGCCGTCGCGGCTTTCCCGCCGGCGACCGCGGGCTGATCGAGCATTGCAATGACCGAGCCGCTGACTTCGGCGCAGCTGACCGCCCAATAAGGCGCCGGTCCTGTCGCCGGAGCTGCGCTCATCGTCGCCAATGCGTAGCGGCCAGGCTTCAGCGCCAGGAGCTGTGCGGCGACCTGTCCGCTGTTGGCGGGGGCAGCGCTGTAGATCAGCGCCGAAGCGGAGCCGCTCACTGAGCGATGAGCACCCAGCGACCCGCTCTCCACCAGCCCCCAGCCGAACGGATAGCGCGCTGATGTGTCGGCGAAATGCGGGTCGGCGACCCCGTCTCCCTGGCGGCGGAATTGCCGGTTGAGGAGCATCGCAGCTTCGAATTCGCGAGCGGTTACCAGGCGCTCGATCAGACGCTGGTCGATGGCGTTTGAAAGGATGAAGCGCCGGTCGTGCATATGTGCGGCGACCACCGCGACGGGCCGCACGTCGGAATCATTGGCGAGGGCCCACTCGAAGAACATCAGGCGCCAGTCGCTTGGGCGGTCGAGCATCGCGGCAAGCTGGTCCGTGAGCGTCGCATCCGCGGATGCTCTGGCGAGCACCGGGAAAAGGATCGGCTGGGCGTCGGTCGAGGTCCTCAGCGCGACATCGAAGTTGCGCAGGGCGCCGCCGACGCTGCCGCGGTCGACCGCGGCCTGAATCAGCCACAGGCGGGTCGCGAGACTTCGGCGGCTCAGCCGGTCGGAGAGCTCGAACAGCCGGCGTCCTTCGGCCGCCTTGCCCGAGACGACGAGGTCGAGGGCGCGAAGCTCGATCGCCTGGACTTGCGTGAGGTCCCGCGCGAGCGCGGTCGCGACCAGGCGGCGTACGGCTGGGCTGCGCGGATCGGCGTTGAGCGACGCAGCGGCACTTGCCGCGGCCGGCGCGCTCCACGGAGCAATGCCCGCGGCGAGCTGGGGGTGATCGACCTCGGCCCACGACGACAACGATGCAGGCAGAAAAACGGCAGCGGCCGCCAATGCTCCCGCGACGATCGATGCGCGGCGAGCAAGCTCGAGCCGCCGCGAGCCCGTGCGCCGCTTATGATCCGTAATTGTAATCGTACTCGAAGCCGTAGCCATAACCGTAGCCGAAATGGGAGTGCTTCGGCTCGAACTTCGTCAGTACGATGCCGACAATGTTGGCTTGCGCGGTTTCGAGCCGTTGCAGAGCACGCCGCGCTTCGCCCGCCTGGACCGCTCGAGCTTCGACCACATAAACCACGCCGTCGACGGCGCCCGCGACCAGCGCTGCGTCGGCGAGTCCGATGACTGGCGAGGTGTCGACGATCACATGATCGAAGCGCTCCTGCAATTGCCGGATCAGCTCGCCCAAGCGGGGGCCGGTCAGCAGGTCGGCGGCGTTGGGCGGATGCGGGCCGGCAGTGATGAGGGTCAGGCCTTCGCGCCCGCTCGGCCGAAGCATGGAATCCACCTCGTCGCTTCCGGCAAGGAAGTTGCTGACGCCGGGGCCGTCGTTGTGGAGATCGAAATATTGATGCACGGACGGCGCGCGCAGGTCGGCGTCGATCAGGACGACCTTGCGCTTGGCGCGGGCCAGTGACTCCGCCAGGGCGAGAGCCGTAATCGACTTGCCTTCCTTCGGCCTGGTGCTGGTGACGGCAAGCGAGGCCGGAGTGCCCCGCATCGTCGAAAGCTCGAGCGCCGCCTCGATCGCGAGATAGGATTCGACGAGCGGCGAGCGCGGATTCTTGAACGCTTCGAGCGGCGACTCCCGCTTCACCCGGGGGACGGTTCCGAGCAGCGTATGGCCGAGCTTGGATTCCGTCTCCGCGGGATCGCTGATTCCTTCGTCGATCTGCTCGAGCCCGGCCGCGACGCCGGCGCCGGCGAGAGAGCCGAAGAGCATCGCGAGCAGGAGGTTCATTGCAAGGTTCGGGCTGCTTGGGCGGTCAGGCAGCTTGGGCGCGTCGACGATGCTGATATTGTTCTTCTCGACGCCGCCCGCGACCCCGATTTCCTTATAGCGCTGCAGAAGCGCGCTATAGAGCTGCCGGTTGGTGTCGGCGTCGCGCTGGTAGATATTGTACTGGATGCTGCGCTGCCGAAGGTCGGTAAGGTTTCCTTTGAGCGCATTGACGCGAGCTTGCAGCAGCCGCTCCCGCTGAAGCGCAGCTTGATAGTCGGTCGCAAGGGAGCTTCCCACTCGCCGCTCTTCGCCGCCGATCGCTGCATCGAGCGAACGAATCTGGGCCTGCAGCGCCTGCGCCGGCGGGTAATTCGGCTCGAATTGCTGCATCATCTTGGCGTAATCCGCCTGCGCCTGAGCGCGCTGGTCGCGCATCTGCGAAATTGCGTTGTTGTCGAGCGCGTCCTTGGTTGCGTCGGGGCGGCTGGTCAGCCGGCTTTGCGCCTGAACCCGCTCGGCGGTCGCGACCGCGAGCGCGTTGTTGAGCGCGACGAGGTCGTCGCTGACCAGCGAACGGCCGTCGGGCGATGCAGTCGAATCCTTGTCGCCCGTAGCGCCGCCGCTGGGCAGAAGGATGATGCCCTGGCTGGCCGCATAAGCGACCGCTTTCCGCTCGGAATCCTCGAGCTTGGCCCGCATCTGCTCCAGCCGGTTCTCGAGAAAGCGGCGAGCATAGTCGGATGCTCCGTAGCGCTGCTCGAGGTTCGTCTCCATGAACAGCTTGCCCCAGGCATCGGCAATGCGCTGGGACAGCGCGGGGTCGGGCGTCACCGCGGTCACGTCGACCAGCCGCGATCCGCGCACGGGTGCGATGCTGACGTGGCCGAGCAGCACCTTGCCCATCACCTCGATCCGGTGGGCGCGCTTGGTGGGATTGAGAAGGTCGCTCTGGCCGCCATCGAGCAGCTTTTGCTCGCCGAACATTTTCAGCATCGCCGGATCGTCCTCAAGCCCGAGCTCGCGGGTCACGCGCTCGGCGAGCTCCTTCGTTTGCAGGAGTCCATATTGCGTCTGGTAGAACTCCTGGTCGGCGACGCTGGTGTCGCGCTCGACGCTGTCGATGTCGACGACGCGGTCGGTGTCGCGCGTGATCTCGAGGCGCGACGTCGACGAATATTGCGGAGTCATGAGCACGGTCATGAGGATGCCCGCGACGGCGCCGAGCGCCACTCCTCCAAGCAGGAACCAGCGCCACCGCGAGGCGGCGCGGAGCACCCGCCGAACCGGCGGCACGCGCTCGCTGGCGGCGGTCCCGGTGACCAGCTGCATCTGTCCCGGTGCGAAGGCGAGCGCGTGCGGAGTGATCGTGTCCATCAGTGGATCCTCTCGGCGCCGACGACGAGCGGAGTCGTGAGCAGTGGGAACATTTGAGTGAATTGCTGGAAATTGCGCCGCGCCTGGGAATCGCCGACGACGATGATGTCGTTCGGGTAGATTTTCGGGTCCGCGTAAACCCCGCGTCGGATTGCAGTCAGGCTGTAAAGCGCCGCCAATTGCTTGCCGTTGACCGAACGGAACACGACGACGTCGTCCAGCCGCGCGAATTCGCTCGTGCCCTTCGCATTCGCGACCGCGCGCATCAGCGTGATGTTGCCGAGGGCCGGATAGCTGCCCGGCTGGCCGACTTGACCGTCGACCGTGTAGACCTGGCTGGTCGTCTCATTGAGATTGACGGTGACCTGCGGGTCTTTGACGTAGATGCCCCTCAGGCGGCTGTCGATCGCACGCGCGAGCTCCGCCGGAGTCATCCCTGCCGCTTCGATGGTGCCGGCAAGCGGCAGCGAAATTCGTGCCGCCGCATCGACCTGGAACTTGCCGCTGAGCTCGGGGACGTTGAAGACGCTGACGTCGAGCTTGTCGAACGGACCGATGTGATATTCGGTGCTGGCAGCGACCACGTCCGTCCCAGTCGGCGGGGGCAGGTCCGTCAGCTTGGTTACCGCGAGGGGTTCGGACCCTTCCCCGAGGCGCGGACCGTCGCTGCAGGCGGCGATGGAACAGGCGAGGACAGCGGTAAGCAGGTATTTTGCGCAGGTCATATGCGGAGCCTCACTCCAAGCTGGAAGACGGTTTGCGGCTGGAACGGATCGAGGCCGAGATTCACCCTGACCCCGCGCCGGCTTCGGACGTTCATCGCCTCGGCAAAGCCGGTGACTTTGTCGCTCACATTGTAGCGGAGCGCGACGGTGGTCGCCCAGCCGCGCTCGCTTTCGAGCGGCGACATCCGGCTGCCCGTTTCATGCGTTCGGAAGCCTTCGATCCGGCCGGTCACGGCGGCACGATCGCTGAGAGTCTGCGTGACCGAGACGTAAGCGGACTTGAAGTGCGTATGCACCCAGCGCCTGCCGTTTGTCTTGAAGCCCATGATTGTCGAGCCGGTCATCGCTTGGGCGAGCACGCGGGTTTTCGGTCCGGCATCGGCGTTCACGCCGAGGTTCCAGAAGCGGGTGCGCCATCCCCACTGGCCGCTCGGCTTGAACGCCTGCGGATCACCGCGATTGTCGTAATAAAACAGCGCCACGCCGAACGGCGACGGCGGCCGCCACTCCAGCCGGCCGTAGAAGCCGGGACGATGATCGATCTCGATGAACGACCGCGTCTCGTGCTGCTGCAGCTGCGTGATGAACGAGTTGAGCGGCGGCAGTGGGAAGTGCCCGAACACCGTCGCCTTCTCATTATGCAGCGCCCATCCGCGGAACGACAGCAATGTGCCCGCCGTATCGTCGAACCCGAACACCGATCCGGTCAGCGCGACGACATTATCGCCGATCGACGTCCTGACCGTGCCTTCGAGCCCGAGCACCTTCACTTCCTCACCGACCCACGCGTTGAGTGCCGAGGGTGTCAGGGTGTTCACGGTGCTCCAGGCGCCGCCCGTGGTGTGCTCGAGCGAGATTTCCGGCCACATGATCCCAGCGCGTGCGGAGAAGCCGACCGGCCCCTTCTGCTCGGGAAGGAAGCTGACGAAGGCTTCGAGGAGATCGACTGCGTGCTCCTGGTGCCGCTGCCATGCTGCCGAGACGCTCGCGCTCAGAGAATTGGTGAACCGCGGAGTCCAGATCACGTCCGCTTCCTCAGGGACTGCATAGCCGCGGTAATCGCCGTTGGAGGTGCCCTGGAACGAGGTCTTGCCGAGACCCCGGTTCGCCCACGAACGTTCGCCGTTCGCCAGCGCGAGACGCCCGTCGAGCAGCACCGTGACGACGTTCTTGGAAAGGATGTCGGTGGACGATGAAGTCCCCGAATCGTCCGACGTCGATGCGACCGATTCCGTCGGCATTGCCTGGTCGGCTGGTTGCGCGGTCGAGTCGCTGGGCTGAGCTTGAGCCGGTGCCGGCGCGGTCTGCGCCAATGCCGGTGTTGCCGTCATTAGCCAGCATAAGGGCGCTGCGGCGAGAGCAACTTTGGTCAAGCGTTTTCCCCTTGTTGATTGGTCCAGCGGACCGTCGTTCCGATACGCTTCACCTTTCCGCCCTCGGCCATCGGCCCCAGCTGAGCGGCAACATCCGGCCGCGCAACGCGAGGCACGCCATCCACGACCACCAGTGCGACGTCCTCGCGGCTCGCTTGCGTCAGCGGCGCCCCGAGCAGGATCAAGTTCGCTTTACTGCCCGGTTCGAGCGACGGTTCGTCAATGCCGAGCCGCCGTGCGCAGGCTCCGCCGACCGAGTTCGCAAGCATGTCTTCGTCGAGAATGCGCAACCCATGCGCGGCGCGCAGTTCGTCGAGCAGATCGCCCGCGCCGGTGAGGCGGGAATCGCTGCCAAGCAAAACGTCACAGCCACTTTCGAGCAGCTCGCGCGACGTGGTCCTGCCAAACAGGAAGTGGTTCGAAGTCGGGCACCAGATCAGCGCCGCACCCGACCGCGCAAAACGTTCGGCCGCTCCATTGTGCACGGCGACGGCGTGGACTGCGAGCAGTTTCGAATTGAGCAGTCCGCGGCGGTCGAGCTCGTCAATCTCGCCTGCAGCGACATCGTCGACTCCCTCGGCAACATGAAGGGAGAAGGGGCTGCTCGCTGGCGGATCCAGTTCCGCGAGGCCGAGCGAATCCGCGGACTCGACCCGTGCTACGCGGATCGGAAAATCGCGATCGAAATCCGCTTCCGAACTGTCGTGATGAACCACCGTGGTCACGCCCGCGAAGAGGTTCTTCCAGGCGCCGGCAAGAAGCGCATGGCGCCGTGGAATGCGGCGCCCGCGCTCGATCCTCCGCCGGTAGCGCAGCTGGATGTCATCGGCCCAGCGGTAAGCGTTCGGATATGGGCCGGCGCCCAGCCGCCCATAATGATTGCGGTGCAGGTGATCGTGCGCGTTGATCAGGCCCGGGCGGACGTCGGCATCGCGGCAATCGAGCACGATGTCGAACTTTCCGCCTTCGCGCACGATCCGCGAGCCCTCGACGGCGATGGTCCGGTTGCGCGCATTGATCAGCATGCGCATGGCTCAGCGCCCTTTCCGGAACGCGAGCGCGAGCACCACGGGCAGGCCGACATGGTCGCGATACGCCGCATGCTTGCCGGCGCGCTCGTAGAAGGAGCGGACATCCTCGCCGATGAGCGCGTCCCGGCGGTCCGTTAACTCGAGGCCCACGTCACGGGCAGCGGTTAGATGGTCCGCAACATGATGAACGTAATGCTCGACTTCGATCAGCTCGGAGCCGGTCGAGAAGGTCCGGCGATGGCCTGCTTCGACTGCGGCCGGATGGAAGTCGCTGACGATCACGGTCGCTCCGTGATCTGCAACACGCGCAAGCTCCGAATAAGCGGTGCCGATCGTCGGAAGATGCCCGAGCACCAGGCGGCACCAGACCAGGTCGAAACCTTGCGACGCGAGCGGGATGTCCCGAACGTCGCCAACCAGGGTCTGAACTTCGGGACATGGAGCTTCGCCGCCGATGCCGGCCGCGAGCATTTCCGGGCTGACGTCGAAACCTACCCGCGTCGCTGCGGGCGCGGCTTCAATGCGGCGTCCGGTCCCGCAACCGGCGTCGAGCAAGCGTAGCCCGTCGAGCGGGGGAGTCATGTCGCTGACGAGCTCGTTCTCGAGCCAGGAAATGACCGTTTCGTCGGAATAGGACGGGGCCCACTCCCGGTACGCCTCACGGACCGCGAGCGCGCTCATCGGCTAGTCTTTCGATCATCATCCCGGCGATGAATTGGATGCACGCGCTACCCCCAGGTATCCGGACCGTCTGTGCCGATCTGAAACTGGCGGGTTCAATCGAATGACGGTTTTGCGGCGATCGGGAAGAATCGCTCGCGTGAGTGGGGGAGTTTTGAACCGCGGTCGCCAGACCCGGAACGAACCTTCTGTTCGATCTGGTCGAACGCGAAGAATGGGGATTTCCAATGAGCGTGAACAAACTGATCGCCGCCGCTGCGCTGCCTGCCATGGTCGCATCGCCGGTCGTCGCCGCGAATCCGGCGTCAAGCCTGTCGCTGCGCGGAGATTCGAGCGAGACTGCGACGACTGCGGATGAGGCGCAGGCTCCGGTCGCTCCGGCCGCCACTGCAGTGGGCGCGGGAATGTCTTCTACCGCACTGATCATCGGCGGCTTGGCGGTCGTCCTCGTCATCGTCGGCGCCGTCGCCCTCGGCAGCGGCCATCACGGCAGCAGTCCCGCGAGCGCTTAACCAGGCCGGGCAGCTGCCCGCAGCACAATGACGGATCAGTTTGACACCGGCCGGGGGCTGAGTGGGCACACACACGCAGCATCGTGAACAGGCAGGTAGCTATTATCTGGCGCTTGGAGCCGTCTTCCTCGTGCTTCTGGCAGCATTCGGCGGCGCGTCGCGTGCTGACGAGTTGCAGCAATTCTTCGTTCGATTCGCCGCGATTGCGGCCATCGCCGCCGCGGCATGGCCGCCTGGCTCTTCAGCATTGCGCGATGCGCGCGCGCCGGCAATTGGCGCGGCACTCATCTATCTCCTCGTCCTCGTGCAGCTGGTTCCCTTACCGCCGGCTCTGTGGTCGCACATGCCCGGGCGCGGGATCTACGTCGATGTCGCGCGGCAGACGGGCGGCTTGGGTTGGCGGCCCTGGACCCTTAGTCCCGACCTCACGCTCAACGCGCTCGCTGCGCTCCTGCCGGCGACCGCGATCGGTTTAATCGCTCTGGCGCTGGACTTCCGGAGACGCGTGCTGCTGACGCGGTTGGTCGTCGCTATCGCCTCCGCGAGCGCACTACTCGGCTTGATGCAGTTCGCAGCTGCCGGGACCTCGCTGCATCTGTTCCGGACGACCAGCGAGGCTTCGGCGGTGGGGCTGTTCGCGAACCGCAATCACCAGGCTGTGCTGATGGCCTGCGCTTTGCCGCTGCTTGCGGCCGCCGCGAGCATTCGGATGCACCAGGTCGATTATTCCAGGCGGCATTTCGCAATCGCGATTGGCGCGGCCCTGCTGTTGCTCATGGGACTGGCCAGCACCGGATCGCGGATGGGCCTTTTGCTAGGTTCGGTTGGGCTCGCCGCCGGAACAGGCATTTACCTGACGACCGCGCCGCTCGCTGGCTCGCGGAAGCGTAACCTGCGCATCTGCGCAGCGGGAGGCGGGGTGACCCTCGCCGCGCTCCTGCCCGTATCGCTTTTGGTCGCCCGAAGCGGAGCGCTCGCGCGCCTCATAGCCGAGCCTGTCGATCAGACACGCGCCGCCGCCTGGCCCCCGATGGTCCATGCTGCGCGCATGTTCCTCCCGTTCGGCTCGGGATTTGGCACCTTCGATCCTGTCTATCGCATGGTCGAGCCGGACTCGCTCCTCTCGACCATCTATCTCAACGAGGCGCATAACGAGCCGCTGCAGCTTGCGATCGAGGGCGGGTTGCCGGCGCTGCTCTTGCTTCTGCTGTTCCTTGTGTGGTGGGCGCTCGCCGTCGTGCATGCAGTGCGCCCTCGCGAATCGAATGTGCAGAGGGCGCTGGCGATGGCGATGGCGACCGCCACGCTCATCATGATGCTCTCCAGCCTGGTGGACTATCCCCTGCGAACGCCGCTTCTCAGCGCGCTGTTCGCACTTGCCTGCGTCGAGCTGGTGCGTGCGAAGCGGCATGCCGACGCTCCGCGCGGCCAGTGAAGCAAAGCATTCCCGGGCGCCTGCTGCGCACAATCGTCGGCCGGCGCGGGTCGATCGTCGCGCCGCTATCGCCGGACTGGCAGCGCGAGCGTGAAGTCATCGCTGAGACGCGAGCGAAGACGGACCTTCTGCTGACCGACCCCGCCGCTCTCCACCTGATGATCTGTGCGCGGGCCGCGCGCCGCATTCCAGGAGCATTCGCCGAAGCAGGCGTATTCAAGGGCGGAAGCGCCCGGCTCATCTGTGAAGAGAAGTGCGATGAGCCATTTCATCTGTTCGACGTGTTCGAAACGCTGCAAGCGCTGCCCGTCCCGGGAGCCGAAGAAGTGGCTTCGCATTTCGGCAACCTGCACGGCTCGGAAGCTCATGTCAGGAGGTTGCTCAGCCCTTATCCCCACGTCCACTTCCACGTCGGCATGTTCCCGGACACGACTGCCGGCCTCGAGGAGCAGCGCTTCTCGTTCGTGCACATCGACCTGGACTTGCCGTCGGCGATGCGCGCAGCGCTCGAGTTTTTCCATCCGCGGCTGGTTGCCGGCGGAATCCTCGTGGCCGACGATTATTGCGATCCCGCAGTGAAGGAATCCGTCGATGCCTGGCTAGCGCCTCACTCGGACGCGATCATCGAGCTTCCCTGGTCGCAGCTAATGCTTGTCCGGCAGCGAGGCTGATCAGCCACCAACAGCCAAGGTCGCGCGCATCGGCGCGTGGAAGATGCAGTAGATCTGGTACGTTCCGGCCTTCGTCAGGTTAAGGCGCCCGCGCTGCCCCGGACCGATCCTGAGATCGAAGCTGTGATCGCGCGCCGTCACCGTGTGGGGCACGCTGTCCTTGTTGACGAAGACGATCGAGTCGCCGGCCTTCACGCCCGCTGGCATCGCTCCGTAGGCCATGTTCGCGATCGACACGACATATTGCTGCCCGGCCGATGCTGCGCCGGCGGGCACCGCGAATCCCAATGCCGCCATCGCCAACAGCGACGCTCTGACTGCCAATCCGCGCGACCTCGTCATCTCATTGTTCCTCCAGCGTGCACCTGCCCTTTGTCCCGCAAGCGCACGAAAAGGTTTCAAACTGGGCGAGCTGAGCGGCCTGAGCCGGGTCAGAAGGCGACGCTGGTTCCGACGGTGAAGGCAGTCTTTTTATGCAGCCGGTATCCGTAGTAACTGCTCGGTCCGCCGCCGGACAGCGAAGCATGCACCTCGGCCGCACGAAACCGGCGGGCAACGCTGAAACGCCAGTCGCGGTGGGTTTCGCCGGCTTGGTAAAATCCTGCTGTTTTGAGGTAGACGAGCATTCCTGCGTGACCGCTCACGCGCCAATCCGTGGCCGGTTCGAACCCCGCCTCTAATTCGCCGTAGACGGTCGATTGTCCCGGTCTTCGGTAGTCCGGCGAATAGGAGACGCGGCCCGAAACAGGTCCAACATAGGTTCCGGCATAGAATTCGGTGTAGTCGAAGCCGCGCGCGCCATAGGTCGCTCCCCGAATCTGAGAGCGGAGGAGCCCGACGTCCAGACTTACAGTGGAGCTGACGCGCTTCGCGTATCCCGCGCTCCCAATCGCGCCGAGGAAGCGGTTGTGGGCGCCGACCTCGGCGAGTCCGAGCACGCTGGCATAAAGGCCAGAGCGGTCGTCGTAGCTGAATTGGGCCGAAAGCGCGGGGCGGTCATCCGTGAGCGAATAGCCTCTCAGGCGATAATCGCTGTCGATTCCAACGCGCGCGGCGAACTGCGCGGCCGCTGGCTCCGCTAATGAAGCAACGACGAGGAAAACAGCGCACGCACGCGCCCGAATCCGGTTGGCGCGGGCTGTTGCCGATTGCCTGCATGCGCCACCGCATACGAGGTGCCGTTGACCGGGTGCCATATGTCTCCAGCTGGCGTCGTCGGAACGCTTCTCCGGCGCGCAGCCTACACCGGCCCGGTCGAATTGTGCAAAGTCTCGGAATTAAGTGCCTGGCGGCGCGTCGATCGGCTCGGCAAGCGCGATCGCCTTGTCATCGCGGAGCTTCTCAAGCGCAAGCGGGCGATTTCCTTCATCGACCCGGAGCAGGTAGGCGCCCGTCACGGTCGGGCCGTCGACGAGCCGCGCTTTGGAGAATGCGAGCAGGCGCCGCATGTCCTCTACTCGCGTGGCCGGCTTGAACTGGACGATGAGGTTCGCCTGCTGGGCGGTTCCCGCAGCACTCAACGCTCGATATTGCGGCTCTATTCGCTGTTTCGCGGTGATGCTGACGAAGACGAGCGCGAGCGCGGCCGCAGCCGCCAGTCGGGCGGCAGACGTCCAGCTGATCAGCACCTGCTTGCGTAGCCAGCGACCCACCGAACGACCCGTGTCCTGGCTCAGCAGCCCGCGCATTCGCTCCCACGCGCCGTCACAGTCGAACGAAAGCTGGGCGACGGCCGCAGCGAGCTGCCGCTCCGCGCCGAGGTCCGAGAGGCATTCGGCGCAGGCGGCGCGATGCGCCTTCACGCGCTTCGCTTCGTCCGGAGCCAGGCTGCCGTTGACGAACCACGGCAGCAGCTCCTGCGCTTCGTCATGCGCATTCTTCCGCAGCGTGATGATGTCACCCATTAGCCGTGATCCTTCCCTGCGGTGAGTTTCGCAGCGAGCGAATCCGGTTCAACGCGGCTGTGTGGTGACAACGTCGCTAGGTTGCACCGGATGATGCTCCAGCCACCGGTCGATGATCGCGGCCATGCGCGGCGCCGCGCGCCCGTCGCCGTAGGGAAACGAGCGCTGGCGCATCGCGGCGAGTGCGCTGTCGTCTCGGAGCAGCCGCCGCACCTCCTCGAGGATCCGCTCGGCCGTTGTGCCAACCAGCCGGGCGCAGCCGGTGGCGATCCCCTCCGGCCGCTCGGTTTTGTCGCGGAGGACGAGGAGCGGCACTCCAAGCGCCGGAGCTTCCTCCTGGATTCCCCCCGAATCGCTCAGCACCAGGTCGGCGCAGCGCATGCGCTGGACCAGCTCGGCATGACTGCACGGCGGCGCGAGCTCGATGTTCTGCTTCCCCTCGAGCAACTCGCGCATCGTCGCGGCCACGTGTGGATTGGGATGGAGGACGAACTCGATCCTCGACTCGTTCGTGAGCTCGCACAATGCTGAGGCAATCGAGCGCAGACCGCCGCTCCACGACTCGCGCCGGTGCGCGGTCACCAGGATTCGTGGAAGTTCGCCGGCGCTCCGCCGTGACGGAGGTAAGTTCGCTTCGAGCGCGAGGACCGCGTCGATGGAGGTGTTGCCGGTGAGGTGGACTTCTCCGGGCACCCCTTCGGCGGCGAGGTTTTCAGCGGCCCAGGCGGTCGGCGCGAACAGCAGGTCGGCGCGCGCATCGATCGCAGTGCGATACTCCTCTTCCGGCCACGGCAGCAGCGGATCATGAGTCCTGAGGCCCGCCTCGACATGCGCGACCGGCACGCCGGCTGTGAAACCGGCCAAGGCCGCACCGAGTGCGCTCGACGTGTCCCCCTGGACGACGAGCAGCGCCGGCCGCAGCGCAAACCTCGGAAGCAGCGCCTCGGTCACGGCGCCGACGTGGCGATGAGGATCCTCCTGACTCGGACAATCCAGCCGCTCGGCGCGAAATCCGCCGAGCCCGAAGGCCGCCAGGTCGAGGTCCGAGTGTTGGCCGGTGAGGATCAGCTGCGAAGCGATTTCTCGCTTCGCGAGCGCGTGGGCAAGGGGTGCAAGCTTGATCGCTTCGGGTCTCGTCCCGATCGCGAGCCTGACATCGACGCGGTACAGCCTTCCCCCTAGCTCGGCATCTCCACTGTGGCGGGGCTAGCGGCCAAGCTCAACGGAAATTATCGGCGTAGGCCTGGATCTTGAGCCGATCGGGGGGCGCGGGAATCACATGATAGTCGAGCCCGTGCTTCTCGCAGTAGGCGATGGCGGCTTCCTGGGACGCGAACGCGAGCCGCACCTGCGGGTTGGTATCGCCCGAGCCGTTCCACCCGGTCAGCGGATCGGGCCGAAGCGGCTGCTGCCGCTCGAACTCGAGGATCCACTTGCCGGCGTTCGCCTTGCCCGACTGCGTCGTCTTGCGCTCTTGCTCGGAAATGCGGGCGATCGTCATGCTCGGGCAGGTGGCAAAGAGCGCCGCGCAAATCAAGCGCGCGCTATTGCTAATGTTCGATGGAGCGAAAAGATGATATTCGACCCGTCCTCCTAACCAGAAGGAGGGGCCCATGACATCGACACTTTTCCGTCCGTTGCTGATCGCCACGGCAATGCTCGCGCTCGGCGCGTGCAACAAGACTGCAACCACCAGTCAGAACGGCGCCGTCTCCGGGAACGAGGCAGCGGCGACTAACGGCAGCGCGCCGGCGTCGAACGATCCCGTGGCAAGTGCCGAGTCGGCGGCGCCTGCGTCGATCGCCCACAATGCATCGATCGTCACCATGGACGACAAGGGCAACATGACCGAGCTGCGCAAGGGCAGCAACGGCTGGACCTGCCTTCCCGATAGCCCCGCGACGCCCGGCCCCGACCCGATGTGCGCCGACGCGAATGCGACCAAATGGGCGGTGGCGTGGATTCATCATCAGGCTCCCCCCGCAGGCGCCGTTGGCGTGATGTACATGCTCGAAGGCGGCACCGACGCTAGCAACACCGATCCCTACGCGACCAAACCGACATCGGAGAACGACTGGGTCAAGACCGGTCCGCACCTGATGGTGGTCGGGTCCAAGGAGGTCCTCGCCGGTTATCCGACGGGCGCTAAGCCGGACACGTCGGCGCCTTATGTGATGTGGGCCGGCACTCCGTATGCGCACCTGATGGTGCCGATCGGCAAATAGTCAGGACCGGCGCTTCGATTTGAGTGTCGGGGCGGCGGATGCAGGATCGTCGGGCCACGGGTGCTTGGGATAGCGCCCGCGCATGTCCTTCGCGACGTCGCGCCAGCTGCCGGACCAGAAGCCCGGCAGGTCCGTCGTGGTCTGGATCGGCCGCCCCGCCGGTGAGGTGATGGCGAGCACCAGCGGCACTGCTCCGCTGGCGACTGTCGGGTGCCGGGCCAGTCCGAACAGCGCCTGCGCGCGCACCTCCACAGTCGGGCCGGCCTCGGCAGAATAATCTATCGTGTGGCGGCTTCCGGCCGGACTCGTGAATTCGGAAGGGGCGATGCGGTCGAGCAAGCGTACAGCGTCATAGCCGAGCAGCTGCTCCAGAGCAGCAACGAGCGCCGGCGCCGGGACGTCGCTCAACCGGCGCTTCCCGTCGAGCAGCGGCGCCAGCCATTCGTCGAGGCGGCCGACCAACTCTGCGTTGTCGAGAGCCGGAAGCGAGGGATCGAACCGGTGCGCAAATGCGGCCCGGTGACGCAGCTGACGTCCGCGCTCGTCCCACGGCAGAAGACCAAGCCCGTGCTCGCGAACTCCGTCGAGCAGCGCCTGGGCGATGGCTTGCCTGTCCGGCGACGGGTCGGGTCCGCTTGAGAGGCGGATCGCGCCAAGGCGACGGCTGCGCGTCGGTGTCACCGAGCCGGTGGCGGGATCGAACGAGCCCTCGTGACGTGTCTCGATGCGCGTCGCGAAGAGGTCGAGCACGTCGCTCTCATCGAGCGCCGACGCGGACAATATCCGAGCCCCGGAAGCGTG
>Ga0070658_10001299_pt1 | contig 21331 bp, 12 predicted proteins | sample KBSC13metaG_FD_64664 | JGI IMG/M metagenome (GOLD analysis project Ga0070658, IMG submission 64664) | Corn rhizosphere microbial communities from Kellogg Biological Station, Michigan, USA - KBS C1-3 metaG | ecosystem: Host-associated > Plants > Roots > Rhizosphere > Soil ...
GGCTGCGGCGGTTCCCGTCGCGTCGGTGTATGGGCTGATGGAGGCCAGGTACGAGGCCGCGTCCGGGTAAGTCGCCGAGTATACCGGGGTAGCGGTCGCGATTGTGTCGTTTCGCGGCGGCAGCGGAGCAGGCGTGACGAGATAGGTGTACGACTTCGTGAGGTTCCAGGCAGCGGGTGAGGTGCTGTCCGTCACATTGAGGGTGAACGTGTAATAGCCGGGGGTTGTTGGTGTCCCGGAGACCGCTCCGTTCGTGCTATCCAGCTTGAGGCCAGGTGGAATGGAGCCAGTTCCGACGGTAACGACATAGGGAGTGGTGCCCCCGGTAATACCGGGAGTGTGCGTGAAGGGCTGTCCTACTGCAGCAAGTTGCTGGAACTTGTCAGTAGCAGCAAGCGGCGGCGGCAGGATCCTGATGGACTCGGTTTGTTGTAGTGTGAGGCCCGCACCGTCCTTTGCCTGAATCACAAAACTGAAGGAACCGGACTGCGCTGGTTTGCCCGCAAAATTCAGCTGGGCATCTTCGCCCGGGAATGGTGCCATCGTGATGCCCGGTGGCAGAGAGCCCGACACCAGCGACCAGGAAACGGGCTCTACGAGGCAGTAGGAGTCCACCGCATCGGAGTACACGGTTCCAATCTGGCCGTTGCCAGCTGGGCGAGAGAGTCCGGCGACAGCGAGCGAGTACGCTGCAGACGCGGTCTGGGGTGGTGAACTGGAGTCATGGACGGTAACGTTCAGCGGAAATGAGCATGCACTTTGCGTCGGTGTGCCGCTGACGAGCCCGGTCGTGCTTACCGTAACGACGCCGGAGATGCCGCCACCGCCCCAGGTAAGCGCGCCTATTCCGTTGGCTGCAGTGAGCTGGACGGAATACGGCGATCCACTGACAGCACGCGGAAGCGAGGTGGTGGTGATCGAAAGCTGCGGAGGTGTGGGAGGGGTGCTGCCACCACCGTTTGTTGGAGCTCCGGAGCTTTGCGGCGCTGCGGAGCTGGAGCCTCCTCCTCCGCAGCCGGTGCATGCGGCGGACACGACGGCGGCGGCGATCCACGCGCGGGCTGTCATCGTGCAATGCTCCGGGATGCGGCAGCAGGAGTGAGCTGGGCGCTGGTTGCAACGCAGCCGGCGTGAACGCGGGGACTGGTGAGGCGCAGCTGGGACGGCACGACCAGCGAATCGAAAATGTCGAACGTCGGGGCGGTGCCGTTCATGATGAAATCGGTATTCGCCGTGGCGGCGCCGGCTTGGACGGCGACGGGCGTGAGTTGGCGCGGGACTGAGCAGTCGAGGTTGGTGAAGTCGGTGTCGGTGGCGGACTCGTGCGCGTTCCAATACTCGCCGGGACCGGGCGAGGCAATGATGGGAAAGTTTGGCCCTATGCTGCTGTAGCTCTGTCCGGTGAAGTTGATGCCGCTGATCTCAACAGCGTAGGAACCGGCGGGCACTGGTATTTGATACCAGCCGAGGAGGGACGGCAGGCGGGAGCCGTATTGAGAACCGCCGACGTTGTAGCCGTAGTAACCGTGGGGGCAGTCTGATGCGGGGCTGCATGGCAGATAGTCGGCTGTGTACGGCTGGCCAAGGTTGCCGGTGAAGCGATAGCCCGAAATCGCGGAAATCATTATGGATCGGTCTTCGCCGGCCGGGGAGCTGGAGCTGATGGGATGGGCGGCGACCATGACGTCCTGCACCTGGCTCTGGCCGTCCGAAAAGTAGACGCGACCGGTGATCAGACCATAGGTGGAGCTGTAGGACGCCGACGGATAGAGCGTCGAGATCCAGGCCTTATCGTCAGCGCTGAGGCCGGTCTGCGTCGTCAGCTGGTAGTACATGATGGGCCTAGCAGCTGCGATTGCGTTCTGGATAGCGGTGTCGGAGGCAAAGATGGGGCATGGATACCGGCCGTCGCCGGAGTGGTCCAAACCAAAGAAGTGGCCAGTCTCGTGCAGCATGACGGCGTCCTCCTGCGAGGAGGTAATGCCGCTCGGCGCGCCAATGACGATCAGCGCGTTCTGAATGTGGCCGTTGGGGTTGAGCTTGCATGGGATTGTGAAGCCCACGATGGATTCGTCGCCGGTAAGGGCGGTGAGCACGCCAGCGGAGTCATAGATGACGGGCGATTGCTGGCCGGAATTGCAGGAGCCGAGGACGGTATTGAAGTCCGCAACCGTGGAGACATGACCGTTGGCGACTCCGAGCAGCGGGCCGACGTATTGGGTGGATAGCGAGACGGTGGGAAGCTGAGTCCAGGTGTTGAGCGCCTGCTGCATGTGGGCGTTAGCAGTCTGATTGTCCATCGCGCCGAGGGCTCCGGTGTCGGTGCGGTACTGGATGGGCGCGGAGTTCTCCCAGACGAAGGGCTGACCGTCGACGCCAAATGTTGGTCCGCCGATGAGCATGGGGCCGCCCGCATTGGCGAAGGGAACGTAGAGGCCTGACAGCAGAGCGATGGCAGAAAGGAGGAGACGTTTCATTTGGCGCTGCTTCCGTTCTGCAGCATGGCGTGGACGGACTCCTTCAGGGCGGTGAGGTCGATGGGGCCGCTCTGAAACTGGGTAATGGCGGTGCGCGAATGGGGAGAGAGTCCCGACGGGTTCAGCCTGCCAGATGCGATAACGCCTGACATGAGGTTGCTGTTGCCGTTGCCGTTGAGGGCGGTGGGGCCGGAGGGGTCGGCGGTGATATGGAAACGCCCTTGGTCCAGACCGACGGGGCTGGTAAGGCCGATGGAGGTGGGCCGGTTGAGGAACAACAGCACCTGCTGGCCCGGCCGATAGCCTGCGCCTTGAGAGATGTCGCGCGGGTCCCAGATGAACTGGCGGAAAGTGAGATTCTGGGTGGCTTGGCCTTTGAGTGTGTCCTGGACGTTGAGCGTGACAACGACAGTGGTGAGGTTCTTGTAGACGGGATGCGGCTCAACACGCGCCGAGACGACGGTGCCCTGGACGATGCGGTCGGCGAGCGTGGTCAGCTCAGAGAGGTTGCGCGGGAGCGTGACGGCGGAACGCTGTGCTCGTGCGGGAGCGTCAGCCACGAGCAGCAAGGCAAGAACGATGGTGGAGAAGAATCGAGTGAGTACCGTCGCCCTGCAGATAATCCGGGCGATTCGGCGCGTACGTCGGTCCATGGCCGAACCCTTATGGGTTGCAACTCAACTATTGCAGCCAAATTTTGATGCGTTGGAACGAATAGTAGCACGAGGCAAGAAGGATACCGCATTTAAAATTCGCGGGGTCGTTCGTGTTTCGTGGGAAGCAACGGGTGAGTTCTTTCCGCGACGGGCAGGTCATCCAATTTTCCGACGGACTAGTCGGCTGAGTGACGCTCCCACGGCTTAGCCGAAACGCGTCCTGACGCTCGAGAGAATCAGAGTCGCGTCTAAAGATAACGTGTCCGCTTCTCTCTTAGCCCTACAAACGGTTGGCGACCGTGAACGGGACCTCAGTGATGGCGATCGGCGAAGGCAGCGAAGCTGCCGTCGCTTTGTGGTTGATGCTGTTCACATTTGAGTCCTCGGATGCTGCACTGTGTCGTCCAATATCACCTGTTTCTGGGACGCTCTAAATCCCCGATGCCGACATCCTCGAATCAGCCGTTTACAGGAGCCGTGGAGGACAGGATTTTGGAACGGCTCTGGAGGGCGCGGCAGGCGGTGCCGACACCTACCCCTAGTCGTTCGGAGATGACGCGCCACGAGTCCCCTTGCTGCCGCATGGCGGAGACCTGTTCCGGGTTCACACCGGCGCGTGGACGCCCCAGCCGTTTCCCACGCGAACGGGCGAGCCGCAGTCCTGCACGCACGCGCTCCTGAGTCAGGGCTCGTTCGAACTCCGCCATCGCTCCCACGACTTGGAACATTAGCCGGCCGCTGGGCGTGCCGAGGTCAAGGTTGTCACGCAGGGAGACGAACGAGACGCCAAGGGCGTCGAGGTCGGCGAGCGCATTGACAAGGTGACGCAGCGACCGGCCGAACCGGTCGATTTTCCAAACCAGCAGGACTGCGAATCGCCGGCGATGAGCATCGGCCATGAGACGGTTTAACGCCGGCCGGGACACCTTCGAACCGGATACGCCCTCATCTATATACTCGCCGGCGACCTCCCACCCACGCTGGCCGGCATACTCTCGCAGTTCGGCCAACTGTACTTCAGGGTTCTGACCGTTCAAGGTGGAGACTCGGGCGTACAGGGCGACTCGCATGGGAACCTCCAAGGGGCCATCGGCGGCCGCAGCGAAGCTGCAACCGCCAAGCACCGGACTGTGACGAAATTGTGACGTGACCATGTTCCAAACGGAATATCCGAGGACTGCGGCCTCGCAGTTTTCGGGATAAAATCGCAAAACTACGGCTCCTCATCGCTTTGGGAGCAGAGGGTCGGGGGTTCGAATCCCTCCGCCCCGACCATTCGAGAGATGGGTCACTCTGGCTTTCCCGCTGCTCGATTGCGGCAGGCTGCACCGAAGAGCGAACTTGCCCAATGACGTGTTGAAGTTCGTGCTTCAATCGTGAACGCCTGCTTACCACCTAAAATCACTTCCGCCATAATCTCCGAAGTTGGGTTATTGAACTCGCGCGAGTTCACTGCAGGTCATATTAGCGAGCTCCTGATTCTCAGAAGGACACTCTTGCCCCGAACTGGATCTGGCGGGGGTTGTTTATTTGGCTAGTTACTACGCCGAATAAGGAACTGCCAACTTGGCCGCCGGGTTGGCCGTACTGCACATGGTTGAATAGATTGAGGAACTGGGCGGTGAAGATCATGTGCAACCGATCTTGTATTGCAGTGTCCTTTGTCAACGCAAAGTCCCAATTATCTATTCCGGGGGTACGAAGAACTGAATCGGTGCGGCTTTCGTTTCCGATGCTGAACGGCGTGGACGGTTGAATGAAACAGGACGTATTGAAGTAGCGGTTCAACCGCGATCCAGTTGGTCCCGAGATCGCTTTCTGGCAACCCGGAAGGACATTTGGCTTGATACCGCCGAATCCGAAATTAGTACTCAGGTCATTCGCCTGAGCGGTAAGCACCAGCGGAAAGCCCTTCTGGAACGTTGTGATGCTGCTCGCATTCCATCCTGATATCAGGTGATCCAGGACTGGTCCTGCATTGCTAAGCCAGTACCTTCCCTTACCAAAAGGAAGTGTCAGCGAATAATTGAGAACCAACCGTTGAGGAACGTCAAAACTTTCAAGCGAGCGGCTAGCAGCGAGATTATTCGGATCCTGGACACCCCCGACAGAAGTGCTCTCGAGAAAACCCACATTGGTGTCAACCGTGCCTATTAGCTTTGACCAGCTGTAGGACACGAGAACGGCTCCTGCGGTTCGAAATCTCTTCCGGTAGCTCGCCTGCAGGCCATGGTAGATGGACGCCCCCTCGTTGAAGGATGAATCCGTCATATTTGCGAACTGAGGATGAGGGCGCAGAAGCTGCCCTTGCGAAATCGTAGACCCGTTGTATGCGCTTCCAGCGGCCAGCTTACCTGAGAGCGGATTACTCACTTTGACGTTTAGAAAGGTCTGAGCGTCTGCCGCGGTGGTCGACAAGCCTGAGGCAATGAGGCTCTTGTATTGAACGGCGGCCTGCGTAGCTAAAGCGTCTGACAGCGGGTTCAGATTGAGATTGATAGGTAGATGAGTTCCCTTGGAGCCGATATAGCCCAATTGGAAGACCGAATTTCGGCCGAATTCCTGCTGGACATTGGCGTTCCATTGTTGGGCATAGCCAAAGGGAACCGTGGGCACACGACCGGAAATGGCCAAGCCTTGGATCTTGGAGCTGTAAGAAGGGCTTCGTCCCACGGGCTGGGGCAAGACACCATTGAGCTGTGGAAATGGATTGCTGAGCGGGCCTGTCGTTGGGGTGGTCAGGGAATTAATTGGTGTGCCGAGTGCGGATGGATCGCCGGTGTCGTAGGCAACGTAATTGAGGCTATATCCACCGCTGATCACCACATGGTGCAACAGCCGGTACGTTGCTCCGACGTTCGGCGCAAACAAATGGGAGTGGAACGAATTGTCATATCGACTGGGATACTCCTGAGAAGCCACCAGGACAAGATTTCCTCGCAACGTCTGATTAGCGTTGGTAACGGGATTAAAGATTGACCCTAACGGACTGGCGACATCCGGCAGCAGCACTGTATCTAAATCGTTCTCTTCCGCAAAACTGCCCGGCAACTCCCAGCGTATGCCTGCGTGGAATGTCAGTTTCGCGGTTGGGCTAAACGTGTCATTGACATAGAGGCCACCATAAGGCTCCGTTATCCTGAATCTGTTGCCTGTCACAATACTGCCCCCGTTCGGGACAGCGGCCCCCATGAGGTAGTTCGCGAAGATGTTATTGGTTGGAGAGTTATTCGTGAATAAAAACAATCCGCTAGGATTCCCGGGGGGCTTCAAGAAGGAGGCGGTCATCTTCCGAAACTCTCCGCCAAATCGAATCGAGTGCCTTCCGACACTCTTGGAGACATTGGCGACCACGTTATATGTCTGAAATGTCGTGTAATTGATGACGTTTAGGATGGTGTACGGAAAAGGACTGGGACTGTAGCCAGAGAGGGAAATTACTGGCAGAACTTTGAACGTTACTTGGTTGGCGAAAGGAGCAAGACCCGGGAATTGCGTCAGGTCTACTTTTCCGATATTTGGCGGATAGGAATTGTATTCAAACAATGAGTACGATACCCGCAAGTCAGCAATAGTAGTGGGGTTGATCGTATATGTATCTCCAAGCACTGCTTGATGGGTGATTGACAGTATCTCGGGCTGTCGGGGCGCGCTGGTGTGAAAATAATCGGTGGCTAATGTCTTCGTATGCCAATACGTATAGCGTGCGAACAGCTGGTGATGGGAAAGACTGTAGTCGGAACGCGCGGTAACTTGATTGGCGTTTGATCCAGACGAAGCGTTCGTCTGGAAGTTTACTGCTCCCTCGGGTGCATTAGGGATATTCGGAACACCCCAATACTTCAAAGTGTTATTTAGGTAATTGGCCGTTGGGTCTACACACACTTTGTTTAAGACCCCGTTACAACTTACTTGTGTGCTTGTGCCGTTCGGTCCGGGGATGAGAACGGCTTTGTCGGCCGTGAAATCACCATTAAGCTCGGCGGCTGTCGGTACGCGGGCGGCATATGGCAAGCCAGACCTATTCGCATATCCTTCCCAATTCCCGAAGAAGAAAGCTTTACTCCTCTTTACCGGCCCTCCAATCAAAGCGCCGTATTGGTTTTGATTCAGCGGCGGCCGTCGAATATTAGCTTTTTTGTTGAAAGTATTGTTTGCGCCTAGCACCGTGTTGCGGAAATATTCATAGACTCCGCCGTGGAAGTCATTTGTACCTGACTTCGTTGTGAAGTTAATGACCCCTCCATAAAACCGACCGTACTCCGAACTGGCGTTGTTCGTATCCACTCTGAATTCCTGGATAGAATCCTCGCTTGGGACCAGGATTAGCCAGTTTTCAATTGGCGTACTCACCGGCGCGCCGTCCACGAATTGTGCATTCTGACCGGCCGCGCCGCCGCCGATCTGGTAATTACCCCACCCCGATGGGTTCGTGAAGTTTCCTATGGCAGCCTGATTGTTGAGTGGGCTGCCTGATGTGGCGCCCTGCGGCACCACGCCGGGCACCAAGGCCAACAAATTGAAAACATTTCGACCGTTCAGTGGCGTGTCTTCAATCTGGCGTCCTTCGATTACTTGACCTATTGTGGTGGAATCCGTCTTCAACGGGATGTCGGCGGCTTCGACAGTGACCGTCTCATTTAGTGAACCTATCGGAAGCTTATAGTTCAGAGTTGCCGTTTCGCCGGCGTGCAGCTCGATTCCCTGTTGGTCTAATGCTTGGAAACCGCCTTTGACTATGCCGATCCTAAATGTCGCCCCTGGTACTAAACCGGAGATTCGATATATACCCGCGCCGTTGGTCTCGGTAGTGTTCGAGACCCCGGTATCCATCGCAGTGATCGTCACCCTTGCGTTCGGGACAGCCGCTCCGGACGGATCGGATACGAAGCCGGTCACCGTAGCCGAGGGGTTTTGGGCCAATAACGAAGCTTTGAGGACGGCGAGACAGATTAACAAGCACAGATTGCGCCACGTCCTTACTGTGACATGCAGTTGGCCTGCGGTTGACGGCGATATGCGCCAGCTCACCTGTTCTTGGGATTCCACACGACACCTCCATCGAGGCCCTGAGATTCAGCGCTTGTTCGATCGAGTTCTTTTGTACGGAGAGTCCTAAGAGATCGTCAACGTATTTAGTGCCTGTTCTTCGAGATACCTGCCTATACGATTCGAGCGGGTCCAAAACTCCTGCATTACTTCTTACAGTCAGATTCATGGTTTTCGAATCAGTACATAGACGCAGGGAGCTCTCCTTTCTTGTCGGCGGGAAGACCTGGGTTGAGCCGAACCATCGTCACTGCAATCTTTTTCTGTTGAATCAAATCCGCCCGGGATCGCAGCTAGCTGAGTAGTCACAACCTCTCATGTTTAGCACGATCTCCGGGCGGTGGAACTATTTCAGTAAGCAACAGCCTTGCTACTGCGACAAACTAGAACTGGTACTTGGCTGCCAACTGCAACTGGCGCATCGCGCCGGCGCCGACTTGGCCGAAGGCGGAGGATTGATAGTTGAGGTTAGGTGTGCCCCAGTTCGGATGGTTCAAAGCATTGAACGCTTCGAAACGGATATCCAAATGGTGCTTTTCGCTGTAGGGCATCACGAAGGATTTGTGTAGCGAAGCATTCAGGTTAGTAAAGCCAGGACCATGAACGCTGCCGCGGGTCGCGTTGCCCCAGAGGCCGCCGATGTTTGTGGGTGTTGGCCCGGTTTTGGTGTTCAACGTCACGATCACACCCGGTTGGGAATAAGCAGCCTTGTTCGCGCAGGAATCCACCGTCTTCGTGTTGCATGGCAGGTACGGACTGATACCTGTCACGTTGGGTCGGTCGAAGTTGCCGAACAGTCCACCCAGGCCGGAGTTGTCGCCGCCGTACTGCGGAGTTGTTATCTGGCCGGTCTGGTGGGTGAAGCTTCCGCCAACCTGCCAGCCGCCAATCAACATGTTGACGAGCCTGTTGTTGAGGGGAATGAGTTTGTCCGGTCCGATGGGCAACTCGTAGAGTCCAGCGATAACATAGCGATTGCGTACATCAAATGCCGATGGGCCATATTCGCAGGGGATGCAAAGGCCATTCTGCGCATTCAACAGGTCGTTTCCCTGGTTGCGGACGCCGCTGGTGTCGTCCAGCGCCTTGGAGTAAGTGTAGGAAGCGATCAGGTCAAAGCCTTTGCTGAAGCGGCGATTGACCTTGACCGATCCCGCGTTGTAGTTTCCAGTGCCTTCGTCGTGCACCATCTGGGCGCCGCTCTGCACATTCTGGAAGGGTTCCCTGGATGCTAGGGAAGTGATAGCTGCCTTGGTGCAACCGGCGCAGGTAGTGGGATCGGCCACGATGGTGTAGCCGAGACCCTGTCCCAATACGCCGTAGGGAGTTGGCTGGTTTACGTTGAAGAATCCATACAGGTGGCGGTGTACAGCACCCTGGTATCCAGCTTCGAACGACCAGTTCCTGCCAACCTGTTGCTGAACATTGAGCAGAAACTGCTCGGTGTAGCTGGTGTGGTGGGTTACAGCGTTCGAAAACGCAACTGTGTTCGTCCCAAGGTTTACCGTGCTTGTCCCTGTGGCTCCAGGGGTCGCATTGGCCCAGGTCAGATTGGAAGAAGATCCAAGAGTGGTTGCGTTCTGGTTGCTGACGGTCACGCGGCCGGCGATGTTGCGCGCCATGTCAAAGTAGGCGTTGCCGATGTCCTGCGTATAGAAGATTCCATAGCCGGTGCGAATCACTAGTTTGGCATTGGGTGAATAGGAGATGCCGAACCGAGGTGCAATGTTGGTGTAGATAGTGTTCATGAGCGGACCGTTTGGTATCGACCCGTTACTACAGACCGCCTTGGTCGTCGTCCATCGAATTGCGATGCCGTTGTAAACGTTCGCGGGATCGCAGTTCCCCTGCCGCGCATAGTACGGATAGTTGGAGTTGTACGTTCCGGGTGTCTTTAGCGACCCGTCGGCGTTGTACGTAGCGGGTGTTGAAGCCGTCCCATACGTTGTGCTGACGTCGCCCACCTTGGGAATGACCGGGAACACGGTATTGAAGTTGTTGCCTAAGGTGTCGTTCCAGGGAGGAGTCAGCTCATACCGGAGACCAGCCGAGATCGTGACCTTAGGAGTGATCTTATAGGTGTCATCGACGTAAGCGGCTTCGACATTCCGCACGTAGTTCGCGTTGGCGACAGCCACGGCAACTGTGGACTGGCGAAGATTACCCAGCAGGAAGTCAGCCATCGAATCGCCGCCACTCAAATCACTGCCGGTAAACAACGAGGTGGTCAACGGCTGGCTGCTGAACTGGCCACGTGAGAACTGATTGCCCAATTGGTTGAAGGTCTGTCGATTGTATTCGAAGCCAAATCGAAGCGAGTGCTTGCCCTTGACCCAGGTGACGCTATCCACGATCTGCCAGGTTGGGTCGGTGATCACGTAGGGACCGTCGCCACCAGCATCGCCGATTCCGCTCCAGATGCTCGGCGTGCTGCCGGTTCCGACACCGATGGTACCCTTGGCGGCGTTCCCGAAGCTCATATCCGGAATACCCCAGGTGGCCGGGTTTCCGCCGGTGAGGCCAGGAATCCCTAGTTTGTCCACCACGTTGTTGCTAAACGCGGCGAGCAGACCCTGAGAGTTGTAGAAGTGGCTGTAGCCGAAGCGCGCTTCATTCACGACGCTGGGCGAGAAGGTGTAAGTATTAGAACCCATGTACTGGTAGTACTGAGTGATAAGCTTGCTGCCCGCTCCCAGTAGCCCGGTGGAAAGGGTGTCTTCATTTCCTGCACTGTAGCGGAAGGAGAGCTGCGACTTTTGCGACATGTTGTAGTCGCCGCGCACTGTCAGGGTTTGCCGGTTAACAGGATTTACGGTCGTGTATTTGTAGTTCGGAACAGCACTACAGTTGGTGTTGCTCTTGGGTGCATTGGCCGGGCAGTTGTATGTAGGCGCCGATCCAGCGGTACCCAGGTACTGCAGCAGGGCGGTGGATTGCGGAGCGATTCTGTTGGATGGAATCGTGTTGTTGGGAAAAGGGGTATGCGTTGCCGGATCGTAGATCGTCACCGGTACCGTGTGGATTCCACCGGAGGGGTCTTCATATTGGTAGGAGAATCCCTGGAAGTTTCCCGAAGCGATTGCGGGGGTGGGCACCACTGCGGTTGCGTTTGGATTGCTGGATCGGCTGTGGTACCACTCGTCATCGACCATGAAGAAGAACTTATCCCGACCGTCGTAGATCTTCGGCACGTGGATGGGGCCGTCCAGCTCAAATCCGAAATCGTTGTATTTGAAAGGGTTGATAACCTGCACAGTTCCGGCCGGATGGCGCTGCGGGAACCAATAGGGTTCCGCATCGACGTAGTTGTTCCGGATGAACTCGTAAGCGCTGCCGTGGAAGCTGTTGGTGCCGCTCTTGGTGACCACGTTGATCTGAGAGGATTCATGGCCGAACTCAGCTGAATAGACGCCGGTCTGCACCTTGAACTCCTGAATCCCATCCATTGAAGGCTGCGAGATATAGGTGTTGAAGTCGGGATCGGTGTTGTTCACGCCGTCCAGTGTGTAGTGATCAAACATAATGCGCTGGCCACCCACCGAGATGGACTGGCTGGCGCGGTCGCCACCTAGCCGGGCACCTGCCTGTCCGGAGCCGGAGGAGAGCGTGTTCACGTTGGAGGCGAGGGATACCAAGCTCAGGTAGTTTCTGCCGTTGATCGGCAGCTCGTTGATTTCTTTGTTCTGAATGACAGTGCCGAGTGTGGCATTATCCGACTGCAGGAGGGTGCCAGTCGCGGCGACGTCGACCGATTCTGTTACGGCGCCAACCTGGAGTGTGAAGTCGAGCTTTACGCTCTGCTGTACCTGTACGTCAAAGGCGTCGCTCTGCGAGGTCTTGAAGCCGCTGTGCTTCACCTGTAGGGTATAGGACCCGGGCGGCACCTCGGTAAAGGTGTAGTCACCGGTGGAAGTGGACTTGGTGACGCGCTCGGCGTGGGTGCCGACGTTGGTGAGCGTTACATCAGTCTGGGGGAGCACCGCGCCGGACGGGTCAGTGAGGTGCCCCGAGACCGAGCCCGCAGTCTGGGCGGATAACTGGCCAGCAGATGACATCGCGAGCATAAATGCGAAAATGCCATACGCAAGTGGAGAACTGCAACGTCCGATGTTTCCAAGAATCGTTAGAACCACATCAACATAAGCGCTCAAATTATTTGTGATTTCGAACCCGCAAACGAGAGCCGGTTTGCTGCGTCGATTGACGATTGAAGCATTGACAACGTAATTCAAATGAGTGCCTCCTCTAGCCGATTTTGACTGCAAATGCGCTCGCGCTGGGCCCCGTGGACTCGAATCAGGACGCCGGTTTTGCGAGTATTCGTGACAAAAGATCACTTAGGTTTCTTTAGCGCTCTCCAGCCCGTGCAAACGAGGAGGGCGATCGCAACCGATATGGGACGGAGTTCCTTGGCAGGATTCGGTGCTTCTGTGTCCAGATGGAGTTCTGGTTGTGATCGCGTCGCCGAAGTCGTAGCTACGTCCGGGACTGATCGGATACCTTCCCAGCCGGTGTCTGTTGTCTCACAACTTAGGTGTGATCGACGGGTCGGTTGCCGGCCTCTGTCTCCGTTATCGCAGTGCAGGATGGCAACCCGATAAACGGTCCAAGGGCGAACGGCACCGCATCCTCAGCGTGTATCGCAAGCGGCGCACACGTCTTGTTTTCACCTCCTAAATGCTGCTCAGGGAGTTCCTTTTCTTCCCCTATTTGGGTCGAATGCGATAACCACATCGGGAAAAATCAGCGAGCGTTGCCACCTCAGAGCAGACGCTCCGGCGATAAGGCAAGGCAACGTTCCGTCGGGTATTGTTCAAAAGCTTGTTGCTTTTTTGCTTTTCTTCTCAATAGCTTATGGAGTTAGGTACAGTACGTCAGCGAACCCGCTCAGTACGTCCGTAGACCAGGCATTGGGTCTATGAATTGAGAAATTCAGCTAAGGGAAAGGCGAGGTCGGAGAGCCAGAGAACGCAGTGCCATCCTGCAAAGTCCTCGCTCTGGCTGCAGCATACAGACGCAGTAGGTGCTTCAATTCCTCGCCCTCCGAGACCCTAGCAAGCCGAGCGGAAATGTTGAGGAAGGTAATATCGGGGTGAGATCTTCGCGGCGTCCGAATGACAATACGGATGATGATCGGATCGTTCGCTTGCGCCTTGGCGAAGTCAGACAGCGGCTCGCACTCTACTATCAAAGCAGCGCGAAACCTGTCGGATCAGCATTCCCTCCAAATCGTTCAAAGCTGTCCGGGAGTGGCGAAACTCGACCTGCATCGCGATTGATTAATCGAGAGCCATGGAACCGCCGAAAACTCGGTCGTTGTACCATGAGGTCGCCACGCACGACCTTGCACCGTCCTTAAATAGTTATCTAAGCACAAATGTGGAACGCAATGGGCGCCTTGTTGGGGCTCCTGGCGGAGCTCGAGTAGATCCTATCGACCATCAGGAAAGTTCACATTCACTCAGCCGATCGCACCTTGACCGCCCTTTCAGCCCCAGCGCGTCTCCATTTCTCCCGCATACCCGCAGTCATCAGTGCTTTGATGAAGACTCCGCCGACCACTGAGCGGGCCTGAAAGCCAATTCGAGCACCGGAGACAGTGTCATAGTAATCCGTTGTTGGCACGCGAGAGGGAGTTGTGTCTGCCCATATGACCACACGGTGCACAATCTCCTGGAAGAGCTCGGGAGTGGCCACCAGGGTCCCGGTCCAGACCTCCCAGTCCAGTTTGGTAATCGTCTTCCGGTTGTCGAGTGGAAGCCCGTACGGCTGTAAATGTTTGGTGTAGAAGGCGGACTCGGTCCGTACGAGTTGCTTCGGAAACAGATCCAAGTTCAATATTTGATCCCAGACAAGGTTGTACTTCTGGCTCCATGTATCGGACCGATCAAACGCAAGCTTGTAGTGGTCCTGCTCCCGGGCCAAAATCTCCCAGCGCGCAGGCATGTCCCGAACCACCTCCTCGTAATGTTGTGCGAGATCCGTATGGCCGGTGCCCCGAGCAATGCTAATGAATGCACCCATGGCTTCAATCGCCTTAACGGATAGATTGGCGTTGTGTGCCAGATGACCAGCGAAGTCGTCCGTACTCAACTGGTTTTCAGGATCCAATCCTTTCTCTTCGAGGTACCCTGCCCATCTTGTCAACTGGGGCATGTAGTGTGCAGCGAAATCCCAATTGCCTTCTGCTTTGCCGAGTGCCGCGACCATTAAGATTAGATTGCCGCTCTCCTCCACGGGCATTTGGTCCACCTGATTCACCTCACCTCCTCCATACACCTGACCATTCGCGAGGGGAAACGTACCAAGGTCGTGAGGAGCAAAAGGAAACTTCCATCTGGGCAAAGCCGCATATCGCATAAGCGGCTCCAATTGCGCCTGCAGCAACCTTGGGTTGAAAAGTAGGAAAAAAGGCGACGACGGGTACGTCACGTCGACTGTATCGATGCACCCATTGCTGTCGTTTTCCTTTGAAAACAGCATCGGCGTCCCATCCACATCAGCGACAAGTTCGTGGGCGGCTATCGTTTGACGGAAAACAAGCGAGGTCAGGTATTCGTAATCTGGGCCGCCAACCGCTTTCATGTCCTTCATCAATTCTGAGTCGAAGCTTCGTCCCCGCTGCTCAAGCTGGAGATACTCCCGCTCGGCGGTTGCCAGCATGTCCGATGGCGTCATCCCGTCGCGTTGCCAGTATTGACGTAACCTCCGGCCAAGGTACTCAATGGCATCTCCTTGCGTGTAAGCAAGCAGGACATGGCGTTCCGCAGGCGCAGCGCCGACGGACCCAAGCCGGAGTTCTACGGCTAGATGGGCTGCGGATCTTCGGCCGCTACCCGCTGCCCGGGGCATGTCAAGATCGTCAATATCTGCAAGTTTGCCGTCACCGAGGAACTGAGATACGGCCTGAGAGGATATCTCTGCCGTTGCCCGCTGAGTGTCGGGAACGCACAGATGGAAGTGACCCCAGTCGATCCGGATTCTGTCTCCGGATTGATGCAGGTTCGCCTGCTCTTGCGATCCAATATTCAGCACCCCCATCCCTTCGACCCGTGAACGTCCCCACGTGACACGCTGACCGTTCTCATTGACCGCGATCTGCGGGCTTATATCGAGCAGCAAATCCAGCTGATGGCTTGCCCCATCGGTGGAACGTGCGGACCAGGACAAGTACGTGACCGGCCTTGACAGTACATCCAGATCGTCAGGGAAGAGCGGAGTGAAGAAGGTCACCTGCAACTCCACGCCCTCGGCGCTCAGCTGGTAACGTGTGTGAAGCGGTGTGATCTGCAGCGAATTCTGGTGCATTGCGGGGACATCAGGCAGGTCCGCTGACCAGCGTGGCTGCTCTCCCATCCAGCGGTAAGCACGTCCATCTATCCGAATGAGGCCTGTCATTGGCTGAGGTGCCTCCGACCAGTGCTTAGTCGTAGCGGCCGTGAGTTGGTCGGCCATGGACCATATGCTGAAGTACGGATCGTTGGAGATGAGTGGCACCGCAGGCGGTCGATGTTGTGCCGCAGCCTGGCCGGGCAGTGCGATTGAACTCAAGATCAGTGAAAAAAGCCACAGTTTCAGACATCTCACGAAGAGACCTCCATCGCTAAGTCAATGCACATGCGCGGCGCCCGCTCTCTCTTATGCCTCTGCAGCCCTTTTGCAGACGTGACGTGCAGATGAAATAGTAGAAGAATTCCTCGCCGGGCAGGTTGGGAATAACCTCATCCAGGAGGCACCGGTTGGTGCAAATATATTGGCCTGCGGTGCAAACGGGTGGGTGTAAGAGTATGCGGGCGATTGCTGCACCTACCAAACGACCATCTTGGGCTCGCGGCTGATTGGAGGGCCTAGAGAACGTTATACTTGCGCGGCATACATTTTTTGGGAAGACTGGGCTGCAGATGGATTTGGGGCTCAACGACAAGCTAGTTGTAGTCACAGGCGGCGGCGCCGGCATTGGTCAGGGAATTTCGAGAGCCTGCCTTGCCGAAGGCGCACGCGTGGTCGTGCTTTCCCGTCGTTCTCAAAATGTCCAGCTATTTATGAGTGAGATGGAGAGCAAGGGCGCAAACTGCGTCTTCGTAGAAGCACAGCTCGAAAATACTGATCGCTGTGAAACCGCGATCGCCGAAATTGAACAAAGCTACGGCGACATATTCGGCTTGGTGAACAATGCCGGGATAAACGACGGAGTGGGATTAGCCTCCGGCAATGTAGAAAGATTTTTGCAAAGCCTTCAAAACAACCTGGTGCACTACTATGCCCTGGCGCACTACGCCTTGGGGTCTCTGAAAAAGATGAAGGGGGCTATTGTCAACATCAGCTCTAAGGTGGCGCTCACCGGGCAAGGTAACACTTCGGGCTATGCCGCAAGCAAGGGAGCACAGCTGGCGCTGACTCGAGAATGGGCGGCGGAACTGATTGACGATGGCGTTCGCGTGAACGCTGTGCTTCCCGCAGAGGTCATGACGCCTCTCTACGAGCGGTGGCTCAATACGCTCGGCGACCCTGAGACAAAACTGCGGGAGATAACGGAAAAAATTCCTCTGGGCCGCCGTATGACAACCCAGGCGGAGATTGCTGCTGCGACAGTATTTTTACTATCGCCCACGCAATCCGCACATACCACAGGCCAGCATATTGTCGTCGATGGAGGGTACGTGCATCTAGATCGCGCATTGACGTAGCGCAACCTGCGCACATATGACCCAGCGCAGCCTAGAAGCGAACGAAGAATCCGATATTCGGCTCCGAGGTCCTGGTTCTGCGGGTAATTGTCAGGTAATTCTGTAGAAAGTCGGGAGCGATATAGATAAGTTGTCGGAACCCTACACGCACGCCGAAGTGGCTACCGGGGAAATTATCTTCGACCCCGATTGTGTAGTAGTACGCAGCCCTGTACTGCTGAGGAAGGCCCTGACCACCGTACGTAGTCGGTGTAAACCGAATTGTGCCGCCTCCCAAGCCGACGAACGGCTGCAAGCCCATGGGACGATATTGCGGATGGGCGACATACCCGAACGTAAGCTCACGGGCTCCGGCCTGAGCACCTCCCGCGAGAAGGTTAGCGGATGGAGGCGGTGTGAAAGTATAGTTCTGGGTGAAACGTGCATTTCCGAAATTGAACTCGAAACCCACGTATGGCTTCGCCGTATATCGCAGGGTCACGAGTTCGCCAACCGTGCTGCTCGGCTTGATCGCAAGCGTTGAGTGGGTACTGTTGGCGTCCCTCTGCTCGACACCTGAAACAGTATTTGTCAGTTCACCGGCACCGCTGATTGCAAGGTCAATCCTCGCCAGATGCTTCTGCGCCGCGGATTGCGGAATCGCTTGGGCATCCGCATTTGGTGCAACAGAAACAGCGACGCACAACAGCAAGGTGGGCACAAGTGTGCACACGAGGGCAGACGGCTGGAACTTCATCATGCTGTACAGACTCCTTGCAGGCTGGCAGGGTAATGCTTCCTCTCAGTTTACTCTGACCCGGGCCGGTGCGCTCTTTCTGTGGTGCTGGTACTATGTGAACGCTTCAGTCACTTTAGCGTTAAATTTCAGCTACACCGGCGGAGCTCAAAGGTATGCACGTTTCCTCTACTAGCCAGGTAAAGCGGTCGGACACCAAAGGTATTCCAGTATTTCCCGCGGGGCGGATGGCGCTGTTCGTCATGGTCACCGTATTGTTTTTTCTTTGGGGGATGTCCAACAACCTGACCGATATTCTCGTCCAGCAGTTCAGAAAGTCGTTCGAGCTATCCACCTTTTCCGCCCAGCTTGTCTCCACTGCAAACTTCACCGGCTATTTCTGCATGGCAATTCCAGCAGCTCTCGTCATGCGACGCTGGGGTTACAAAACAGGCATGATCATAGGATTGTGCCTGTTCGGTCTGGGCATGGTTCTCTTCTGGCCGGCCGCCGTAAGCGGAACATACGGTCCATTCCTTGTTGCACTCTTCGCCGTGGGCTGCGGCGCTTCGGTACTGGAGACCGCCGCCAACCCTTTCATGGCGCAGTTTGGCCCACCGCCAACTAGCGAGCGCCGGCTAAACTTTGCCCAAGCATTTAACCCGCCCGGAACAATCCTCGGGGTGTGGATTGGGCGCGAATATATCTTTTCGGGTGTCGAACTAACGCCGTCGCAGATAACGGCGATGAAGGCAAGCGGGACGTACAACAGCTATCTACACACCGAGATCATGCGAGTTGTACCGACCTACATCGCTCTTGGATCGGTTGTACTCTTGTTTGCCTTCGCATTGTCTCGAATGCGCTTCCCGGAGATCCGAAGCGAAGACGAGGGCGAGGCGCAACGTCACGGGAGCTTCCGGGAACTGCTGCACTATCCACAGCTCTGGTTTGCAGCAGCCGCGAACGTGCTTAACGTCGGCGCGCAGATCTGCATCTGGAGCAACATTATCTTCTATATGAAGCAGTATACGGTTGTTAGCGAAAGGACAGCAGCCAATTACATCATCTACTCGCTGGCCGCGATGCTGATCGGTCGGTTCGTTTCGACGCCATTGATGAAATACATCGAGCCGAGCAAGTTACTTGGACTCTATGGCGCAGCTGATGTACTCCTGATGGCTTTCGCGGTATTACATCCAGGCTGGGGTGGCGCTTACGCGATTGTTGCCGCGAGTTTCTTTCTTTCGATCATGTTCCCAACCATCTTCGCTCTCGGGTTGAAGGGATTGGGAGAAAATACAAAACTTGGTGGCTCCGTGCTCGTCATGGCCATCGTCGGCGGAGCTCTTTTCCCCTTGGCGCTTGGTGGAATTGCACGAAATACAGGCAGCATGGCACTTGGATACATCGTCCCTGGGTTCTGCTTTGCGGGGGTTTCGCTATATGGATTCTTCGCACGTGCGATTCTCTCGGGAAGTACCAACGCGGACGGAGAAGCCCTGCCCAAACTGGGAGCTTAGGAGAGCCTCAAAGCAAAGAGCGGGGCATCGAAGCCGGAATTGTGTATCTCTACTTGCGGCTCTCAACGCTAACTGTCCCGCCGTGTGCATCTGCTGGCGCTCCTCCGCACGAAATCTGATTTAGGACTTCGGTTCAATCGCGACTATCAAATGGTGTGGTTGAAGAATTCTCTCTTGTAATGGCGTCTGTCAGCTCGAGGGTTGCCACAATCGACTCGTCCTCGAAGATGTCGCGGAAGATGCCAATAAGCTCAGAGTACATACCCTACTTCGCATCACTCTCCTCGTCCGAGCGCAGTGGGTCCGCTCGTCAGAAATGACGTAACCTCTCGCCCCCCCGGGACGGAGGCGGCGGCATTTCGTCAAAGGCGGTGCGTTCCGCGGTGGGGTCCACATTCTTCTCCAGTGAACGACTCACGAGATCGCGTGAGCCAAGTCCGATCGCAAGAGACAATGTGAGAACGATTCCGCCAAACAATATCCCGAATGCAAGGGCGACGATCGAGCCGCCGATCTCCAGATGATCGAGCATCATAGCGGCTGTTAGGACCAGCACCAGCCACTTTACACCGAGTGACAGAAATCGGGCGTACTGCATTTGCAGGTTCACAGCGCCGATCAGCACTGAGCGAGAGAGAAAGCGCGCGAGAACAGACCCAATCAACAGGATGACGATCGCGCCGATGGAATGCGTGAGATATGGAATCAAAATCGTTGTAACTTGCATTTCGCCGACATTGGACGCGTCGAATGCGGAGATGCCAATTATCACGCCCAAAACCACACATGCCCAGAACGTCACGCGGGAGATCAGCAGTGTGGGAGAGTGCGCCGGTGCAATATCTGCGACCGTTGCACTTTGGGTTCTTCCAAAGCGCTCGTCGAAGCGAGCAGCAACCAAGATTCGGCGAACAGCTAGCGCAATCAGTGCTCCGAGCGCTGTAAGCACGACTACGGCGATAAGCAGCGCCAGCAGTCCGGGAAGGAAACTGACAAGCTTCACTAATACGCGGTGCATGGATTCTGTAAGTGCGGATCCGACTTGTTGCCCCATAGTGAACTCCTAATTCTACGGATTGAAGCGATCCGGCCATCGCCATCGCGAGACCAGATACGGCTTGTCGACTTCGAAGGCTCCTGCCAGAGACTCAACATGTGCCTGCGGAGAGAGACGTTCCCCGCCACCAGCGGACGAAAGTCGAAGATGGGACGCAACCCAAGCCAGGTAGAGAGGGGTAAGTGCTCCCATCAGATGGCCCCGATTGATGGTTCGGAGCCGATAGGCCAGTATGAAGTCATACACAATTCTGGCCCAGAGTGCATCCGGCATACGGAAGATTGCTGGCGGCATCAAGGACAACTTTTTGAGCCCCAACAACGAGTTGGGCGGTAGAACGAGGGACCAGATTTCGTGGAGGTTGGAATACGCAAGCCGAAACGACTCAAGCATCGGCTGTATGTCGGGCGAATCCGCTGTTGCAAGGTTCTCTTTGTTAGTTCCCGTCACTTGCGTGTGAGGGGCCGCCGCTTTCGGCGAATATGCCATGCGGGCTCTCTGCCAGAAGCTCGCTTTCGCTTCAATATCTGCAAAGAGAGAACCCGCGACATGAGCCAGGATTGTGTTGAGATCCGCTGAGTCAGGAACCGGAATAGCGCGGGTTCCAATTTCGACTTCAGCAATCGACATCCCTGCCGACGCAGCTTCGGATACCGGCCAGAGTAGCCCTGCATTCTGGCCGGATGCTGTAAATTTCTGGGCGGCAGTTGCGAGCCGCTCCCCCATTCTGCGTGAAATGGCAAGATCAATGGCTAATGGATACCTGGCTTTTGTGCCGAAAAGGGAACGAGTGGCAGGGTACAAGATGGCAGAGTTCACAAGACCATCGCGAGGTCCCAATGCATAGCGCGCCACGCCGAGGTCTGCGGAACCGGAAAGCAGCGCTGAGCCCAATGCCGCCAGTGCGTCTGGGGCAATGGACTGCGCCTCCGGTCCTAGCAAAAGACAACCATTCGTCCCATGCTCCTGGACCAGCTTGTACGAATTGAGGAAATCAGCTGCGGTAAGGAGCCAGCCTCCGGTGCTAGGCGCAACCGGTGTGTACGTCAACGCTCGGAACTGCGGTAGCTCGGATATATCCGGCGGAATTGGATCCGGCGTAGCGACCCGAATCATCGTTCCCGGAAACGCAGCCGCAAGATTTGAGATCGTCCGTTCCAATCCCTC
>Ga0070658_10001303_pt1 | contig 21327 bp, 17 predicted proteins | sample KBSC13metaG_FD_64664 | JGI IMG/M metagenome (GOLD analysis project Ga0070658, IMG submission 64664) | Corn rhizosphere microbial communities from Kellogg Biological Station, Michigan, USA - KBS C1-3 metaG | ecosystem: Host-associated > Plants > Roots > Rhizosphere > Soil ...
ATCTCTCTGGCGGTGACGCTGGAGCGCACCGGGGGATTTCAGGAGGCTGTGGAGCTGAAAGTGGAAGGACTGCCGGACGGCGTGACCGCGCGCACGGGGACGATTGCTCCGGGCAAAACGACCGCGGAGATCACCCTGACCGCCGCGCCCGGCCCGGCGATTGCGGCTTCCGGGATTCACTTGATCGGTGCCGCGACCATCGGCGGTCATACGGTCAGCCACGAAGCGCCCGCCTGGGAGAAGTACGAGCATCGCTCGATCGACCTCGGTCTGGCGGTCGAGTTCTCCTACACGCGGCCCCATCATCTCTGGGATCTCTTCCTGCTTGGCGTCGCCGATCGCACCGACACCTTCACCTTCGCGCCTCCGCCTGCCTTGCTCACGTTGGCTCCGGGCAAGTCGATCGAGATCCCGGTGCATGTCGATCGACAGCCCAATGCGAAAAACGAGATCAAACTGGAGATGCGTGGCCTGCCCGCAAAAGTGACGGCGACCATGCCTCCCATTCCTGCCGGACAGACTGAAGGCAAGGTTACGCTGACCGCCGCCGCCGATGCCGCGCCGGATCTGGGAAATCTTATCCTCGTCGGTCATCTCGACAACTCGAACACCCTCGCGCCCGCCATTCAACTCGCTGTGCACAAGTAGACCAGAAGGATTTTCGATCTGCTGTGACGAAACGTGCCCGTGCGTGATCCTCACTGTAACCGGACAATGGAGACCCTGTATGCGATCTGCTTCCCGACTGATCTTTTCTGCGCTGGCGTTGTTGTGCGCCTGTTCCTGGACAGGGGCGCAGACGCCCGGTGCGCCGCCTCTCAAACAGCATCACTTTATGTTTATGCAGTATTCGCCGGGCAATCGGATTGTCGAACTCTCGGCGGAGGGCAAGATTCTGTGGGAGCATCCGGTGCCGGGGCTGGCGGTAATGTTCCAGGAGCTGAAGAACGGGGATGTGATGTACGCCTACGGCGGATCTCCAACCGGGGTGCAGGAGGTGGATCGGCAGCACAAGGTGGTCTGGAACTACAACGCGAAGTGCGAGCAGGTGCTCGGCTTCAGCCGCCTGCCGAACGGCAATGTCCTCGTGGGAGAGCAGGGGCCGTGTCAGGCTGTCGAGGTGAACAAGCAGGGCGAAGAGGTGCATATCACGCCTCTGACCACCTTCGAGAAACCCGCCCATCGCCAACTGCGCACCCTCAGCAAACTGGCGAACGGCAATATTCTCGCCTGCCATGAGGCGGACGCGACCGTGCGAGAGGTCGATCCGGAAGGCAAGGTCCTGTGGGAGTATCCCGGAATGCCCAACGTCTTCCAGGCTATTCGCTTGAAGAACGGCAACACGCTGATCGGCGGCGGGGAGGGCAGCCAGGCGCACATCGTCGAGGTGACGAAAGAGAAGAAGGTCGTCTGGGAGTTCGGGGACAAGGACGCGCCGGAACTCGGCCTCAACTGGATCTGCGGCATTCAGATTTTGAAGAACGGCAACTACGTCGTGGGCAACTTCCTGCGGGGCAAAGAGGGCCAGGGCGCTCACGCGTTCGAGATCACGCGGAAGAAGCAGGTCGTCTGGACGTTCGCCGACCACAAGATGTCGCAACTGGTGACGATGGCCCATGTGCTCGATGAGTAGTGAGAGGATGGGGAGCGGTTCTATGCGGTGCGGATGGAAGCGAGGACTATGAGCGCATCGCAGAACGAGGCGACCGCGTCGGGAGGGATGCGGCGGGCCTACCGGGGAATCCAGGCCATGCAGGAGGTCGGCGTCCTGGTCGCGCTGCTGATCCTCTGCATCGCTTTGACGATCGCCGCGCCGACCTTCAAAAACTCCGCCAATCTCCTGAATGTGGCGCGTCAGGCGTCGTACTACGGGATCATGGCCGTGGGCATGGTCTACGTGGTCTGCATGGGAGACATCGACCTCTCGGTAGGTTCGATCTTTACGCTGACCAATATCGTCGTCGGTCTGGCGCTGCAAGCGCATCAGCCGATTCCCGTCGCCGTGCTGATCGGCCTCGGGACGGGGGCGCTGTGCGGCCTCGTCAACGGTCTGTTGGCGGTCGGGCTGCGTATTCCGATGATCATCATCACGCTCGGCACTCTGAGTGTCTATCGCGGTCTGGCGCTGGTGCTCTGTAACGCCGCGCCGATCAGCAAGTTCCCCAAAGACGGGCTGTTCTTTGTCGTCGGTGGCGGCGATATCGCGCGCATTCCTACCAGCGTCGTGGTGATGGTTCTCACGGGCGTGATCGGATGGATCGCGCTGACGCGTTCGATCGCCGGTCGTCGCCTGATGGCGATGGGCAGCAGTCCGTTGACCGCGCGGCTCTCCGGTATCCCGCTCGACCGCTATCGAGTCGTCGTGATGACCATCAACGGCACCATCGCGGCTCTGGCCGGAATCTGCGCGGTCGCGTTTCTCCAGTCCGCGGATCCCAGTACGGGCGTCGGCTTCGAACTGTGGGTGATCGCGTCCGTCATCATCGGCGGCACCGCCCTGAGCGGCGGCCGCGGCTCGGTGCCGGGCGCGATTGTCGGGGCGCTGATCATCGCCGTCATCGGCAACGGCCTCATCCTCCTGCAGGCGCCGACCTATGCCGCGACAGCCATCACCGGCGTAGTCATCATTCTTGCGGTCGCCATCGACGCCTTCGTCAAACGCCGCACACAACCGCAGCACTGATCTTAACTGCCTCACTCTATCACCTCTTTTGAGGAAAGGATTCCCGATGAAGCGTATCTTTCAAGCCGCTCTTCTTACGATGCCGCTGCTGCTCGTCGCCTCGTGCAGTCCGCCGCCGGCAGCCCCTCCGCAGGGCAACACGCCGCCCTCGACGGTCTCCTCTCCGCCGCCCCTGAACACGCCGACGGATGGCAAGGCCAGGCTCAAGATCGGCTATGTGCTCCAGGTGCTGAACGATTTTACCGGAGTGATCAAGCGGGGCGCGGAAGATGCGGGCAAGGCGCTGGACGTCGATGTCGAAGTGGTCGGCCCTCCGGCTCCGGATTCCAATGCCGCCATCGGGATGTTCGAAGGCATGGTTCAGAAGAAGAAGGACGGCATCGTGGTGATTCCGATGCCGGGCGCGGTCTGGATCAAACCGATTCAGGAGGCGACGAGCGCGGGCATCCCGGTGCACACGGCGAATACTACCAGCGATGGCTCCGCCTCCCTGGCCTGGTTCGGGCAGGATGAGTATCAGAGCGGCGTGGTTTTGGCGGAACAGATGAAAACCCTGCTGGAGGCGGGCGGCAAGAAGAGCGGCAAAGTGGTGGCCGGTGTGTGCGCTCCCGGCGACGCGGCGTTGGAAGCGCGCTATGCGGGCTTCAAGAAGGGTTTGCAGGGCAGCGCCTTTACCGTCACCGATGAGAAAGATGTCGGCATCGAGAACACAAAGAACTATTCGGCGTGGGAGAACCAGACGACCGCCAACCCCGATATGGTCGCCGCGGTCGGCCTCTGTTCCATGGATATTCCGAACCTGGCGAAGGTGAAGACGCGCTCCCATGGAACCTGGCTCATCGGCGGGTACGACCTCAACCCCGAGACCCTGGAGGCGATCAAGGCCGGCACCGCGCAGGTGACGCTGGGCCAGCATCCCTACTTGCAGGGCTATCTGCCGGTGCTGGCGCTGGTGAAGCAGTTGCGCGACAAGAAGAATCCGCCCAAAGGGTGGGTCAATGTCGGCACCGAGATCGTCACCAAGACGAATGTCGATACGGTCACGCCGCGTGAGAACGACCGTGCGGTCGAGACGAAATGGTACGCCGACTATGTCGCCAAAAACTACGACGATCTGGAGAAGGTCGCCAAACCGATGCCGTCCATGCATCCCTAATCTACAAGCGCAGAACTTTCCCCGGCAATAAATTACCGTTCTGATATGGGAAGGAAAGAAGGAAGCCCTTCGGGCACCCCAAATCCTATGCTTCGCTAAGGAAGCCGCTAGGCGGCACTCCAAATCCTATGCTTCCGCGCATAGGATTTCGCATAGGATTTCCTTCGTGGACTCAATGTATTGGAGTCCGCGACGGCGGACTTCCCATTTCAGCGCGGGATTTCAATCCCGTAAGTACGTGTCACTCTCGGGGTAATTTTGCGTCTAATGAAAGGTATCGGATATAATAGAGTGAGAAACGGCGATGAGAGGGACGCATTCGGGAGAACTGCCGACGTCGAATTGCCTTGCCTTTTGCGGAGATGTCGGCAAGTTTTGCGGGCATCTCCGGGAATCCGTAATCGAATGAAGGAGAGTGGAATGATTCAGATACAGCGCAGCGCATCGCGTACTGCAGTAGGGGCGGCGATGTGCGCGTTCGCCGTTGTTGGTTTGACGGGTTTCGGCGCGGTTTCCAGCCGGGCGCAGGATATGGTTCCGCTGCCGCTCAAACTGCCGAAAGCGGCTTTCGCGGGCACGCCGTCGAGCGCGCCGACCAACCCCAACGTTGAGAAACCGACCGGCAAGCCACGCCCGGTCCCCATGGTGCCGAAGGGCACGGTCAACCTGGCCCTCCATAAAAAGGTCACCAGCAGCGCCGCTCCGTTCAACGGCTCGCTGGACCTCGTGACGGATGGCGACAAAGAGGCGCGTGACGACTCCTCCGTCGAACTCAAGCCGCGCCTGCAGTGGATTCAGATCGACCTCGGCGCGACCTCGCCGTTGTCGTATATCGTCTTCTGGCACGCTCATCTCGAACCGATCGTCTACCATGCGGTCGTCGTTCAGGTCTCCAACGATCCCAAGTTCATCGAAGGCGTGACGACCCTGTTCAACAACGACCAGGAGAACGTCGCGATGCTCGGCGTCGGCAAGGACCGTGAGTACTTCGAGACCTCTGAGGGCCGGTTGGTGGATGCCAAGGGAACCAAGGCTCGCTATGTGCGCCTCTACAGCAAGGGCAGCACGTTCCACGATCCGCTGAACCGATATACGGAAGTCGAAGTGTACGGCCAGCCTGCCAAATGAGAAAACCGGGTGCGTTCGTCGCTGTTCTCGTATTGCTTGCTATCGGGGCGCTGTGGTTTCGACTTCCGGCCCTCGACAATCGACCGATGCATGGCGACGAGGCGGTACACGCCTATAAATTCCACGATCTGTGGAAGCAGGGCGTGTACCGCTACGACCCGAACGAGTATCACGGCCCGACGATCTACTATGCCGAACTGCCGGTTGTCTGGCTGAAGGACATCAAATCTTTCAATGAGGTGCGAGAGGCGGACTATCGCTTGCCGATCGTCCTCTTCGGCGCGGGGATGCTGCTCGTGCTGATCCCGCTGCACGATGCGCTCGGCAAACACGGAACCTTGATCTCCGCCCTCCTCCTGGGCATCTCCCCCGCCTTCGTTTTCTACAGTCGCGACTACATTCAAGAGATCCTGCTCGCCTTCTTCACCCTGGGAATGCTCGCCTGTGGCTGGCGCTTCGCCCGCAGTCTCAAGCCTGCCTGGCTGATCGCCGCAGGCGTCTCCGCAGGACTGATGATCGCCACGAAAGAGACGGCGGTCGTCACCTTCCTCGCCTGCCTCCTGGGAGCGGGAATGACCGTCCTCTGGTCCCGGCGTATTGACGGCAAGACTCCTGGTGATGACTTGCCGGAGGAAGCGACGCTTGTGGAGAGCCGGGAGAACGCTTCGGGGGAGACGTCGGGCAAGACCGCCTCTGCCAGGCGTTGGAACAACCTACCCCTGCTTGGAGTGGCGGTCGGTGTCACCTTGCTGACAGCCTGCCTGGTTCTGACAAACTTCTTCCACCATCCCGCGGCCATGATCGACTACCTGCGCGCCTATACGCCCTGGCTGAATCGTGCCCATCGCACCGCGGTCCATAACCATCCCTGGAACTACTACCTGCGCATGTTGATCTGGTGGAAGACGGGACGCAACGCGCCCTGGAGCGAAGGACTCATTGTCGGGCTGGCGATCGTCGGGATGATTGCAGCGCTTCTGCCAAGAACGCGCGGACGTTTGGAAGGCAGCGTTGACTTCTGTCGCTTTGTCACCTTCTCTACGCTTATTCTGACGGCAGGCTACAGTGGGATCTCCTACAAGACGCCCTGGTGTATCCTCAGTTTTCTGCTCGGGATGATCCTGATGGCCGGTTTCGGGGCAGTGGCGTTGCTGCGCTGGGTGCCCGGCTTCCCGCTCAAGCCGCTGATCATGCTGGGCCTCCTCGTGGCTCTGGGGCAGTTAGGCTGGCAGTCGTATCGCACCAGCTATATCGCCTACGTGGATGAGGCGAACCCCTATGTCTATGCACAGCCGGTGCCGGATGTATTGGAACTGGCGAAGCAGATGCAGAAGCTCTCCCTTGCCTATCATGAACACGATGCCATGGTCGTGAAAATCATCTCAAAAGACGAATACTACTGGCCGATCCCCTGGTACATCCGTCAGTTCCCAAATCAGGGTTTCTATGTAGGCTCTGTTCCAGACGATGTTCAGGTCCAGGCTCCCATCGTCCTGGCCGATCCCGAATACGATGAGATCCTCACCAAAAAGCTCGGTGACACGCACCTGATGAATCACATCTACGGCCTGCGTCCCGGCACCTTCTTCGAGATCTGGATTCGCATGGACGTCTGGACCTCCTACCTCGAATGGAAGAAGACCCAACCCCAGCCCAAAGAAGATCCAGCTACGGGCGAACCTCTCCCCTCAGGCTGACCTTGTAGCTGCCAGACAGCACTGTTTGTGCTTGCGGCCACTGCCGCAGTGGCACGGATCGTTGCGGCCAACGCTCTTAACGGGGGATCGGGGGAGCAGATTCATGATCTCGGCAGGGGCGCGGCGGGCGGCGAGCAGTCGGGTCATGGTCTGCATTGCCGGATCAATGTGGGTGAAGAATCGCTTGTAGCCTGCACAAAGATAGTTCAGGCCCCACTCGCCGTCAGGAGTCTTCAGAAAGCGGTGCTTGGGGCATTCGCCATTGCAGGCAAAGCGCACCTCACAGCGGCGGCAGTACTGTGGCAGAGTATCGGATTTGTCCTGACCGAACTTTCGCTGCTCCGGTGATTCGACCATCTCCAGGAGGGATGTCTCACGGATATTGCCGCGATGGTACTCCGGATAGACATAGTGGTCACAGGCATAGACATCCCCATTGTGCTCTATCGCTAGCGCGGATCCGCACGTCGGCGCGAATACGCACATCCCCGGTCCGGCTTTCGCCCAGATCCCCAGCGCCACATCAAACATCTGCACGAAGGTTTTGCCGACATCGCGGCGCACCCACTCGTCGAAGATCGCGATCAAAAACCTGCCGTACGCTTCGCTCTCCACGCTCCACTCCGTGACCGGGGAGCGTGACGCCTTGCCCTGCGGCGGCGGAGCGAGGGAGATCTGGATCAGCCCATTTTCGGCGGGAGGTGCGATCAGGCTGCGCTCCACCAGCGGGATATACTGGTGAAAGGTCGAGCCGATCTGTTGGAGAAAGCGGTAGACCTCCAGCGGATGCGCGCTGTTCTTGCGATGAACGACCGTGAGGGTGTTGTACTCCACGCGGTTCCGCTGCAACACCTCCAGCCCGCGCATCACCTGTGCGAAGGTAGGGCGTCCCTGCTTGTCCACACGGTACGCGTTGTGCAGCGGCTCCGGGCCATCGATGCTCAGCCCGACCAGAAACCGGTTGTCGGCCAGAAACCCGCCCCACTCGTCGTCGAGAAGCGTGCCGTTGGTCTGCAGGGCGTTCTGGATCTGTTTGCCGTTGGCATACTTTCGCTGTAACGCGATCACCTTCCGGAAGAAGCGTACGCCGAGGAGAGTTGGCTCGCCGCCCTGCCAGGCGAAGCTGATCTCGGGGATCTCCTGTTGCTCGATATACTGCCGGATATAGGTCTCCAGCACCTCGTCCGGCATCTCCCAGGAGGGACGCGTTTTGCGCTCCTCCTGATAGAAGCTCTCCTTTTCAAGGTAGAAGCAGTATTTGCAGTCGAGATTGCAGATCGGGCCGATCGGTTTCGTCATGACATGAAACGCGGTCGGAAGCGTCTGCTTCGGCACGCTGCGCAGGGGCGAGGCAGTCATAGATTCCTCCTCTCCCTCACTTCGCAAGATCTTTCCGAGCCAGCGCCGCGTATTCGTCGTGTTGCCTGGTCCAGATGGCGGCGAGTTCCTGGACCTTCTCAGGGTGCTCCTGCGCCTGGTTACGGTCTTCCGAGCGGTCGGCGCTCATGTTGTACAGTTCCCAGGGACTCTCTTTGCCCGCAGCGACGATTTTCCAATCGCCGACGCGGAGCGCGCGGTTGTCTTCGTGCTGCCACCAGAGGGAGTCGTGGAGGAGCACCCCGTCTTTTGCGAGGAGCGGCATCAAACTCTTGCTGGGCGCAGGCGGCACAGGCTTCCCTGCCCACTGATCAGGAGGTTTGCTGCCAGCGGCGGCCAGGAGGGTGGGGACGATGTCGATGATATGGGCGGGGCTATGGCGCATCTCTCCACGCGCCCGGATACCCTTCGGCCAGTGGACGATGAGCGGCGTGGCGATGCCGCCTTCGTGGACCCAGGTTTTGTGGCGTCGGAAAGGGGTGTTCGCCATCGTGGACCAGCCCGGCCCGATGCTGAGAAAGGTCGCGGCGCTTCCGGCTTCAGCATGGGGATCGTGGCCGTCCCCTCGCACCATCATCTCGGCGCTGGCTCCGTTGTCGGAGAGAAAGAGAACGATCGTATTGTCCAATGCGCCCATCGCTCGAATCTGCGCCAGGACACGCCCGACCTCGCGATCCATTCGAGAGACCATCGCCGCGTGAACGGCCATCTTGCTCGCCTGAAACCGCTGTTGCGAGGGGGTGAGATCGCTCCAGGGGACGGGTCGGTTCACCTCGTCCGGGCCTAGCTTTTTGATGTCTTCCGGGAAAGCGTAAGGCGGTCCGACGCCACGCTCTGCGGTGGAGAGCGTGGTCCCACCGATCTTCAGGCCTTGCAGGCGCTTCCAGCGCTCGGCGCGCAGGGCGTCCCAACCGGCGGTGTACCGGTTCCGATAGGGCGCGATCTCCTCGGGAGGCGCTTGCAGCGGGAAGTGCGGCGCGGTAAAGGCAAGATACGTGAAAAACGGTTGACTGGAGTGCTGCTCTGCATGGTCTTTAAGGCAGCGAATGGCATGGTCGGCGATGGCAGTGCTGGTGTAGTAGCCGCTCCCCGGTTTGACGGGCGGCAGCGGGCGGTCGTCCTCGGTATGGAACTGCGGGGAGAAGTGGCGGTCATGATCGTTCAGGCAGTAGGAGCGGTCGAAGCCGTTCTGCAACGGCAGTCCATCGATATGCCATTTGCCGGAGTGGTAGGTGCGGTATCCGAGAGGTTGGAGCATGTCCGGCAGGAGTTTTGCCCACGCCGGCCGGCTGCCCTGTCCGCCGCTCACCACACCCGGTACGGTATCGCGGCGTACCTGCTGGGCGTAGTAGCCGGTGAGCGTCGCGGCCCGCGAGGGCCAGCATCGTGCGGTGTTGTAGAACTGGGTAAATCGGAGGCCATGCTGCGCCAGCCCATCCAGGTTCGGCGTGTGAATCTCGCTGCCGTAACAGCCGAGATCCGAGAAGCCCATGTCATCGACCAGAATGAGCAGCATGTTCGGGCGTGCCTGCGCCGGGGCGGCGACCTCCGCCTCTGCCTGCTCATGCGCAGCCCATCCGAGCGCAGCCGCCGCTCCGAGTGATTTCACCACGCGGCGGCGACTCATCCGCCTGACGGTCGTCTGTGACATGCCTTCTCATCCTCCGCCATATCGCAATCGTAGGTTTGATTTCGCGGTAGAGGAGGGCGAATCCTGCTGCATGCAGCAAGGCGTTTAACCAGAGATTAGAAGTTTGCGCTCCCTGCGCCTCCGCAGCACACTCCCGGTAAAGGCGCCAAGACATCCGAGTGGGACAAGCATGAAGAAATAGGCGACGCTCCATGTCACGAGTTCTGGCAGGCGCATCGAACCGACAGTCAGGTCGTAGTGCCCTGCCGTGCACATCATCAGCCTCGGCATGAGAGGAAATGTAAGCGCCTGGGCATTGTGTGTCAAGTCCACCGAAAGACAGGATCAGGTGGATTGCGCCATGTGTAATCGCAGGGGGCCGCGCTTGCCGCCTGCGATGCTCACACCGATGGAGGTTTTGGAAGGTACACCGTTCACGACTTGCATGGAATAGTCGAAGTCACGGAAGCGATAGTGCAGCCTGTTATCGGCAACATCCTGGAGTGCACTGCGACTTGGATCCCACTCGAAGATCAGACCGAGGCGCATGTCGGCAGGCACCCCAGCCACGCGGAACTCGATCTCGCGTTCACGGAAGACGGCAAGAAGTTCTCCGCCAACTGCGAGAGGCACTCTGGTTTGCAGTGTCGAGGCCGTCTCGGTGACAATGGGCCGGCCCATCATGGCGAGCGGTGTCTGTCGGTCATCCGAGCCGATCAGGATGAAGCGTCCCTGAGCGCGCCTGCCGGGACGATGTGCCCGCGCCGCATCATCGCTCCAGTGATAGCCGTCGAGAGCGGCCAACAGACGCTGCTCAATACCGTGCTGTTTTACCGTCTCGGTCAGAAACGGCTGCGGAAACTGATCGTTGTAGACATGCAGATCGCGCAGGTAGAACTCGGTCCCGCGAAAATGCAGGTTCGCGCGCAGGAATTTGCTTTGGTACCAGACGGTACGCTCCGGGGAGTTCGTATGTCCGAAGGGATCTTCCAGCATCACCTGTGCCTGCGTGGGAGTCGATTTGAACATGCGCTTGAATCGGCGGCCCGTCTCGCTCATCGTCTCGACGGCGATTTTGCCCTCTTGCTGCATCTGCGCCAACTTCGGCATCTGCATGGTTAAACCTTTGCCCATGGCGCCCCAGCCAAAGCTGTTCTCCTGACCGAGTTGCGCGTAACCAAAAGACTGTGTCGGCTGATGCGCAATCATATCGAGGAATCGGTCCACGAAGACCTCAGACTGGCCGGAACGCCAGACCGGCTCCATCGTATCCGGATAGGAGAGGGTGTTGTCGTAGTAGTAGACGGGATCCTGGCCGAGCAGGCGGAACATCGGAGTCGAGATCTGGTTCTTCCTCTCCAGCGCCGGACTCCAGGCGTTGTTGCGGCTGGGATAGTAGGCGGCGATTGGGCAGCCCCAGATCGTGAAGCCGTCGGTCGCCAATTGGTCGCGGCAGTTGCCGAAGGCATCGACGCCATACTTATCCGAGAAGTGCGCGATGGAGATCGCATCCAGATTCCAGGAGGCGACCGACTTGAGATCCTTCCCGAAAACGCGTTTGAAAGTCGCTGCGGCGGTATCCGCGAGCTTGCGGCGCTCCTCCGGCGTGTAGCCGATGGCGTAGGCGACCGGGACATGGTAGTCCCACTCCCAGTTCGGATTACCGCGCCACGGCAGGCCCGCGTCGTCACAGATCCGGCGGTTCATCTCGAACCAGATCCCCACCTCATGGTCGGGCGGCATCTCGGCTTTCAGGAACTCGACGAACGGCCCTTCGACGAGCGCGTCGTACTGGAGCAGCCAGGTCGCCGGAAACTTGTGCGCTTTGACCAGCGCCATCTGCTCCCGCACCGGCTTCATCAAGTCCATCGGTTCCCGCGGCTCCTCCGCGCGAATGAAGTTCATGATGTTGATAGAGCGATGCGCAGACGCTGGCAGGGCTGCGTCTGCCGGCATCAAGGGCAGTACCGAAGTCAGGAGCATGGTTTTGAAAGCGTTGCTGACGATATCACGTCGCGTGAACGCGTTGGCGTCATGGTGGGAAGGTCTGGTTGTCATAGCGGCCTTATCTTCGTCATACAACGTGAAATTCCCTCCAGGCACAGGCGAAGGCGAATGCGTCGAGAAGTTGGCTCAGACACGGAGTTTGTTGTCCTGACGAAACGAAGCGCCGTTTGCCAGTCCCAAGATCTACGATGATCGTACCGACAGTCAAGGAATGTGCCTCCATCCCGGCGAACTAAGGGGCACGCAAATACCTATTTACCGGAAGGGGGGATCACCGGATGAGCGAATATCAGTATTACGAGTTCAGGGCTATCGATCAGGCCCTGGCGCCGGAGCAGTTGAAAGAGGTGCGGGCGCTCTCTTCGCGGGCGGAGGTGACCGCGAGGAGCTTTACCAATACCTACAACTTTGGCGACTTTCGCGGCAATCCGCGCCGATTGATGGAGCGCTATTACGATGCACATATCTATGTCAGTAACTTCGGCAACATGCATTTTATGCTGCGTCTGCCGCTCGATGTGATTTCGGATGAATCGATAGCTCCCTATGCCTCGGAAGACGCCCTGGATTGGTGGACTACCGATGCGCACACGATCCTGGACTGGCAACTGAACGAGGATGAAGGGGGTGAGTGGATAGATGGTGACGGCTGGATGGATCGCCTTCTGCCGTTACGTGATGAACTGGTGCGAGGGGACTACCGATCGCTCTATATTGGCTGGCTCGCCTCCTTCGCAGGCGGATCGGCTGATGAGGACGAAGACGACGAATATGAGGAGGAAGAACAGGACGAAGAGGGAGATGAGGACGAAGATCCTGAGGATGACTTCATACCCAACTCACGCCGTAAGGAGCCTCCTGTCCCTGCCGGACTTGGTTCCCTTACCGATGCGCAGTCCGCGCTGGCGGAGTTCCTGGGAATCAGTGGAGACCTGATTCGGGCTGCTGCAGAGAAGAGCCCGAAGACATCATTCCCTGCGGACTCTGAGAAGAACGTGTCGGAGTGGGTGGCCCGTCTACCGGATCAGGAGGTACGTGCTCTCATCGAGCGTGTTGTCCATGGGGACGGGACACGGGTTCAGACCGAACTCCAGAGTCGGTTCTACCGTTTCGGAAATGAAGGCAAGGAGCACGCACAGACGAAGGCGGGCGGAAGCAGACGAACCGCTGCGGATCTCTTGAAACTGGCCGATCAGGCAGAACACGAGCGCAAACAGAAGGAACAGAGTGAACGAGACCGCAAGCGTCATGCGTATCTCGTCAGTCTCGTGCCGCGCTTTGAAGACCTGTGGTTGGAGGTGAACTCTCTGGCAGAGGAACAGAAGGCGTCCCCCTATAATAGAGCCTGTGCACTGCTGGTAGATCTGCGCGCCGCCTACTCTCAAGCCGAACGCCGAGCGGAGTTCGACGCAGAATTTGCGCGGTTCCTGGAGAAACACTCCCGCAGTACCGCTCTCGTACGCAGACTGAAGGAAGCCAACCTGATGCCGAAGTAGGTATGATGTCCAGATAAGATGGTTCCATCCAGTTTCGACATGCCTCCAAAGGAAATCTGGTGATGCGGCGTGCGATTTCGAATCTCCTCACACCTCTATCCAAACCGTTGTATGCCTGGTTATCAGCCGGCAGAAGGATAGATAGCGGGATGGTCGTCGTTGTGACGTAGGAGATCATTCCCAGAGGTCGAGGCCGAGGAGCTTGCGTCCGAGAGGCGTGAGTTCTGCGGTCTTGCCGTGTTTCTGTTCCCATCCACGAGGATCACCGGGCGCCCATGCGGCGTCAGGCGAGAGTCGCTCACGCCACTCCCGAATGCGGGTTTCCCGCCCGCCGCCCCAGCCTTCGGAGCCTGCTGTCTCGGGTTCCGCCTCGAACATCGCGATATACTGCGCGAGGCGAGGTTGGTCGGATACGTTGTGTCCGTTGCCGTGAGCCAGCAACCGATTCCAGATGATCAGGTCGCCTGCCTGCGCCGGTATCGGCTCGACATCGAAGCCGGTCAGGTCCGGTGCGGAGGGATTGCGGTCGGCAGGTTGTGTTTTGACCCATTCTTTGAACTCCCGGAATAGTCTGGGAACGCACTGAAAACCACCCTGATCGCGATCCGTATCGGCCAGGCAAAGGACGCCTTGCAGACCGAGCCGTTGCGGAGGCTTCGTCGTGTCCATGTCCCAGTGAATAAACCCTTTGTGGTCGTACTCCGGATGCGCCGGATGGCGTGGTGGTTTCATACAGGCGCGGTCGATGGAGACCCAGAGGCGGTGCGTACCCAGAAGTTCCGAGAAAGCCTGATGAATACGGGGCGACTGTCGGTTGTCCCAGAGCGCCTGATGCTGGTACATTTCGAGCATACCGTTTGGGCGGAGCGGTTCACGATACCAATCCTCCGGATCGTTTCTGTCCATCCCAAGAAACTCCCAGATGGCGTCTATCGCGGCCTCCAGGTTCTCCCGTGGCGCGGCATCAGGAACGATGACATAGCCATTGCGGCGAAAGAAGGCATGATCGTCCAAACTGAGTACAGACATCGCAGCACCTCCTGTGAATAGGGCGCTAAAGTGGTTTTCAGTCGAGGTCCGGCAGCGTTGGCAGGGACGGGCGGATCGCGCGGTGATCGACCCGTTGGCCCTTCGGCATGGACTTGAACTCCCGAATGAAGTCGGCCAGATTGCGGGCCGCGCCTTCGACAATGGCACGGCCTTTCTCCGCCGTGGCCAGCGTCGGCGCTCCGGACACTCCGGTCGGAGTGGCGCTGCTGGTCCAGCGCACGACCTTGATCGGTCCGATACCGCGGGTCAGATCGACATGCAGGAATTTCGAGCCTTCGGCCCCGGCCGCGCCGCCGTAGTGGTCCTGCGCGAGATCCATCTTAACGCGTGACGGTTCCAGATGCAGATACGCCGACGTCTCCAGTTCGCACGCGTGCGCCGCGCCGCCTGTGCCGGAATCACGCACCGATTCAAACGACTCGATCGCGAGATTGGTCCACATCGTCGAGGCGAACAGGGCATCGGTTTCGAGGGTCGCGCGGCGCGCAATGAACTCGCAGAGGTGCTCATTGGACCCATGCCCGTCCACCAGGATGACGCGCTCGAAACCGGTATACGCGACGCTCTTACAGACATCGAGGCAGTACTCGATAAAGTGCGCGTAGGTGACATGGATGGTGCCGGGAAAGTCCTGCGCGTGTTCGTTGTACCCGTACGGGATCGTGGGCATGACCAGCGTCTCCCGCGGCGCCAGACGGGCGGCGGCCAGACAGATATTCCGGGCGAGGAAGTTGTCCACATCCAGCGGCAGGTGGTGCCCATGCTGCTCGGTGCTGCCGATCGGCAGCAGCACGACCTTCTTCGCCTCAACGGCCTGATTGATCTCCGGCCAGGTCAGTGCGTCGTAGAGAAAGTTATCCAACGAGTCCACGATTCTCCTCCTCGATCCTCCGGACCACACGATTCCATAGTGGTGTTGCAAATGTCGATCTTGCCGCACAGGGTTCTGGGCCGACTGCGCTTCTATTCTGTCACGCTATGCGGTGCGGGAGAGACGCGCCAACGCCTCCGGATTCAACTCGACACCGAGTCCCGGCCCGGTCGGGATCGCCAGCATACCGTCGGCGTCCAGCGTAAATGGGGTCATCACGATATCGTCGATGTAGGGGGCAGGTGTGATATACTCGACGTAGCGGGCCACGGGCATCGCGGCGGCGAGATGCAGGTCTGCCGCAAGCCCGACTGCCGTGTTCCAGCCGTGCGAGACAAGCTGAATATTGTGATCGTAGGCCATCCAGGCGATCCGCCGGGCCTCGGAGAGTCCGCCGCACTTGGTCGAATCCGGCTGGATGATGTCGACCGCCCCGCGTTCAAGCCAGGGCATAAACGACTGTCGGCGGGTGAGGACTTCGCCGGTGCTGATCGGCAGCGGTGCGTGTTCACGCAGCTTGATATAGCCGTCGATGTCGTCGGGCGGCAGCGCCTCCTCAAACCAGGTGATCTCGTAGTCTGCGAGCATCCGCGCCGTCTCGATGGCCCACTTGTAGCCGTGCGGCCAGAACTGTTCCGACCCGCCCGCATCCACCATGATCTCGACATCGTTCCCGACGGTCTCACGCGCGGTGCGGACCAGCAGCTCATCGTATTTGCGATCCCGCCGCCCGAAGCCGGACCAGCCGAGTTTGAGCGCCTTGAATCCCCGCGCAACCGCAGCCTCCAGTTTACGCCGCAGCGGATCAGGCTCGTCGAACAGCAACGATCCGTAGGGCTTGATCCGGTCCCGGTAGCACCCACCGAGCAGACGTCCGACCGGCTGCCCGGTCGCCTTGCCGAGAATGTCCCAGAGGGCGATATCCACCCCACTGACCGCGTGCGTCACCGAACCGCCGCGCCCCTGCCAGAAGGTCATCTGGGAGACTTTCTCGGAGACACGCTCCGGCTCCAAGGCGTTCTCGCCGAGGAGATGCGGGCGCAGCAGCCGCAACGCCCCCTCCACGAGCGCCTCACTGGTAAAGCAACTGCCATACCCGATCAGTCCCGTCTCGGTGTGCACCTCCACCAGGGTGTGGAGATTCTCGTCCGGATCGAATCCCTGCGCCCAGCCCCCGTCCGGCGTCTCTCCCCGGAGCGCGATCGTACGTATCTCGGTGATTTTCAACTCGCCTGCCTCCTCGCAGCTTCGGTTCGCTTGCTATTTGCGACTCTCTCCGCTAACGTTCGCCTCTCCGCTCGGCCTTTCCTCCCAACTAGGATAGGATCTCCTTCAGGTAGACCTGTCTGCCGCCCTCTTCGGCGGAGCGGTTGGCGGCGAGGGTGACGGCGGCGGTTCTGAGGCCGTCGCCGTAGGGGCTGAGGAGCAGGGAGCGGTCTCCTGTTGCGACGGCGCGTACGAAGGCTTCGTCGGCGGTCATTGTCTCGGCGGGTGGGGGAGGGAGTGGATAGTTTTCTGCCGGGGAGATGACGATTTCCTCGCCTTTCAGGCTGACTCTGGCATCTCGGATGACGAAATCCATGCTGTTCAGGCCACCTTTTCCGACGGCGCAGGTGGTGCTGAGGGTGGCGGAGGCGCCGGAGGTGAAGCGCAGGAGGACGGTCTGGGAGTCGGGAATCGTCAGATCGGGTTCGTCGCGGAGGAGACGGTTGAACGAGTAGGAGGCGGAGACCGATTCGACTTCGCCCAGGATCCAGCGCAGCAGATCGACCTGGTGGGTGGTCATTTCGACAAGCTGGCCGCCGCCCTGATCGTAGCGCCGCCACCAGTCTTTGGCAGGCAGGGAGGACCAGCGGCAGACGTGCGCGGTCCCGACTTCCTCATTGGATAGAAGCGCGTGCAGTTGCTGGAAATGGGGCAGATAGCGCAACTGATAACCGACCTGCGTCATCACTCCCGCCTTCTCGATCGCAGCCAGCGCGCGCTGCGCCTGATCGGGATAGAGGCTGACAGGCTTCTCGACAAACAGGTGCAGCCCCCGCTCCGCCGCGCGGATCTCCAGATCCTCGTGGGCATAGGGCGGCACGCAGATATAGAGCGCCTCGATCTCGGCCTCTGCGATCATCTTTTCGCCGTCCGTATAGACCGCCCCGCCGGATGGTCCGGCAATAGACCGTGCTAACTCTTCGTCCCGATCGCAGATGGCGACAAGGCGGGCATTGGGCAGCTCTGCCAGCCCACGCACATGGGCCTGTCCCATCGATCCGACGCCTACGATCCCCAACCTGACTTCATGCTCCGCCATCGCTCTCACCTCATTCACAGCACTTGTACAGGACATACACTCCCATGGAAGGGCACTACGCAACGCCGATAAAGGAGTGGAACAGCGCCGTGTAGAGCCGCATCACCTTCTCGGGATCCGGGCCGCGATAGGCGCACTCGTTGGAGATGTAGCCGGTGTAGCCATCACGGACCAGCAGTCGAAAGAACTCCCGATAGTAGCCCTCGACATCGGGCTGCTCCATCTCGTGGGTATGCACCGAGGTGATGTAGGGGGCGAGCAGATCGTAGAGCGGTGCGATGGACGGCGCGTCCGAAGGCAGGCTCCAGCCTTTGGGGGCGCCGACCCGCCACTGCGAATTGAAGACGATGCCGACGTTCGGCCGGTTGGCCGCCTTGACGACCTGCGTGACGAACAAGGGGTCGGTAAAGGAGCCGTGGGCCTCGATGGAGACGGTGATTCCCTTCGGAGCCGCGTAGTCTCCCAACTCCTGCAACGCCGCGCCGACATTCTCCAGAACGGCTTCGCGCCCTGGCTCGTCATCGGGTACTTTGTCGCCGAGGACACGCACATGATCGCAGTGCATCAGCACGGCCTGATCGATTACGCGTTTGACCTGGGCGACCTCGGCGCGCCGGTCCGCCTCTTCCGGATCGTGGAAGTGCTTGCAACTGGTGAGGGAGGCGGTGATCAGACCGGCGGCCTGCATCTTCTGCTTGACGGCGAGAACATGCGCATCGTCCGCAGACGCCTCCAGTCCGTGCGGCTGCTTAAAATCCTGTAGAAACTCGATGCCCGCGTAGCCCGCGCTCAGGCAGACCTCGATGATCCGATCCACGTCCCACTGTTGCGCTGTCTCGTAGGTGTTGAGAACCCATTTCATGTTGTATCGATCTCCTCTTCTATAGCTGCTTGGCCGAGCGTCAGGCATCGACGCACGGCTGTTCTGTCAGTGATAAGGCCCCGATCAAGGCAGGGCCAGAATCGTATCCATCACCCGGCAGGTCTCCGCGTAGGTCTCGCGGTCGCCACAGACCTCGGTGATGACGTAGTCGTCGTAGCCGAGGGCGCGGATCTCGCGCATGACGGCGGGCCAGTCCACCGACCCCTGCATCAGTTGCGGCCACGTATAACGCTGCTCGTTATGGTCGATTTTAAAATCCTTGAAGTGGATCTTTTTGATGCGACTGCCGAGGATGCGAATCCACTGTTCCGGATAGCCGTAGAGGACCACATTGCCGGTATCGAAGTAGCAGCCGACATACGGGCTGCCGACCCGGTCCAAGAAATCCCGGAACTCCAGCGGGCTGATGAGCAGTTTGTTCCAGATGTTCTCCAATGCTATGTTCACCCGGTGGCGCTCCGCATCCGGGCGCAACTCTTGCAGCGCTCGTAGCTGGCGGTCGTAGGCGACATCGTACGGCACCTTGTCGCTGGTGCGTCCGCCGGTGACCAGAATCGTGTCGATTCCCAGCGCCTCTGCTGCCTCCAGCATCTTGCGGATCTGAGCCTTGTAGGCGGTGACAGCGGCAGGATCGTTGGAGCTGAGATCGCCGCCACCGCAGATGCTCGTCAGTTCGACACCTGACTCCGCGCTCATCTGGCGGAGGGCGGCGTAGTCGGCGGGACCGGACTGCATCGTCAGCTCTCCATGCTCCGTCAGCAGAATCTCAAGCCCCTGATACCCTATCTCCCGACACATCTGCAGCGCGGTACGAATCGAAGAGTCCCGTCCCAGACAGATCTGTGTCAACCCCTTTTTCATCACGTTCTCCTGTTCAGGCTTCTATACATAGTTGATGCCGTACCAGAGGGTCGGCAGCGGCAAGAGGCGTCCCCAGACGGCTGAGCGCAATGGGGCGAACCAGGCGTTCGGACGCGCCCCGAACAGGAAGTGCGCCGCTCCCGCACGATCCGTGGCGAACTCCTCTCCGTCGAAACCAAAGAGATAGCGTTCCCCGTCCTGCTGAAACCGCAGTCGCGCCGCCGTCTCCTTGCCGAGCGCCTCCAACAGGTAGGGCCGCATCCTCTCCATAAACTGCGGGAAGTTGACCAGAGTGACGGTGCCCGGTGTGGTGCGCGCCTCTCCTTGAAGCCCTGCCTGTTTGCACAGCGATTGCATCAGCAAGTCGTGGCTCAATGCGGTAAATCCGAGGCGATCCTTTCCACAGTGGCGAAGAACGTGGGGCAGGACGGTGAGGATCGCGTGGCGGTCTCCGGCAAACTCTGCGATCTGCGGCTGGGCCTCGACGCCGGGCTTTGGCGCGATGAGGTACCCGCGGAAGGCACCGCCTTCGCGAATCACCAGGAAATCCGACGGCCGGTCCATCACCCGCACGCTCTGCAATGCGCGACCGTAGTCCTCCGGCGAGCGTGCAAAACGAACGGGTTCGGCGCGGTAGCAGTTCATGACCAGAGGCAGTTCCTCCTGCGTCATCACCTCCAGAGCGATGGTCCTTGCACGCTCTGCCAGATCGGCAGGAAGTGTGTCGAGCGTGAGTTCGAAGTGCAGGTCGCCGCCGACATGCACGCAGCCGCGCATCCGGTAGAGGCTGCGGTCGCCGGAGACGATCATGAGATCGACCCCATCCTGATGCGCTTTCCGCAGGGCGTCGTCGAAGCAGGCCGAGGCCAGCCCTTGCTTGCGATACTCCGGAAGCGTGCAGACCCCTCCGATGCAGGCGACCTGGATGCGGCAGCCATGGAGCAAGGCTTCGCCCTCTGTCATACCGACATGCGATACGCAGATCCCGTTGTCCGCACAGATACGGAGATTGTCGTAGTTCTCCTCGTGGAACAGTTGGACATACTGATCCATCAACCCCATGCGCATGACGCGATCCGTCAGGACGCGCAGCGATGGGAGATCCTCTGATCGAACTCCGCGAGGGCCATCCATTTGACGAACTCCTTTTCAGAAGAGATGCATGTTAGACAGGATTTTCAGGATTAACAGGATTTGTGAGACTGGATCTCAGGTGATCTCGATACGCGATTCGCCGCATGGCAGATCGAAACAGGCGACGGTGCGGCCATTCTGTCTGTGCCAGGTTCCGCTGACAAGGTCCTGGAGTGCAGACACCTCTCGGAGATGCTGAGAGATTCCTCCTGCCGAAAGAGTAGTCGTGGTGTGCGCAGCCGGAAGTTCCAGGGTGAAGTCTGGGGCGGCGAAGGGCGCGTGGAGCCGAATCGTGTTTTCGTGACGTTCGATGCGGGTGAGTTCGCGGGCGGCCCAGTAGCGGGAGATCTCGCTCAGTTTCATCCAGAGCAGATGGTCATAGCGGGCGTGCAGGCGATGGACGACCTCCTGAAAGATGTGAAAGCCGACCTTGGCGCCATTGAAGTAGATGCCGGGCCAGTGGCAGACCATGATCGCAGGCTCGCCGCGCGCGATGACCTCGACCATGCGGCCTGCCTGTAGATCCGCTGTGATGAACGCATCCACGGAGCCGGCCTCCAGGCCATCCCAGCCGCCGAACCAGTCCCCGGTGCAGCCGACGATGGAGACGACGCACTGCGGATCTGCGCTCTCCAGACCGGAAGCGTACTCGACGCGTGGTGCGACGCTCTGATCGTCGGTAAAAATGTGCCGGAAGTAGTGCGGTATCTCGGCCTGGAAGACGGTGCGGCACGCTTCGAGGGTGCCTTGCGCTAATGCCGGTCGTGCCTGATTCCCGAAGCCGCCGGGTGTCGTGACGCCTTCGCAGGGCAGTCCGACGTTCTGCAGAAGCCGCAGCGCATAGCTGAGATAGTCCGCCATCTCGTCTGCAGAGCGGCCCTTCGTCCAGTCCCAGTTCTCCATGAAGCGGGGTGTACGTTCGGGATAGGGGCGACCGGTCTTCGTATCGATGGCCCAGGTATGCGAGATCATCTCCGGATGGATGTCCCAGTCCGGCATCATCAGCGTGCGGACCAGTTCCAGGCTTTCGTTCAGTTCCTGCTTCGTCC
>Ga0070658_10001304_pt1 | contig 21326 bp, 20 predicted proteins | sample KBSC13metaG_FD_64664 | JGI IMG/M metagenome (GOLD analysis project Ga0070658, IMG submission 64664) | Corn rhizosphere microbial communities from Kellogg Biological Station, Michigan, USA - KBS C1-3 metaG | ecosystem: Host-associated > Plants > Roots > Rhizosphere > Soil ...
TTCGCTGGCCAACCCATACGTTTGCTGCACCAGGATTTCTATAGCGCAAGCCAGGAACTCCTTGCTGCAGGGGAAAAGTTTGATGTTATTATGGCGGACTTAGGTGTGTCATCACCGCACCTTAACGAGGGTACCCGCGGCTTTGCTATTGCCGCAAGCGGACCACTAGATATGCGGATGGACCAACGCCAGGGGCTGACAGCCGACACCATAGTGAATACGTATAGTGTCGATGAGCTAGCAGATGTACTTCAGCGTTACGGCGAGGAGCCGAAAGCCAGGCAGATAGCTAGGCTGATAGTCCAGAACAGGCCGCTTAAAACCACCACCGAACTGGCAGCAGTGATTGCCAGAGCGTGGCAAGGCAAAAGTCGAGTCCACCCAGCGACCAGAAGTTTTCAAGCACTTCGAATAGCCGTGAATGACGAATTACGGCTGCTGGAGCAGAGTTTGCCACTGTGGGTTGAGCTATTAGCCCCAGGCGGTAGGATAGCCGTTATAAGCTTCCACAGTTTGGAAGATAGGCTGGTGAAGCAGGCATTCCATGAAGCTGGTGGTAACCGTTACGACGCCACACTTCGTGAACTTACGAAACGGCCTATAACCCCTCAAACAACTGAATTAGTTTCTAATCCGCGTGCTAGGAGTGCTAAACTCCGGGCCGCAGTGAAAATAAAAACAAAAGAAAGGTGAGCCACAAAATGCCAATCCAGGTAAAAAGTAGCTCCCGCGCCTACAAGATACACGTAAAAGTAGTCTAGTAGCGTACTCTAGCCCGGTTTCGACCGGGCTAGGGACAAGGAAGCCTCACACATACATAAAAATAAAAACAAAAAGTAGTATATGACCTATTCAAGTTCGCTTGCTTTGAGCCGCTCACAATTTGCCGGCCGCAACCAGAATGCAGTCAGTTTTCGTGCTACCGAGCGTAAGCTTGGCCCGGTAAGCAATACCTTAGTGCTGATAGTTTTGGCATGCCTACTCGGGCTCTTGTACCTCACGCAGGTCACTAAGACGAATGCGTTTGGCTACAAGATTAACTCCTTGCAGCAGCAGCAAAGCCAGCTAAAAGCCGAGAATAACGACCTAGCCGTAGCATCTGCTCGTTTGCAGTCACTCGACCGCGCTAAGGACAGTGCACCAGCTAAGAATATGGTGTCTGTCGCACCATCCGACACCATCCAAAACTAGGTTTTAGGTTGTAGGTTCGAGGTTCAAGTAAACTCGCTAGTACCTTACACCTATAACCTAGAACCTTTTTGCGGTAAAATAGTGCTAATGGCTTTGCCAAACACAAACAGTCCTAGCCAAATAACTAAACGCATCCGGATATTCTACGGTGCGCTTGTGTTTATAGTGGCGGTATTTGGCGTACGATTGTTCTATGTACAGATTATCCGCTACGACCACTACAAAAAAGCTGCGCTTAGTGACCAATTAAAGCAGTATGAAATCCCAGCTACTCGCGGGCTTATATCGGTACACGACGGCGACAGCAGCGTACCAATTGTACTAAACCAGAAGCTTTACACGCTTTATGCCGACCCAACATTTATAAAAGACCCTACTAAAGCAGCCGAAAAGGTGGCTAGCATAGTGGGAGGTAAACCGAGTGATTATATCGGCAAACTAAAGCTTAAAGATACTCGTTATGTGGTTCTCGGCAAGCGCTTAAGTGAAGACCAGCATAATAAGATTGTGGCGCTGAAAATGCCAGGGCTGGGGACTCAAGGACTAGACTATCGAACGTATCCGCAAGGGCAACTTGCGGCACAGTTGCTCGGGTTTGTGAACGATGACGGTAAAGGTACCTATGGATTAGAGCAGGCAATGAATAAGCAGTTGGCAGGAACGGCCGGCCAGCTTAAGGCCATAACCGATGTTAATGGGGTGCCGTTGGCCGCGAGCGATAACAACATAGAAAAACCGGCTATTAGTGGCGATAACTTAGAACTAACCATTGACCTGACCTTGCAAAAACAGGTTGAGCAATATGTAGCCAGCGCTTATAGCCGCACGCATGCTAAAACCGTTAACGCGCTCATTTTGGACCCTAAAACAGGGGCAGTGAAGGCAATGGCGAATTATCCGACGTATGACCCAGCGCAGTATAACAAAGTGAGTGACGCTAGTGTGTTTAATAATGGTACGGTTACGAACAGCATAGAGATTGGCTCTATCATGAAGACGCTTACCACGGCAGCTGCTCTCGACCAAAAAGTTATTAACCCGAATACTACATATTACGACCCAGCTCACTGGGTTGTCGATGGTTTTAACATAACAAACATTGAAGAAGACGGCGGGGCAGGTACGAAAAGTCTTGGTGACCTTTTGAACCTATCGCTTAACACCGGAGCAACCTGGGAACTTATGCAGATGGGCGGCGGCCAAATAAATGAGCGGGCACGTAATAACTGGCATAACTACATGGTCAACCACTATTTATTTGGCAAGGCTACTGGCATAGAACAAGGTTATGAAGCTACGGGCTATGTGCCAAGCCCTGCCGAAAACGGGGCCGGTATAGATCTTACGTATGCCAATACATCATTTGGCCAAGCTATGACAGCGACACCTATCCAGGCAGCGAGTGCCCTGGCTGCCGTGCTGAACGGTGGTACATACTACCAGCCGCACCTGGTCGATAGTTATCAGACCAGTGATGGTAAAAACCATTCGGTCGCACCTAAGGTACTGGCTTCACACGTTGTTTCGCCTGATGTCAGCCAAGCCATGATTCCATTGATGCAGTTTGTGGTTGAGCATCACTTTATAGTGCCGCCATTTGACCAGAGCAAGTACATTGTGGGAGGTAAAACGGGGACGGCCCAGATAGCGAAGCCTGGTGGTGGCTACTACGACGATGAGTTTAACGGTACCTACGTGGGCTTTGTAGGCGGCGATAGCGTGCAATATGTTATAGCTGTATTTGTGGTGCAGCCACATGTAGGTGGCTACGCTGGTAGCGCGGCTGCGCAGCCGGTGTTTGCGGACATTGCGCACATGCTGATTAATAACGGTTATGTGACACCAAAAACGCATTAGGTAATAGGGGCGGACAAGAGTAAAATAAGAGTGTAAATGGTATACTAAAACAAAAATGGACCAAATACTTAACCTGACTATTCAGACCAGCACATTACTGCACATACTTTTGCTTGGTTTCTTGGGCTTTTTGCTGGCCATGGCCATAACCCCGCTATATACCACTGCAGCCTACAAGTACGAGTGGTGGAAGAAACCGCGGACTGACTCGTGGTCTGGCGGCATAGCAAGCGTATATAGCAAATTGCATGCTGCTAAACATGAACGTCATATTCCTAATATGGCCGGGCTTATCTTTGTTATTTCTATAGCCCTCGTAACATTCTTCTGGAATCTGGACCGTAGCCAAACGTGGTTGCCGCTTGCCGGTATGCTTGGGGCAGGGGCTATAGGGCTTATAGACGATATTATGAATATAAAGGGTGTGAATGCGCGCATAGCTGGCATGGGAGCATTGACCAAGATAGCGTTGTATAGTGCGGTTGCGCTAGTAGGTGGCTGGTGGTTTTACTCCAAGCTGGGTGTGACACATGTGTACATTCCAGGCTTGCACCATGTATATATTGGCGCGGCCATAATTGCGCTGTTTTGGTTTGTAGTTATTGCGACGGCTAACTCAGTGAATATAACCGACGGCCTCGATGGCCTGGCGGGTGGTTTGCTGGTTTCTTCCTTTACGGTCTATGCAATTATCGCAGGTGTAGAAGGCAAGTATGGGCTAACGGCGTTTTGTTTGACGACGGTGGGCGCGCTACTGAGTTACACTTGGTTTAACATTTACCCGGCACGTTTTTTCATGGGCGATGTAGGAGCCTTTGCGCTCGGTACGGCACTGGGGATTATTGCGATGCAAACGGACACCATTTATGTGCTGCCGGTTATAGGTGCTGTGTATGTTATAGAAACTGGTTCAGTCATTATTAACCGCGTAAGTCGCAAACTTAGAAACGGCAAGAAGGTGTTTTTAAGCTCGCCACTGCATCATCATTTTGAAGCTCTCGGCTGGCCCGAGACAAAAGTAACAATGCGCTTTTGGATTCTGGGGCAGGTAGCAGGTGTACTTGGGCTGATTGTCTTCTTGCTTGGAAGGTATCGGTAACTACATGTACCCCATGCAGTCGCGACGCGGACGTGTCCGCAAAACGGACGAACTCGATCTTGGGCGTAAGCATCGGCCGGACTACTGGCTGGTTATGCTATGTGCAGGTTTGCTTGGAGTGGGATTGATAGTTGTCTACGCTATAAGTCCGGCGTTAAGTGCTTCGGCACATGTCAGCAGCAGCTATTATGTCACGAAGCAGCTCTTGGCTATTGCGCTCAGTATTGTTGCTTTTGGTATCACGGCTAATGTACCACTTGCGTACTGGAAGCGTTCGTACAAACCGCTACTTATATTGGCTGCCTTTGCGACCCTTATTGCACTGGCCATGCCAGTTAATCCGGCCTACCCGGCACATAGGTGGGTGCGGCTCGGTAGCCTTTCTTTCCAGTCGGTTGAGCTGGTCAAATTTGCCGTTTTACTAGCCGTGGCAGGCTTTTTGGCTGAGCGGATTCGTACCAGTACCCTTAACGATACGCAAAAGACTTTAAAACCTCTGCTTATAGGGCTGCTAGTGATGGGCATAGTAATTGCTGGGCCACAAAAGTTACACGCCCAAAGTGATCTTGGCTCTATGGGCGTCATAATAGCAATGCTTGGCGTAATGGGCTTTGTGGCCGGTCTGCCCATGAAGCGTATACTGCAGTTCGTTGCCATACTGGCTATAGGCGTCGTACTTGTGGTTATGCCTTCGGGTTATCGACGCGAACGCTTAGCGACATATATGCATCCGGAAGCCGATTGCCAGAATGCCGGTTACCAAGCTTGCCAAGCGCTTATATCGGTTGGGTCTGGCGGAATCATCGGCCTCGGCCTAGGGCGAAGCGTGCAGGCCTATGGCTATCAGCCGGAAGCAGCTAATGACTCAATATTTGCTATTTATGCCGAGAAATTTGGTTTCATAGGCTGTGTGCTGCTACTAGGCTTACTTATGAGCTTGTTTAGCCGGCTTAAGTCTATAGCCGAACGTGCCCCCGATGACTTCAGCCGCTTGCTTGTTATGGGCGTGCTAGGGTGGTTTAGTGTACAAGCGCTCATAAACATTGGTGGCATGATTGGCGTACTGCCCTTAAAGGGGATAACCTTGCCGTTCGTAAGCTATGGGGGTACGAGTGTTATTTTTGCTGCCGCGGCTGTCGGTTTGGCATTCCAGGTTTCACGCTACACGGCTTTCGTAGCGCCACGAGTAAGTGCAGAAACGAATAGGAGAAGTTATGACAATAGTAGTAACGGGGGGCGGCTCCGGGGGGCATATCACCCCACTTTTGGCAGTCGCGAACGAGCTTAAGCGCCAGCAACCAGACATAAGTATCGTATACATTGGCCAAACCGGTGATAATCTTGGGGATATCGCAGCTGAACACCCGATGATCGACAAGACATATACGATACGTGCGGGCAAGCTGCGTCGCTATCATGGCGAAGGGTTGAAGCAGCTACTAGACATACCAACTACGCTCAAAAATATTCGCGATGTCTTTTATGTGCTTGTTGGCATGGTGCAGAGCTGGCGTTTACTGCGTGAAATCAAGCCGGACATAGTGTTCGTTAAGGGAGGCTACGTAGGGGTGCCAGTTGGCCTAAGCGCGGCGGTGTTAGGGGTGCCGTATATTACTCACGATTCAGATGCGCTGCCTGGGCTCGCGAACCGGATTATTGCACGCTGGGCGAAAGTGCATGCAGTGGCACTGCCCGAAGAAGTGTATAACTATCCAATTGATAAAACTGTGACGGTTGGTGTGCCAATTGTTGCAGACTATGAACCTGTAACACCTACTGTACAAGCAAAATACAAGAAAGAACTAGGATTGCCACCTGAAAGCAGACTGCTGTTTATTATTGGTGGCGGTTTAGGAGCGCAGCGGGTTAATTTGGCGGCGGCCGAAGCAATAACGCATCTACTGCATGAGTATAGTGACCTACAAGTGGTACATGGGGTAGGGAAGGCTAATGAAGAACAGATGCAAAAACTATATACGACGACACTTTCAGCCGCCGAACAAAGCAGGGTAGTAGTGAAGGGCTACATAACAGACGCTTACCGCTATAGCGGGGCAGCTGATGTAATAATTACACGGGCTGGTGCAACACAGATGGCTGAGTTTGCAGTGCAGAGTAAAGCGTGCATAGTTGTGCCAAATCCAATACTTACTGGCGGTCACCAGCTGAAGAATGCCCAGTACTTGCAGGAAAAAAATGCCGCCGTGCTCGTAACTGAACAAGAGCTGCAGGATAACCCAAATGTGCTTGCTGCCCGTGCTAGTGAGTTGCTCAAAGATGCTTCTAAACGCACGCAGCTTGCCAAAAACCTAAGTGCTTTTGCACGCCCAGCTGCTGCTAAACAACTGGCAACACTGCTACTCCAAGAAGTCGCGAGCAATAAATAAACTGCGATGTTGTTTCGAAACAAAAGCAAACAACCAGAAGGTAGGCGTCGGCCACTTGCAGAACGGCAAAGCCCAGCTGCCTTTTCGTATTACGCCCGGCCTCGAACCGAACGGTCCACGACACCACGTGAAGCTGGCCGTCGCGATAGCAAGCAAGGTTTGCCTGTGTGGGAGCACCTACTGCAAAAGTTTGGTCTCGTCATACTGCTTATAGTTGTAGTAGTTGGCTTAGTAAGTGCGCTCAGTCTCTCAACGAATCCCCGAATAATAGCGGTAAGTGGCACGAGTAGCCAGTACTTTCTGCATGATAACGCGACGTATGAGCAAGTTGGCACAAGTATATTGAGCAGCTCTATATGGAACCGTAATAAAGTTACCATTAACCCCAGCTCAGTCAGTAAACAGCTAAAAAGCCGTTTCCCGGAGCTAGCTGATGTATCGTTAGCATTGCCATTCCTTGGCCACCGGCCCATCATTTACATACAACCTCAAAAGCCGGCTCTCATAATTGCATCGAGCCATAGTGGCTCCTATGTGGTAGATGAGCACGGTACAGCCCTCTTGGCCACAACCGAGCTACCTGCAACGAGTCAGTTGGACTTACCGGTGGTTACCGATCAAGCAGGTCTTTCGGTGCACTCAGGCACGCAAATCCTAACAGCCGATGATGTCGCCTTTATTGTTAATGTGGTAGCCCAACTAAAGGCACACAATATTGCAATCGAATCTTTGACACTGCCATCTGGTACGAGCGAACTTGATCTACGGATAAACGGTAAGCCCTACTTCGTAAAATTTAATATGCGTGCTAGCCTTGCAAGTGCTCGGCAACAGGCCGGTACTTTTATAGCCGTTAAAAACCGACTGGAAAACCAGCATATAACGCCGGGACAATATATAGATGTGCGCGTAGACGGCCGCGCCTATTACCAGTAAGGTTATAGTTTTTGGGTTGTAGGTGCTAGTAGGGGAGTAGGGCCGCCTACTTAGTGAGATCAGATGCATACTCTAGCGGAAGCGTAATATAGCTAGCTATAAACTAATACCTAAGGCCTAGAACCTCCAGTGGCCACTTCTGCTGCCGCCCTACCCCTAGTTCGTAAATTGTTCACATTTCATTATATTTCTACGTTCATAAAAAACTATACTACACTGCAGGGAAGGCTAAAAGTCAAATAGATATATAAAAAGAAGAAAAGCAGGGAAAGTCAATAAAACATAAGCAAAGTCAAGAAAAAGCAAGTTTTCACGGTCGAACTGTGGAAAAGTCAAATAGTGTGAAATCGCACAACGTAAGCACTAGGGCTATTCTGAGTGTGTTGGTTGAGGGGTACAGGAGCATACAGTGACACGCATCATGCAGAGCACTACATAAACAAAAAGTAATTATATACACCAATATAGGATTTATCCCCTGTTGGGGGATGTATCATCAATCATCTTATTATGCATAATAAGAGTCGTAAAATATACATTGTGCGACATTGTTGCTATGTTCGGAAATGGTTCTGCACTACCGCTTCCGCCACTCAAAATTTCCAGCGCTCTTTTAAATTTTTGTTTGTACTTTAAATTCATCTGCCCTTCAAGCTATTCTGCTTGTGATTATAGGCACTGCTCGGGCGTGCTCTGCATCATAAAGTTCTATACAACGCTTGTTCGCATTTTGTATGCTATTGTTGATGCAATCTATTGGGAGCTACCGATATAGAGAACTCTAGATGTTTATTCTTATTAAGATAAATCAAAAAGCTATCATCGTTAATGTCAGTGGCTTGTGTCAGATATTCTGGCTTGGGGAATAGATTACGGTATTTTTGAAAAACACGAAGTTTTGGTATGTGGAGTATGCCGGTACCTTCAATACTTAATTCCTCACGGGGCGCTTGCGGCTGATTTTCTACTAAATCTGCGCGGACTCGGCTTATGCTCGTGAGGCTAAAAGTGCCAATTGCCGGTACATCAGTAATTGTACGACGTTTTTCTGGGACTGTCGTGCTTTTAGCGTCGATACCGATTATTGCGCCTTGTAAATAATCTAATCTGTGAATATGCTGTGAGGCACGTTCAGGATCGGTGACCGAAGCTAGCATATAAGCTCCTAAGCGCTGGGCGTTTGTGGTGGAGAGCCGACCTTCAAAATACAGCCCACGGTCGAGGTCGAGGCCGTAGCGAATATTAGGTGATGGCATATTATTACTCCGCGAGGCTAGCTGGCTCGGGTGTAGTTTCACAGGCGGTCATGTGTGGTAAGTCTGGTAATGGCTTGCCGAGCTCATCAGCTATAAGGTCCTCAGCAAAGCCTTTTAAGAAGAGTTCTGTAGCGTACTGGCTGAGTTTGGTGCCGCGTTCAGCCGCCCTTTTTGCGGCAAGCTTAAGATATGCAGAATCAATTTCCTCTAGGTGAAGCGGTGCTGGTTTGCCGTGGCGCACTATTTCGTGCTTCGGATGGTGGGCGGCGGCCATAGTATTACTCTGCCAGAGCGTAGGTGGCTTTGGCGACGCGCTTGAACTGTGGTTTGCCCTGTAAGTTCAAAAGAATAGTCGTTTCCTTGACGTAACGGCTCTTAAGGACGCGCTTAACGATTTCGTCACGGTGAAGCGGGCCGCCTTCTTTCTTAAGTACTTCGCTAATAATATCGGCCACTGTTCCCTTTTCGTAGCCCCATTCTTTAAGAGCATAAATGCCACGGCCAATAAGTACGAAGCGCTTGTCTTTGATAAGTTCGTTATGGATAGCTTGGGTTGTGACATCCTTACGCTTGAACTCACTCTTCTTAATGGCATCAGCGATTTCATTGAAGTGCATGTGCTTGCCCTGCTCTTTCAGGATAACGTAGATTTTGTCACGGATGTTCTTAGGGTTGACCATCGGCCACTTTACGAGACCCCAACGGCCGTTCAGGGTTGCCAGTTGCTTACTGGTGCTCGCAAGGGCTGCAGCCTTGGTAGCATCACTCATGCCGGCAGCCGTAGCAACTTCCTCGGCAGTCTTTGGTTCGCCAAGTTGCTTGATGGCCTCAAGGAGCTTGCTAACTCCGGACTTCAGCTTCTTTTCGTCGTAAGCACTGCGTACGGCAATACTGTGGTAGAAGTTGTCGTCCTCCTGGAGTACAACAAGCTGCGGGCACAGCTGTGCTAAAAATGCTACACGAGCTTGCTCCAGCCGATTCGCGTCATTCACTAGTTTAGCGGTAATGTCGCTAACGCGAGCCACGTCACCTATAGATTGCAATAAAGTAGTAAGCTGGGTTTGGAACTCGGGTATGTGGGGTAGTCCCTGTTGTTCTGCTGTAGTTTTTAGGCGTGTGACAACGGATTTTTCAAGCTGGCGTACCCGTTCGCGGGTTATACCAAGTAGTTCGCCTATTTGTTCCAGCGTTTCTTTACGGTCAAATAAACCAAAACGGCGAGCGACAATCTCGCGTTCGCGCTCACGTTCAATGGTAGCAAGGACGTCATTAACCAGTTGTTCGGTCGAAAAAGCTTGTTCGGTGGACTCAGCCATTAGTATGCTTCCCTATTGCTATTAAATTAATGTAATTATAAAACGTATGTTTTTAAAAGTCAAACGTATTGGTTATTACGTTAATTGTAGCACTAAATAGACTTCTTTGCGTAGAACATGTTGTAAAAATGTAGCTATACAATGGCCTTCCCTCTTCAGCAACTGTGAGAAAGCGTTACCCGCGCTAGTTAGATTTTTTGCGACGGCTAAAACGCCTGCCTTTGCCTTTTGCTGGCGCTTTGGCAAGTAGTTCAGTTGCTTCGGCCTCTGTTAGTTTGGCTGGGTCCTGACCTTTACTGATGCGTGCATTCTTTGTGCCGTCGGTAACGTACGGCCCATAGGGGCCATTGAGTACTTTAATACCGCTGGCAAATTCTTGGATGTTTTTTGCGGCGTCCTTTGCTAGTTTATCGGTATATAATTGACGGGCTTCAGCCTCAGTTATGGTGTGCGGGTCGTGCGGTTTTATAGATACGAACGTCTTACCTACTTGTACATAAGGACCAAAGCGGCCAATGTTGGCTTTTATGTCTTGGCCATCTTCGGTGGTGCCGACAAGCCGCGGAAGCTCGAACATCTTGAGTGCTTGTTCTAGTGTAACGTTATCCATGGCCTTACCTTTTGGTAATGGTGCAAACTCTGGCTTATTTTCATCTTCTGCCTCGCCCATTTGGAGCATGGGGCCAAAGCGGCCAAAACGGGCGTAAATGGGACGACCGCTTTTAGGGTCGTTGCCAACTAAGCGCGCCTGTGATACTTCTTGGCGCGAAATATCTGCCGACTGCTCTACGAGTGGATGAAAGTCTTTATAAAAGCCACCTATCATCTCTTGCCAGCTACGCTTGCCTTCGGCCACGTGGTCAAAATCGGCTTCTACGGTGGCTGTAAAGTCGTAGTCAACAATACTCGGGAAATATTTGACCAGAAAGTCGGTGGTGACTTCAGCTATTGGAGTTGGTACGAGCTTTGCACGGTCTGCACCGTAGTTTTCCTTTCGCTCCTGGCTATCAATAGTGCCGTTTTGAAGTACAAGTACTTGTGCTGAGCGTTCTGCGCCTTCTAAATCTTTCTTTTCGACATAGCCGCGCGTTTGAATAGTGGAGATAGTTGGCGCATAGGTGCTTGGCCGGCCTATACCAAGCTCTTCTAACTTACGCACCAGGCTGGCTTCGCTATAACGAGCGGGAGCACGGCTAAAGGTTTCGCTGGCCGTAACTGCCGTTACCTGCAACTGCTGACCTTCCTTCACTGCTGGCAGTATGGTGTCGTCTTTTGTGCCGCCGTAAACCTTCATAAAACCATCGAACTGTAGTACTTCACCTTTGGCCAGGAAGGTCTCGGGTTTGGTGCTGATAGTTATGGTCACCTCGGTGCGCTCAAGCTTTGCTTCGGCCATTTGGCTGGCGAGGGCACGTTCCCATATGAGTTTGTAGAGTTTCTTCTGCTGCTCATCACCCCCCGCCCCGACCTTCGTAAAATCAGTCGGACGAATGGCTTCGTGGGCTTCTTGGGCACTGCTACTTTTGGTTTTGTACTGCCGTAGCTTGTGGTATTCCTTACCAAACTTATCGGTAATATAGCGCTCTGCAGCGCCTAATGCCTGCGTCGAGAGAATTGTACTGTCGGTACGCATATAGGTAATGTGGCCACTTTCATACAAGCGCTGAGCGAGGGTCATGGTTTGGCGTACGCTGTAGCCAAGTCGGCGCGATGCTTCCTGTTGTAGGGTACTGGTAGTAAAAGGAGCGCCGGGGTTGCGGCTAGCAGGTTTGCGGCTAATGCCGGCCACAGTGTAGGTAGCAGGAATGATTGCTTCTAGCCATTCTTGCGTCTGTTTTGTGTTCACGAGCTTACTGCTGAGCTCGGCTGGTAGCTCCTGGCCATCGACGTCAAATACTGCTGTGACCTTAAAAGAACTTTCAGGCGTGAAATCTTTTATTTCACGCTCACGGTCAACAATTATTCGTACGGCCACTGATTGCACTCGACCAGCACTGAGGCCGGTACGTACCTTTTTCCAGAGGACCGGGCTGAGTTCGTAGCCCACTAAGCGGTCGAGCACTCGCCTGGCCTGTTGGGCATCGACTAGGTTTAGGTCTACGGTTCGTGGCTGTTTTATTGCAGCTTCTATAGCCGGCTTAGTAATTTCATGGAAGACGATGCGTTTGGTCTTTTTGGGGTCAAGCTTGAGCGCCTGAGTAAGATGCCAGGCTATGGCTTCCCCTTCCCTATCTTCATCGCTTGCCAGCCAAACTTCGGCAGACGCAGCCGCCTTTTTAAGTTCAGATACAACTTTCCTTTTATCGCTACTAACTTCATATTTCGGCTCGAAATTATTCTCAAGGTCGATATTAAGGCCCTTTTTAGGCAGATCGCGGATGTGTCCAAAACTGCTCTTAACAGTAAAATCTTTACCGAGAAACTTCTCTATGGTCTTTGCTTTCGCCGGACTCTCAACAATCACAAGGTTTTTGGGCATACGGTATATCTTAAGCGCATTCGCCATTCAAATGCAACATTATAATAAAGAGTAACTAAAAGTAGTACTTACCAGCTTTATAGCCTGCCCAGATGCCAACGAGTGAGCCAACCCCGCTGAGCAATATGCTCCAGCCACCTAACCAATTGCCGCCGTCCATGAGCGCACCGAGCCAGCCGCCGACAATGCTGCCGCCGACAATGCCAGTAGTAATCATAAGCTTCATATGTATAGTTTAACACTACCCAAATACTCTTGTCAGAAACTGCTGTATCGAGGTAGCATAAGTGACATGCATAATATTAATCCCGAACAAAACCCATCCCATTTAAGCCAGGAGGATTTTCTAGTTTTCTCTTCCCTGGATGCTTATTACCGGGCGCTGCGGTGGGAAGCATTTGGCTCTTTGCGCGAACATGCCGAAAACTTAGTCGAGGCCGCTTTGCCATTTAGCCGAGAAATACACGAAATAAGTGAAGACCTTGAGTCTACGATGTATCGTGATGTACCCGACAAACAGAAAGTGCAGAACTTGCGCGTCGAAGCTTTCGGCATAGCATTGAGAACGAACGTTTATTCGGGTGTACCCCTGCATTGTCCAACCATTTGGTACACCGCTGGATATGTAGGTGTTGATAAAAAGTGGGTGCGTAATGCCGTTCGGCCTACGCCAGATTTTATAAAGGACCATGGTGTGCGTTATAGCAATAAGGGTATTGTTAGAACCCTCGGCCACGATGCTCTGCGCTCCCTACAGATAATCCCTCGCTACGGCAACAGGCTGATGATTATTTTAGACGCTCGGCTTTAATATAGTGCCCACTGGTTTAGCCCTAGTGCGCGGATTTTGCCAGTTATTTCGAGCATCGCGAGCGTTTGGTTAAAAAGACTGACGTCAAGTTCGCTTTGCTTGAGCAGTACTTCGCCGTCGTTTGTGCCGGCTAAGATAAGGTCGAGAATTTTCTGCTCATGCTGGTTATTGCCCTTCACTTCCGCTGCAATGGTGCGGTGCTCTTTGAGCCCGAGTACTTTCAGCACATCTTTGTAGGAGGTTACTGCTGTGGCGCCGGCTTTTAAGAGGCTGTTAGTGCCTACGCTGACCTTGCTGGTTATATTGCCGGGAACTGCCAGTACCGGTTTGCCTTGCTTGCGGGCGAACATGGCCGTGTGCAAGCTGCCACTGCCCGCAGCCGCTTCCGTTATAAGTAGTGCATCGGCTAACCCTGCTACTAAGCGATTTCGGACCACGAAGTTTTGCTTGAAGTTGATAGTTCCTTCAGGATATTCGCTGATGATTGCGCCGCCATTAGCTAGAATTTTTTCTGCTAATTGTCTATTTGTTGCTGGTTGAGGTTCTTCAACACTGCTCGGGAGCACAGCAATGGTTAGGCCGCCGGCTTCCAAGGCTGCCTGATGTGCTACGGCATCCACGCCGAGTGCGAGGCCGCTTACAATCACAATCCCCTGCTCTGCCAACTTGCTTGCGAAGTGCTGCGTTACTTGCTGTCCATACGCCGTTATCCCGCGGCTACCGACAATGGCGACGCAGGGACGCCTCGTCAACTTTTCTAGGCTTTCACCTCTGTGGTAGAGAAGTTTCGGCGGGCTTGGAATAAGCTGTAAGCAAATTGGTATACTGCCGTTTTCAAGCGTTAGCGTATTGACATCCATTAAAAACATTTTACACTATTGACATAAAGCAATGAATTTGCTAAAATAGCAACTCGTAAGTCTTCGAAAGAAGATATTACGCACCTTATACCCCCAATTCTAACAATATGTTAGATTGCTTTAGAACGCGCCGTAGAAAAAAGTTGTTACCCTCCACTTATTCTCTTGTGCACTCCACTTCGGTGGAAGCGCTCTAAAGCATACTAACCCCTTTAAGACCTCATGCTTTGCATGAGGGCCCCTAGGTTTTAGGTGGGACCTCCCAACAGTGTGAGCCTCAATGGTTTTACGTCCCTTCGGGGGCGGAAGACACGACATTTTTTATATAGATCGTCGATGTTTCACCGGGTGGGCTTAAAGGGTGGCCATAACTTCGGTTGTGGCCTGAAATCGGCCTACAGCGGTGCCCACCCCCTCTGTAGGCCGATTTTTGTATAATGAGACACCCACTAACACGGGTTTCTCATTGCTCCGCTGCTCTTCCTTGCGGCGGACAAATCAAAACCGAAATTAAGTCGGATTAGATTTGGATTATTTAATAGTTGTAATGATAGGATAGATGCATGGAACAAAAGGGTAATTTACTGAATTTTACGGCACGCGAAGTGCAGCTAGGTCGTGGCCAGCTACCTAAAATTGCTGACATTGTTGACTTGCCCGCTCTACATACAAGCGTAGTAAACGAAATGGAATCTCGCAGAATGCAGGCGCAGCAATGGGCGCAAAGCCCTCTTCGTTCCGAGAAAGGCTATGCACAATCTTTAATATCTGAAGTTAACGAGCTCGGGGTGCTAAAAGCGCAAATGGATTCAATTTTGAATCCGGACGAAGTCGATGCTGCTATTAAACGCCTAACATCAAACTAGGAAGCTGCGGGTTTCGTGTGGCAGCTGGCCGCCGTAAATATACTCGGTAAGAACTGCATTCACTTCTTTGTAGAGATTCGGTAACTGTTCTTGCTCTTTCACGGAGAACTTTTGCAGTACGAAGTCGGCGCCGTCTATTTTGGCTGGCTTTTTAGGTCCCACACCTATACGTACACGGCCGTAGTTTTCGCTGTTATGTTGGCTGACGCTTTTAATGCCGTTGTGAGTACTGCTGCCGCCCATGCGTGTACGGATTTGGCCGAAGTCTATGTCTAGCTCGTCATGGATGACGAGGATGTTTTGAGCAGGAATTTTATAAAAGCTTGCAACCGCTTGCACGGCTTCGCCGCTAAGGTTCATGAAAGTAGTTGGCTTAATGGCTATAACACGGTTGTCGCCCATGCGACCACTACTATAGAGACACTTCAGGTCCCTTTTCTCTATCCAGGCGTCCATTTCATCTGTTTTATCGACGAAGTAGTCTATGCAGGCAAAGCCAATATTATGCCGTGTCAGGTCATACTCTTTGCCGGGGTTACCGAGCCCAACAAGCAAGATATTCTTGTTCTGTCCGACCGTATAAAAGCCAGTGGCTTCGGTAGTCTGTACACGCTTTTGCAGCCAGCCCATTACTTATTTACCTTTCGCGGTGGCAAGGCCGTGCCCTTGGTGGGACTTTGGCCGTGTTTGTGTGTAATGTGCTTTTCTATGAACCACAGCTGGACTGGTGTACCGCTGTAGCCGTAGCTTTCGCGGAGGTTGCGCTCCAGGTAACGGCGGTAGCTCCAGTGGACGAACTTGGTGTGACTGCCGAATATTTTGAAGGCTGGTATGGGGTTATCGGTTTCTTGCACCATGTAGTTTAGTTTGGGCGAGCGGTTCTTGAGCCCCGCTGGCGGATGCATGTCTACTACATGGCGCAGCCACTTGTTAAGTTCAGTGGTTGGTATGCGCTTATGGCGCTCTTCATCTATTTCTTGTGCGAGATCAAATAGTTTCGTTACGTTCTGGCCAGTCACCGCGCTGGTAAATACCAGCGGTGCCCACGGCACAAAATCATAGGTAGCGGCAATCTCTGGTGCTAATGCATCGCGAGTAAAGGCATCTTTTTCTTCGGCGGCGTCCCACTTGCTGACGACCAATATCAGCCCCCTGCCCGCTTCTTTAATCATGCCGGCAATCTTTTGGTCGAGAGCAACGTTTAGCTCGTTGACGTCCATAAGCAGAAAGCATACATCGGCCTGCTCGATAGCGGAAAGTGCTCTTAGTACGCTAAAGTGCTCTATCCCCTGCTCTATTTTGCCGCTACGGCGAATACCGGCAGTGTCCATGAGCTCTATTTCCCTGCCTTTGTAGCGCACAATGGCGCGGTTGATGTCTCGGGTTGTGCCGGCCCGGTCAGCTACAATAGCCTGCTGCTTCTTGGCTAAAGTGTTGAATAGGTACGACTTACCAACATTAGGTCGGCCTAAGAGTGCAATGTGTAGGCGGTCGTCATCCTCCGCCAGTGTTGCTTGAGGTATGACGGCTGCGAGCTTGTCGAGCAAGAACTCTATACCTTCGCCCTGCGGAACTGCAGTGTAGACTATAGGTTTGATACCTAGGCGTTCAAAGTGGCTGAGGTCTTCCTTACGAGCTTTGTCGACTTTGTTAACGATTAAAAACACTGGCTTGCCGCTTTTGAGGGCCATACGGGCTACCCGGCGGTCTTCATCCGTAACGGCTACGTCGGCTTCCACAACTACCCATATGACGTCAGCGCTGTCAGCTGCCTGAGTTATCTGCTCTTGTATGGTGAACTCAAATTCATCTTCAGGGTCTTTAACGCCGGCGGTGTCGACTAGCCAGAACTGCCGGTCCTCGTATTCTGCCTTGGCCATGATGCTATCGCGGGTGGTGCCAGCTTCGCGGGCCACAATTGCCTCGCGCCGATCCAAAACTGCATTGAACAAGCTGGACTTGCCCACGTTTGCCCGTCCTACAATTGCCACAATCGGTAATTTAACTGCCATTTACTTCATTTTAACAGATAAGAGATATTGACACAAGCATTATAATATATTAGAATAATAGCCTATGAGTAACCACGTCCGTCCAAATGCAGAGTTGTTACAGTTTCCGATTGCGTCGGCCGTTCACGCCGATGATGCTCCTATTATGGAAAGCTCAGCCGAAGTTACTGACCTTGAGTTTTATGCTACAACAGGCACGCGCATTACTCCTGAAGCAAGCAATACTATAAAACATCTTACGTACATGTATATTGCAGAGGCGCACGAAGACCGGCTAGCGCGAGGTAAGTCAGTAGACGATCCTCGAGTGCGCCAACTGTTTGCTACAAAAGCATTTAGACACGCTACTGAAACAGTTCTTGGTCATACTATAGAAGTTAGGTCTAGGGACATCATTCGAAGATATTACGGTAACGATGTTTAATTGTCGGCAGGCATAACTGCGTACTCGGATAAGCGAAGATTATTCAGCCGGTAGTTACCGAAGTGGGTGCGGTGGAGCTTAGTTACTGTGTAACCTAAGCTCGCGAAGGTGCGGCGGATTTGTCTGTTCCTACCTTCCTGCATGGTCACGCGCCACTGTTTACCGGTATCCATTTTCTCTAACTGCAGCTTGCTTAGGCCGTCTTCTAACTGAATACCGTGGTCGCTAATCATTTGCTGGTGCAGCGGTTCAAGTGGCCTGTCTAGTTCTATCTCATAGATTTTGGTTTTGGCGTAGCGTGGATGTGTTAACTCGTTGGCTAAATTGCCATCGTTCGTAAGCAAAAGCAGGCCCGATGAATCTTTGTCGAGCCGTCCCACTGGCTTCAAGTGGTGATATTCTGCTGGCAGGATGTCGTAGATGGTTTTGCTCCCCTGACCCTCCCTGCTTACGACGTAACCAACAGGTTTATTCAGCACAAGCGTAACGGTCTTGACGTCGGCACTAATAGTACTCCCGTCAAGAGTAACTGCATCATCTGGGCGAACTTCGTAGCCTGTAGCGGGTAACTCGCTATTCACGAGTACCCTGCCCTTACTGATTGCAGCATCGGCAGCGCGGCGGCTCATACCGGTAGCGAGCGCCACAAACTTGTTTATCCTCATAAGGATATTATGTCAGATTCAGAGTGAAATTGAGTTTGGATCAACGTGGTTGCCGTTGGGGTCAATGACAGTACCGGCTGCATGTGGCGGTTGGGCTGGCGCGTCGGAAGGCTGTTCTTCGTTTTGGGCGGGTGCAGAAGCGGTTACGTCGCCAAGTACCGGCTGGGCAGTAGTGGTGATAGATTCATTGGCTGCTTCAGTCGCTAAGAGCTCATCAAGGCTTTTACCAGGCTGAGAATCAAGTGGTTTTATGACCTTCTTATGTGCAATCGACACCGCTTCGGCTGGGGACTCTTCAGTTTGTTCTTCAGGCGCGGCAAGTGGTTGTGCCGGTGGCTCAACAGTAATAACAGGCGGCGTAGGCGTAGTAACTGGCTCGGCTTCGGCATTGCCATTAGCAACAATGGTGTCAACGGCGCTTTCGAGGGCTGCCTGGTCGTCTGCTTCGTTGCTCGTAGCCGCGGGCGCAGCAGTGGCTGGAGCCGGGGTTTCTGGTGTAGTGACTTCGGGTTCTGGCGTAGCTTCTGGCTGCGGTTCAACTGCTGCCGGCGGTTCAGTAGGCTGGGTGCTGATAAAATCTTCTATTTGCTGTTTTACAGCCGATTCTTCGCTAGAAGTCGTTGGTGTGTCTGCGGGTGCAGCCGGTGCTGGTTCAGCAGTTGTGGCTGGAGGTTCTGGAACGGGGGTAGTTGCGGTTGGTTCGCTTGGAACGGCAGCCGCCGGTTCATCTGCTGGAGGGGTGGAAACCGGAATACTTTGGACAGCCGGTGCTGGTTCAGGAGCGGGCGCAGGAGGAGTTGTAACTTCGACGGCATCGGTAGTGGCAGGAGCTGGCGCTTCGCCTGTAGCGTCTATGGCGGCTGCTGTTGCTGCAGCATCTGCAGGAGCTGCTGGGGCGGCGCCCTCTAGTAGTTCGTGCGACACTTTTACGATGTCTTCAAGTGTAACCTGGGATTTCACCAGGTAACGGTCGGCACCGAGCTTGTTGGCGCGAGCTTGGTCGTCTGCTTGGCCGAGCGCGGTAAGCATTATAACTTTTACGTCTTCAAGCCCTTGCGTATTACGCAGGATGTCGAGCATTTCGAAACCGCTTATCTTAGGCATCATAACATCGGAAATTATGAGGTCGGGCTTTTCGTTTTTGGCGACAACTAAGGCGGCTTCACCGTCATTTGCAGAAACTATTTCGTAGCCCTCTGCTTGCAGGCGAGCTTCATAGATTTCGCGTAGGTTGTTATCGTCTTCGACCAGTAAGATTTTTGCCATGTTATGCCCCTGTTATAACTATATGCTTATGCTTTACGCTCATTGTATCATGAACCTACCAAAGATGTTATTGGTTGCAGTTCTGCCTTTTGCGCCTCGGCGGCCTGCAATTGTGAGGCGTCAGCAGTGCTCAGACGCGGCAGATTTATGAAGAAGGTACTCCCCTTGTTTACAGCGCTCTCCACCCATATGCGGCCCTGGTAGAGCTCGATAATTTTACGGGAAATGAAGAGCCCTAACCCCGTACCGCCTATAGTACGTGTAGTCGAGTTGTCTACGCGGTAAAATTTTTGGAACAAATGCGGGATGTCTTCAGCCGGAATACCTGGACCCGTGTCTTTTACGTAAAATTGCACGACTTGGTTGTCGCCCGTTAGGCCTATGGTGACCTTGCCGCTATCAGTGTATTTGACGGCATTGTCAAAGATGTTCGTTATAACTTCACGCAAGCGGTCTGGGTCGGCTTTGACATAGTACAGCGGCTTGACGGTCTTTGTTCCGGATTCGTTTTTACGGCTAGCATCTATGGTCTGTTGGCTGGCACCGAGTACAAATTCTGTAAGCAAGCCCTTCTTTTCGGCGGCAAAACGTAGGCTGTCGGTAAGCTGTTCGAGGAAGGCGCCTATTTCGACGACCACGGGGTGGCTCGTGAGCCGGCCGTCTTCTGCCTTGGCGCTGGTAAGCAAGTCCTGGAAGAGCTTGCCAAGGTGTTGGGTAGAGGCATGCGCTTTTTCGAGATAGTCACGAGCTCGGCCATCAATGGTTGCGACTTTATCGTTCATGGCTAGGGCCAAGTAGCCTTCTATTGCTGCTACGGGTGTACGCATTTCGTGGCTGGCGGTGCTAATGAATTCAGCACGCTGTTTTTCTTCCTGTCGTTCCTGGGTTTCGTCCCGCAAGATGGCTACGGCGCCTGTCACCTGCTTGTCAGCGTCGAACAGTGGTGTGACGCTTATAGAAACAGGTAGCTGCTTGTTGTTGCGAGACAGTAGTACGGCAGTATTGTCGCGGATAATCTGGCCTTCACTGAAGGCGCGTGCAAAAGGATGTTTTTCGGGAGCATATGGCTGCGCCTTTTCGTCGACCAACTTTACAACTGCTTGATAACCAATGCCTTGAGCTTCGCCACTCGGCCAGCCGGTTATGTTGGCAGCACCGGGGTTAAAGAGCTGGATTATTTGTTGGTTATCTATGAGTATGACGCCGTCCTCAATCGATTTGAGGATGATTTCGGAGCGCATTTTTTCGTCGCGAAGGCTACTTGCCAGTTTACTGGTGGGCACATTGCTTTTTTGCCTTTTGAACAGATTCATTTTGCCACCCCGCCGGCCGTCAGGACCCCTCTGTCCTACGCCTAATAACTACTATTTTATACGCCATAGTGTTTATGTCTATTCGTTTCACACTAAGTATGCGCTCATAAGGGGTAAAAAGCAACTGCTTATCTGGACTGACCTTAACAGGTGTGATAAGATAGTCGGGCTCTAGACCAGTGATAGTTTCACTAATGACATTTCATTCGTGTCTACAGAAAGTGCCCACTGGGCTTTTCTGGCCCCGTCGTCTAGTGGTCCAGGATATCTGGTTCTCATCCAGAAGACCGCGGGTTCGAATCCCGCCGGGGTCACCAAAGTAAATAGCCGAGATAATTCTCGGCTATTTACTTTGTTAGGTTCTCGCAGAGAATTGAAGCCGTAGGGTTCGTAAGGAATAAGTAACGCAGAAGCTTGCTTCGAGTAACGGAATGACGGAATAACGAAGTGTCATCCCGCCGGGGTCACCAATTGAAATTAAAAGAGGCCTGAACAAGGCCTCTTCGTTTTGTGGGACAAGCTTAGCTACAGTGCGCTGTCGCGGTCGGCGTCGAGCATTTCGTCGTCTTCGAGTCCGGTGCCGCCCGT
>Ga0070658_10001306_pt1 | contig 21293 bp, 17 predicted proteins | sample KBSC13metaG_FD_64664 | JGI IMG/M metagenome (GOLD analysis project Ga0070658, IMG submission 64664) | Corn rhizosphere microbial communities from Kellogg Biological Station, Michigan, USA - KBS C1-3 metaG | ecosystem: Host-associated > Plants > Roots > Rhizosphere > Soil ...
ATATATCTGCCTACTGGCAGCAGGTGAGCAGGATGAAGAGGCAGCCCCAGAGCACGCCCATGGAGTGCCAGTACCATCCGACGCAGTCGACCAGGATCTGACGGCTCTCGATCTTCCGGAAGAGGAAGAGGCCAGTGACGGCAACCAGCAGCGCGATGACTCCGGCGGTGAGGTGCACTGCGTGGGCGCAGGTCATGATGTAGAAGGCATGGCCGCTGGTGCTGTTTGAGCGGAAGGCGATGCCCTCCAGCTTAAGCTGATGCCAGGCGATGACCTGTCCGGTGAGGAAGAGTGCGCCGAAGAGGAAGGTCGCGATGAGCCACGGGAGTGCGCGGAGAGACGTCGGGCGGCCAAGGCCGAACCACTCCTCCATGGCGTCGATCTGGTGAAACATGCGTCGGCGCGCGATCTCCATAGTTACGGAGCTGACCAGCAAAGCGGCTGTATTCAGCCAGAGAATGGGGGGCACGGCCGTCGGAAGCCACTGGTTGACCACGGCGTTATACGCATCCAGGTGGCGGTTGGCCTGCGAGAGAAAGAAGACGACGACGATGCCAAGAAAGAACATGAACACGGCACCGAGCGCGAAGAACAGACCAAGCCGATAGCTGGCCAGGCGGTCGCCGGGACGGTTCCGTTGCCTTGCAGACTCATTCCAGCCGTCGTTATCGCCTCCTCCTCCCGTGCGTTTGAGGTCGCCTCCATTGGGCGGACGCCTGCCGCTACCGCCGTCGTATTCCTCAGCCCGACGGGGGCGGCGGTCGATCTCGGGAGGCGTAATGATGGCCGGCATGGAGTCACCTCGGCGGCGCGGATGGTGTCGAGCTTACTAGCATTTTGCACCGCTGACTACCGCCGTCCGGCAGAATCGTTTGCTTGTGCAAGATGTGAGCTTTGCGACCGCTTCGACAGGAGCCGGATCAACGGAATGCTGTACATAAGATGCGCCGGTTGTGGTCCGGGTGCACTTCAAGCCGGGCGCGTGATGGCAAATCTGCTGTATCGTGCAGCCAGAGGAATCGAGCGGCCGTTTAAAACATCGGATAAAGTTTTAGGAGCTCCAGGAGGGAAACTCAATGGTGCGGATGGTTCTGCACTGGATTCTGAATGCGGTTGCACTGCTGGTGGTTTCGCGGCTAGTGCATGGGTTTGAAGTGACCGGCGTTGGGTGGGCGATGATTGCTGTCCTGGTGATCGGCTTTTTGAATGCGACACTCGGATTGTTCCTGAAGATCATCACTCTGCCCTTGGGAATTCTGACTTTCGGAATATTTTTTCTGGTCGTGAATGCGTTCATTCTGAAATTTGCCAGCGCTGTTGTGCCCGGTTTTCGGGTGTTGACGTTCTCGGCTGCGTTCTGGGGCGCTCTGGTGCTGGCGCTGCTCCACCTGGTATTCGGATTTTTATTCAAGTCAGGCCGGGAGGCAGCGCGTGACCGAGACTATCGGATTGAGGGATAACAGCTTTGGCGAAGATGATTGCGGCTGTCCGGTCGGGGACCGAGCCGGTAGGCAGACTCCCGGAAGGAGCGTTTCACAAATGGCTCGAAGACCCGCTGCGGTGCACAAAGTGCGACGTGACCTATAACCTGGTGGCCGACTGGGACTGGGCGACCAGCCGCTGGTTTGAAGAGGAATCCAGGGGACCGATTCGGATGCTGAAGAAGGCGATCCAGATGGGGCACGGGGCAGGGCACCGGGTCACCCACCTAGAATCCGCGGGTGTGGTTGTGCGCAGTGTTGTGGACGCCAAGGCTTAGGCCTTCTGCTTGGCTTGGGACGCCTTGTGCCGGCGAACGGTGTCGAGAAACAACTGGTGGACACGGCTGTCGCTGGACAACTCGGGATGAAAGGTAGCGGCCATCAGGTGTCCTGAGCGAACGAGGGTGGGAGAGCCCTCTCGCGTGGCGAGGGTCTCGATTCCGGGTCCGGTGGCGCGGATTCGAGGGGCGCGGATGAAGACCATCTCGAGCGGCCCGCCAGGCAGAGTCGTCTCGCACTCCAGGATGGTTGAGTCGATCTGGCGGCCGTACGCGTTGCGCTCCACGGTCATCGGCAGCACGCCGAGGGAGCGCTGCGGTGGATTTTCAATTTCTGTGGCGAGCAGGATGGCACCGGCACAGGTGCCGAAGGTTGGAGTGCTCTCTACGAAGCTCTTTAAGACGTCAAAGAAGCCGTTCCGCTCGAGGAACTTGAGCATCGTGGTGGACTCGCCGCCAGGCATGATGAGCCCATCGAGCCCACTGAGTTCGTCCGGCGTGCGGACCAGGCGCGGTTCTGCGCCGAGCTGCCTCAATGTGCGTGCGTGGGCTTCATAAGCGCCCTGTAGAGCGAGAACTCCGATGACGAGCGGCCGGGTGGATGAAGAATCTTCAGTCATGGGGGATGTGCAGACCGGGAGCGGGCCCGCTCTCAGTCTATCGCTCTGTACTTCGATATCGCAGTTTGCAGTTTGTTGTTCGCAATAAGAAGCGCCGGGCCGCGAACGGCGCCGGCGCTTTGAAGCGGTGTGGAGACTACTTGGTAGCGGGCTTCGGCGGCAACGTGGTCTGCGGCACGCTGGGCGCGGGGGTGCCAGACGGAGGCAGGCTCTTAAGGGTTGGCGGAGGCGGTGCGACCTGCTGGGTCTTGAAATCCTCGAACGCCTGTCGCACCTCAGTCTGCAGCGCAGCCAGCTTTGGCTGGGCAATCTGGTTGAGCTGCTGGTTGACTTCGGGAGTCTTGGTCAGGAAGGCAGAGCCGGCTGGAGACTTATAGAAGTTGACTATGGCATTCAGCTCGTCCTCGCTGAACGTGGTGGCGTAGATGTTGACGATCTGCGGACCCATAACATTCCACCCCAACTCGGCGTCGAACATGCCCGAAACTTTCTTTTCGAAGGCATCGAGGCGGGTCTTGCTCTCCGGCGTTGGATTAGGGCCGGTCATCTTTTCGGCTGCATCGGATACCTGCTTCATCAGGTTGGCCGAGAGCTGGTGGATCGACTGCTCACTATGGAGGATACCGATGAGCTCCTGCGCCTTGGCGCGTTTGGATGCGTCGTCCGCGCGGGCGGTAATTGGGAGGCACAGGGCGAGGGCGACGAGAACGGCGAAGCTACGATTCATACGGGACCTTGGGTGCGAGGAGTAAACGCAGTGGAATTGGTTACGATCTTCAGCCCTTAAGGCTATCACGCAGAAACAGGGCTGTTACCAGCCGCGGGTCTGCATCAGGTGTTGTTCTTCAATCGCGGCAGCGGCAAGTCCCTTCATGCTGCCGGTTACGGCTTCCGACGCCTCAGCGACAATTTTCGGGTCGTTGTAGTGCGCGGTCGCTAATACGATTGCCCGGGCGCGCGAGACGGCTTCCTCGCGCTCCAGCGGATTGTTCTCCACATCAAGCGGAGTGGCGCGTTCCTTCATGAAGATGCCGGAGCCGACGAACACCGTCTCTGCTCCGAGCTGCATCATCAGCGCCGCGTCAGCGGGCGTCGCAATGCCGCCGGCAGAGAAGTTGGGGACCGGCAGCTTGCCGGCCTTTGCCACCATGCGAACCAATTCGTACGAAGCCTGCAGGGTCTTCGCCGCGTGATACAGCTCATCTTCGGAGAGAACCGTGAGCGCTTTGATCTCGCGCCGCATGGTGCGCATGTGGGTGACAGCATGCACTACGTCGCCGGTGCCCGGCTCGCCTTTGGTGCGAATCATCGCTGCACCTTCGGAGATGCGGCGCAGCGCCTCGCCGAGGTTGCGTGCGCCACACACGAATGGCGTCTTGAAGGCGTGTTTGTCGATGTGGTGCGTCTCGTCGGCGGGCGTCAGCACTTCGGACTCGTCGATGAAGTCGACGCCGATCTCCTGTAGCACCTGGGCCTCAGTAAAGTGGCCGATGCGCGCCTTTGCCATCACGGGGATGGTGACTGCGCTCATGATCTGCTTGATGAGGCGAGGGCTCGCCATGCGGGCAACGCCGCCCTCAGCGCGGATCATCGCTGGGACGCGCTCCAGCGCCATAACCGACACGGCGCCCGCCTCTTCGGCAATACGGGCCTGCTCGACATTCATCACATCCATGATGACGCCGCCCTTCAGCATCTCCGCGAGGCCGAGCTTGAGCCGCAGAGTGGAAGAGGTGAAATCGCCGCGATGAGTGCCGTTCTGGCCGGTGTTGGAAGGAGAGTCTGCCATGTCCATGTCCTCTATGGCAGCTCAGCTCGAAGTACAAAAGCCGTGGCCGCCAACCTCCAGTCTATCAGTTTGTCCGGCGGGGATTGGACACGCCGGAGTCGGCGGAGACCTTGGCGGTGGGTTGTGCGCGACGGGGAGGTTGCAGAACCGAAATCTGGACGAACGGATTTAGAAGAGGCGCGTAAGCACCTGGTTTGTCACCAGCGCCGCGACATACGCCACGGTTGTCATGTAGGTGAACTGCAGGATAGGGAACTTCCAGCTATTGGTCTCACGCCGCACGACCGCAAGGGTGGAGGTGCACTGCATGGCGAATGCGAAGAAGACGACCAGAGCGATGGCTCCGCCGATAGTCATATCGTGGCGCAGCGCAGCCTGCAGGCCCAGCGAGTGGGTGCTGGGATCGAGTCCGTAGAGGGTGCCCAGGGTACCGACGATGACCTCGCGCGCGACAATCGAGCTGAGCAGGCCGATGCCGATTTTCCAGTTGAAGCCCAGCGGACGAATGACGGGCTCGATTACATGACCCATGGAGCCGATGACACTGGACGGAAGATCAGAGAAGTTCCCCCCGTGGACCGGAATGACGCTCAGAATCCAGATAAGGAATGTGACGCCGAGGATGACGGTGCCGGCCTTCTTCAGGAAGAGCTTGCCCCGGTCATACAGACGCATCGCGAGCGACTGAAGCGTCGGCCAGCGGTATTGCGGCAGCTCCAGAATGAAGGGCGCAGGCGATGCCTTCATCACGGACGAGTTCAGCATGCGGGCGGTGACGAGAGCCGCCAAAAAACCCAGTGCGTACAGCCCGAGCATTACGAGGGCGCGCAGACCAACCAAACCGCCGAGAAACAGCCTGTGCGGTACGAACGCCGCGATGATGAGCGTATAGATGGGTAGCCGCGCCGAGCAGGTCATGAACGGAGCGATCAGGATGGTGGCAAGACGCTCGCGCTTGTTCTCGATGGTGCGCGTCGCCATGATGGCCGGAACCGCACACGCGTAGGCCGAAAGCAGCGGAATGAATGCTTTGCCATTCAGACCAATGGACCGCATGACTCGGTCGGCGATGAGTGCTGCGCGCGCGAGATAGCCGGAGTCCTCGAGTACACCGATGAAGAGGAACAGCAGCAGGATCTGAGGCAGGAAGACAAGCACGGAGGAGACGCCGTTCCATATGCCGTCGCGCAGGAGCAGTCGCAGCCAGTTGTCCGGCAACATATGGCCGAGTTGTGTGCCGACGTTGGCCAGCAGGTTGCCAAGACCATCGCTGAGCGGCTGGCCGATGCTGAAGACGACTTGGAAGACAGCAAACACAACTGCCAGAAAGATCAGCGGACCTGCGACACGATGCAGCAGGACGGAGTCCAGCCGCTGCGTCCACTTGGAGGCTGTGGGCGATTGGTAGCCGGTGCGCGTGGTGACCTGCGATGCCCAGGCGCGGCAGGCACTAGGGCTCTGCAGGACTGGCAACTGGACGGGGCGGAGGTGGGTGTTGAGAGTACCGTCGGCCTGCACCAGGAAGTCCGGAACAACTTCCAGTCCGACGCCCTTTGCAGCGCTGATGAGCGCCACGGGATGACCGAGTTCCCGAGCGAGCGCGAGCGTGTCGATATTGCCGCCCCGCGCTTCGAGCTGATCGCTCATATTGAGCAGGACCAGCGTTGGCAGCCCGATGGAGAACACTGGCGCCGCCAGCATGAGCTGCCGGTTCATGTGCGTCGCATCCAGCACGAGCAGGACGCAGTCAGGACGAGGAACGCCGGGCATTTTGCCTGTCAGCACTTCGACGGCGACACGCGCGTCCTCGGAGTAGGTGGAGAGGCTGTAGATACCGGGCAAGTCGATAAGCGTCAGGTCGCCGCGGCCGATGCTCTTCATCCGGCCAGAGTGGTGCTCAACAGTGACGCCGGGATAGTTCGCGACCTTCTGCCGCATGCCGGTGAGGCGGTTAAAGAGCGTCGACTTTCCGGAGTTCGGTGGCCCGACCAAGGCTACCGTGCGAAGCCGCGAGGCTGTGCTGGCTGTCTGCAGCGTTTCTTCTATTGGCTCCAAAACCGGGGCGTGACAGCTCATTTGCGGGCTCCGCGCTCAAGTTTCAGAGTGATGTGCCGTGCGGTATCCCTGCGCAACGCAACTTCAACGTTGTCCACGCGATAGACCGTCGGATCTCCGGCGGGCGCGCGGCGGAGAACCTCGACCCTGATACCCGGAAGGAAACCGAGGTGCGCGAGATAGTGACTTACCTCTTCGGCAAGGTCAACCGTCTCTACGATTCCGGCATCGTGTACGCGAGCGTCGCTCAGCAGGGTCACCTTACTCTCCGGCATATCAGACCAACTTAGTCCTCTTTATAATACGGCAAATTCGCCAGATGCGCTTGCGGCAAATCGCAGCCAGATACAGGGGTTACGGGCGGCCAGACGCGTGTCGGCCGGCCAGCCTGCCAGCGTTTGGATGCGGTGCGGCGGGCGCGGTCGCAACTATCCGCGCTAAGAGGTGAGCTTGCAGATACTTACTTCAGACGTGCGCCAAGCTCGACGTCGTCGGCAAATCCGGCGAGCACGGGAGCGCCGTCCGGGCCGATGCTGGCCGCTACCACCATGCCGTTCGATTCGAGTCCCCGCATCTTTCGGGGTGCCAAGTTGGCGACGATAACGACTTTGCGTCCGATGAGGGTCTCGGGGGCGTAGTACTCGGCGATTCCGGCGAGGATCTGCCGCTTCTCAAAGCCCAGGTCAACTTCAAGCCGCAAGAGCTTGTCTGCTTTGGGGATTCGCTCGGCGACCAGCACTTTGGCGACGCGGAGATCGACCTTGGCAAAGTCGTCGATGGTGATCGTGGGAGCGAGCGGCGGGTTGGCGCCAGCTGCAACCGGCTCGGCCGCGATGTTTGTAGCCGGCGAGGCGGACTCGGCGGGTGGCTGCTGAGCGCTGGGCTTTAGCTCAGTGAAGGTCTCCGTGAGTGGCGCGGCTTCTTCGGATGTCGTTTCGGCACCGAGGGGTGCGGACGTGCGGTTCTGTTCCATGTCACTCATACTCTGTGCAAGTCCTTTGTCTGCCCGCGGAAAAATGGGGGCGAGGGGGCCGAGTTTGGTGCCGGGCTTCAGGCCACCCCAGGTGAGCTTTTTGAGATCGCCGCTTCGGGCAGCTTCTTCGACCGAACCGAGGCCGAGTTGTGCCCATACTTTGGCTGTGGTGTGAGGCATGATCGGGTGCAGGAGGGCGGTGATGATGCGAATTGCCTCCGCTGCGGTGTACAGCGACGCTTCCGCCCGTTGCTGGTCGGCGCCTTCAACGGACTTGAGCAGCTTCCAAGGAGCGACTGCGGTCAGCATGCCGTCGACAGAGGCAATCAGAGATGCGATGTCTGCCGCCACATTGGAGAAGCGATACTCGGCGAATCCTGCTTGTACGGAGCCGACGGTGTCTTCCGCCCCTTTACGAATGCTGCTTGCGGAATCGTCGGAGGCACCCGCGGGAATGTGGCCGATACCGTCGATGAGCTTGAGTACGCGGCTGACGAGATTGCCATATCCATTTGCGAGGTCGGCGTTGTAGCGCGTGATCAGCGCGTCGAAGCTGAAGCTGCCGTCCTGGCCGAACGGAATTTCGCGCAGGAGGAAGTAACGCAACACATCGGCTGCGAAGAGGTCGCAATCACGCTTGTCTGGGGCGGATTGGCTGGCCTTGTCCAGGCTGGCGCGGTAGTGCTCACCGAATGCGTCGAGAATCGTTTCGGTGCGCACGACGTTGCCGCGGGACTTCGACATCTTCGATTCTTCGAAGAGCAGCCAGCCGTTTGCGACCACGGATTTCTGCACGGGAAGGCCTGCGGCCATCAGGAATGCGGGCCAGTAGACACAATGGAAGCGCGTGATCTCTTTGCCAACGAGGTGTACGTCTGCCGGCCAGTAGCGGGCGAACTTCGCCTTCTCGGCAGGGTCGTCAGAGCCATAGCCGATGGCGGTGATGTAGTTCGCGAGCGCGTCGAGCCACACATAGATGACGTGTTTGGGATTGCCGGGCACCGGGATGCCCCAGTCGAATGTGGTGCGCGAGATCGAGAGGTCCTTCAGGCCGCTGCGAACGAAGCTCAGCACCTCGTTGCGTACGGTCTCCGGCTGGATGTGCAGGTTGCCGCTTTCGATCAGGTCGATCAGCTTGTCTTGATACGCCGAGAGCCTGAAGAAGTAGTTCTCTTCCGTGATGGTCTCGGTAATGCGGCCGCACTCAGGGCAGGGGGCGCCGACTGGGACGTCGACAAATGCCTCGTCGGAGACGCAGTACTGCCCGGTGTAGGAACTCAGGTAGATGTCTCCGCGCTGCTCCAACACCTTCCACAGCTCCTGCACGCCGCGCTTGTGGCACTGGTCCGTCGTGCGGATGTAGCCGTTGTAAGTAATGCCCATGCGGTCCCACAGACCGCGGAAGGTGGCCGATACCTCGTCCGTAAACTGCTGCGCGGGGATGCCAGCAGCGTCGGCTGAGCGCTGCACCTTCTGGCCGTGTTCGTCGGTTCCGGTGAGAAAGAATGTGTCGTCGCCCAGCAGCCGGTGTCGCCGTGCGAGCACATCAGCAACGATGGTCGAGTAGGCGTGGCCGATGTGAGGTCGTGCGTTGACGTAGTAGATCGGGGTGGTCAGGTAGAACTTGGCTGGAGTATCGGGCATCGGCTTGGCAAGTTTACCAAGGTTCGATGACCCGAGTCCTAACGCTCCGTCTAGGAAGGCCGCGGAGTAGGCGGAATCTGCAGGGCGGGTATGCTCGGAGCGTTGACGGCCGGGTCGGCTGGAGTGTCCGTGAGGGTCTGCGGAGTGTTGTCCTCCGCAGCCTGCGCCATGCGCGCCAGGTTCAAGTGGCGTTCCATCGAGACCTTCGCCTGTAGAGGATTGTGGGAGCGGATTGCACGGTAGATCTCACGGTGCATTTCGGCCGATTCCTTCAGGTCCTGGGAGTTCTCCACGGTAAGCCGCCGGTTGTCGTACAGGTTGGCGGTGATGGTCTCCATCAGCGCGCCAAGGATGGGGTTTCCGGCTGCGCGAGCGATGGTGCGGTGAAACCGCACGTCGTGGATCAGGTACTCGTGCGGATCGCCGAGCGAGGCGTACATTTCGGCGACCTCCTCAGCCAGCTCGGCAACGTGCTCGTCGGTTGCCCGCTCGGCGGCCAGAGACGCGACGGAGGACTCAATGACAAGCCGCGCCTCAAACATCTGCCAGGGGAGGAAGCCGTGCAGGGCGCCCAGCACGGTAAACGAGCTGGAGTCCAGCGCGGGAGGACCGTCGGATACAAATGTGCCTGCGCCGTGCCGGCTCTTCAGCACGCCCATTGCGGCCAGGAAGCCAATGCCGGCGCGAAGCGAAGAGCGGCTGATCTTGAGCTCGCGCGCCAGCTCACGCTCGGGAGGCAGCCGGTCACCAGGTCGAAGCGCACCGGAGGAGATCAACCCGCGCACATGATTGATGACCTGTGTGGTGAGCTGACTGTGTCCGTGGTCCTGTGGCGGTTTCTTCATTCGCCGATCCATGCTTGCGTTCGTTCCTCACGTGCGCCGGTGCAAAGCTGTTGCGTCAGGAAGCGTATCACGTTCGGTCCTCTGAGTCAGGCATTGAGTACTGGCTGTCGTGCCAAGCCAAGCCGTGGAACCAGCATATGGAAGATCACCAGAGCCAAAATGTAAGCGAAGCCAGCGAGGGCGAAAATCAGGAGCGGGTGAAGTGAGAAGTAGTGCGACACCAACCAGGTAAATGCAGCACCCCCGGCCGCTCCAGCCGCTCCCCCGATTCCGACAACCGTTGAAACTGTCGTCGAGGGGAATATATCGGTCGGAGTCGAGAACAGATTTGCCGACCAGCCCTGGTGCGCTGCGGTGGCCAAGCAGAAGAGCGCGATTGCAGGCCAGGCATTCTGCGGAAACAGGTCGTGCATATGCGGCACCAGCATGATCGGCAGTACGCAGAGAGCGCAGATCAGCATTGCTATCTTGCGGCCGGAATTCACACTATAGCCACGCTTCATCAGAAATCCGGAGAGCCAGCCGCCGCCGATGGAGCCGACGCTCGAAATGCTGTAGATGACGATCAGCGGATATTTTGCATGGTTCAGGTCCAGGCCGTAATTATCGTGCAGGAACATCGGCAGATAGAACAGGTAAAACCACCAGATTGGATCGGTCAGGCCCTTCGCGATTGAGAACGCATAGAAGCCTTTACGACGGAGGAGAACCGAGTATGGAAGTGTCTGGCCGGTGGGCGCTTCTCCGGCGAAATCAGCCGCAAGATTCGCTTGTGTCTGGGTGGATCCTCGCCGAAGCCGGTTGTAAGGGAAAAGCAACCATGCCACGCACCAAATCAAGCCCATGGAACCCGTGCAAATAAAGGCTGCGTTCCAGCCAAATTTCGCGGTGACCGCTGCGATCATCAGCGGTGCGATAAAGAACGAGGCGTTGGAACCGGAGTTGAAGAGACCGGTTGCAAGGGCGCGCTCCTCAGAGGGGAACCACTCGGTTGTGGCCTTGATGGCGGCGGGGAAGTTTCCGGACTCGCCTAATCCAAGAAAGGCCCGAGCGACGCAAAAGCCGATGACGCTAGTTACCAGAGAATGGCTTATTGAAGCGCATGCCCAGATCAGGATCGCCAGCGCATATCCGGTCTTAGTGCCAAGCTTGTCGATAATCCGCCCGGCGAAGAGAAATCCCACCCCGTAGGCGATCTGGAACCAGATGACGATGTTGCCATAGTTCAGGTGGTACTGGATCTGGTACTCAGGAGCGACTCCAGGGATCCAGCCCATGAACGGAAGATGGAGCAATGGTTCGACGAGAGCGAGTGCCGACCGGTCCATGTAATTGATCGTCGTCGCGGCGAACAGCAGAGCGCAGACGAACCAACGAACGTTCGTATTTTGAGGAGCTGAGACGGTATACCCGGGAGAAGGAACGCTGGCGGTGTTGCTTGACATAAGAGGACTCCGGCGGCTCTGGAGTATCAACTCCTTCGCTGCCTTGTTGTTGCGCGGAGTGGAACCGAGTAGGGCCAGCGTGCGCGCTTATCTGCTGAGAGAATGGCGAAGTCGTAGCCAGTCACCAAAATCACACCCTCTGCATGGTATTCGCGGTGCGCGCGGTTGACAAACAAAGATTTGCCCCTCCAAGGCTGCTGCGCGTCTCCAGAAGCCGCAGCTACGTCATTCAGGAACACAACAGATTTTGCGATTGCAGTGATTTCTCGTTTGCGCCAGGTCTTGTGAACTGGCGTTGCGCCTTGGCAGAGCACAGAGAGGGAATAGGAATAGGGATGAGATCAGTTGCAGTAGTGCTGGGATTGGCGATGACTGCCGCGGCAGCCGGAGCGCAGAGCGTCAAGTGCGATACGAGCGGCTACAAGGCCGTGGATGGGCTGCGAGCCGAGAGTTCGCAAGGCGCAGTCACACTGACCTGGCTCGGCGAGAACCGCAATGAACTGCGTGCCGGCTTTGGGCTGCGCGATGGCCAGCCGGTGGTTCAGGAACTGGCTGCCCGCAAGCCGGGTGGCGCCTGGGTGGTGCTCGGCCAAAACCTTCAACCTGATTTCGAGGTCACGACGGGTAGGCGCCGCATGTCCAAAACAGAAGGCGACATCCTTGACCGGCTGCACGCACAGACCCCGGAAAATCAGGAGCGGTACAAATGGAACGTCTTCTGGGACGCGCCGCTGGCGGTCCCGGGCACGGACAGAAGCCATCTGATCGGCCCTGGCCGCACGGCAGATGAGATCCACCGCGGCAGTGTCAGTTACAAGTCCGACGCCTGCTCGGTCAAAACGGACGGCGCGCGCATGACGGTCAGCTTCAATGGCCTCACGCTTGGCTTGTTTGCGGGCGATCTCGAGTTCACCGTGTACAAGGGTTCGAACCTGCTTCGCCAGGAAGCTGTGGCGAGCACGGATGCCAAGGACGTCGCTTTTATCTACAAGGCTGGCCTGAAGGGTTTCTCCGTCACCCCCCGGACGAAGCTCGAGTGGCGTGACACCTCCCAGATCTGGCAGCAGCAGGAGTTCGGCGGCGAGATCAACCAGCAGCCGGTGAATGTAGCGGCGCGCAATCGCCTCGAGATTCTGGACGCGGGCGCCGGCTCGCTCGGCATCTTTCCGCCACCGCATAAGTTTTTCTTCGCGCGCGAGAACGAGGTGAATCTTGGCTATGTGTACTACCGCAAAGACTCAAACGCGAACTTCTCGCTCGGCGCTATGCAGCCCGAAGTGGGCGAAGGTTACAAGGCCTGGGGCATCACCGATGCGGTCTGGAATCGGCGGTCCGGAACCCAGCGTCACCAGACGCTGAATTACGCGCTGTACAACGCGCCTCCGGGCACCAAGCAGCACATGGCCGTCTACTACTACCTGAGCCCCACCGACAGTCACGCAACCCAGCAGGCCATTTTGGCCTATACGCATGACGATGTTTACAAGCCTATACCCGGCTTCAAGACGGTTACCGGCCATTTCCACCTGGAACTGAACGAGATGGTTCGGGATCGCGGCTCGTCCGATTTCCAGCCCACCTGGGTTCCCGTTTTCCGCGGTATGGGAATCAACATTGTCTATCTCGGCGACTTCCACGACGACTCTGACCAGCACGATTCCGGCGCGAAGCGTCTCCCGGAGCAGAAGTACTACTTCGAGGCTTCGCGCAAGCTCTCGGATAAAAACTTCCTGGTTATGCCACAGGAAGAGGTGAATTCCTACTTCGACGGCCACTGGTACCTGATGACGCCGAAGCCGGTCTACTTCACACACTCCGGTCCAGCAGAGAAGAGCAGGCCATTCAAGGAAGAGATGCCGGAATATGGCACCGTTTACCACATCGGCTCAGCGGATGACATGTTGAAGTTTGTCAACGAGACGCACAGCATCATGTGGACAGCACACCCACGCACCAAGAGCTCCGCGCTCTTTCCAGATATGTACAAGGACAAAGACTTCTTTCAGAGCGACCGTTTCATCGGGGCTTCGTGGGAGTCGCTGCCCGTCGACCTTTCGCAGAAGCGGCTGTGCGAAGTTCGTTGCTTCGGTCTCAACGACCAGATGAGCGACTGGGCACCGAAGCCCAAATTCATGCTGGCCGAGGGCGACACCTACATGAAGCGCCCGGATGATGACACCTATCCGTTTCTGGCCATCAACTATCTCAAGCTCGACAAGGTGCCGGCTTACAACGAGGATTGGTCGCCAGTCGTCGAGGGGTTGCACAACGGAAACTTTTTTGGCACTACCGGCGAAATACTCTTCCACAACTGGGCGATAGAAGGCTCAGGCGCGAAGAGCGTCTACACGGCCACGCTGGAATACACCTTTCCGCTGGATTTTGCGGAGGTCGTGTGGAGCGATGGCTCCACGGTCGACCGGAAGATCGTCAGCCTGACGGATGCCGCGCCCTTCGGGACCAAGACACTGCGGATCCCCTTCGATGCGACCGGCAAGAAGTGGGCGCGGTTGGCTGTATGGGATGCGGCAGGTGATGGTGCCTGGCTTGAGCCTGTGCTAGTGAAATAGTGAGTTACTAAAGAATCGAAACTTCGGGGCCTCGAGAACGCATCGTAGCAATTAGCAGTTCTGCGCGCTCGGTGCCGCACGATGATAGGTCGCTGGATTCTGAGGATCGCATTTGTTCTTGCGCTGTTGCCGCGGCATGCGGTTGGCGAGGATATACGGAATGCACTCGTCGCCACGCGTCGCGAGGCTCGGCCGACGGAGGACTTCAACGATCAGATCTATTACCGGAACAAACTTGAGTTCTCCCAGGAAGTCGGTGTCCTTCCAGTCAACATTCCGTTCGTATTCGACCTGTTCGTGGGCGACGACTACTCGCAGAAGCCGCTCCACTACACGCTGGTGCCGGTATTCCCGTCACTTCGATGGCACATGGGGAAGATCAGCGGGCCTGGCATCCTGCGCGGCAATACTGATCTGACGGTCGCGGGGTCCATCACTGCGATCCCTCGCGGTCCGGAGACGCACTATGTGGCATTCGACCTTGGGTTCCGTCGCAATTTCGTTCACCGCAACTGGAGGGCGGCGCCGTACTTTGAGACGCGAGTCGGGGCTGGACGCATCGATGCGAAAGGGCCAGCCGGTGTGCGGTGGGCTCAGGGGCAGGACTTCACTTTCACGCTGATGGTCGGCAGCGGCGTGCGCTACAACTTCAGCCCGAGGTATAGCCTCGCTGTCGGTTGCAGCTACATGCATGTGTCGAACATGTATATGTCGCTGCCGAAGTACGACGACAACGGGATCAATGTGTATGGTCCGATGATCGGATTCAACATGCGCCTCGGACGCCCGAAGCAGAGCACGCGGTGAGCCAGGTCAGCGATGCAGGGTTGGCGCGAGATACCGGCCGGTGTGGGATTGTGGATTTGCCGCAATATCTTCGGGCGTGCCGGTGGCGACGATCTCGCCGCCCGCGCTGCCACCCTCTGGGCCCATGTCGATAACCCAGTCGGCGGACTTGATGACATCGAGATTGTGCTCGATCACAAGCAGCGAGCCGCCACCTTCAATCAGTTTGCGGAAGGCTGCGAGCAGCTTCTGCACGTCATCGAAGTGCAGACCGGTGGTGGGTTCGTCGAGAATGTAGAGCGTTCGTGAACGCGCCTTGGCGGCTTCGTTGGCTCCGGCGCGAGGTGCTGCTGAACGCGCTGAGGCAAGGTGGGACGCCAGTTTGACGCGCTGAGCTTCGCCGCCTGAGAGGGTGGTCGCGGATTGGCCGAGGCGCACGTACCCGAGGCCAACCTCGTCGAGCACATAGAGCTTGTCGACGATTTTGGGATGACCCGCAAAATAGCTGAGCGCTTCCTTGACCGTCATGTTCAGCACGTCATGGATGTTGCGGCCCTTGTAGCGAATGTCGAGAATTGAAGCTTTGTAACGCGTGCCGCCACACTCTTCGCAAGGCAGTTCGACGTCTGCCAGGAACTGCATCTCCACTGTCACGGTGCCGTCGCCCTCGCAGACATCGCAACGGCCGCCAGGCACGTTGAATGAGAAGCTGCCGGCGGAGAATCCCTTGCGTTTGGCATCGGGCTGCGCAGCGAATAGCGCGCGGATCTCGTCGAAGGCCTTGATGTACGTGACTGGGTTCGACCGCGGCGTGCGGCCGATCGGAGACTGGTCGACGAGGACAACATCGTTCAGGTGCTGCACGCCGGTGAGCGAACGGAACAGGTGCGTCGATTCGGGTTCGCCACCGCCGGGCTCGCGGTTCAGCGACTGTGTGAGCGCTCGATAGAGCACCTGGTGAATCAACGTCGACTTACCAGAGCCGCTGACGCCCGTGACGCAGCAGAGCAGGTTCAACGGAATTTCAACATCGACGCCGCGCAAGTTATGAATGCGAGCGCCGGTCAGGACGAGTTTCTCGCGGCCCGGCTCGCGGCGCTGCTTTGGCACCGGGATGTGCAGCCGGCCGGAGAGGTATTTGCCAGTGATGGAGCGCGGGTTCGCAGTGACCTCGGCGACCGTGCCAGAGGCGAGAAGTTGACCGCCAAGTTCGCCGGCGCCCGGACCGAGGTCGAGCAGATGATCGGCGGTGCGGATCACGTCGGGGTCGTGCTCAACCACCAGGATCGTATTGCCGAGATCGCGAAGCGATTGCAGGATGCGGATCAGCTTCTCGGTGTCGCGCGTGTGCAGGCCGATAGAGGGTTCATCAAGTACGTAAAGCGCCCCCACCAGCCGCGAACCGAGCGAGGTTGCAAGCTGAATGCGCTGCGACTCGCCGCCTGAGAGTGTTGAAGAGAGACGATCCAGCGTGAGGTAGTCGAGCCCGACTTCGTGCAGGAAGTGGATGCGTTGGCGGACCTCCTCCAGCACCTTTCCGGCGATCTCTTCCTGGGTGGGAGAAAGGTGCAGGTGCTCGAAGAACTCGCGCGCGGCGGAGATGGTCAACGCGGAGACCTCGCAGATGTTCTTGGCCGGTCCGTTTTCAGGGGCGATCAGCACAGCGCGGGCTTCCGCGCGCAGCCGCTGGCCGCGGCAGTCGGGGCAGAGCGCGTAGCCGCGGTACTTCGAAAGGAAGACACGGACGTGCAGCTTGTACTTTTTGCGATCGAGCGCGGCAAAGAAGCCACGGATTCCCGGGAACGTTCCGCTGCCATCCCAGATCAAGTCCTGCTGCTTCTGCGGCAGATCGTAGTACGGCACGTCCACCGGGATGCCGGCGGACTTGGCGAAGCGGATCATCTCGCCATGATGTGGGCGGTACTTCGTCGTGGTCCAAGGTCCGACGGCGCCCTGCTGCAGTGTGCGCGAGCGGTCCGGAATGATGAGGTTCGGGTCGAAGTCGATGGTGTTGCCGAAGCCCTGGCAACGCGGGCACGCGCCGTATGGATTGTTGAAGGAGAAGAGGCGTGGTTCGGGTTCGCGGTAGGCGCGATGGCACGTGGAGCACTCGAATGCGGCGGAGTAGCGGAAGCGCTGACCGCTCTCGTTATCTTCGCGTGGCACGGTGAGGAACTGGACCTCGCCGGCCTCACGGTAGCCGGTCTCAATCGCATCGACGATGCGAGAGCGGACATCGGGCGCGAGCGCGAGCCGGTCTATGAGGACGAAGATCGGCCGCGAGGCGGCTGCGGCTGCGCTGAAGTCGAGTTCGAGCAGCGACTCGGGCGTCGAGAACTCGACGAGCTTGCCATTGCGCGCCTCGTCCGAGTCAGATGCGGCCTGGTAAAGGCGGTTGTAGCCGCGGCGGCGAAGCTCAGCAAGGCGCTCTTTCAGTGTGTCGGTCAGGTCGAAGGCCGGGGCTGGGACTGCTTTCTTCGCGGACTTCTTCGGCGCCTTCGTTACCGGCTTCGGCGGCTCAGGCTCGGCTTCCGTTGAAGCGGGACGGAGCGGCTCGTATTTGATCTCCGCGCGCACGATGGGAAAGAGCGCATAGGCCCGCGTGCCTTCGGGCAGTGAGAGCAGCCCCGTCACGATTTCGTCGACCGTGTCGCGGCGAACGACTCCGCCACAGTGCAGGCAGGTGACGGTGCCGCAGCGCGCGTAGAGCAGGCGGAGGTAGTCGTAAATCTCGGTCGCGGTGGCGACGGTGGAGCGCGGATTGCGCGTCTGGTTCTTCTGCTTGATCGCGATCGCCGGGGCGAGCCCGTCGATGTGGTCGACGTCGGGCTTTTCGAGACGCTCGAGGAACTGGCGCGCGTACGCGGAGAGCGACTCCACGTACCGACGCTGACCTTCCGCGTAGACGGTATCGAAGGCCAGCGAGGACTTGCCAGAGCCGCTGACACCCGAGACGACGGTGAGCGCGTTGTGCGGGATGTCGACGTCCACCGATTTGAGGTTGTGCGTGCGCGCGCCACGTATGACGATGCGGTCGTTTGCGGCCGTTTCCGGCGCGGGCGGGGCAGCACTGGGTTCCATCAGATCGAGCGACTGGTCAGACATGGCCAGCTTCTATTTTCAGGCAGAAGTGACCGGCTGTCGAACGTCTGGATTGAGGTGCTTGGCGGAGGCCGAGAGACCTTAAAGGCATAACCCGAATTGGGAATACAGCCCCTCACCCATTCGCGTTAAGCTACAAAGTGCGTCTGAAGGGAGCGCGAGAACGTTATGCAGAACTGGAAACAGCATTTAATGAAGCTCGCGACCGACGAGCGCGGACAGGATCTGATTGAGTACGGGTTGATGGCCGCACTGCTTGGCCTGGGTACGCTGGCCGGGCTGCGTGGCATGAAGAACTCAGTGGCGAACAGCTTTGGTCAGATCGGCAATACCCTTACCAACTCCGTCATGTAGGTCCCACACACCGGGCCAGAGGCTAGAATCGACGGATGCGTTTTGCCTGGGCTGTGCTTGCTGCGGTTCTCTCGGTTCCGAATGGTCACAGCGCCATGGGGCAGGCGGCGAGCATAGACTCCGATGGCGACGGCCTGAGCGATACGCTGGAGCAGCGCTTGCTGGAGCAGTTTGCTCCGTCGTTTGAGATTGCCGCGCATGACTGCTCGGACCGGCCAGCAGCGTTCACGCCGAATGTGAAGCTGGCGTCGGTACAGGCGGAGGATGGAACCATTTACGGGCAGGCGTTCCCTGTGCGTGCGGAGGAGAGTGCGCAGCAGGTCGAACTGCACTTCTACCACCTGTGGCGGACAGACTGCGGCGAGCATGGACATCCGCTGGATGCCGAGCACGTGGCGGTGCTGGTGCGGGCTTCTGGCGATGAGTGGAAGGCGCGGTACTGGTATGCGGCCGCGCATGAGCAAACGGTGTGTGACGTAAGCCAGATCGCGCGCGCTTCCACCCTGCAAGCCGAAAACAAGGGCGCGCGGGTGTGGATTTCGCCGGGCAAGCACGCCTCGTACCTGGACCCGAGGCTTTGCCGTGCCGGCTGCGGAGCCGACGCGTGTGAGCAGATGGTGCCGCTGGCGTCGGGCCGGGTGGTGAATCTCGGCGAGATTGGGCATCCGATGAACGGATCGGAGTTCGTCGGGGCGCCCGGGTGGCTGCTCGCCGAGAAGATGCGGCATAGTAACTTCCCCGCGGAGCCGGTGGCGCGGCTGGAGCGGCTACGGGACACCGAAATCGCCTGGTTCCGTCCGGGGCGGCACCCGGCGCAGGGCGTGATCGCTATCAGCGGCACGACCGAGGGTGCCATTGCGAAGGGTGCGGGTGAGACAGCGTCGTCGCTGGTTCTGGCGGGTGATTCCGCGAGCGATGCCATTTCGGTTGCGAGTGACTCAACCGGCGGGGCACTGGGAACGAGCTACCGGAAGACGAAGCACGCGCTTGGCAAGTCGGTGCGTGGCGTCGGGCGGGCTATTGGGGTGTCCGCAAAGCCCAGACCTGATGGATCAAAGTAGTCCTACTCGGCGGTTTTCTCCGGTTGGAAGATTTCGAGGAGTAGCAGGCAGGCTCCGATGACGATGCAGGAGTCGGCGAGGTTGAAGTCGGGCCAGTGGTAGTGGTAGATGTTTACCGCCAGGAAGTCGACAACGTGGTGCAGGACGATGCGGTCGTAGAGGTTACCGATGGCGCCGCCGAGGATCATGGCCAGCGAGACTGAGGTGAGGGAAACGGTGCGACCGGCGCGCCACAGCAACCCAAAGACGAGGATACTGGCCAGGATCGAAAAGCTGACCAGTCCAATGCGGACGTAGTCGGGGCGCCAGGTCTCCATCATGCTGAAGGCTGCACCGGTGTTGAGCACGTGCGAGAGACGGAAGACGCCGGGGATGACCGGGATGGAGTAGCCGGGCCGAATGTGATCGACAATCCAGAGCTTCGTCAGGCGATCGGCGGCGATGACCAGCGCAGCGATGAGGAAGAGGATTGGGCGGCGGTCCGGTGTGGCGACGTGGTGCTCTGCGGGTGCGGGCGTGGCGTTCTCGGGCATGGTGGCTAAGGACATCGTTGGTTCTCGGTTTTCAGTTCTGGGCTATCAGTTGCTCGCGGCAGCCGAGTAGGGTGGAAAGTCAATGGCATCGAGAGCCTCGCTGCAGCGTGCGCAGACGGTCGGGTACGCGGTGTTCTGGCCTACGTCGTCGGTGTAGCGCCAACAGCGGTCGCACTTGGACTCTCGTGATCGCTCGACCACGATGCCAGTGACGGCGACGCCCGTGGCGATCTCGACCTCGGAGACGTTGAAAAGTTCCGGGAGTGAGTCCTCGTACTTGCCCACAGCGGAGTTGTCCGCTGCGCCGTAAGAGGGCAGTGTCACGATAGCCTCGAGCGCCTTGCCGATGAGTTTTTCGGCGCGGAGCGCTTCAAGCTTCGCGAGCACATCCGTGCGAACCGCAAGCAGCTTCTCCCATTCCTCAATGAGGTGGTCGGTATTTTTGGGCGCGAGGTCTTCGGCCTTCGGAAAGAGCTGCAAGTGAACGCTGCCTTGTTTGCCGGGGATGGCCTGCCAGACCTCGTCGGCGGTGAAGCTGAGTATCGGTGCGGTCAGGCGGGCTAGTGCGTCGGTGATTTTGTAGATGGCGGTCTGCGCGCTGCGGCGAGCGAAGTAGAGGTCGCGCTGGTAGTCGTTGCCAGCCTTGAACTTCACGGGGTAGGTATAGAGCCGGTCCTTGAGCACATCGAGGTAGAAGGCTGAGAGCTCGGAGTTACAGAACTCGTTGAGCAGGTGGTAGACGCGATGGAACTCCATCTCGTCGTAGGCCTTCGTGATCTTAGCGGTAAGTTCTGCGGCGCGCGCCAGGATGTACTGGTCAATGGGCTGCATCTGGGCGAAGGGGATCGCATCGCCGCCTTCCTCGATGCTGCGCGGGTCGAAGTCGTGGGGCTCGCCGGTCGCCGGGTCGAGTTCGCGCAGGCTGCCGAGCAGGAAGCGAAACGTGTTGCGGAGCTTGCGGTAAATCTCTTCGGCCAGGCGCTTGAGCAGCGGCAGGCTGGCCACGACGTCCTCGCGGAAGTCGACGCTGGCGACCCAGAGACGGACGATGTCGCCGCCAAGCTGATCCATCACCTGCACGGGATCGATGAAGTTGCCGAGGGACTTCGAGAGCGCGCGGCCCTGCTCGTCGAGAGTCCAGCCGTAGGTGGCGACCTCTTTGAAAGGCGCGCGATTGTGCATGCCGATACCGCAGAGCAGGGAAGACATGAACCAGCCGCGGTGCTGGTCGCCGCCCTCCGCGTACAAGTCGGCTCGTTGGTCTTGATCGCCAGGGGCCTGCTGCGTGTCTTTATCGAAGTCGAGGACGGCGTGGGAGCTGGCGCCGGACTCGAACCAGACATCCAGGATGTCCATTTCCTTGCGGAATTCGGTGTGGCTGCAGGCGGCGCACTTCGTGCCAGCGGGGAGAAGCTGCTCGGGCGTATGGATGTACCATGCGTCAGCGGACTCGCGCATGAAGAGCTCGACGATCTGGCGATTGATAAGCGGCGACTGCAGCGGCTCGCCGCACTCGCGGCAGAGGAAGACCGCAATGGGCACGCCCCAGATGCGCTGGCGCGAGATGCACCAGTCGGGCCGGGTGGCGACCATATTCGTGATGCGTTCCTGGCCCCAGGCGGGGTCCCAGGTGACGCGCTTGATCTCGTCCAGGGCTCGTTGACGGAAGGTGGTGTCGGTCCCGCCGGGCGTTTTCACTGGAGTTTCCATGTCGATGAACCACTGCTCAGTCGCGCGCGTAATGACGGGGTTGTGGC
>Ga0070658_10001307_pt1 | contig 21288 bp, 19 predicted proteins | sample KBSC13metaG_FD_64664 | JGI IMG/M metagenome (GOLD analysis project Ga0070658, IMG submission 64664) | Corn rhizosphere microbial communities from Kellogg Biological Station, Michigan, USA - KBS C1-3 metaG | ecosystem: Host-associated > Plants > Roots > Rhizosphere > Soil ...
ACCCTCGTCGAGGACGTGGCCAGCGTTCTCTCGTCGCTGGCGACCCTGCGCGGCCTGGAGCTGTCGGTCGACGTCTACGGCGAGATCCCTTCGCTGCTAGGCGATGCCAGCCGGCTGCGGCAGGTGCTCGTCAACCTCGTCGGGAACGCGCTCAAGTTCACGACCCGTGGCGGCGTCACCATCTCGGCCAGCTTCGACGACGCGCTCGTGCTGACCGTGCAGGACACCGGCGAGGGGATCAGCGAGGAGGAGCTGCCCCGGTTGTTCAGCGCCTTCCAGCAGGGAGCGGCGGGGGAGAAGCACGGTGGCACCGGGCTGGGCCTGCTCATCTGCAAGGAGCTCGTGACACTGATGGGCGGCACGATCTCGGTGGCGAGCACCCTCGGCATCGGCACGACGTTCACGCTGCGGCTCCCCCTGCCCCTGGCAGAGGAGCAGCAGCCGCAGTCCCTCGAGGGGCTGCGCGTCCTCGTCGTCGACGACGGCGACGTCAACCGGATGGTCGCCGTCGGCCTGCTGCAGCTGCTCGGTGCTGCGGCGGACGCGGCGGCCAGCGGGGAAGAAGCCGTGGGTCAGGCGCTGGTCGAGGACTACGACGTCATCCTGCTCGACCACGTCATGCCGGGGATGGACGGGCCGGCCACCGCACGGTCGTTGCGCAACGCGGGTGTGGCGTCGCGGCTGGTCGGCCTCACCGGCACGACCCTGCCGGAGGACCTCGCCGCCTGCCGAGCAGCAGGCATGGACACCGTGCTGACGAAACCGCTTCGGCCGGAGGACCTGCTGAGCGCTCTGGCCTAGAGCGCGGTCGGGTCGACGACGCCGGCGCGGGCGCCGTCCTCGGTGAGTGGGCCGGGAATGCCGCGGAACCGGTAGGGCGTCACGTCATGACCCGCCTGCAGCAGCCATGCCTCGCCGCTCAGGCCGCTGTCGAAGATCTCGAGCACCGACGCGCCGGCCTTCTCGACCGGGATGATCGGCACGCCGGTGCCGGTGAGGTGCTCGCGGATGTCGGTGATGATCTTCGTCTCGGCGAAGCCCGGGCAGAACGCGTTGATGCGGATGCCCATCGGCTGCAGCGCCGGACCGAGGGCACGCACGAGTCCGACGACGGCGTGCTTGTTGGCGCCGTACACCGGGTCGAACGGCGTTCCCGTCAGGCCGGCCATGCTGGCCGTGCAGACGATCGACCCGCCGCCGCGGCGCTGCAGAGCCGGCAGGGCGGCCTGCACTCCGAAGACGACGCCGTCGAGGTTGATGCCCATGGCACGGCGGTACTTCGCGAGGTCGAAGTCGGGTCCCAGGCCGAAGCCGCTCGAGATGCCGGCGTTGAGGAAGAAGGCGTCGAGCCCGCCGGCGATCTCGTCTGCCTTCGCGGTCGTCGCCATGACCTCGTCGAAGTCACTGACGTCGCAGTGCAGGTACGGCGCCCCCAGCTCGTCGGCGACCGCCGTGCCGTCGGCGTCGTTGACGTCGACGAGCACGACCTGCTCACCTCTGGCCACCAGCTGGCGCGCGACCTCGCGGCCGAAGCCGCTCGCCGCTCCGGTGATGAGCGTCGTCGTCACGCGAGGGCCAGCGACGCGATGCGCTCGCGGTGCTGCGCGGCGTCGCCGAAGGCGTACTCCAGCCGCTTCGCGCGCTTGAGGTAGAAGTGCGCGTCGTGCTCCCACGTGTAGCCGATGCCGCCGTGGTACTGGATCATCGCGCTCGTCGCGGCGTTCGCGGTGTCACCCGCCTTGGCCTTGGCGATGCTCGCCGCGAGCTGCCGGTCGGGGGCGTCGACGTCCTGCGCGTGGGCGGCGTAGGTGGCCGCGTGCTCGGCCATCGTCACGGCGAGGTGGATGTCGGCGAGGTCGTGCTTGATGGCCTGGAACGACCCGACGGGCTTGCCGAACTGGATGCGGGTCTTGTCGTACTCCACCGTGTCGGAGAGCGCCTTGCGGGCGATGCCCGCTAGGTCGTTCGCGACGAGAACCGCTGCCCTGTCGAGGATCTCCGGCAAGGGGTTGCCGTTCTCGAGCTTCTCCGCCGCGGCGCCGTCGAGGACGACGGTCGCGAGGCGGACGGTGCGGTCGAGTGCCGTGTGGGGCGTCACTGCGGCCGCGGACGGCTCGACGAGGTAGAGCCCGTCGTCGGCGGACACCACGAGCAGGTCGGCTTGGGCGGCGTACTCGACGAGCCCCAGGTCCCCGGAGAGCGCGCCGTTCGAGGCGCGGGCCGCCGGCTTGTCCTGCGTACCCGGCTCCAGCAGCGCGACGGCGCCCTTCACCTCCCCTGCGGCGATGCGCGGCAGCCACTTCGCCTGCTGGTCAGGTGATCCCGCCAGCCGGATGGCTTCACCGGCGAGGACCGTGCCGAGCCACGGCCCGGGCACCGTCGCGGCCCCGAAGGCCCGGGCGATGACCGCGGCGTCGAGCAGCCCGAGGCCGATGCCGTCGTGCTCCTCGGGGACCATGACCGCGAGCCAGCCCTGCTCACCGATGGCCTTCCAGAGGCCCTCCGGGATGCCGGTCTCGTCGTCCCCGTCGTAGAAGGCGCGAACCTGCTGCTGGCCCCACTTGTCGCCGAGGTAGTCGCGCACGGCCTCCTGGAGGGCACGCTGCTCGTCGGTGAGCTGGAACTTCATCTCGGTCTCCTAGCGGGGGAGGCCGAGCACGCGCTCGGCGACGATGGTGCGCTGGACCTGCTGCGAGCCGCCCCAGATGGTGCAGCTGCGCGACCACAGCGCGAGGGTGGTGAGCTCCTCGACGGTCATGCCCATCGCCTCGTCCACCTGGAAGCTCGCACCGAGGACGGCCTCGTAGGTGTCGCTGACCTTGCGGAACGTCTCGCTCCACATGATCTTCGTCATCGAGGCCTCGTAGCCGAGGTCCTTGCCCTGGCTGGTCTGGGTGAGGACATGCCAGGAGTGGTACTTCAGGCACTCGAGCTCGACGAGGCTGTTGGCGAGCTTCTGCCGGATGACGGGGTCGTCGACGGCCTTGCCGCCGCCGCGAGGGGCCTTCTTCGCGAGATCGACGACGGCGTCCCACTGGCCCTTGAACTCGGTGTACTGGCCGATGGCGGACGAGCCGCGCTCGAAGGAGAGCAGCAGCATCGCCGTCATCCAGCCGTTGCCCTCGCCGCCGAGCACCTCGGTCTTCGGGCAGACGGCGTCGGTGTAGAAGACCTCGCCGAACTCGCTCTCGCCGGTGATCTGCTTGAGCGGGCGGGCCTCGACCCCGTCCTGGTTCATGTCGACGAGCAGCATCGAGATGCCTTCGTGGCGCTTGGCGCCCTCACCCGTACGGGCCAGGGTGAAGATCTTGTCGCCGTGCATGGCGTTGGTCGTCCAGATCTTCTGGCCGTTGAGGATCCAGTGGTCGCCCTGGTCCTGGGCCTTCAGCTGCAGCGCCGCGAGGTCGGAACCCGCGCCGGGCTCGGAGAAGCCCTGGCACCAGATCGTCTCGGTGCGCAGCATCGGGCCGATGATGTCGCGCTTCTGCTCGTCGGTGCCGATGGCCATGACCGTCGGCGCGAGAAAGGCGAGCCCGAGCGGGTTGACCGTCCGCGGCGCGTTCGCCTTGGCCATCTCCTCGTCGTAGATCGCCTTCATCGTCGGAGTGCCGCCGCGGCCGCCGTACTCGGTCGGCCACTGGATACCGCAGAAGCCGGCCTCGGCCTTCTTGGCCTCCCACTCGCGCCGGATCTGGAACTGCTCGGCGGCGCTCTTCGGCCGCCACCAGGCGAGCGTGCGCATCTCCTGGGGGAGGCTCGTGTCGAGCCAGCTGCGGAACTCGGACCGAAAGTCCTCGTCCTCCTTGCTGAAGGTCAGATCCACGTTGTGCCCTTCATCACGCTGAAACCGAATCGCGTTCTACATTGCCACAATCGTGGCGTGGACCTCGACGCGACCCTTGCCCTCGCCACCGATCTCGCTCGTGAGGCCGGTGCGCTCGCGCTCTCGATGAGGGCTGGGATCGGTGTCCTCGAGACGAAGTCGTCGCCGACGGACGTCGTGACCGCGGCCGACAAGGCGGTCGAGTCACTGATCGTCTCGGCTCTCACGCGGGCGCGACCCGAGGACGGCTTGCTGGGAGAGGAGGGAGCCGGATCGTCTGGAACGTCGGGCTTCCGCTGGGTCATCGATCCGATCGACGGCACCGTGAACTACCTCTACGGCATCCCGCAGTGGGCCGTCTCCATCGGGTTCGAGTCCTCCGAGGGCTCGCTGGTCGGCGTCGTCTACGACCCGACGAAGGACGAGCTCTGGCAGGCGGTGCGCGGTGGCGGCGCGGTGCTGAACGGTGCCGCCCTCCGTTGCTCGTCCGTGTCGTCGTTGGACGCCGCCTTGGTCGGGACGGGCTTCGGGTACGACGCCCGCGTGCGGTCCTTCCAGGCTCGGCTCCTGCCGACCCTGCTTCCGGTCGTGCGCGACCTGCGCCGCCTCGGGGCGGGCTCGCTGGACCTCTGCTCGGTCGCTGGTGGCCGCCTGGATGCGTACTTCGAGAAGGGCCTCTCGCCCTGGGACCTCTCCGCCGGCGGGCTGATCGCCGCCGAAGCAGGCGCCGTCGTCTCGGGCTTGCGGGGCCGACCCGCGAGTGCTGACCTGGTGGTCGCCGCCGGCCCGGCGCTGCACCCGTACCTCACCGAAGTGCTCGAGAAGGGTGATGCGGACGCTGATCCGCTCAGCTGAGGGCACACAGCTGAGGTCACACAGCGGCAACGGCGTGCAGGACTTCATCCGCCTCTGACGCGACGTCAGAGCACAGAGCGGTAGACCTCGACGGTGCGCGCAGCGATGGCGTCCCAGCCGAAGTCCGCGACGGCACGCGCCCGTCCCGCCGCCCCCATGGCGGCCGCGCGTGCGGGGTCGGCGAGCAGGCTCTCGACGGCGTAGGCGAGACGCACGTCGTAGTCCTCGCCCAGGTCTACGAGAAGTCCGGTCACGCCGTCCTCGACGACCTCGGGGATGCCGCCGACGCGGGAGGCGACGACCGCGGTGCCGCAGGCCATGGCCTCGAGGTTCACGATGCCGAGCGGCTCGTAGATCGAGGGGCAGACGAAGACGGTCGCGAGGGAGAGCACCTCGATGAGCTCCGCGCGCGGCAGCATCTCCGAGACCCAGACGACGCCGTCGCGACGGGCCTGCAGGTCGGTCATGAGCTCGTCGACCGACGCCTTGATCTCGGGGGTGTCGGGCGACGACGCGCAGACGAGCAGCTGCCCGGGCCAGGAGACGGCGGAGCGCAGCAGCGCCTCGACGCCCTTCTGCCGCGTGATGCGCCCGATGAAGATGGCGTACGGCTGCGACTCGTCCAGGCCGAGGCGCTCCAGCACCCCGGTCGACGGGACCGGCCGGTACTCCGAGGTGTCGATGCCGTTGTGCACGACGTGCAGCCGGGAGGCGTCGAGGGACGGGTAGGCGTCCAGCACGGACTCCGCCATGCCGTGGGAGACCGCGATCACGGCGTCGGCGTCGTGCAGGGCTGCCTTCTCTGCCCACGACGACAGCCGGTAGCCGCCGCCGAGCTGCTCGGCCTTCCAGGGCCGGTGCGGTTCGAGCGAGTGCGTCGTGACGACGTGCGGCACGCCGTGCAGGAGCGCCCCGACGTGCCCGGCCAGGTCGGCGTACCACGTGTGGGAGTGCAGCACGTCACAGTCGCCGACGGCAGCGGCCATGCGGAGGTTCACGGAGAGGGTCTGCAGCGCGAAGTTGGCGCCGGCCAGTGCAGGGTCGGGCTCGTGCACCACCGCGCCGTCGTCACCGCCGAAGGAGTGGACGGAGACGTCGACGAGCGAGCTGAGCGCGCGGGTGAGGTACTCGACGTGGACACCGGCCCCGCCGTAGATCTCCGGGGGCCACTCCCGTGTCAAGATCCCGATGCGCATAGCCAAGAAACTATCGGGACAGGAAGAGGACATGGCAGATCCCCGGGTGCTCGGCATCGTCCTCGCGGGCGGTGAGGGCAAGCGCCTCAGCCCCCTGACCGCCGACCGCGCGAAGCCGGCCGTGCCCTTCGGGGGCATCTACCGGCTCGTCGACTTCGTGCTGAGCAACCTGGTGAACGCCGGCTACCTGCGCATCGTCGTCCTCACGCAGTACAAGAGCCACAGCCTCGACCGCCACATCACGACGACGTGGCGCATGTCGAACCTGCTGGGCAACTACGTCACGCCGGTCCCGGCGCAGCAGCGCCTCGGCCCGCAGTGGTTCAAGGGATCAGCCGACGCCATCCACCAGAGCCTCAACCTGGTCTACGACGAGCAGCCCGACCACGTCGTCGTCTTCGGCGCCGACCACGTCTACCGGATGGACCCGCGGCAGATGGTCGACCAGCACATCGCCTCGGGTGCGGGCGTGACGGTCGCGGGCCTGCGGATCCCGAAGGCGGAGGCCAAGGGCTTCGGCATCATCCAGACGACCGACGGCCGCAACATCGACGCGTTCCTCGAGAAGCCGGAGAACCCGCCCGGGCTGCCGGACGACCCGGACAACGTCTACGCGAGCATGGGGAACTACGTCTTCAGCACCGAGGCGCTGCTGGAGGCCGTGAAGCTCGACGCCGGCGATGAGGGCTCCGTGCACGACATGGGCGGCGACATCATCCCGATGATGGTCGAGAAGGGGTCGGCGCAGGTCTACGACTTCAACGACAACGACGTGCCGGGGTCCACCGAGCGCGACCAGCACTACTGGCGCGACGTCGGGACGCTCGACGCGTACTACGACGCGCACATGGACCTCGTCTCGGTGCACCCGGTCTTCAACCTCTACAACAGGAAGTGGCCGATCCTGTCGAGCGTGCCGGCGCTGCCGCCGGCGAAGTTCGTGCACAGCGAGCCCGGTCGGGTCGGCACCGCGGTGGACTCCCTCGTCAGCCAGGGCGTGATCGTGTCCGGCGGGAGCGTCCGCAAGTCCATCCTCAGCCCCGGGGTGCGCGTGCACAGCCGTGCCGACGTGGAGGCGGCCGTCCTCATGCACGGCGTCGACGTCGGTCAGGGCGCGGTGGTCCGCAACGCGATCCTCGACAAGAACGTCGTCGTGTGGCCCGGCGCCCGGATCGGGGTGGACCCCGACGAGGACAAGGCCCGCGGCTTCACCGTCACCGAGTCCGGGATCGTCGTCCTCGGCAAGGGCGAGCAGGTCCTGGCCTGATGGGCCGTTTCCACAGCACCAGGGTGCTGTGGACAGGTCAGCAGTCCACGCGGCAGGGCGGCACGTCGCCCTTCTGGCGGTGCAGCGAGGCGACCGCGGCGGCGGGCGACTTCTGGCCGCCGGCCTTCCAGGAGTCGAGGTAGGGCCACGGGTAGAGCTCGCCCCGGCGCACCCACCAGACGCCGTGCCGGGTCGGCCACGAGATCCCGAAGTGCTGGTGCGTCGCACCGCCGCGTGCGTCGCCGGTGTTGCCCACGCGCCCGATCAGCTGGCCCGACGTGACGCGCTGCCCGGCCCGGACGTAGAGGGCGGACAGGTGGGACCCGTAGTAGCGGACGCCGTCGTCACCGACGAGGGAGTACGACAGGCCTCCGCGGTCGGCGCCACGGTTCGTCGAGCTGCTCCAGACGTCGCGCGTCGACACCTCGTCGATGCGGCCGGAGATGACGGCCACGATGGCGCAGCCCTTGGCGGCGAACATGTCCGTCGCGGGGTAGTCGTGGTGGCTGTGCCCGTAGGACACCGTGCAGCCGCGGATCGGGAACGTGTAGTGCCGCGCGGGTGCGGCCTGCGTCGTGGCCGGCGCGCGCGTGACGTTCTCCGACGGCACCTTCGTCGGCCGGATGCTCATGCGCGGCGACGGGGCCGGTGACGTGGTCGGGGTCGGCGGGGCGGTGGGTGGGGGGGTAGGCACCGCGGTGGGCGAGGCAGCAGCCGACGCGGTCGGCCGGACGGTCGGCGACCCGGCCGCGCTGAGATGGCTGCCGGCGCCGCACGCGGTCACGAGCAGCAGGACCGTCGTGCTCACCAGGGCTCTCATGCGGCCAGCGTAGGGTCGTCGCGTGCGTCGAGCCGTCTTCCTGCTGGTGCCCCTCATCCTGCTCACAGGCTGCAAGACCAAGACCGCGAAGCCAGCCCCCACGGCCTCCGAGACGCCGGTCGCGAGCATCGCCGGCGTGCAGACCTACACAGGGCTGAGCCGCAAGCACCTCGCCAAGGGGGAGTACGGCATCACGTACCCGCAGTCCCCGCCGGTGGGAGGGGCGCACAGCCCGGTGTGGCTCAAGTGCGGGGTCTACGCGGGAGAGCTGCCGAAGGTGAACGTCGTGCACTCCCTCGAGCACGGTGGCGTCTGGATCACGTACCCGCCGCACGCGCCACAGGCCACCGTCTCCCAGCTCGAGCAGTACTACGGGGCGAACCACGAGTTCGTCATGGTGAGCCCCTACGCGGGTCAGGAGGCCCCTGTCGAGGTCACCGCGTGGGGCGCTCAGCTGAAGCTGACCTCGCCGACCGACCCGCGGTTGCTGCAGTTCATCCAGGCCTATGCCGGCAACGGGCCGGAGAAGGGGCTGACGTGCGCGTCGTCGGGGGCGACGCTCGAGCAGGTCATCCCGTTCGACGCGTCGCAGCAGTAGCCCGCAGGCGCTCCGTCAGCGTCGACGGATCGAGGTGGGCCGGCTCGGTGCTCGTCAGCCAGTCCTCGAAGACCTCGGCCAGCCGGCGCGGCTCGGTGAGGTGCGGGAAGTGCCCGCTGCCGGGGAACTCGACGTACCGCGCCGTCGGCACGAGCTCGGCGACGGCCCGGCCGTGGGCGACGGGCAGGATCGCGTCGCGGGCGCCCCAGACCACGAGCATCGGCAGGTCCTCGGCGAGGTAGAGCCGGTCGCGACCGTCCACCCGCTGCCCGGCGATGTCGATGACCGAGCGGGCGGTGTGGACGAAGGCCGAGCGCGTCGGGCCGTCGCCGAGGCTCCCGAAGCCGACGAGCGCCTCGTGCAGACCGGCGGGCACGAACCGGCCGACGCGCTTGTCCAGCGCGCTTCCCGCCCGTCGTACCCAGGAGCCGGCAAGCAGCGGCAGGACGAGCTCGGAGCCGGGCAGCGTGGCGGCGCGCAGGAACACCGAGACCTCGCGGCCGAGGCCGCCCGAGCTGACGAGGGCGAGGCGCTCGACGCGCTCCGGGAACTGGTAGGCGAACTGCATCGCGATGCCACCGCCGAGCGAGTGCCCCACGAGGGAGACGCGGTCGTGGCCGAGGGTGGCGAGCAGGTCGCGGACGCCGCAGGCCTGCGCGCCGAGGGAGTAGTCGCCGCGCGGCTTCGCGGACAGACCGTGCCCGAGGAGGTCGGGAGCGAGCACCCGGTAGCGCTCTCCGAGCACCGACATCACCGATGCCCACTGGGCGGCGCGCGAGGCGATCCCGTGCAGCAGGACGACGACCGGACCCGTGGTCCCGGCCTGTGCGTAGCGCACGTCGTGGCCGTGCACGACGCAGCTGGAAACGGTCACGGAAGCCATGCACCCCAGAGTGTTACCGGCGGTAACGAACGTCAAGAGACGCTTGACACACCCTCGTGGCGATGCCACTGTTACCGCCGGTAACAGCAGCGGACCAGGAGCACCCATGACCGGCTTCAGCCTCGCCCTGAACGAAGACCAGCAGACCCTCCAGAAGTGGCTCCACGAGTTCTCGCGCGACGTCGTCCGCCCGGCCGCGGCGGAGTGGGACGAGCGCGAGGAGACCCCCTGGCCGATCATCGAGGAGGCCGCCAAGGCAGGCATCTACTCCCTCGACTTCTTCGCGAGCACCTGGGGCGACGAGACCGGCATCAGCCTGCCCGTCGTCATGGAGGAGCTCTTCTGGGGTGACGCCGGCATCGGCCTGTCGATCGTCGGCACGACCCTCGGCCTGGCCGGCATCCTGGCCAACGGCACGCCGGAGCAGCTCGGGGAGTGGGCGCCGCAGTGCTTCGGCTCGCCGGGCGACCTGAAGCTCTGCGCCCTGGCGGTCTCCGAGCCCAACGCCGGCTCCGACGTGTCCTCGATGAAGACGAACGCTGTCTACGACGAGGCCAAGGACGAGTGGGTCCTCAACGGCGTCAAGACCTGGATCACGAACGGCGGCATCGCCGACGTGCACGTGGTCGTCGCGTCGGTCGACGCCTCGCTCAAGGCGCGCGGCCAGGCGTCGTTCGTCGTCGGCCCGGAGTTCAAGGGCAAGGGCCTGACGCAGGGCCAGAAGTTCAAGAAGCACGGCATCCGCGCGTCCCACACCTCCGAGGTCATCCTCGACAACTGCCGCATCCCGGGCTCGGCGCTGCTGGGGGGCAAGGAGCGCCTCGACGCACGCCTCGCCAAGGCGCGCGAGCGGCAGGCCGCGGTGGAGCGCGGCGAGACCGTCCAGTCGACGCGCGAGAAGGGCGGCCAGGCCGCCATGGCGACCTTCGAGGCCTCCCGGCCGTCGGTCGGCGCGCAGGCCGTCGGGATCGCGCGGGCGGCGTACGAGTACGCGCTCGAGTACGCGGGCACCCGCGAGCAGTTCGGCCGCCCGATCGTCCAGAACCAGGGCGTCGCGTTCCAGCTCGCCGACATGAAGACGAAGATCGACGCCGCCCGGCTCCTCGTCTGGCGGGCCGCCTGGATGGGTCGCAACGGCGTCCCGTTCACCAGCGGCGAGGGCTCGATGTCGAAGCTGTTCGCCGGCGAGACCGCGGTCGACGTGACGGACCGCGCCATCCAGATCCTCGGCGGCAACGGCTACACCCGCGAGTACCCGGTGGAGCGCATGCACCGCGACGCGAAGATCTACACGATCTTCGAGGGCACCAGCGAGATCCAGCGCCTCATCATCAGCCGCGCGATCTCCGGCCACCAGATCCCGTAGGGCACGTGTCGATGTCCGTACCGCTGCAGGACCGCGACGCCCGGCGGGAGAGCCTCCTCGCCGCGGCGGACCGGGTGGTGCAGCGGGACGGGGCGTCCGCCTCCATGGCCGCCATCGCCGCCGAGGCCGGCATCACCAAGCCGATCCTCTACCGCCACTTCGGGGACAAGAGCGGGCTGTACGCCGCCTTGGCCGAGCGCCACACCGACCGGCTCCTGGACGCGCTCGTCGACGCCCTGACCGCCGGGGGGACCTCGCGCGAGCGGGTGCTGCGGACGGTCGACACCTACCTGTCGGTGATCGAGGCGGAGCCGCAGGTCTACCGGTTCCTCGTCGAGTCGGAGGAGGCAGCGCAGTCCGGCGCACCCGTCCGGGGGTTCCTGCGCCGCCTCCAGGAGCTGCTGTCGGCGGGCATCGGCCACGAGCTGCGGCTCGCCCCCGACGACGTGCGCGCCGGCATCTGGGCCGCCGCCATCCTCGGCATGGTCCAGGCGGCGGGTGACCGCTGGCTCGAGCACCAGGACTGCACCCGTCAGGCGCTGGCCGAGCAGCTGACCGGGCTCCTCTGGGGGGCGTACGGCCAGGCGAGCGCCGCCGCGGAGACGTGACCGGCGTCACCCCGTTGGGCGCCAGCTGAGAAGGGTAGGGCGGTCCCGTCCTGACCGTCAGCCCGACCCGCTACCCTCAGCCGCTCGAACCGCTCGCAAGACTCGGGCACAGAACGACGCCCTCGTGCGTTAGCACCCGCGCAGGACGTGAAGAAGGAGAGCCCAGGACCATGGCCACCGACTACGACACCCCCCGTCGCAACGATGCCGACGACATGGGTGAGGACAGCCTCGAGGAGCTGAAGGCCCGCCGGGCGGAGGCGCAGAGCGGCAGCGTCGACATCGACGAGACGGACCTCGCCGAGGCCCTGGAGCTGCCCGGCGCCGATCTCTCCGGCGAGGAGCTGACCGTCAAGGTGCTGCCGAAGCAGAGCGACGAGTTCACCTGCTCGTCGTGCTTCCTCGTGCACCACCGCAGTCAGCTGGCCAGTGACAAGGGCGGCCGGCTCATCTGCCGCGAGTGCGCCTAGCCCCCCGGGGGTGAACGACCTCGAGCGGCCCGAGCTGGGCGACCTCGTCGCCCGGCTCACCGCTGACGACCTCGACCGGCGCGAGCGGGGTCGCCTGCTCGGCGCCTTGGCCCGGGTCCTGGCCGGCGGTGTCCGGGCTGCCTCGTTCTCGGGCCGACGGCTCGCGGACCTGCTGAGCGACGAGATCGCCCCGCACCTGCCGGTCCGGGACCTGCTGACGCTGCGCCAGCACCACTCCGGTCTGTCCGGGGACGAGCTCGCTGCCGCGCTCATCCGCAACGCCTCGGTGGTGACCGCCGGCATCGGCGCAACCGCCGGGGCGTTGGCCGCGGTCGAGATCGCCGCGCCCCCGGCCCTGCTCGCCGCGCCGGTCCAGCTCGCCGCCGAGACCCTCGCCGTCGTGGCCGTGGAGCTCAAGCTCGTCGCCGAGCTGCACGTCGTCTACGGCAAGGCGCCGCTCGGCAACCGCCGTCAGGTGGCCTTCGCCTACCTCACCTCGTGGGCCGCCAAGCGCGGGCTCGACACCAGTACCGGCGGGCCGTCGCTGTCCGACGTGCTGAGCACGGCGGCCCGCCAGCAGGTGCGGCAGCGGGTCGTGAAGCGCCTGCGGCGCAACCTCACCTCCCTCGCCCCGTTCCTGGCCGGGGCGGTGGCCGGGGCCGAGCTGAACCGCCGCGAGACCCGCGGGCTCGGTGAGGCCCTGCAGCGCGACCTCCGTCGCCGGCGGTAGTCCGAACGGGCTACCCCGGTGGGGTCCTGCCGGGTGGTGCCGACCCCGGCAGAGAGGGTCCTACCTTCGCAGTCACTATCCCCTCACCCAGATGGGGCCGCGCATGCGCATGCTGTTCCGCCGAGCACTGGCCCGGCTCGTCGACGGGCTGCCCGAGGCGCGCTACGAGGCCCTGCTGGCCACACTCCGCGCCGCGGTCTGCCTGGCGGGCGGGATAGCCCTTCTGGCACAGGCGTCGTCGGGGCTCGGCCTGCCCGCTGCCGTCAACGCGCTGCTGGCCGTCGTGTCGTTCGGCGTCGCCATCTGGGTCGCGCGTGCCGGCACCGTCAGCCAGGCGCGGCGGTTCGGCAAGTGGTCGACGGCGGTGGACATCGCGGTCTATGCGGCGTACAGCGCCGTGTTCCAGGACCACCCGGGAGCCGGGTCGCTGCTCGGCGTCTTCGTCCTCCTCGAAGGGCCCATCCGGTACGGGTGGCGCGGCGTCCCTGCGACGGCCGTGCCCGTGGCAGCCATCGCCGTGCTGTGGCCGCAGCTGGACGCGACGAGCCAGACGGTCGGGCCCCAGGCAGTGGCGGTGCTGTGCCTCGTCTTCACCGTGCCGACCGCGGCGCTGCGCTCGCTGATGCTCCGCGGCAGCGCCCGCGTGCGGCAGGCCGAGCTGCAGTTCGCCGCCGCGTTCGAGCACGCCTCGATCGGTATGGCCCTGCTCGACCTCGATCTCCACGTGCTGCAGGTCAACCGCTCACTCGCGCTGCTCGTCGGGGAGCCACCGACCGCGCTGCTCTCCACGCCGCTCGAGCACGTCGTCGACGGGTTGGACCGCGACCGCACGGCCGCCGCCCTGCACGGCCTGTCCACCAGCGAGCCGAGCACCCGTCTCGAGGTCCGCCTCCGCCGGCCCGACGGGGGGCTGCGCTGGGGCCACGTGTCCGCGACCCTCCTGCACGGCGCGGCCGGCGTGCCCTCGCGCATCGTCCTTCAGGTCGAGAACATCACCGAGCGCAAGCGCTCCGAGGCGATGCTCTCCCACGCCGCCGCGCACGACTCGCTCACCGACCTGCCGAACCGCAGCCTGCTCCTCGCCCGGCTCGACGCGGCCCTCGCGCGCGGCGAGGAGGTCGGCCTGCTGTTCCTGGACCTCGACCGCTTCAAGGTCGTGAACGACGGCCTCGGCCACGCGGCCGGCGACCTGCTGCTCGTCCAGGTCGCGGTCCGGCTGCGCGACGTGATGCGCCCCGAGGACCTGGTCGCGCGCATCGGCGGCGACGAGTTCGTCGTCCTGTGCCGCAACGCGGACGAGGAGATCTGCGAGGGCGTCGCGGAGCGCGTGCTCGCCGCCCTCAACGAGGCGCGGTCGATGGGAGACGGCGGCGAGATCGTCATCGGGGCGAGCATCGGCATCGCTCTCGCGGGGCCGGGCGACACGGGCGAGCTGGTCCTGCGTGACGCCGACACGGCGATGTACGCCGCGAAGGCCGCGGGCGGCGGCCGCTACCGCGTCTTCAGCACCGAGCTCCGCGAGGCGGCCGTCCGGACGCACGAGCTGGAGGTCGACCTGCGGGCTGCGCTGCGGAGCCGGGACCTCTCGGTCGTCTACCAGCCCGTGGTGAGCCTGTCGACCGGCCGGGTCCTCGGCTGCGAGGCGCTCGCCCGGTGGGAGCACCCGCGGCGCGGGGCGGTCTCCCCGATGGAGTTCGTGGCGGTCGCGGAGCAGAGCGACCTGATCCTCGAGCTCGGCGAGCTCGTCCTCGAGCGCGCCTTGCACGACATCGCGCTGTGGCCGACCGTCGAGGGCAGCCCGCCGCTCTCGGTGTCGGTCAACGTCAGCCTCCGGCAGCTCGTGAGCCGGGGCTTCCCTGACCGCGTCGGCCAGCTCCTCGACGCCGCCGGTGTCGAACCGACGCGGCTGTGCCTGGAGGTCACCGAGACCGCGCTCGCCGCCGACGTGGAGCACGTCGTCGAGAGCCTCGAGCAGCTGCGTGACATCGGGGTGCGGCTCTCGATCGACGACTTCGGGACGGGGCACGCCTCGCTGACCTACCTGGCGCGCTTCCCGGTCGACCAGGTGAAGGTCGACCAGTCCTTCGTCGCCGGCCTGGGCGCCGACGCCGGCAGCCGTGCCATCGTCGGTGGCGTCATCGGCATGGCTCACACCTTCGACCTGCGGGTGATCGCCGAGGGGGTCGAGAACGACCTGCAGCTCAGTGCCCTGCGGGACATGGGCTGCGACGCCGTGCAGGGCTTCCTGCTCGGGACGCCGGTGACCGCTCAGCAGCTGGTGTTCCTGCTGCGCCGCCGGGTGTCCGAGACGATGGTTCCGCAACCGCGCGACGGGCGCGCCGGGCTCCCGGAGAGCCACGGGCCCTCGCACGCCGAGCTGCGGCACACGGCGCTGCTGGTGGAGGGCGCCAAGGCGGTGACCGGCCGGCTTGGCCTCGAATCGGTGCTGGAGCACGCCTTCACGACGCTCAAGGCCAGCGTGGACTTCGACGGCGGCGCCATCTTCCTCGTCGAGGACGAGCAGCTGCGCATCGCGGCGGGCATGCCCAAGCCCACGCCCGAGGCGATGGCGGCCCGGCTGCCGCTGGGACAGGGCGTGTCGGGGACGATCGCCGTGACGGGCGAGACGCGCTACCTGCCCGACATCACCATCGCCAGCACCGTGACGGCGCAGCGCCGGGCCAAGAACAGCTCGGCGGGGGTGCGCTCGTGGTACGGCGTGCCGCTCATCGCCGAGGGCCGGCCGATCGGTGTGCTGCAGGTCGACTCGACCCGGGTGGACGCGTTCTCCGAGGGAGACCGGCTCGCGGTGCTGGCCTTCGCCCCCGTCGTCGCGCTCGCGGTCATCACCGCGCAGCGCGCGGCGCAGCAGCTGCGGGAGATCCAGGGCAGCTGAGCGAGCTACTCGGCGGCGGGAGGGCCGTGGCCGAGGGAGGCCGGGTCGACCCTGGGCAGGAACGTGACGAGCAGCGCTGCGAGGAGGAAGACACCGACCTCGTAGAGCAGCGTGCGCTCGAAGGCGTGCACGAAGTCGACGCGTCGGCCGTAGGCCGCGGCACGGCCGAAAGCCGCCTGGATCGTGGCGGGCGTGCCCGTCGGGATCCCGCACCCCGCCGGCGTGACCGACGGGTCCGGGGCCTTCGACTGCGTGACGAAGCAGCCCTCGAAGTGGGACGCGACCGTGGCGGGCACAGCCGCGGGGAGCCGGGTCCGGGCCGCGTGCGCGGCAGCCGAGGCGTGGCTCGAGAGCAGGCCGAAGAAGACGATGCCGACGACGGCGACGCCGAGCGCGCCCCCGACCTGCTGGCCCGTGGTCAGGACCCCGCTGGCCGACCCCGCCTCGCGACCGTGGATGCCCGCCAGGATCAGGTTGGTCAGCGGAGCGACGAAGCAGCCGAGGCCGAGACCGCTGAGCAGCAGGAAGGGCGCGATGTCCCAGGACGTGATGCCTGTCCCGAAGTGGTGCACCGCGCCGATGAGGATCACCATTGACAGCGAGAGCAGGCCGGCGCCGAAGCGCAGGATGTTGGTGCCGATCCGCTTGGCGATGCGGTCCGACTGCGACGAGGCGATCGCCGTGCCCAGGGCGAACGGGAAGCCGGTGAGGCCGGCGTGGAGGGCTGAGAAGCCGAGTCCGATCTGCAGGTAGAGCCCGAAGGTGAAGAAGAACGCGGGGATGCCGGCGAAGAAGACGAGGCTCACCACCAGGCCGACCCGGAAGCTCTGGTTGCCGAACAGCGTCATGAGCACCAGGGGGCTGGCGTTGGCCGCGGTCTTGCGCCGCTGCACCGCGACGAAGGCCCACAGGACCGGGACCGCGGCGACGACCATGGCGACCAGCCAGACGGGCCAGCCCTTCTCACGGCCCTCGGTCAAGGGGTAGACGACGAGGAACAGGCCGAGCGTCACGACGAGAGCGCCCGGGATGTCGAGCCGCGGCGCGTCGGGGGCCACGGTCTCGGGCAGGAGCCGGAAGGCGGCCGTGATCGAGGCGATGCCCACCGGGATGTTGACGAGGAAGATCATCCGCCAGTCGGTGCCGAAGAGGTTCAGCGAGATGAGCGCGCCGCCGACCAGCGGACCGAGGATCGTCGCGATGCCGATGGTCGCGCCGAACAGCCCGAACGCACGGCCGCGGTCGCGCGGCGGGATGGTGACCTGGATCGTGGAGAGCACCTGCGGGACCATGAGTCCCGCGCCCGCGCCCTGCACGATCCGGAAGAGGATGAGCAGCGTCGGGCTGCCGGACACGCCGCAGCCGAGGGAGCCGAGCGTGAACACCGCCATCCCGAGGATGAACAAGCGCTTCCGGCCGTAGATGTCGCCGAGCCGTCCGCCCGTGATGAGCAGGCACGCGAAGGCCAGCTGGTAGCCCGCGAGCACCAGCTGGATCTCGGCGAACGACGCGGTCAGGTCCTTCTGGATGCTCGGGATCGCGACGTTCACGATGGAGATGTCGAGCAGGTTCATGAAGACCGCGGTGAGCACGATGGCCAGCACGGCGTTGGGGTGGATCTCGCTCTTGCGCTCGGCAGTCGTCGTCACGCGGGTCACGCTAGGCGACGGCTAGGACAGCTGCGACATGAAGCCGCGGACGAGGGCCATCGTCTCGGCCGGGTGCTCGAACTGCGGGACGTGCCCGCAGTCCTCCAGCACGATCGAACCAGCGTCCGGCAGAGAGTCGGCGACGTGGGCCGCGAAGGTCGACGGGACCAGACGGTCCCGGTCGCCCCAGATGAAGAGGGCGGGCGGTGCGAGCCCCGGCAGCCGGTCCCAGAAGCCGTGCCGGCCGTGGGCCTCCTCGACGAAGATCTGCCGCGCGCACGCGAAGAACGCCACCCGGTGCGCCCGGGAGCGGAAGACGCGGACGCACTCGTCGGCGGCCGCGTCGTACCAGGTCCTCGGCAGCCGGTCGGGGTCGCTGAACATCGCCCGGACGGCCTCGACGACGAGGGCGTGCGAGAGCCGGAGCGGCACGCCTCCCAGCTCGGGCCGCAGCAGCCGCACGACGGGGACCAGCTGCCGCAGCCGGCGGAAGGCCGGTGACGGGGTGAGCAGCGCGAGCCCCGTGACGGAGCGGGGATGGGTCAGCGCCTGCTCGAGAGCGATGCGACCGCCGAGCGAGTTGCCCAGCACGACCGCACGCCTCATCCCGACGTGCCGCTGCAGCGCCTCGACCCAGGCCGCGAACCAGGCGGGGGAGTACGACGCCGACGGCGCACCGGAGTTGCCGAAGCCCGGCAGGTCGGGCGCGACCACCCGGTGGTCGTGGGCGAGGTCGGCGAGGACGGGGAGCAGCGAGGCGTTCGTCGCGCCCAGCCCGTGGAGCAGCAGGACGGGCGGTGCGTCGCGCGGCCCTGCCTCGAGCCAGGCCGTGCGGATCCCCATGACCTCGGCAACGGCGGCGCGCGGGAAGTGGTCGGGCCGGTCGTCGCGGCCGAACAAGCCGTCGAGCTGCAGCGACAGGCCGAGGTCGCCGCGGATCGTGACGTCGTGGTCGAGGAAGGCCTGGACGCCCGACGTGGCGCCCGTGATGACGTCGGCCAGGACGGCGGGCGTGCCGCGCACCACGAGCGTCGGCTGCCGGGCGGCACCGCGCCGGACCCGGCCGCGGCCCCGGTCGAGCTCCACCGTCCACTGGCTGAGGCCGTCGTCGAAGACCACGGTCGCGACGCGGTCGTCGAGGACGCCACCTGACAGGGTCCGCCGTGCGCGGCTTGCCAGCAGGGCGTCGAGGTCGGCCCCCCGCGAGCGGGAAACGGCCGTCACAGCGCGGGCCTCGCGGGCGAGGCGGGCTCGAGCTGGGCGGCCAGCGACAGCAGCAGGCTCTCGCTGGCGGCGGGTCCGACGAGCTGCACGGCCAGGGGGAGCCCCTCGTCGGTGAACCCGGCGGGGATCGACAGTGCTGGCAGCCCGGTGAGGTTCCAGGGCGACGTGAACGCTGCGCGCCGTCCGGCGAGGGCCAGGGTCCGGAGCCCGGTGAGCGCCTCGACGGGCGCTGCCGCCGTCGGCAGGGTCGGGGTGAGCAGCACGTCGGCTCCGGCCGGGGGCCGGGCGAGGCGCTCGGTGACCCGTTCGCGCGACCGGGTCGCCCGGGCGAACGGCCGTCCGCGCAGGCGCCGCCCCAGGGCGGCGACCGCGCGCGTGCGCGTCTCCGTGGCCGAGGGGTCGGCGAGGGCCGCGAGGTCGTCGGCGACCCCGGTCGCGTAGTGGACGAGGAAGGACTCTGCGACACCGGACAGGTCGGGGTCGGCGTGGACGAGCTCGTGGCCGAGGTCGTGCAGCCGGCCGACGACCCGGCGCAGTGCTGCCTTGACGTCCGGGCTCACCGGTGACGGCGCGGCGGTCTTGAGCGACCACGCGATCCGCAGCCGGCCGGGGGGCGAGACCTCGAGGGGAGCGTCCTGCAGGACGTTGAGCAGCGTGACCGTGTCGGCCACGTCCCGGGTGAGCACCCCGGCGACGGACAGCCCGTGCCAGTGCTCGCGGTACGGGGCGAGCGACACCAGGTCGCGGGTGGGCTTGAGACCGACGAGGCCGCAGCTGGCGGCGGGGATGCGGATCGACCCGCCGCCGTCGCTCCCCGTCGCGGCCGCGACGAGGCCGGCAGCCACCGCGGCCGCGGACCCTCCTGACGACCCGCCGGGAGTGCGCGCCAGGTCCCAGGGGTTGTGCGTGACGCCGAAGGTGGCCGACTCGGTGAAGGGCCACAGCGCCAGCTCGGGCAGCGTCGTCGTGCCGACGATGACGGCGCCCGCGGCGCGCAGCCGGCGGACCACCTCGCTGTCCTCCTCCGCGACCGGCTCGGCGGAGGCAGTACCGAGCGAGGACGCGTGGCCGGCCACCGCCATGGAGTCCTTGACGGCGACGGGCACGCCGAGCAGCGGACGGTCGTCGTCCGTCGCGAGCGCTGCATCCGCGGCGCGGGCCTCCTGCCTGGCGCTGTCGGCGAAGACAGTGCGGAACGCCCGCAGCTTCGGGTCGTAGCGATCGATGCGGACCAGGCACAGGTCGAGCAGCTCGACCGCCGTCAGCGCACCGTCCCGCAGGAGCTGCCGCTGTCCCCGTACCCCGGCGAAGGCGATGTCCTCCTCGCGGTCCTCCTGGCCGCAGGTCATCGGACGGCGTCCGGGAAGCGCGCGACGGCGACCGCGAGGTCGACGGGCCGGCGGGTGCCGAGCAACCAGTAAGGGGTGTCGTCGTCGGGATCGACGACCGGCAGGAGCACTCCCTTGCGTGCCCACGGCTTGACGCGGACCCAGGCGTCGCGCTGGGCGCGAATTCCCATCCGCTCGCGCAGCTGCGCGGCATCGAGCACCTCCGCGGGCCCGAAGGCCGACAGCGGCGCCCGCGCTCCCGGGACGTGCAGCACGTCGTCCTGGACCCGAAGCGTGTCCCGGCCGAGGAGGGCCAGCACGGCGAGGCCCAGCAGCGGCAGCCCCACCAGCAGCGCGAGGTCCTGCTGGAAGCTGACGGCGACGAGCACCGCCCCGGCCAGCGTGATCACGATCCAGGACACGGGCGGCCGGAGGCGCTCCCGGTACGTCGGCATGCGCCCAACGGTACGGTTTCGACCCGTGAGCCTCGACGTGGACGTGCAGCGGCTGGACCCCGAGGTCCCGCTGCCCGCCTACGCCCGCCCGGGCGACGCCGGCTGCGACCTCGTCACGACGGTCGACGCCGAGGTGGCCCCGGGTGAGCGGGTGGTGCTGCCGACCGGCATCGCGATGGCCCTTCCGGACGGGTACGCAGCCTTCGTGCATCCGCGTTCCGGTCTGGCGGCTCATCACGGAGTCGGGCTGGTCAACGCTCCGGGCACGATCGACGCGGGCTACCGCGGCGAGATCAAGGTGATCCTCGTCAACCACGACCTCCGCGAGACGGTGCGGCTGAAGCGGCTCGACCGCATCGCGCAGCTCGTCGTGCAGCGGGTGGAGCACGTGGCATGGCGTGAGACGGGCGCGCTCTCCGAGAGCGAGCGCGGAGCGGGTGGGCACGGCTCCACCGGCGGATACGGAGGCTCGTGATGGCTCTGTTCGGGCGACGCAAGGGACCCATCGAGGTCGAGATCGACGAGGTCACCGACGACGACATCGACAACTTCGTCGACGACCTCGACGCGCAGCAGCGGGCGGCTGAGGACGCCGAGCTCCTCAAGGAGCTCGAGGGCGAGGACGGCCCCGAGAGCGAGGGTGCCGCCGAACCGGCGGACGCACCCGCCGTGTCGAGCGAGGTCGCCCGACCCGAGGGTCCGTGGGACCTCGCAGACGCCCCGCCCCTCGAGCAGCAGCGCCTCGACCTGGGCAGCCTGCACGTGCCGGTGATGCCCGACACCGATGTCCGCCTCGAGGTCAACCCGGAGGGCGAGGTCGTCGCTGCGACCCTCGTCCACCGCGAGTCGGCGCTGCAGCTGAACGTCTTCGCCGCACCGCGTCGCGAGGGCATCTGGGCCGAGGTCCGCACGGAGATCCGCGACGCTCTCAACAGCGGAGGTGGCCGTGCCAGCGAGGCCCCCGGCAGCTTCGGCACCGAGCTGCGCGCGGAGGTGCCCACCGAGGTCCCTGGTCAGGGCGTGGTGCTCTCGCCGGCCCGGTTCCTGGGTGTCGACGGGCCGCGCTGGTTCCTGCGCGGGCTCGTCACCGGCCCGGCGGCGGTCGAGGACGCTGCTCTCG
>Ga0070658_10001310_pt1 | contig 21241 bp, 19 predicted proteins | sample KBSC13metaG_FD_64664 | JGI IMG/M metagenome (GOLD analysis project Ga0070658, IMG submission 64664) | Corn rhizosphere microbial communities from Kellogg Biological Station, Michigan, USA - KBS C1-3 metaG | ecosystem: Host-associated > Plants > Roots > Rhizosphere > Soil ...
TTCGCCAGCCGCGCCGGGCGCCGATCGCGGGCGCGGCGCATCACCAGCCGCCCGGGCGGAAGGCCGTGCCGGTCGAGCCACCGCTGCGTGTCGCCGCGCGTCTGCTCGGGCCGACCCGTGACGTAGACCAGGTCGTAGACCGCCGCCAGCTCGCGCGCCAGCGCGATGCCGTCGGCCAGCGGCGGGTCGTCCGGGATGGCGGCGAAGAACGCATCCCAGTCCTTCGGCCGGCCCCGGACGTGGTGCAGCCGGTGCCGCACGTCCGCGACCACCCCGTCGATGTCGACGATCGCCAGCGGGCGTTCGGTCACGCGGGGAGGGTACGCCGAACTCGACTTGACATAATGTCCATTATCGGCACACGGCGGGTGAGCACGAGAGGGGCTCGGGAGGGGCTACCGCTGCCGGCGTACGCGATCTCATGCGTGCCGCGCCGCGAGATACAGCTCGGCGGCCACCGATGCCGCGGCGAACGCGGCGATCAGCGTTGCGGGGCGCGCCGGCAACCGGCCGGTCACCGCGGCGTGCGCCAACGTCGCCGCATCGCCGGAGTCCGCGGCCACCTGTGCCAGGAACGCGCCGCGAGCACCGCCGCCACCGCCGCCGTAGGCCCCGGCAAGGGCCACGACCCCGAGTGCCAGCTCCCGGGCACCGACCATGCGGGTCAGCCAGTTCGCGGAGCGCGCGGTGTCGACGTCGGCACCCAGCAGCTGCGCCGACAGCTCCGGCAACAGCAGCATCCCGCCGCCGAGCCCGGCCCGGACCGCACCGATCGCCTGCAACGAGAGCCGGCCCAACCCGTCGGACCGGTCGCGACGCCGCGCCGCGACGCGCACCGCATCCGCGACTCCGACGGCAGGTGCGGTAGCCTGTTTCCACCCGCGGGCGCTCATCTATGGGCCTCCTCAAGACTGCGGTTGGCGCGAGCCGACATTGCGGCAGGCGGGTTCTCGTGGTCGATGACGGGAATCCTTTGCTGCGTTGGCTCGTTCCCGATAAGAGACATCCAACGCCCGGGAGGCAAGCAAACATGGGCGAGCGAGTTCTCCGAGGCACCCGCCTCGGTGCGATTAGTTACGAGACCGACCGGCACACCGAGCTGGCACCGCGTCGCGACGTGGCGTTCGACTGCCCACGCGGTCACAAGTTCACCGTGCCTCTCGCCGCCGACGCCGACATCCCGGCCACCTGGGAGTGCAAGGCGTGCGGGGCCATCGCGATCCTCGTCGACGGCAGCCTGCCCGAGGAGAAGCCCGCGAAGCCGCCGCGCACGCACTGGGACATGCTCATGGAGCGGCGTACCACCGAGGACCTCGAGGAGGTCCTCGCCGAGCGCCTGGCAGTTCTGCGGGGTCACGACCGCAAGTCGGCCTGATCGACTGCCGGCCCACCGCCGGCACCTAGGACCGCCAGGTCACGTGTTCGACCCCCCCCGAATGCGTGACCTGGCTCTTTCATGTCCGCCCTCGACGTGGGTGCGGCGTGGTGTCGAGCGGCGGCCGGTGATCCCCCAGGCCGTCACCCGCCACAGCGCCTCCGCGACGATCGTGCGGCTCATCTTGCTCGCTCCGGCGGTCCGCTCGACGAACGTGATCGGCACCTCGCGCACCCGGAAGCCCGCCTGCCAGGCCCGCCAGGCCAGGTCGATCTGGAAGCAGTAGCCCTGCGAGGCGACCCGGTCGAGCGGCAGCGACTCGAGCACCCGCCTGCGGTAGGCGCGGTATCCGCCGGTGGCGTCCTTCAACGGCAGCCCGAGCATGACCCGGGTGTAGACGTTGCCGCCCCGCGACAGCAGCATGCGGGCCGCCGGCCACTGCCGCACCTCGCCACCACTGACCCAGCGCGAGCCGAGCACCAGGTCGGCGTCGGCCAGCGCCTCGAGAAGCCGTGGCAGCTCCTCGGGCGCGTGCGAGCCGTCGGCGTCCATCTCCACGACCGCGTCGTAGCCGCGTTCCAGCGCCCACCGGAACGCCGCGATGTACGCCGCACCGAGGCCGGCCTTCTCACTGCGGTGCATGACGTGGACCTGCGGGTCGCCCGCGGCCAGCTCGTCGGCCAGGTCGCCGGTGCCGTCGGGGCTGCCGTCGTCGACGACGAGGACGTCGGCCGAGGGCACGGCGGCGCGCAGCCGGGCAAGCGTGTGCGGCAGGTTGTCACGCTCGTTGTAGGTGGGCATCGCGACCAGCACCCGGTCGATGTGGTCGTTCACCCGTGCTGCTCCCCTGTCTGCTGACGGCGGCGGAGGGCGACGGCGACGGCCAGGACGACCACACCCGTCAACGCGATCCCCCGCTCGGGCCAGGCGCCCATCCGGTCGGCAAGGGTGCGTTCGCTGCGCAGCGGCACGTCGGCGGAGAGCATCGCCGGCCGGAAGACCCCGGTGCGCTGCAGCACGGTGCCGTCGGGAGCGACGACCGCACTGACGCCGCTCGTGGCGGCGACGACTGCGGCGCGACCGTGCTCGACCGCGCGCAGCCGGGTGATCGCCAGCTGCTGCGCCGGTTCGCCGCCGTAGCCGTCGTCGGTGCGGTGCTCGTAGGTGGCGTCGTTGGTCTGCACGACCAGCAGCCGGCCGCCGCCGTTGACCGCCTCGCGGACCACGCCGTCGTCGGCCACCTCGAAGCAGATGACGTCGGCGATGGTGGCGGGCCCGAGGGTGAGGACGCCGGGCCGGTGGCCGGGGACGAAGTCGTTGGGCACCAGCGACAGCCGGCCGATGAGTCCGCCGAGCTCGGCGCGGAACGGCACGTACTCGCCGAACGGCACGAGGTGCTGCTTGACGTAGATCTGGGTCGCACCCTTGACGGGGTCCCACACGATGCCGGTGTTGCGGACGTGCCGCGGGCCGGGGCCGTTGAGCACCGCGCCCACCAGGGTCGGCACGCCGATCGACCGGACCGCCCCCTCGATGAGCGCGCGGGTCTGCGCGTCGACGAACGGGTCGAAGTCCGAGGAGTTCTCGGGCCACACGACTACCTGCGGCGCCGGACGGCGGCCGGCCTGCACCTCGGCGGCGAGCCGCTCGGTGACCGCCGCGTGGTTGCGCACCACGGCGCGGGCCTGCGCGAACTCGTCGAGGCCCAGCCGCGGCACGTTGCCCTGGACGATCGCGACCCGGAGGTGGCTCGCTCCCCCGGTGCCCACGGGCACGGCAAGCCCGGCGAGGACCACGGCGGCGAGGCCGGCGAGTGCCGGCAGGACCAGTCGGACGTCGACGCGGCGGCGTACGCCGGACAGCACGAGCCACGCGAGCAGGCCACCGCCCAGAGCGACGGCGAACGTCACCAGCGGAGCGCCGGCGACGGCGGCGTAGCGGAGCAGCGGGCCGCCGTCCTGCCCGAAGCCCAGGCGCCCCCAGCTGAAACCGCCGAACGGCACCCGGCTGCGCCCGAACTCCTCGGCCACCCACAACGCGGCGCCCCACAGCGGCCAGGCCGGCAGCCGCCCGACGGCGGCCAGGCCGGCGCCGAGCGCGGCGAGCCAGATCGCCTGGGTGAGCGCGAGGACCAGCCAGGCGTCGATCCCGATGACGCGCAGCCAGGTCAGCAGGCAGACGAACTGCACCAGCCCGGCCACCAGCCCGACGAGGGCCGCGACCCGGGCCCGGGCGCCGTAGCAGGCCAGCCAGAGCAGCGCGACGCCGACGAGCGCGAGCGGCCACAGGTCCAGCGGCGGGAACGAGGTCCAGACTGCCAGTCCCCCGACGGCGCCGGTGGCGACCCGAGCGGGAACCGACCAGCGCAGGACGCGGGTGCGCGAGGGGCGACGGTGCCGGCCGCGCACGGCTTCCGGTTGCAGCGCGGTCAGCGTGCCGGTCACCCCGTCGAGGCTACCGGCAGGGCGCGGCGCGGACGTGACGGGTGCAGGGCCCAGGCGGCCTTCGGACCAATGTCTTCCCACCGGCTGTGGGGACGGACACTGTTGTCTACTGGCCGCCCGGACCCTCCCCTGCCTGCGCGCCCGCACTCCGGGGGCGCAGCGCTGTTTCCGGCGAAGCCTGGCACCACACGACGCTTGCGCGCCGCGCTGACCTCGCCGGAGCCTCCGGGCGGAGGCCGTCCCCGTACGTGCGGTGTCCTACTGGACCGGGGCACCGTACAGACTCGGGCCCCTTTCCTGTCAACCGGTGTCCTGACCTGCGCAAACGCGCGTCGTTGCAGGTCAGAGCGGCGTTCTGCGCTCCTGATACCGGCAAAATCAGCCGTAAGGAGGATGTCCGGCCGAAGCCCATGGCTCGCTCTCGCTAGCCTTCGGCCCCGTGACGTCGCCCACCGGCGCGCCGTGGTGGCGCGACGCCGTCTTCTACGAGATCTACATCCGCAGCTTCGCCGACGCCGACGGCGACGGGGTCGGTGACCTGGCCGGCATCCGGTCGCGGCTGCCGTACCTGCGCGACCTCGGTGTGGACGCGCTGTGGCTCACGCCGTTCTACCGCTCCCCGCAGGCCGACCACGGCTACGACGTGGCCGACCCGCGCGCGGTCGACCCGCTGTTCGGGACGCTGGACGACTTCGACGCCCTGGTCGCCGACGCCCACGCCGCCGGCCTGCGCGTCACCGTCGACGTGGTGCCCAACCACAGCAGCACCGCGCACCCGTGGTTCCAGGCGGCGCTGCGCGACGGGCCGTCCGGTGCGGCCCGGGCCCGCTACCTGTTCCGCGACGGCCGCGGTCCCGACGGAAGCGAGCCGCCCAACAACTGGCGGTCGATGTTCGGCGGGCCCGCGTGGACGCGGCTGCCGGACGGCCAGTGGTACCTGCACCTGTTCGCCCCCGAGCAGCCCGACCTAGACTGGCGGCACCCGGACGTGCCCGCCGACTACGAGCGCACGTTGCGGTTCTGGCTCGACCGCGGGGTCGACGGCTTCCGGATCGACGTGGCGCACATGCTCTTCAAGGCCGCCGGGCTGCCCGACGACCCGACCGGCACGCCGAACCTCATGGCGGACCGGCTCGACCCCACCCCGATCTGCAACCAGCCCGAGGTGCACGACGTCTACCGCGCCTGGCGGCGGGTTCTGGACTCGTACGCCGGAGACCGGATGGCCGTCGGCGAGGTCTGGCTCGGCGACGCCCACGAGGTGGCGAGGTACGTCCGTCCCGACGAGCTCCAGCTCGCCTTCAACTTCCGGCTGCTGTTCGCGCCCTGGTCCGCCGGCCGGCTGCGCACGGCGATCGATCGGTCCCTCGCCGAGCTCGGCACCGTGGGCGCCCCGACCACGTGGGTGCTGGCGAACCACGACGTCCCGCGCGCGGTCTCCCGCTACGGCGCCGGCGAGACCGACGGGGCACTCGGGCTGCGGCGCGCCCGCGCGGCCGCCCTGCTGCTGCTCGCCCTGCCCGGCCCGGCGTACCTCTTCGCCGGCGAAGAGCTGGGGCTGCCCGACGCGGACCTGCCGGACGAGGTTCTGCAGGATCCGGTGTGGGAGCGCTCCGGCCACACCATCCGCGGCCGCGACGGATGCCGGGTGCCGATGCCGTGGTCGGGTGACGCCCCGCCCTACGGTTTCTCGCCGGGCCCCGTCGGCACCTGGCTGCCCCAGCCGGCCAACTGGTCGCAGCGCACGGCGGCGGCGCAGGACGGCGACGCGGGCTCGACGTTGACGCTCTACCGCACCGCTCTCGGCCTGCGCCGCAGCGAACCGGCCCTCGGCGACGGCGCGCTGCGGTGGTTGGACGCCCCGCCGGACGTGCTGGTGTTCGCGCGGCCCGCACCCGCCGGCGGGCGGGCGATCGTCTGCGCGGTCAACCTCGGCGCCGAGCCGGTCGACGTGCCTGCAGGCGACGTCCTGATCAGCAGCGGCGACCTGCTCGACGGGCGGCTGCCCACCGACACGGCGGTGTGGGTGGCCGGCTGAGCCGGTGGCGGCGTACGTCGGCGAGCCTGGAGGGATCCGAACGGCAGGGTGGCCGCGCTGCCCACCATCACCGCGTTAGCAGCGATGAACGCGACCGACCCCTGCCGTTCGGTACAGGACCGTGTCCATGAGTGCTCCCGTCCCCGCCGGGCCCGAGGGTCCGACACTCGGGACGAGCCGGTCTCGCCACTCACTCCCCGAACGACTCAGGCGACCGTATTCGCCGGGGCTCTCGCCCCGACACGCCGTTCGGATCTCCGTGTCCCGTCCGTCCCCGGCGGCGCCGGGAACGAGAGCAACGTCGGCCGATCCCCCCGTGGACTTGAGCCGCCGAAGGGGTCGATCGAGGGCCGAGACGGTCAGGGGCTGGCCAGCACGCCGGTGATGACGATGCCGGCCACCGCGAAGACGAGCATGACCAGCAGGACGATGCGCATCTGCCGCTCGGACTTGTCGTTGGCCACGGCAGATTCCTGCCACGATCCGCCCGCGATCATGCAAGATGAGACGGGACGCAAGGCAGGACGGAGTGAAGGTCATCTCCACCACGGACGGTTCGACCGGTCGGCACCGTAGGCGCCGCCGGCTCCCGTGGCTCACCGCGGTCGCCGTCGTCTGCGTGCTGCTCGGCGGCTACCTGATCGCGCACGTCATCCTCTACCGCGACCACAGCAGCTCGGCCGGGCATGCCCTGGTCGAGCGCGCAACCCGCAACATCGACCGGGTGCTCGCCAGCCCGACGCCGGGGTGCGCCCGGCCGCCTGACCCGAAGAAGGTCCACCCCGGCGACCTCGTCGGTGTGCTGAAGATCCCGGCCCTGAAGCTGACCGCACCGGTCGTCGAGGGCGTCGAGGAGGGTCAGCTGTCGATCGCCGTCGGGCACCTGTCGACGAGCGCCTGGCCGGGCAGCAAGGGCACCAGCGTCCTGGCGGCGCACGACGTCACGTGGTTCAGCCGCATCGACCACCTGCGCCCCGGTGACGAGTTCACCCTGCAGCACGGCTGCGCCGTCGACACCTACCGCGTCAGCGAGCACAAGGTCGTGAAGAAGGGCTCACCGCTCTACCACGCTGCCACGCCACAGGTCGTCCTCGAGACCTGCTGGCCGACGACCGCGCTCTACTGGACCAACGACCGCTACCTCGTCTTCAGCGACCTCGTCGACACGAAGGTCGCGCTCGGGGTGGCCCAGGACCAGCTGCCGCCGGAGGGCGACCCGTTCGTCGACGACACCGTGGAGCGGGTGGCGCAGGGCAGCCCCTCGGTGCCGCACGGCACCCTGCAGATCACCGGGACCGCCGACGACGGCTGGCGGCAGTCCAACCAGCCGCTGCTGCTCGCGCACGCCGCCATCTCCAACTACCGGGCCGGCCTGGTCGCGCTCACCGAGGAGAACGACAGCATCTGGCGGCACGTCGACCCGCACCAGCCGCGACCCGCGCTCGCGCACCCCGGCAGGTCGAGCATCGGCGAGCACCTCCAGCAGCTCGACATCCAGGCGGAAGTGGTCGGTCAGGTCGTGCGCGCGGTGCGCACCACCTCCGCCGTCCATCTCCTCGGCCAGGGCTCCTACCGGATCACCACGCGCCAGGTCGTCACGGAGGGCAAGCTCCGGGTCGCCAACTGGTCGATGACGCTGCTGTCGGCCGACCCCTACTCCCCCACGCCGACGCCTTCGGCCAGCGCGACGCCGACGAAGGCACCCGCGCCCGCGACTTCGACCACCAAGCCCGCGCCCAAGCCCACGAGCCCCACGCCGACGGCGACCTCTCCCAAGCCGTCGCCCAAGCCGACCACTCCCCCGCCGAGCCCACCGCCCAGCGTCCCGCCGAGCGAGTCACCCACTCCCACGGCGACGGGCACACCCTGACCGGAGCCTCCCGCTAGGGCTGGGTGAGATGCCGGCCGATGACCATCCGCTGGATCTGGTTGGTGCCCTCGAAGATCTGCATGACCTTCACCTCGCGCATGTAGCGCTCGACCGGGAAGTCGGCCGTGTACCCCGCGCCGCCGAGCACCTGCACCGCGTCGGTCGCCACCCGCATGGCGGTGTCGGTGGCGAGGAGCTTGGCCATGGACGCCTGGGCCGAGTAGGGCTTGCCGGCGTCCCGGCGCCGGGCGGCCGTGAGGTAGAGCGAGCGGGCCGCCTCCACCCCCGTCGCCATGTCGGCGAGCAGGAACGCAACGCCCTGGAAGTCGGCGATCGGCTGGCCGAACTGCCGCCGCTGCCGCGCGTAGGCGACCGCTTCGTCGAGGGCCGCCTGCGCCACCCCGGTGGCGATGGCGGCGATGCCGAGGCGCCCGCCGTCGAGGGCCGACAGCGCGATGCGGAAGCCATCCCCCTCGGCGCCGACGAGCCGCCCGGCCGGGACCCGTGCCCGGTCGAGCACGACCTGCGCGGTGGGGCTGGCGCGCAGCCCCATCTTGCGCTCCGGCGGCTGGGGCACCAGGCCCGGCGTGTCGGCCGGTACGAGCAGCGTCGAGATGCCCCGGGTGCGGTGCTCGCCGGTGCGGCAGAAGACGTTGTAGAAGTCCGCGACCCCGCCGTGGGTCACCCACGCCTTGGTGCCGTCGAGCACGTAGTCGTCCCCGTCGCGGACCGCGCGGGTCTGCAGTCCCGCCGCGTCACTTCCCGACTGCGTCTCGGACAGGCAGTAGGCGCCCACCGACGACCCGTCGAGCATCGCCGGCAGCAGGTCGCGGCGCTGCTCCTCGGTGCCGAACTCCGCGACTGGGTACGCCGCGAGGCTCTGCACCGAGACGCCGAGGGCTACCGCGGCCCAACCGGCCGCCAGCTCTTCCAGCACCTGCAGGTAGACCGTGTAGGGCTGGGCGCCGCCGCCGTAGCCGACGGGATAGGTGAGGCCCAGCAGCCCCGCCTCGCCGAGCAGCCGGAACACCTCGCGCGGGAACTCGCCCCGCTCCTCGTGCTCCGCCGCGCGCGGCTTGAGTTCGCGCTCGGCGAGGTCGCGGGCCAGGCCGACGATGGCACGGGCCTCGTCGCTCGGGAGCTCGCGGTCGACCGGCATGTCAGAGGGTCACGAGGTCGCGGCGTACGACGTTGAGCCGGTCGACCCCGTCGTCGGTGACGGCGACGATGTCCTCGATGCGGGCGCCGTGCCGGCCGGGCAGGTAGATCCCCGGCTCGATCGAGAAGCACATCCCCGGCGCGAGCAGCTCCTCGTTGCCGTCGACGACGTAGGGGTCCTCGTGCTCCTCGAGGCCGATGCCGTGGCCGGTGCGGTGCACGAAGTAGGCGCCGTAACCGGCGGCGTCGATGACCTGCCGCGCGGCCCGGTCTATCGAGGCGGCACTCACCCCGGGGCGGACGGCCGCGCAGGCCGCCTCCTGCGCCTCCTGGAGCACGGCGTAGTAGTCGGCGAAGTCGCGCGGCGGCGTGCCGACGACGTAGGTGCGGGTCTCGTCGGAGCAGTAACCGTCGGCGGTGGTCCCGCCGATGTCGACGACGACCGGGTCGCCGGCTTCGATCGTGCGGGAGCCGGTGTCGTGGTGCGGGCTCGCCCCGTTGGGTCCCGAACCGACGATCACGAAGTTCACCGCCGCGTGCCCCTCGTCGAGGATCGCCTGGGCGATGTCGCGGCCGACCTCGCGCTCGGTGCGACCCGGGCGCAACCACTCCCCGATCCGTTCGTGCACCCGGTCGATCGCCTCGCCGGCGCGGCGCAGGGCCGCCACCTCCGCGACCGTCTTGCGGATCCGTAGGCGGCGCATCACCTCCCCGGCGAGCTGGTGCTCGGCGGCCGGCAGCGCGCTGCGAAAGCGCATCTCCTGCTCGGCCCACATCCGGTCGGCCACGGCGACCCGCGCGGGTTCGCGACCCAGGGCGGCCCGCACCCGGTCGGCGACGGTCGCATAGGCGTCGCCGGTCTCGCCCACACCGACGATGTCGATGCCGAGGCGGGCGGCAGGGCTGGCCAGCGCGGCAGGGCGTTCGAGCTCGGGCACGACCAGGACGGGCTCGCCGGAGGCCGGGACGGCGAGGCAGGTCAGCCGCTCCAGCGGCAGGGCGGCGTAGCCGGTGAGGTAGCGCAGGTCGGCGCCGGGGGTGAGCAGCAGGACGTCGATGCCGGCCGTCGCGGCCGCCTGCCGGGCCCGGTCGAGGCGGTCGCGGGGGTAGAGCCCGTCGGAGTCCACCACGTCAGCCTAGGCGCACGATCAGGGCCACTCCCGGCGTGCACGAACCACGCAGGAGTGACCCTGGTCGAGCGGGAGCAGGATCGCCGAGGCTACTTCGGCGGCATCCGCAGGGCGCCGTCGAGCCGGAACGTCTCGCCGTTGAGGTAGTCGATCTCGGCGATGGCGCGCACCAGCTTGCCGTACTCCTCCGGGCGGCCGAGTCGCTTCGGGAACACGACGTCCTTGGCCAGCGCGGCCTTCTGCTCGTCGGGGAGCATGCCGAGCAGCGGCGTGTCGAACAGCCCGGGGGCGATGGTGCAGACCCGGACGCCCACCGGCGCGAGGTCACGCGCGGCCGGCAGCGTCATGCCGACGATGCCACCCTTGGACGCCGAGTAGGAGATCTGCCCGATCTGGCCGTCGAAGGCGGCGACCGAGGCGGTGCCGACGAGGACGCCGCGCGAGCCGCTCTCCAGCGCCTCGGTCTGGCTGATCGCCGAGCCGGCGATGCGCCAGAAGTTGAACGTCCCGATCAGGTTGACCTCGACGATCTTCTTGTAGGCACCGAGGTCGTGGGGGGTGCCGTCGCGGCCGACGATGCGGGACGCCCAGCCGATGCCGGCGCAGGCCACGCCGATCCGCAGCGGCGCGCCGGTGGCGACCGCCTGGTCGACGGCGTTCTGGACCTGGCCCTCGTCGGTCACGTCGGTCGAGACGAAGACGCCGCCCAGCTCGTCGGCGAGGGCCTTGCCCTTGTCGGCGTTGAGGTCGGCGATGGTGACCTTGACACCCGCCGACGCGAGGACGCGTGCCGTCGCCTCACCGAGACCGGACGCGCCACCCGAGATGATGGCTCCTGCACCGTTGATATCCATGCGGGGGAATGTAGCCCGACACCGTCGTCAGGTTGATCGCGGGTCGCCCCGCTGCGCCATGCTGGCCGGGTGACCGCCGACCGCCTGATGGTGCTCGACGCACCTTCCCTTTACTTTCGTGCGTTTTTCGGCGTACCGGAGTCGGTGACCGCGCCCGACGGCACCCCGATCAACGCGGTCCGGGGGCTCGTCGACATGACCGCGCAGCTGGTCCGGAAGTACCGGCCGCAGCGGCTGGTGGCGTGCATGGACGCCGACTGGCGGCCGGCGTTCCGGGTGGCCGCGCTCCCGGCGTACAAGGCTCACCGCGTCGGTCCGGGTGGCGGCGACCAGGCGCCGGAGGCGCTCAACGTGCAGGTGCCGATCATCGAGCAGGTGCTCGCCGCAGTCGGCATCCCGTGCGTGGGCGTTGCGGGCTTCGAGGCCGACGACGTCATCGGCACTCTGGCCGAGGCCCACGGCGGACCGGTCGACGTCGTCACCGGCGACCGTGACCTCTTCCAGCTGGTGCGCGACGACAAGCCGGTGCGGGTGCTCTACACCGCGCGTGGCGTTGCCCGGCTCGACGTGGTCGACGAGGCGGCGATCACCGAGAAGTACGGCGTGCCCGGCCGGTCCTACGGCGAGTTCGCGATGTTGCGCGGCGACCCGTCGGACGGCCTGCCCGGGGTTCCGGGGGTCGGCGAGAAGACGGCCGCGGCACTGGTCACGAAGTACGGCACGGCCGCGGAGGCGGCGCAGCACGAGCCGAAGGTGGCCCGGCACGCCGACTACGTGGCGGCTGCGGAGGTGGTCGTGCGCGTGGTGACCGACGTGCCGCTGCCGGTCTACGACGACCTGCTGCCGACCGCCCCGGCCGATCCCGAGGGGCTGGTCGCGCTGTGCGACCGCTGGGGTCTGGACAGCGCGTTGAACCGGCTCGGGGCCGCCCTTGCGTGGCAGCATGGAGGAAATGGCTGACGGTCCGTTCACGCTGCGCAACCGCCAGGACGCGATCGCGTCCGCGACCGACGGGGTGCTCGACGTCCTCGTCGTGGGGTTGGGCGCCACCGGCGCCGGCGTCGCGCTCGACGCGGCCAGCCGCGGTCTGCGGCTCGCCGCCGTGGAGATGGGCGACCTCGCCAGCGGCACCAGCAGCAAGTCGAGCAAGCTCATCCACGGCGGCCTGCGCTACCTGGAGCACTACGAGTTCGGCCTCGTGCTCGAGGGCGTCACGGAGCGCCAGCTGCTGATGCGCCTCGCGCCCCACCTCGTGCGGGCGATGGACTTCGTCTACCCGGTCTGGCCCGACACCGCGAAGCGGCGCCTGCTCGGCCTCGGCATGACGACCTACGACGTCTTCGCGGGCATGCGCAACGTCCGCCGGCATGACCGCATCACCGCCGAGGAGGCGATCGCGCTCGCGCCGGCCCTCGACGGTTCGGGTTGCGCCTACGCCTACGTCTACGGCGACTCCGCCACCGACGACGCCCGGCTGGTGCTCGCCGTCGTGCGGGCGGCCCGTAGCTTCGGGGCGAGCGTGCTGACCTACACCGAGGCGACCGGCCTGCTCTTCGACGGCGACGGCTCGGTGTGCGGGGCGACCGTGACCGACCGGCTGAGCGGTGACTCCTACGAGATCCGCGCGCGGCACGTCGTCAACGCCACGGGCGTGTGGGTCGACCGCCTGCTCGGGATGGCCAACCCGGGTCGCGGCGACCTCGTGCAGCCGAGCAAGGGCGTGCACCTCGTCGTACCCCACGCACGGTTGCCGCTCGACGACGCGAGCGTGCTGCTGCCGAGCAAGCAGGGCGACCAGCGGTCGATGTTCGCGATCCCCTGGGGCCGCCAGACGATCCTCGGCACCACCGACACGCCGTACGACGGCGCCCTCGACGAGGTGTCGGTGACGCAGGACGACCTCGACTACGTGCTCGCCGCCGGCAACGCCGTCTTCGACCGCGGGCTGACCGCCGACGACGTCGTGGGCGCCTGGGCGGGCGTGCGGCCGCTGCTGCGTTCGGGCGACGACCCCGAGTCGATGAGCGACGTCTCCCGGCGCCACGTGCTCTTCGACGACGACAACGGCCTGCTGACGATCACCGGCGGCAAGCTCACCACCTTCCGCCGGATGGCCAAGGACGTCGTCGACCGCATCGTGGAACGCGACGACAAGAAGGCCCGCTGCCGCACCGACGAGATCAACCTGGGGATGCACCACCGGCTGGCCGACTTCATCCGGGAGGTCACGGTGGTCGCCGACCAGCTCGGCCTTTCCGAGCAGGTGGCCAAGCTCCTGGTGCGCCAGCACGGCGACCACGCGCCCGACGTGCTCTCGCTCGTGGCGGCCGACCCGTCGCTCGGCGAGCCCCTGTCTCCCGCCGCCGACCACATCGCGGCCGAGGTCGTCTACGCGGCCCGCGCCGAGGGTGCGGCGACGCTCGACGACGTGTTCAGCCGCCGCACGCGGTTGTCGTTGCGCGATCGCGACGCGGCCCTGCCGTCGGCCGGCCGGGCCGCGCGGCTGCTCGCCGAGGAGTTCGGTTACGACGAGCGGTGGGTGGCGGGGCAGCTCGACGCCTACGTCGACGCCGTACGCACCGAGCGTGGCGTCGTCGGCCTGCCGACGCCCTCCGCGGCCTGAAAGCCGCGCCGTCAGCCGACCGAGGAGTAGGCCACCACACCGCGGTCCAGGGCCCGGATCGCCGCGCGGGCGGTCGCACGTAACGGTTCCTCGGCGACGTCCTCGATCTGACCGAGCAGGTCGAGCAGCTGCTTGACCCAGCGCACGAAGTCGCCCGCCGGCAGGTCGGTCTCCGTGAGCACGGTGTCGAGCGGGTGGCCGCTCGCCCAGCGGTGCGCCGCCCAGGCGAAACCCGCGTCGGGCTCGCGCAGGAAGTTGAGCCGGTGGTCGCTCTCGGCGTCCTTGAGCCGCACCCACAGCCGCTGCATCTCGGTGAGGGTGGGGCGCACCCGGCCACCGGGCAGCCTCGGCGGCCCGGCTTCCTCGCGGCGGGCCTCGTAGGCCACCGAGGACACGACGGCGGCCAGCTCCGGCGCGGACAGCCCGTCCCAGAGCCGCCGGCGAATGCACTCGGCGACGAGCAGGTCGGCGTCGTTGTAGATGCGCGCGAGCTGCGCGCCGGCCGGAGTCACCGTGTCGCCGTCGAGGTAACCACCGTCCTGGAGCAGCCGGCACACGCGGTCGAAGGTGCGGGCGATGGTGTTGGTGCGGCCCTCGACGCGACGTTCGAGCGCATCGGTCTCCCGGCGCAGCCGGTGGAAACGTTCGGCCCAGCGGGCGTGGTCCTCGCGCTCGGGGCACCGGTGGCACGGGTGGGCGCGCAGCTCGGCACGCAACCGGGCGATCTCCGGGTCGTCGGCCGCGCCCGACGCCTGCCGCCGGGGCCGGCCGGTGCCCTCCTCGACTCCGGTGTTGCGCATGCTCGAGACCAGGTCCCGCCGGCTCTTCGGGTTGCGGGAGTTGAAGCTCTTCGGCACCTTGACCCGCGCGAGCGGTTCGACCGGCACCGGGAAGTCGTGCACGGTCAGCTTCTTCACCTGCCGGTCCGCCGTGAGCACGGTCGGGCGCGGACCCTCGAGCCCCTCGGCCAGGCCGGGGTCGAGGACGACCGCGAGCCCCGCCCGTCGGCCGGCGGGGATCCGGATCACGTCGCCGGTCCGCAGCCGCTCCAGCGCGTTCGCTGCCTCGGCCCGCCGTGATGCGGCGCCCCGCCGGGCCAGCTCGGCCTCGCGGTCGGTGAGGCGACGCCGCAGTCCCGCGTAGTCCGCGAAGTCGCCCAGGTCGCAGGTCATCGCCTCGCGGTAGCCCTCGAGCGCCTCTTCGTTGCGGCGCACCTGGCGGGCCAGGCCGACGACCGAGCGGTCGGCCTGGAACTGCGCGAACGACGACTCCAGCAGCTCGCGCGCGGTGTGCCGGCCGACCTTGCCGACGAGGTTGACGGCCATGTTGTACGACGGGCGGAAGCTGGAGCGCAGCGGATAGGTGCGGGTGGAGGCGAGGCCGGCGACGTGCTTGGGGTCGACGCCCGGCGTGTAGAGCACGACGGCGTGCCCTTCGACGTCGATCCCGCGCCGGCCGGCGCGACCGGTGAGCTGGGTGTACTCCCCCGGCGTGATGTCGACGTGGGCCTCGCCGTTCCACTTCGACAGGCGCTCGAGCACGACCGTGCGCGCGGGCATGTTGATGCCGAGTGCCAGGGTCTCGGTGGCGAAGACCGCCTTGACCAGCCCCCGGACGAACAGCTCCTCGACCACTTCCTTGAACGTCGGCAGCATGCCGGCGTGGTGGGCGGCGAGCCCGCGCTCGAGCCCGTCGAGCCACTCGTGGTAGCCCAGGACGCCGAGGTCCTCGTCGGGTAGGTCCCGGGTCCGCTGCTCGACGTGGTGGCGGACGTCGCGGGCCTCGGCGGCCGAGTTGAGCCGCAACCCGGCGCGCAGGCACTGCGCCACCGCCTGGTCACAGCCCTGCCGGCTGAAGATGAAGGTGATCGCGGGCAGCATGCCCGCGCGGTCGAGCTCCTCGACCACGTCGGGCCGGGCCGGTACCCACGGGCCTCGCCGGGGCCGTGGCCGGTCGCCGGGCCGGCTGCGCCGCGACCCACCGGGCCGGCCGAACCGGTCGTCCTCGCGGGCCACCCGCAGCAGCTCGGGGTTGACGTCGCTGTGCGCGTCGTCGGCGTAGAGGTCGTAGAGCCGGCGGCCGACCAGCATCGACTGCCACAGCGGCACCGGCCGGTGCTCCTCCACGATCACGGCCGTGTCGCCCCGCACCTCACCGAGCCACTCGCCGAACTCCTCGGCGTTGCTCACCGTGGCCGACAGCGAGACCAGGCGTACGTCGTCCGGCAGGTGGATGATCACCTCTTCCCAGACCGCGCCCCGGAACCGGTCGGCCAGGTAGTGCACCTCGTCCATGACGACATAGCCGAGTCCGCGCAGCGTGTCCGACCCGGCGTAGAGCATGTTGCGCAGCACCTCGGTCGTCATGACGACCACCGAGGCGTCGCCGTTGATCGAGTTGTCCCCGGTCAGCAGGCCCACGTCATCAGGCCCGTGCCAGGCCGACAGGTCGGCGTACTTCTGGTTCGACAAGGCCTTTATCGGCGTCGTGTAGAAGCACTTGCGTCCGGTCTGCAGCGCCAGGTGGGCCGCGAACTCACCGACCACCGTCTTGCCGGCGCCGGTCGGGGCGGCGACGAGCACGCCGCGGCCCGCCTCCAGGGCGCGGCAGGCCTCGTCCTGGAACGGGTCGAGGCCGAAGGAGTAGCGGGCGAGGAAGTCGGCCAGCACCGGCGACTGGCCGCGCCGCCGAGCGGCGGAGTAACGCTCGGCGGGGGAAGCCACGCTCGAAGGCTACCCAGCAGGCAGGCGCCGGCCGGGAGCCGAAGCCCCTACTGCGAGGGCTCCATCTCCAGCGGCGTCGCCTCGTCGTCGGGCACGTTGGCGTAGGGCGCCTCCGCCTCCTGGCGTGCCTTGCGGGCGTCGTGCGAGCGGGCGATCAGCAGCGCGACACCGAACAGCAGGCACATGGGCAGCGCCATGCCCGACATCGTGAACGGGTCGCCGGTCGGCGTGGCGACGGCGGAGAACGCGAAGATGCCGAACACGATTCCGCGCCACCAGCTGCGCATGCGCGCATAGGACAGCACGCCGGCCAGGTTGAGCAGGACGAGCGTCAGCGGGAACTCGAACGCCAGGCCGAAGGCCATCGCAAAGGTCGTCATGAACGACAGGTAGCTGTCGATCTTCAGTGCGGGCGTCAGGTTGCCCGACGCGAACCCGAGCAGGAACTCCAGGCCGTAACCCAGCATCAGGTAGGCCATCGCCACGCCGCCGGCGAACAGCGCGGTCGACGCGCCGACGAACGTCAACGCGTACTTGCGCTCGTTGGAGAGCAGCCCCGGCGTGATGAAGCGCCACAGCTGGTAGAGCCAGATCGGTGCGGCGACCAGGATGCCGGCGTACAGCGACACCTTCAGGCTCACCTGGAAGCCCTCGAGCACGCCGGTGACGATCAGCGAGCAGTCGTGCCCGCCGGTCAGGCGGTGCGCCTCCGGCAGCTTGCAGTAGGGCTTGGTGAGGAACAGCAGGATGCGTTCGTGGACGGCGAACGCACCAACTGAGGTGATGACGACCGCGACGCAGGACTTGAAGAGCCGGGAGCGCAGCTCGCCGAGGTGCTCGACGAGCGTCATGCGCCCGTCCGGTGCGGGCCGCGCCGTGCGCCGTCGAGGCATGGCCACGACGGCGGCCGGTCAGACGCTCTCGGAGTGCTGCGACGCGGCCGGCTGCGCGGCGGGTGCTGCCGGGGCCGCGGGTGCGGCGACCGGCTGCGCCGTTGCCTCGATCGCCGGCGGCGGGGCAACGGGTGCCGATGTCGCGACCGGAGCCGGCGGCATAGCGGTCGGGGTCTCGTCCTCGTGGAGGGTCTTGACCTCGGCCTTCAAGATCCGCATCGAGCGGCCGATGGACCTGGCCGCATCGGGCAGCTTCTTCGCGCCGAACAGCACGACGAAGACAACGGCGACGATGAGCAGGTGCCACGGGCTGAACTCGCCCATTGGACCATCCTTCCGGCGGGGAACCGACGCCCTGATCGTACGACGCAAAGTGCGCGACAGGGCCTCGACGCAGAAGTCCCCCGCGGAATCTTCCGCGGGGGACCTCTCGAGGGGGTGTGTCGGACTTACGAACGGGCGCCCGCGGTGGCGAGTGCCGCGAGGCGGTCGTGCCGCGAGAGCTGGAGCACGAAGTCGAGCAGGTCGTCGTAGGAGATCGTCGGGCCCGCCTTGGGCTCGAGCGCCTCGGCCGGGATCTCGAAGACCTGGGCGCGCACCCCGCCGGACATGAGCAGCGAGACGACGTGGTCGTCGGCCGGCTTGCGGACCTCGTCGCGGCACGTCGGGCAGACGAACGAGTAGTAGGACAGCGGCGCGTGGTTGCAGACCTGCAACGTGATGTCGGCGCTGGTCAGCTCGACTTCCCCGCAGCCCGGGCAGGACGCCTTGATCGTGGTCACGGCGGTGTCCTTTCGCACTCGCTGTCACCCTGATGGGTGAGTTCGATGACTGCATCGGCGGTGGTGCGAAAGTCCTTGAGTGCCGGTCGGCGCAACGTGACTAGTCACGAGGACCAACCCGGACCAACCCGGGCGTAGCGGCTCGGCTCAGCCCCCGTCGTACGCCGCAAGGGCGTCCGCGGCGTCGGCGCGCACCTGTGCGGCGAGCTCGTCGGGGGCGGCGACACGGCCGTGCGCGCCGAGCCGCAGCAGCAGCCGGCGGACCCAGCCGGTGTCGGGAGTGCGCAGGGCTACCCGCAGCCCGCCGTCGGGCAGCTCCTCGACCGACTCGCACGGGTAGTAGTCGGCGACCCACCGGGCGGCTGCGGCGAGCTCCAGGGTGACGAGCAGGTCGTCGGGCGCAGCGGTGAACACGCCGGCACTGAAGTCGTGCGGCCGTGCCTCCGCGGGCACCTCGGCGGGGACGTCGAGCAGCGTCAGGTCGAGCACGCGGTCGAGCCGGAAGAGGCGTACGTCCTCGACCCTCCGGCACCACGCCTCGAGGTAGGTGCGGCCGCCGGCCAGGACCAGCCGCATCGGGTCGACGTCGCGCTCGGTGGTCTCGTCGCGGCCGGGGACGTAGTAGGTGAGATGTATCCGCCGCCGCTCCTCGAGGCCGCGGGTAGCGACGGAGACGACGTCGGCCTCGCTCTCGACCGCCACCGCGACGCGGCCGGCCGGACCCGCCTCTCCCCCCACGGCGGACTCGACCTTCGCCAGGGCGCGGCGGACCGCGTCACTCGCGTCGACCCCGGGCACCTCCGCCAGCGTCCGCAGCGCCACGACCAGCGCGAGCGCCTCGTCGGCGGTGAGGCGCAACGGCCGGCTGATGGCGTCGGCGTTGTGCACGGAGACCCGGTCACCCTCGTAGACGACGTCGATCAGGTCACCCGGCCCGTGCCCGGGGAGGCCGCACACGAAGAGCAGGTTCAGGTCGGCCTCGAGCCGGGTGGGCGTGACCCCGAACTCGGCGGCGACGTCGGTGACCCGCTCCCCCGGGTGCGCGAGCAGCCATGGCACCAGCGCGAGCAGGCGCGGCAGCTGGTCGCCGGCGGCGGCCATCAGACCGCACCTGCGGCTGCCCGCAGGCGCCGGATGACGGCGTCGCGTACCTCCGCCGGCTCGAGGACCACGACGTCGGCGCCGTAGCCGGCGATCCACTCCGCGAAGCGGTCGGCATCGGCGTAGTCGTGGGTCACGACGTCCCAGCCGTCCGCGCTGCTCTCCTGCTGCGCGTTGCGACGCAGGTCGGCGGCGCGGCCGGCGCGGACCCGCAGGCGTGCGGTTGCCGCGGGTTCCTCGTGCGCGATGCCGGCGACCTCGCGGACCAGGTCGACGTCGGCGGGAGGCACGACGGCCCCCTCCGCGCCGACCGGTCGCACGTCCCCGGTGACCCGGCTGAGGCGGAACACCCGGGTCGCCCCGCGGTCGCGGTCGTGGCCGACGGCGTACCAGCGACCGCGCCAGCTGACGATGCCCCACGGCTCGACGTGGCGCTCGGCCGCGGCGGCCGCGCCCACCGGGCGGTACGGGAACCGGACGGCCTGACCGGCCCGCACCGCGGCGAGCAGCGGCGCGAACGCATCCTCGGTCGCCTCTACCCGCGGCTCGAGCGCGCCGCTGACCCGCCCGTCGGTCTCGATCCCGGCGGCCTGCAGCTTCAGCACCGCCCGCGACGCCGGCTCTGACAGCACCGCCGTCTGCCACAACCGGGCGGCCAGCCCGATCGCGGCGGCCTCGTCGGCCTCCAGCGCGATGTCCTGCAGCTCGTAGTCGCCCCGCGCGATCCGGTAGCCCGGCTCGTCGTCCCAGACGCTGTCGGAGCCGGTCTCCAGCGGGATGCCGAGGTCGCGCAGCTCCTCCTTGTCGCGCTCGAACATCCGCCGGAACGCCTCGTCGCTCGCGCAGTCGTCGTACTGCGGGACGGCGCGGCGGATCTGCTCGGCCGTGAGGTGCCGGCGGGTGGCGAGCAGGCAGATCACGAGGTTGAGCAGCCGCTCGGTCTTGCGGGCGGACACGGTTGGCCACGCTAGCGCGGGCCGGCCGGATCGCTAGCCTCCGACGCGTGATCCGGTGGCGAGCGGGGCAGGTGCGCGCCATCGCCCGTTCCTGGCCTGGTGCCGTCGAGCTGGACGTCGAGGTCGACGACGGGGTGATGCGAGCGCTGGCCTACCCCTCGCTCGTCGGGCATCCGGGCGTGGGGGACACGGTCCTGCTGAACACGACCGCTCTCGACCTGGGTCTGGGCACGGGCGGCTACGCCCTGGTCGTCGCGCTGCCCGAGCGGTTGCCATCCGACACGGACGAGCCCGGGCACCTGGTCAAGGCGCGCTACACGCCGATGCAGACGGTGGTGCTCGGCGTCGACGAGCAGGACTCGCCGCACCACCCGCTTCTCGCGGACGGCGACGACATCGCCGCGATGCCGGTCGTCGTCGCCGACCTGCACTCGGCTCTCCCCGCCGTGGTCGCGGGTCTGCGCGATCGCCGGCCGGACGCCCGCGTCGTCTACGTCATGACCGACGGCGGGGCGCTGCCGCTCTGGTTCTCGCGCACGGTGGCCGCACTGCGTGACGCGGGCTGGCTCGCCGGCGCGGTCACGGTCGGACAGGCCTACGGCGGCGACGTCGAGGCCGTGACCGTGCACACCGGTCTGCTGGCCGCCCGCCTGGTGCTCGGCGCGGACGTCGCGGTCGTGGCCCAGGGGCCGGGCAACCTCGGCACCGGCACGCGCTGGGGTTTCTCCGGCGTCACCGCGGGTGAGGCGGTCAACGCGGCGGCGGTGCTCGGCGGGCGCCCGATCGCCGCCCTACGGGTCAGCGAGGCCGACACCCGGGAGCGGCACCGTGGGGTGTCACACCACTCGCTCACGGCCTACGGCCGGGTCGCTCTCGTTCCGGCGGACGTCGCCGTCCCGTTGCTGGACGGCGACCTCGGCGCCCGGGTGCGAGAGCAGGTGGTCGCGTTGGGCGAGCGGCACCGGCTCGTCGAGGTCGCCGTCGACGGTTTGTACGACGCGCTGCGCGGGACTCCCGTCCCGTTGTCGACCATGGGCCGCGGGCTCGACGCCGATCCGTCGTACTTCCTCGCGCAGGCGGCGGCCGGGCGGCACGCCGCCGCGCTGCTCACATCGACGCGATGAGCTTGTCGACGCGTTCGTCGACCGCGCGGAACGGGTCCTTGCACAGCACGGTGCGTTGGGCCTGGTCGTTGAGCTTGAGGTGCACCCAGTCGACGGTGAAGTCGCGGCGCTTGTCCTGCGCCCGCTTGATGAAGTCGCCGCGCAGGCGGGCCCGCGTCGTCTGCGGCGGT
>Ga0070658_10001311_pt1 | contig 21237 bp, 13 predicted proteins | sample KBSC13metaG_FD_64664 | JGI IMG/M metagenome (GOLD analysis project Ga0070658, IMG submission 64664) | Corn rhizosphere microbial communities from Kellogg Biological Station, Michigan, USA - KBS C1-3 metaG | ecosystem: Host-associated > Plants > Roots > Rhizosphere > Soil ...
AATCAGATTGGCAGGAATGGCTACGACGCCGTCGTAATCTGCGAATATAAGATCGCCGGGGTTGACCAGCACGCCGCCACAGGACACCGGCACATTGTAGTCAACCACCCGGCCGCGGCCACGCGAGTCCACGGGTTTGATTCCGGCAGCAAAGACGGAAAAGCCGAGCTTCTGGATCGTGCGCACATCTCGTACCAGACCATCCACTACCGCACCGCGGGCGCCGCGGGCGCGAGCCGCCGTCGACAACAGCTCACCCCAAGGAGCATTCCGTTTGGATTCGCACGTAGAGACGACAACGACCTCTCCCGGAAGAATGCTGTCCATTGCTTCGATCTCCAGCCCGTAAGGATCCTCCGGCACATAGAACATATCCTCGCACTGGATGGTGCGCGCCCATCCCGCGAACGTCGCATCGGGCGAGAGCGGCCGTAGATTTTCCCGCATGGCCTGATCGCGCTTTCCCAGCTCATCGAGAGCATCGGCAATCACCGCCGTGTAAAGCATCGTTTCAAACTCCTGAAACAGCGCCAACTCGTCCTTTGCCGCCGGTCTTCCTTCCACGCGATGGGTATTTTCCTTCGCCTTCTCGTCGATCACATTCTCCTCCAGGCTTTACATTTCCTCTGCACTTCAGTCATTTCCATTCCGCGTGGACGCGCAAGAACTCTGGCCGTTTGAATGTTGATAGCGCGCGACTCGAACGCGCGCCGTGATCGCGTGACCTACCATGCCTTCCAACATGCACTGCCTCTCGGTTACCTCACCCGTGCAAACACTGGCGGTCCTGGTCATGTGCTGATAGGTGCAGGTCTTGAGAAACTTGCCTACCCAAACGCCTCCGGTATAGCGCGCTGCTCGGCTGGTCGGCAGAATATGGTTCGTGCCGATCGTCTTGTCTCCGTAGGCAACCGTGGTTTCTTCACCAATGAAGAGCGATCCATAGTTGGTCAACCTGTCCACGAAGTACGAATTGTCTTCCGTATGCAGTTCAAGGTGCTCCGGAGCATAGTCATCGCAGAGCGACAACGCCTCTTCACGCGACTCGGCGAGGTAGACGATGCCGTTATCGCGCCACGAGAGCGCCGCTACGTCGCGCGTCGGCAGATCGGCAAGCTGACGCTCTACCTCGACGATAGTCTTGCGAGCTACGTCTTCACTGGTAGTAATCAGACAAATGCCGCTGTTCGGATCGTGCTCCGCCTGTCCCAGCAGATCGCAGGCAAGCAGCGATGGATCGGCAGCTTGATCGGCGATGATCAGTATCTCCGTTGGACCTGCGAGCAGATCGATACCACACCGCCCGAACAGCTGCCGCTTGGCCTCTGCAACGAAGCGGTTGCCCGCTCCGCAGAGCATATCGACCGGCGGCGCACCATCGAGCCCAAAGGCCATCAATGCCAGTGCGGGCACGCCTCCAAGAATGTAAATTGCGTCGGCTCCGGCCTTCTGAATTGCATTGATGGTGGCGGGATAATATCCCTTACCGCGAACGGGCGGAGTGCACGCGGTCACATGGGAAACGCCGGCGACTTTCGCCGGAATAATGCTCATCTGTGCGGAGCCGAACATGGGATAGCGTCCTCCGGGAATATAGCTACCCACCGCGTTAACCGGAATGTGCCGATGACCCAAAACTACTCCGGGACGAATGTTGATCTCGAGCGGCAACATCGTCTTCAACTGCGCCTCGGCGAAAATGCGGACGTTCTGTTGGCAATAATCCGTGTCTTTAATCGCCTGCCTCGGCACCTCTGCAATAGCCTGCTCAATCTGGTTCGCATCCAGCCTGAAGGAACCCGGGGCCCAATCGTCGAATTTCTGGCTGTATTTTCGTACCGCGTCCATCCGGTTCTTTTCCAGGTCGTGCAGCATCGCCGAGACAATACCTGCCGTCTCCGCGTCGTGCTCAAACAACCTGTGTCCGCCCGTCTTGATCAATTTCATCATCTTCCCTCAATGTCCTGCTGTCGTTGCATCCCCCGTTGATTGCGATCACCGAAGTTATCTCAGTGCTGCTCGCCGACGATTCGCGGTCCCAATCGATCGCTCCATTGAGTGACGCTCCATCCTCCGTCGACCACCAGCGTCGCACCTGTAATGTAGGAGGCCTCCGAAGAAGCCAGAAACGCTACAGCCGCCGCAATCTCTTCGGGGCGACCAATCCGTCCCATCGCTGTACGCGCCTCGCGATCTGCCAGTTCATAAGGCTGGGACTTGATGGTGTTGAAGGCCGGCGTGTCGATCGCGCCAGGGCAGACCGCGTTGCATCGAATTCCGTGCCTGCCGTAGTCAACCGCAATAGACCGCGTCAGCTGCAACACCGCTGCCTTCGCCGTGCAATAAGCAGCGGTGTTCGCAAAAGGAGAAAGTCCGCCGATAGATCCCACGTTTACGATGGCGCCAGCGCCCTGCTCGATCATCGCTGGCAGACAAGCCTTGGACATGGCAAATGTGCCCGAGACGGTGACCTCAAGCTGCCGCTGCCATTCAGTCATGGATGTCTCCAGCAAAGCTCCGCCCTGGTGCGCTGTGTAGGCGGCGTTATTGATGAGCACATCAATATGCCCGCGTAGCGAGAGGACGTGCCGAATAGCGCGGGCCGGCGTGTCCGCGTCTCCAAGATCGGCTTCGATCCATAATGAGTCTTCGCTCCGTAGATCGGAAGCTGCTGGCGGGACAAGGTCGAGGTTATGCACCACCGCCCCTTCCCTCAACATTTGACGAAGACAGGCCAGACCGATCCCGGAGGACCCTGCGGTGATAATGACGACTTTGTCTCTGAATCTCACGGCCTGGCTGCTTTACTCTTCCCCATCGCGGAAATACTCGTGCTTCTTACTGTTTTGACTTTTCCAGAAAACGGCGCAACACATTCGAGGTGATACGAGACACTTTTTCGTCAGAAAAAAGGCACGTTACCCATGTGATCGATCCCGCGGAAAAGACAGCACCCCTGTGAAGATCCATGTACACCAGGTCGGCACCGCCATCACCGGGGTTCTTCCCTCGTGCGATCACATGAACTTGCTTCGGGGAACTCGGTGTTATCTTGTCGGTCTCATGGCCGGACGCCCCACCCGGGACGCGTTCATGCTGGCTCTCGTGGCCAAAGCTGTCGCCATCAGCCAGTCCGGTTCCGTCGAATGCCCAATGCGATCCATCCACCACCGCGTAAGGAGCTGCTGTCATGGCACCCGGATCGGTGAACGCGACCCCCAGCAGTCGCGCCTCCGGCCCATACGTGCGATGCATGCGGGATTCGTGGATTGCCTCCGACGCTTTGGTGTCATCGAACGTCAGGCAGGTCATGCGATCTTCGTCGATCATCACCTCGCAATTCAGCCCGTTACCTCCCAGATACATCAAGCATCCACCACTGTGGACCCATTCTTCTACGCGGCGGAACATCTCACGGGTCCAGTATTCGGGATGCACCCCGATTACGAGCACCTCATAAGCATCTAGACGCATGCTTCCGTCATGAAGCTGTGCATCGGCGTAGTAGTCGTAGTCGAATCCCTCGCGCTCCATCCATCCCAGAAGCCGCCACTCCGCTGGCGCTAGGCCACATTGTGCACGGCCTTGAATGGAATCGCTGATCGATGAGGCTCCCCACGGCGGGTTGTCGAAAATGTGATTGCCATGCTCCGGACGCTCAAAGGCGAGCGGACGATACTCCTCGTCGGGAGATGCCCACTCACTAATGGAACTCTTGTAGCGTGAAAGATCTTGTCGTGCATTGACGGTCGGACTCGCTGGTAGACCCGTAGGATTGATGTAATTCGACCGGCCGCCAAATGCGTTATATGCGTTCCACGTATTTGTGTTCGCCAGGACCGCTATTTTGGCCTGTGGTTTAGCTGGAGCTACAACCCACGGAAAAGAGTAGCTCTCTCCAGACGGAGTCCGCGCCCACAGGTAATACATACCAGACCGTTCCGGCGCTTCGATAAATTGCTGTATGTGCGGCGACGGGTATCCTACGGTGTTCCACTTCAGCCCCGTCTGGGAATAGTCACCATCGGGAGAAAGCTGCTCCACGGCATTGGGTCCGTGTTCGTCGTACCAGCTAACCGTGCGAATATACTCCTTCTTCAGACCGTAGCGCCACAGGGTTAGTTGAAATTGTTCGTGGCTATGGGCGCGCACTTCCGACCGGTGACCGCTCACGGTCCATTTTGGCCACATGTATCCCATCAACGCGCGACCGAGCAGTCGGAACTGAAATGGTTCGCTCGAATCGAGAGTGCAAGTCACCCGCTTTGAGCCATAGCCATCCTTCGCCAGAACAACGTCGTAAGTATCTGTCGGAAGGCAGCCGAAGAGTGCGCCACTCGGCGACGATTCCAGGATTGTTCTTGATCCGTCGCGCGCAACGACTTCCACTTTCACCTCGCTCAAGGCAAGATAGTTCTCGTCGGAGACGTAAGCGAGAATCCGTGGCGTGGCCTCTACAGACTGCATGCGCATGCTCGATCTACCCCTTCAACAGCCGTGCAAAGCTTCTCTTGTCCACTTCTCTATCGCGAACAAAGCAGGGCACGCACCCATTCTGGCAATCCCTCAGTGGGACGGCAAGAGTTTCAACCGATCTGTCCACGCGGCTGGATGAAACTAAATGGGCTTATAATGGCCGGCCCACGCTGGGCCGTTCGCCCAGTCGAAGCTCTGTCGAGTTCGATAACGGGTCGTTGTACCCACGCACACGTAGCATATAGCCCTTAGGGAGCTTCCACCTCGCCATCTAATTTCCATTTAGGGCTCTGTCGGCAATCACCCACCGCTTCGCGGCCGAGCAGGTAAAAGCTCACCGTGATCGCGGTGCTCCTCAGTTTCCCCCTCTCGGGGAGCGCAATTGGCCTCTCAAAAACCGAATTGCTCAACCTCGTCAGCGGCAGGCACGGGAGATTCCCGGGATTGATCGCGCCGGCGAACCCGAATCAAAGGTCTCCATTAATCATCCAGCCCGCTGTACTCCTTGTTGTTGGGCGACGACCTCTACACGCAATATTACGGACAGTTATCGCCGACGAAATCGGAGGTCATTAGTTCGTGAGGTCACTAATCCTGGTTGCCTTGTCTATTTCGATTTGCCCCAGTCGTGTAGCCGGACAGGCCGTCGACCAATTTCCCGATCCTACCGTGCAACAGACATATACGATGCATCGGTCGTCGAGTCGAGAGGCGACGGGAGCAAACGCCGACTATCGCGCAATCACGCCAGGTGAGACGCTCACGATTCTCGATGTCGATGGGCCTGGAAGGGTATCGCATATTTGGTTCACCCTTAATGCCCAGGAGAGCTATCACCTGAAGCGCGTCGTTTTACGCATGTATTGGGATGGTGAGAGCACGCCAAGCGTAGAGACGCCGATAGGAGATTTCTTCGGATTGGGTACAGGGCAGTACTATATGTGGTCCTCACCAGTTTTATCGGTCGGGAACGACCGCTCTCTCAACAGCTACTTCCAGATGCCGTTTGCGAAACACGCGCGCATTACGGTAACTAATGAGGGGAAACAGACCGTAAACAACCTGTACTGGAACATTGATTACCGGCATGAGCCGCAGGCGTTGCGTGCCGGGACGCTATACTTCCATGCGCAATACAGGCAGGCGCAGCCTAATCATGGCTGGGTTTCCGATTGGTATGACAACGGCGATCCTCGCGTAAATTACAGACGCAATCTGGACGGCAAGGATAATTACATTTGGATGGAGGCGAAGGGCCATGGCCAGTTCATCGGCGTAACAATGTCGGTTCTGCAGAACCAGGATGGCTGGTGGGGTGAAGGAAACGATCGCTTTGTGGTGGATGATGGGGCGGTCCCTACAATAGTGGGGACGGGATCAGAAGACTATTTTCTAGGCGCTTGGGACTTCGGGACGCCACAAAGTTTTCTGCTTCATGGGTCGCCAGTGGTGGGCCCCGAACTCGCCGGATCTCGATCGAGTGTGTACCGATTCCATCTCGATTCTCCTATTCCGTTTACGAAGTCGTTCAATGCCAGTATTGAGCACGGTCATGCCAACGCCCGCTCGGATAATTTTTACTCTGTGGCGTACTGGTATCAGGCTGAGCCGCATATGCCATTCCCACCATTGCCGGAGATGAGTAGCCGCATTCCTGCACTGCAGGCCGTGGGTGGACCGGGGAATGCCACACAGCCGAGGAAAGAAGGCGACCCCCAGCCGCGGTGATACCCGTTAGCTTCACCCATGCAGCAACCATTCACTTATCAATTGGGAGAAGTGAATACGCACGCACTCTAACGGCCTATCTACCAGTTCCGCAGAGACGGAACGGCCACCAGTGAAAACTGGTGCAGGACTACTCACAGACGAGTGAACGAACTGTACACGCTCTTATCGGATCTGCGAAAAGAAAGGTTACATATGACGGAAGCGGTTCTGGTGACTAGTGGAGATCTTCGCGAATCTGCGAATCGCGCGTGCTGGCCTGCTCAGCTGGCTTTGGAGACGACCCTTACGCAGTGCTTCGCCAACGAAGGCGTTACTCTTCGGAGAGCTTTTCCGGTGGATAAGACACGCGGCCACGGATTCACTTCCAGCCAGAGAATGGGGATGGATATTTTTTCCAGAATAGACCCCACGGCCAATCTCGTGTTTGCTACAGCGGCCTGGCAATACACACACCATGTACTTCCCGGCATGCGAAGTCACCGCGGCCCCATTCTGACGGTTGCGAATTGGTCTGGACAATGGCCAGGACTCGTAGGATTGCTGAATCTCAACGGATCCCTGGTAAAGGCGGGGATTCCCTTTAGCACTCTGTGGAGCGAGACCTTTGACGACAAATTCTTCCTGGACGGTCTCAAGCAATGGATCGGAGGGAACACTATAAGCCATGACGTATCGCACGTGCACGATCTTGATATCCGGCGGTTGCCCACGTCAGCGGTGGATCTGGGCCTGAAGATTGCAGACGAGCTTCGCACACACAAAGTCATCCTTGGCGTGTTCGACGAAGGATGCATGGGAATGTACAACGCCATCATCGATGACGACCTCCTGAATCCGCTCGGATTCTTCAAAGAACGGTTAAGCCAGTCCGCGCTCGTGGCGCGAATGCGGACTGTATCAGATGATGATGCACGAGCAGTTCGCGTCTGGCTGGACGCCAAGGGGCTCACTTTTAACATCGGCACGAACCCCGCAACAGATCTAACCGATGAACAGATACACGAGCAATGCAAGATGTATATCGCAGCGGTGCGAATGGCTGCTGAGTTCTCCTGTGATGCTATCGGGATTCAGTATCAACAGGGGTTGAAGGACATGGCTTCTGCATCTGACCTGACGGAAGGGCTGCTTAACAACGTACTTCGCCCTCCCGTTTACGACGAGGAAACCAACGCCGAGTTGTATCAGGGTGTCCCACTGCCGCATTTCAATGAAGTGGACGAGTGTGCCGGAGTAGATGCCGTCCTGACTAACCGCTGCTGGACTGCGTTGAAGTTAGATCCATCTACAACCCTGCACGATGTGCGTTGGGGAGAACTGTATACAGACGATCAGCTATCTGCTTTCGTTTGGGTTCTCCAGATCTCAGGAGCCGCTCCACCGAACCACTTCGTTGGCGGCTATGCAGGTTCCTCGAGTGAGCGACAGCCGCCCATGTACTTCCCACTTGGTGGGGGAACTTTGAAAGGCATAGGACGGCCAGGCAAGATTGTTTGGAGTCGGGTTTTTGTTGAACAAGGATCATTGCATATCGATATGGGGTTGGGATCCGTGGTGGAGTTGCCGCCACAGGAAGCTGAGCGGCGATGGAATAGCACGACGCCTCAGTGGCCATTGGTAAATGCAGTTTTCGATGGGATTTCCCGTGATTGTTTTATGGCCCGTCACCGTGCGAACCATGTCAGCATCGCTTACGCCGATGACGTCTCAGGAGCCCAGCACGCGTTGGCTGTGAAGGCAGTAGCGGCACACACTCTAGGCATCCGCGTACATCTCTGTGGAAACGTGACCTGGTAAACAATGAGACTTTCCAAACATGTGCTCGTGAGTACGGTTGTGGGAGCTCTTGGTGGCCTGCTTTTCGGCTTTGACACAGCCGTTATCTCGGGAACCACGGCTGCATTGACAGAACAGTTCCACTTATCTTCAGGAGCACTTGGCTTCACCGTGGCGAGCGCACTCTGGGGTACGGTAGTCGGAGCTCTTTCTGCAGGTATTCCGGGACAAAAATACGGCCGACGCGATACCTTACGTGCGATGGCGGCCTTCTACGTGATTTCCGCAATCGGCTGTGCACTAGCCTGGAATTTGCCATCGCTAATTGCCTTCCGTTTCATAGGCGGACTGGGCATAGGTGGGTCCTCGGTTCTTGGTCCGATGTATATCGCGGAGATTGCGCCAGCCCATTGGCGTGGCAGGCTAGTTGGATTCTTTCAAGTGAATATCGTCATCGGGATTCTGTTGGCGTACGTCTCCAATTACCTTTTAGGCTCCGTACAGCTCGGCAACCTGGAGTGGAGGTGGGAGCTTGGTGTCTCCGCGTTCCCCGCTATGCTCTTCTTCATCGCGCTGTTTTTCATCCCGCGCAGCCCGCGATGGCTCGTCCTGCAAGGAAGAAAGCACGAAGCCTTGCACGTCCTTCGTCTAATGGCCGTTGATGATCCTCATGGCGAGGTAGGCGACATCGTTCGGTCCTTGCAAGAAGAGGGCAAAGCAGAATCAGAAACACTCCTGACGCCAAAGTACCGGTTACCCGTGTTTCTCGCGATCAGCGTGGGGATGTTCTGTCAACTTACGGGGATCAATGCAGTCCTCTACTACCTCAATGATATTTTTTCTATGGCTGGCGCCACCAGAGTCTCGGGGAACCTACAGGCAATTGCGGTAGGTGCAACAAATCTAGTCGCAACTCTGATAGCGATGTCCGTCATAGATCGCCTCGGCAGGAAGAAGTTGCTCCTTGTTGGCACGCTCGGACTGATAGCATGCCTTTTCGCCATTGGCTATATGTTTCAGACGCACCAGCATCTGCGTTTGCTTGTGTGGTTTTTGATGTTGTACATTGCGTTCTTCGCGATTTCCCACGGAGCTGTGGTGTGGGTGTATATAAGCGAGGTGTTTCCGACTCGCCTGCGTTCTAAAGGTCAAAGCCTGGGCAGCTCGTCGCATTGGGTAACGAATGCAATTATCTCCCTTGTATTCCCATTGCTTGCTAAGGCCTCGGGTGCAGTTCCTTTCTTTATCTTCTGCGGCATGATGGTCATTGACCTTGTTCTTGTCTGGCGATTCTATCCGGAAACCGCACGAATTTCTTTGGAAGAGATGCAGCATGCCATCAGCCATGATTCGGTGTGATTCGTCTGTCGGGATGCGTAGCCACGGCCCGCAGGGACAATCTAATAGGCGTAGGGCAGGCAGAGAGGTTCGATCACATTGGGGGGACATGTAGCTGTCGTTCTTGGGATATTTTTCGGTCTGACCGGCCAAAGTGTCGGTCAGACTCATGGTAGGGCCGTTGCCCCGAGGGCTGTGAGAGGTAACGTGGTTCTTCCCACGGCGACCACGCCGAGGCCGATTCCTATCCCAGTGGGTTTAGATGCCTACTTACAATGGGACCGATGGCCTGAACAGAGAATAGGTATGCGTGCATATATGCGCAGTACCTATGATCGTGCTGGGGGAAACGAAGGTGCGGACGCCTCTCATTTTCTTTATCAACGCTCTAGGGACTTCAACGTCACGCTGGATGTGGAAGGGCCCGGTGTGTTGGTTTTCAGCCGCTACAACCATTGGCACGGAAGCCCTTGGCACTATGTTGTAGACGGAATAGATCACGTGATACAGGAAACAAGCTCGCATGATCCCCTCCATCCGAGCATCGATTCGCACTTCGAACCAGAAGCCTCGTTCCCTTCACCTCTTAACTTTACGTGGTCTACGACAAAGGGTGCCGATCTCATCTGGACTCCGGTGCCGTTTGAAACCCACTTTCAGATGGCTTACACGCGTACACACTATGGGACCGGGTATTACATCTTCGACAGGTTCGTACCTGATGTCGCACTCACTCACCCCTTGCGAAGCTGGAATGAGGCGAGCGTTCCCGACCGACATGTCCTTGAGCTCATCAGTAGAGCCGGCAGTGATATGGCGCCCCGGATTGGCGTTGAGAAGATTACGAAAGCTTTCGATTTGCGTGCCGGTAGCTCAGCTGTGGTCGCAGCGTTGAGAGGCAATGGAAAGATTCGCGCCGTTGAGTTCTCGATTCCTCGAGACCAGGCGGCGGAGTTCAAATATGTTCGCCTTCGAATGACTTGGGATAACAGAACTGAAGCCTCGGTGGACGCACCTATTGCCCTCTTTTATGGTGCTGGCACCCTTTACAATCGCGACAATCGCGCCTTTCTTGTGAAAGCGTTCCCGGTCAACATTCGATTTACAGAAGATAGGGTCTATCTCGCATGCTACTTTCCCATGCCGTTTTCCCGAGCGGCACGTATTGAGCTAGTTGGAGGGAGACTCCCGGTCGTAGGGATTGAATCAAGTGTCCGGTACACGCGACAGCACGTGTCTTTGGGACAGACCACTTATTTCCATGCGACATACAGAGACTTTCCTCATCCGGCACTTGGGCACGATCTGGTTCTTCTGGATACCCGAAGCGTCGAGAGCAGTGGCTCGTGGTCTGGTCACCTTGTAGGCACCTCGTTCATCTTTTCACATGAGGCAAATCTCGCCACGCTCGAAGGAGATCCCCGATTCTTCTTCGACGACAGTCTCACCCCCCAAGCCCAGGGAACCGGAACAGAAGAATGGGGTGGAGGTGGTGACTACTGGGGAGGATTGAACATGAGCTTGCCGTTTGCTGGTCACCCGGTTGGCGCGAGGAGCGCCACGGCTGCCGTCAGTGATGAAGACAAGATAGAGTCCGCTTATCGATTCCTTCTAGCTGATTTGATGCCGTTCGGAAAGAACGCGGTCATACGCCTGGAGCACGGCGGGGCAAATGACTCAGACCAGCACTATGAGACCGTGACTTATTGGTACGGAGTTCCCTCACCCTCGCTCATACAGACAGATGAACTTCAGATCGGCGATACTCGTTCGGAACGGGCCCATCACTATGTGTCGCCAGAATCTACAGATTCGTACACGATTACTTCTCGTTACGAGTGGGGAGTCGATACGCTCGGCGGTCGAGAACTCTATCCAGCTGAGACCGATCACGGAAGAATAACCAAAGGCGTCTCGGAATTCACAATGCACCTTCGCCGTGACAACATTGGTGTTTTGCTGCGCCGAAAACTTGACTACAAATTTCCAAATCAGAGGGCCGAAGTCTACGTGGCTGACCAGCGCGGAGCCAAATGGAACTTGGCTGGTATCTGGTATTTGGCGGGCTCAAATTCTTCCATATATTCAAATCCGCGCGAAGAACTGGGTGCAACGGAGCAGGAAGTGAAAACCTCGAACCGGCGCTTCCGGGATGATGAGTTCCTAATTTCTAGCGCGCTGACCAGGGGAAGGAGAGAGATTAGGGTACGGGTCAAGTCTACGCCCGTGAATTACCCACTGTCCCCCGGGCTCTCACTAGGGGAGCAAGCCTGGAGCGAAATCAAATACTCGGCATACTGCTTCGTGATTCCAAGGAAAAAGTAATTCCGCCACCTCGCCTGGTCGGAATCGCACATCGCACGTTGCGACGAGTACGAGCGTCCGCAAATCTATCTAGTGATGCAAACACGATCGGAAACGCCCCCGATCTCAGCCATTCGCTCTGCTGGTCTTGAAATGTTCGGTGAGACTGCGCCTAGGTAGACCAAGCGTAGGACGGGTGAGCGATTACCACCACTACACGAGTGAGCTGTTGCCGATTAAGACTGATCGAACCTCGAATGATCTGATCGCACTGGTTTTCCATCTCAGCCTATCGGCCGAGAGCTTGAGACTGAAAGCGTCATCCGCCTCCCGACCTCCAACATTCCAGTTGTGCCAATTCAACCCGCGCCAATCACGTGACTCTTTGAAAGCTTCATGCGCAGGCGTCATTTTGAGCATTCTTGGTTTCCGTTGGCCTTGACCGCTAAGTTGAGTGCCAGAACGGGCCCGTATGCCTAGACACCTTTAAGCAATGAGCCGCAGCTTCCCTCTAGCCAATTCCGCAATACTCGGCTTACAGTTGCTTCTGCGCCTTGAGCTGGCAGACCTCGTTGTGTGGCCGAATCGCCTGGGAAAGCCAAACGAAAAGTGAACACTAACTGATCGAGAACCGCCACGCGCCACTATCAAGTCTCGCGCAAACGATGAAATGCTCTACAGGTCTAGGAATCTTTTCCATCGCGCCATTTACAGCACTCTGAGACTCATGGGGCGTGAACGGGACGGCTATCGCTTGGCACCTTGGGTACAACACAGGTCAAAGCGAAAGCAGTACAACAGAAAAGCTCTGCGGAGGCTTTAGGAAACGTGCCGTCTGAACAGCGCAGAAACAAGGTGTGAATCAAGGATGAATCGGCGAGACTTTATAGGTGGAACGGCAGTATCCGCTGCAGCTTTTGCTTCCCGTGCACTCCTCGCTCAAGCAACGGGGCCGAAACCCGCGCTTGCAAGTGACCCCGAGCGGCCACAGTACCACCTCTTGCCAAAGAGCAATTGGATGAATGATCCGAATGGTCCTATTTACTTCAATGGGCGATACCACATGTTTTTTCAGTACAATCCCGAAGCCGCCGTGTGGGGCAACATGAGCTGGAACCACGCCATATCCGAGGACATGCTGCATTGGAAGAATCAGCCCGTTGCGTTCACAATGAAGCCTGGAGGACCGGATGCGGCTGGCTGCTTCTCAGGTTCCACCATTGCCGTTCCACACAACGGCGGCACCCGCGTTTATGCGTTGTATACCGGCGTAGTGCGTGACCGCGAGCATGCAACAATTCGCAACGAGGGTCTGCGTGAGTCCCAGTGTCTTGCCTGGTCCGACCATCCCATGCTGCTCTCCTGGACCAAGGAGGAAAGCCCGGTGATCGACGCGCCGCCTCCAAACCTGCGCGTCACGGGCTTTCGAGATCCATCGGTGTGGCGTCACGGTGAACGTTACTTAATGGCTGTTGGGTCGGGGATTGAGGATGTGGGGGGCTGCCTCTTGCTGTACAGCTCAACAGATCTCAGGCATTGGAAATATCTCCATCCCGTAGCAGTGGGAAGTTGGACGGGCAGGCCCACGCCCGACCCGGTAGACGACGGCGAGATGTGGGAGTGTCCCGAGCTCTTTCCGCTTGGGGATCGCTGGGTGCTCGTCTACTCCTCTCTGCGTCGCGTGTTCTGGCAGTCCGGAATGATGGACGAGCGGGCACTGCGCTTCATCCCAAGCAACGGAGGCATGCTGGACAACGGCGCATTTTACGCACCCAAGACACAGGTGGACGCGCATGGGCGGCGCATTCTGTGGGGATGGGTTCCGGAGAAGCGCTCTGAGGCAGAGATGCGCCACGCAGGCTGGTCCGGTATGATGAGCCTCCCGCGCGTGCTGCGGCTGGATTCAGAAGGCACACTTCTGATCAATCCCCTGCCCGAGATCGCTATTCTTCGGGAAAAGGAGCTACAGGTCAGGAACTCTGGAACATCCCAGTTGGTTACGTTACCCGCAAGCACGGGGGAAGCGATCTGCGAGGGGAACACGGGGCGAGGGTTCGACGTTGTCATCTGCCTCGGGACGCAAACTCTCCGCCTGCAGTACCTTCCCGAAAAGCATCGGATTCAGATTGACGAAGCCGAGGTTCACTTGCGTCCACAAGACTCTCCTGTGGTCCACATGTTCGCGGATGGCTCAGTGCTGGAACTGTTTATCAGTGGTCTGGCGGCACGCACAGTTCGGTTCTACTTCCAAGGCGAAAGTGCGCCAGACGTCACGGTCCAAGTCGACGGCTCGCCCGTAACCTTACAGGGTTGGACACTGCGGCCGATCTCGAATAACCGTCTCACGACGCTCAGCGACATGCATCTGTAAGAGGTTCAATGCGGAGAGATACGGGAGCGGTTACTGCCCCAGTGTTGGAGCTCCAGGTGAAGACAGCTGGCGTAAACGGAGAATCTTCAAGCAATAGAGAGAGGCTACGATGGATGCTTTCATCACCGTCCAGGTCAGCCCGCGATCGCGCGCGAAGTCAAATTCCGTAATCGTCGGTCGCGTTGTTTTCTCGAATTCCCTCTCGTTGCGTTCGAACTTACTTTGTCCTTGGTGCTGCAGGCACATCGCCGAAACCGCGATCTCATTCAGATCTTTGGGATTGACAGCAAGCTGCGACTCGCGGCAACTGCGGGTTGCGGACCCCAGCTCTTCGAATTCGCGCGATGCAGGTGTCTTCGTTTTTGATCAAACTGCTCCTGTAGTCCGCAGTCTCTGTTCGAGAGCAGGCATCATATCTATTAGTTGTCGAATCTAGATGTTGCGATACTCAACTGTCCCGCATCAGTTGCGATCGCCTGCTGATTCAGCACAATGGCAACCTCGTGGGACATCTCGCGAACGGTATCAGTAATGCTTTCTGTTGCGATTCTGCAAATTTCTATGGTTCTTACCCACCTTTTCCACAGAACTTTATTGCACCGCTCTTCAATTCTTCTTATATTGTCTGCAGATATTCACTCGAATCCTATATGGATTCGCCAGAACGCTCATTGCGAGCTGTTCTAGGACCTGATGGAACGGGGAGAGCCCGCCCGCCGGCAGGAAGCTGTGGAAGGTGTGAGTATCTTGAGGCTTAGTCACCCAGTCGGCCCGGGAGGGGCCCACTGGCAGCGGGACGCGCGACGAGAGCCAAACTGAATTCCTAACAACCTGAGCAGTTGCTGCATTCCTGTGTGGCTTTTCGGCCGTTCACTCGACCGTCGAAGTGCAGCGGGAAGCCGCGGCGACCAACCATCTCTTGCGTTTTCAGCAAGAGGCTAGGAGTCGTGTCTATGTCTCGCAATAACTCGGATTTGAATGCAATCAGTAACTTCCGGCGTATCTTCAGAGTCGAAGACATCTCAATCGATCTCCTGAAGCCACATCCGAATCGTTCCCGGGTTCACCCACGCGCTCAGATTCGCAAGATACAGCTCGGTATCCGGGCTTACGGGATCATGAAACCGATCTTGGTAGGGCCCGGCATGGTCATCATCTCGGGACACGCCGTCGTAGAGGCCGCCAAACGGGAAGGCTATAAGGAGCTTCCCGTGATCTGCGTCGCAGATCTGACGCCTGATTTGCTACGCGCCTATATGCATGCCGACAATCGCCTGGCCGAAGATGGCGAATGGAACAATGACGTGCTCAAGATCGAATTCGAGCACTTCATTAAGATTCCGGACTTCGACCTTGAGGTCGTAGGATTCGAGCTGCCAGAGATCGATATAGCCCTGCAGCAGCCCAGCACGGATGGTGACCCTGTCGATCTGGTTCCTCCGGTGACGGCGACGGCGATCAGCAAGCCCGGAGATCTCTGGATCTTAGGTCGTCATCACATCCTCTGTGGTGATGCGCGCGACCCGTCCGCATTAGCACTTCTCTGCGACGGCAAGCAGGCAGCCGTAGTCTTTTGTGATCCTCCCTACAATGTGCCTATCCAGGGACACGTCTGCGGAAACGGTAAGAGCCGCCATCAGGAGTTTGCGATGGCGGCGGGTGAGATGTCAGTTGAAGAATTCACAAGCTTTCTCATTACTTGCCTCAACAACCTTGCAAGGTCGAGCCTTGCAAGTTCCGTGCATTTCATTTGTATGGACTGGCGGCATCTAGGCGAGCTACTGGCTGCGGGCCGAGAGGTCTATGACGCCATGCTGAATCTGTGCATTTGGGAAAAGGACAAGCCAGGCTTGGGCAGTTTCTATCGCTCGCAGCATGAGTTGATAGCCGTCTTCAAAGCTGGCAAGGGTACGCCGCGGAACAATGTTCAGTTGGGTCGATTCGGCCGCAATCGAAGTAACGTGTGGCACTATCCCAGCGCCAGCACCACATCGCGTAAGCCAGGTGAAGAAAACGTCCTGAGCTTTCACCCGACGGTGAAACCCGTGGCGCTTATCGCGGACGCGCTGCTCGACTCGTCCGTACGCGGTGAGATCGTGCTCGATTCGTTTGTCGGCTCGGGGAGCACATTGCTTGCCGCCGAGCGCGTTGGACGAATCTGCTACGGCATGGAATATGAAGGCCGATATGTCGATCTCGCCATCCGCCGTTGGCAACGGCTCACCGGAGAACAGGCTCGTCATGCAGTGACCGGCGAAACCTTCGATACGAACGAGGTGTCTTGTGGCTGATGACCCGAAGGACTACGAGGTGGGCTACGGCAAACCACCTAAGAGTACTCAGTTCAAAAAAGGCAGGTCGGGCAATCCGAATGGGCGCCCGAAAGGCGCTAAGAACCAAGCGACAATCATGCACGAGATAAGAAATGAAAAAGTGACTTACAAGGAGGGAAACCGAACGGAGACGGTAACCAAAGAACAACTCATCTATCGCCAGATGGTTAATAAGGCGATTGCAGGAGATACACAGGCTCGGAGGGACTACTTCAGCAGGATGGATTCGATTCGGGAGTTGGAGGGCGATAGCGGATATCCAGGGCTGAACCGAGAGAACGAAAATCGGCTTGCCGAAAACTTCATGAACCGAATGGATCGGATGAAGCCCAAGCCCAATTCCACAAACGATCAAGACAGTTGGCCGATCAACCTTATTCGATGACAAAGATGAATACAAAATCCACCGACCTCTTCGCGGAGCTGCTCCGCACGGACTTTATGACTTTTGTCGAGGCTGCATTCAGCGAGCTCAACCCAGGCACTGAGTTCGTGGACAGTCCTCACTTGGCCATCTTGGCGGCAGCGCTCGCCAGATGTGAATCTGGCGAATGCAGACGCCTAATGATCTGCATCAAGCCGCGATCCCTCAAGTCCATTATGGCCAGTGTCGCATTTCCAGCTTGGATACTGGGTCGAAATCCAACCAAACAGATCATATGTGCTAGTTACGGCCAAGATCTGGCCGACAAGCATGCCCGAGACACGAGAAAACTAATGGCAAGCCCCCTGTACCAAAGGGTGTTCGCCACTAGGATCTCTCCTCTTCGTAATTCCGTCAGCGAATTCGAAACAACACGGCATGGATTTCGTAAATCAACATCGGTTGAAGGGCCCATGACCGGTCGCGGGGCGGACATCATCATTATCGATGATCCCATTAAGCCTGACGATGCTCAGTCCGAGACCATCCGTAAATCCGTCAATGATTGGTATGACTCTGTACTCCTAAGCCGACTCAATGACAAGCAAAAGGGGGTCATCATCTTGGTCATGCAACGGGTCCATCAGAACGATCTAATGGGACACATTCATGAGAGGGAAAACTGGGAGGTTTTGCGCCTTCCGGCGATTGCGGAGGAGGATGAGATCTACCACGCGCAAACGCCATTTGGCCCGATAGAGTTTCGCCGTAAGGCGGGCGAGGCGCTGGATCCGGAAAGAGAGCCCCTTGATATCCTCAACCAGCTCCGTCAATCGATGAGTACTTACACGTTCGAGGCTCAATACCAGCAGAATCCTCAGCCGGTAGGTGGCGCAATCATAAAGAACGCATGGATTCGTTACTACAAACCCGTGGACATCCCACAACAGTTTGCGTGGAAGGACCAGAGTTGGGATACCGCCAGTAAAAGTGGCGAGCTAAACGACTACAGCGTCTGTACCACCTGGGGCGTCCTGAATAACCATTACTACTTGCTGGATGTGTTCCGAAGGCGGCTCGAGTATCCGGAGCTGCGCCGTGCGGCGAAAGAACAGTACTATAGATACCGGCCGCGCCGAGTGTTGATTGAGGATAAAGGATCAGGCATTCAACTGCTGCAGGATCTACGTGTAGATGGAATACCTACTGCCTCCTATTCTCCCGCGCCCGGCCACGACAAGCAGATGCGATTGTGGAACCAGTCTGCCCACTTCGAGAGTGGCAGGGTTCTCCTGCCCGACGGTGCGCCATGGGTCAGTGATTACGTTCGCGAACTTACTACTTTCCCCGGTTCGAAATACGATGATCAGGTGGATTCGACGACCCAGGCGCTGGACTATATCGCGAAGCAATCCCAATATTCATGCAGAGTCACGGAGTTACGGCTTTAAGATCGGCGTCCCGAAGTCGATACATCTAAGGATTATCCACTTGAGCAAGCCTCAGCTTCTGCAGATCTGATAATCAATGTACTTGTGCTCAATGCGATATCAGCTTCAAAAGCGATTCGAGTGGCTGACAGTTCAGCACGTCTGCAGCCTGGAGTCCCGCCCGCCGCGCCTGCTCGATTCCGTAACGGATAGTGGCATACTCCCCGACACCGTGTGAATCAGTCGAAATAGCGATTCGCATCCCGGCTGACTGGACCAACCTGGCGTTTTCTGCTGAAACGTCGAGTCGGTCAGGGCTTGAGTTCAGCTCGAAGAAGTGTCCCCGCTCTCTTGCATGCCGAATGATGCGCTGAAAATCGAGCTCATATCCTGGTCGCTTGAGGAGGAGTCGGCCTGTCGCATGCCCCAGAATTGTGAAGTAACGGTTGTCCATCGCGCGTAATACACGCTCCGTTTGTTTCTCCCGGGTCATCGCGAAGCGGGAGTGGATAGAGCAAACCGTGTAATCGAGTTGACTCAGAACATCATCGGGCAAATCCAGAGTCCCCTCTGAGAGGATGTCGACCTCTGCGGATTTCAATATTCGGAACCCGGACAGGCGTGCATTGAGTTTGTCTATCTTGCGGATCTGCGCACACAGATCTTCGATGGATTGTCCGTTGGCTATCTTAAGGCTGGGCGTGTGATCCGTGATGCCGACATATTCATAGCCGAGCTTGTTGGCAGCTGCCGCCATCTCCTCCACAGAATCGCTTCCGTCGGAACCGAAGGTGTGGGTGTGAAGATCTCCGCGAATATCCTGCTGTGTGAGGAGTTTTGGCAATGTGCCTTTACGTGCTCGGCTCACTTCGTCGAGGCCTTCCCGGAGTTCAGGAGGGATCACTTCCAGGCCGAAATGCTTGTAGAACGCCTCCTCAGTGGGAAATGGGGATCTTTCTGCCGCGGATCGGAGGCTACCTGTGACCCGGACCAACTTGCGCAGATGAGCCGCTGACCCGGTTGCGCGAACCTTGCTCAACCCCCAATGTTCCTTATTCGCCTGTTCAATGCGCAAAAGTGGACCAGAGGAAAGGGAATATGTGGCGGTTGTCGCGGTGGATTCTATGAGTGGCGTGCGGCCACCGTACCGCTTCATGGCTTCTACCAGTGCAGCAAACTCAGAAGTTATGACCAGTACATCGAATCTGCTGATGGTTTCAACAAGACGGCGATAGTCACCGACGATCTGGACTCGTTCTGCTCCAGCTTTCTTCAGCAGAAATGCTTTGATCGTTTCTGCAATCGGATGAGCATGGTAAAGGAGAATGGTCTCGGTTTCGACAAGCCCCAGCCGAACATGCTGGGCCATCCGCGTGCCGAAGATGCGCTCCAGTTCACCGCTTTTGAGTGCTGTAGATAGTGCTTCGATAGTCGAAATATCCAGCTTTTTGTAAATGCGCAAGATACGTCGGGGGTCGAGCCGTGGATAGTCTATGAGACTCGCCAGCTCCGGACTCACACTCGACCGAAGCTTCTCTAGGGTCTTGAGAGTTCCGGTTTCCACAATCTCGCGAATCGCTCCACTGATGGCTTCTCCTATACCGGCATAGATTCGCAAGTCCTCGTTGTTGCGAACAAGCTCATCGACACTCTCGCCCAACCCACGAACCACCCCGGCGGCTCTACGGTACGCCCGAACCTTGTATGGATTCGCCTTCTCCACAGTCAAAAGTTGGGCAAGTCCGGAGAGACGGTCCGCGATCTCCGAGTTGCTCAGTGGCTCCGACTGTCGGGCTCGATCCATGGCTTTTGGATGCTCATGAAGAGGAGGCGCAATTCCAGCCTCTAGGTGCAGGAGTTTGGGCCAGAAGTATCGCTAGAACGTGCAGAATTGCCCTTGACTGTGTGCCCGAGCAGAGCGTCACTGTCACTGGCGAGATGGTCACAGCCAGCCCGGGAGACAGAATGGACGCGGTAATAGCCGAGAAGATTGCGAAATTACCCACCTTGAACAAGCCTCAGCTGCTGCATATCTGGGCTCAGAACTTCAAAACTCCTCCCCCGCCTAACCTTCGCAAAGGTCTGATGGTCCCCATCCTGGCCTACCGCATACAGGAGCGGGAATACGGCGGCCTCTCGCACAGAGCGCGGACTCGGCTGAAGGAAATCGGCCTTTCTCTCCGGACCCAGAAAGGCCCGATCCACAACACGGATTCGGCTCCTGACACCGGCAGCAAGCTGATTCGGTCCTGGAAGGGCGAGGTCCATGAGGTCATGGCCAGAGGGACCGGGTACGTGTACCGGGGCAAGACCTACTCCAGTCTCTCCAGGATTGCTCGCGAGATAACCGGAACCCGCTGGTCCGGCCCGCTGTTCTTCGGAGTGAAGAAATAGATGGTCCGGTGCGCGATTTATACCCGCAAATCCTCCGAAGAAGGGCTGGAGCAATCCTTTAACTCTCTGGATGCGCAGAGGGAAGCCTGTCAAGCCTACATCCAGAGCCAGCGTCACGAAGGCTGGAAGGTGCTGCCGGCCCGATACGATGACGGCGGATACTCAGGCGGCAATATGGAACGGCCAGCCCTCAAGAAGCTTCTCGAGGACATCGCCGCCAAACAGATCGATACGGTGGTTGTATATAAGGTCGACCGTCTGACCCGGTCCCTCGCGGACTTCGCGAAGATTGTCGAGCAGTTCGATCGGCAGGGTGTCAGCTTCGTTTCGGTCACGCAGCAGTTCAACACGACCACCTCCATGGGTCGGCTGACCCTTAACGTCCTGCTGTCCTTTGCTCAGTTTGAGCGGGAGGTCACCGGAGAACGGATCCGGGACAAGGTGGCTGCTTCGAAACGCAAAGGCATGTGGATGGGCGGTGTCGTGCCGCTGGGCTACGACGTCGTGAACCGACGGCTGGACATTAATCCGAAGGAGGCAGATACGGTCCGCGAGATCTATCGCTCGTACCTCGATCTCGGCTGTGTTTCAAAACTTCGGCAGCATCTCGAGCGGGTAGGCATCCGAAGCAAGGATCGCGTGAGCCGTGCCGGCCGGCGTTCGGGAGGGGGTACCATTTCCCGGGGCGCTCTGTACGAGATCCTAAAAAGCCCCCTCTAT
>Ga0070658_10001314_pt1 | contig 21195 bp, 18 predicted proteins | sample KBSC13metaG_FD_64664 | JGI IMG/M metagenome (GOLD analysis project Ga0070658, IMG submission 64664) | Corn rhizosphere microbial communities from Kellogg Biological Station, Michigan, USA - KBS C1-3 metaG | ecosystem: Host-associated > Plants > Roots > Rhizosphere > Soil ...
CAGCGGCACCCAGCTCGGGGTCTTCTTCCTCGACCTCGACCGCTTCAAGCTGATCAACGACTCGCTCGGGCACTCGGTCGGCGACAAGCTGCTCCAGGTCGTCGCCAGGCGCATCCGCGCCCTCCTCCGCGACGACGACACGGTCACCCGGATCGGCGGCGACGAGTTCACGATCCTCGTTCCCGCCGTCGCCCAGGTCGAGGACGCGACTGTCGTCGCCCGCCGCGTCCGCGAGACGCTCAAGCACCCGATCGTCATCGACGGGCGCGAGCTGTTCGTCTCGGCCAGCATCGGCGTCAGCCTCTACCCGAACGACGGCGACGACGCGGAGACGCTGCTCAAGAACGCCGACACGGCGATGTACCGCGCCAAGACGCAGGGGCGCGACACCGTCCAGCTCTATGCGCCGGCGATGAACGCCCGCGCCCTCGAGCAGCTCACCCTCGAGAACCGCCTCCGCCGCGCCCTGCCTAACGGCGAGCTCGAGCTCTTCTACCAGCCGATCGTCGCGATGACCACCCGCCGCATCTGCGCGATGGAGACGGTGCTGCGCTGGCGGCATCCCGAGCTCGGCCTCCTCACCCCCGACGCCTTCGTCGCCCTCGCCGAGACGACCGGGCTGATCGTGCCGATCGGGGAATGGGTGCTGCGCACGGCCTGCCGCCAGCTGCGCGAGTGGCAGGAGGCCGGGCTCCCCGAGCTCCGCGCGTCGGTCAACCTCTCGGTCCGCCAGCTCCAGCAGCCGGACTTCGTCGCCACGGTCTCCGAGATCCTCGGCGAGACGCGCATCCCGCCCGAGACGCTCGAGCTCGAGCTGACCGAGAGCATGGCGATGCAGAGCGACGGCGACACGTTAGGCAAGCTCCGCGAGCTGAAGCGGCTCGGCGTCCGCATCTCGATCGACGACTTCGGCACCGGCTACTCGTCGCTCAGCGCGCTGCGGCTCTTCCCGGCCGACTCGCTCAAGATCGACCGCTCGTTCGTCGGCCAGATCGCCACCGATCCCGACGATGCGGCGATCGCCGAGGCGGTCATCGCCCTCGCCCGGTCGCTCAAGCTCCACGTCATCGCCGAGGGGGTCGAGACCCGCGAACAGCTCGAGTTCCTCCGCGACCACCACTGCGACTACTGGCAGGGCTTCCTCTTCTGCCAGCCCCGCCCCGCCGCTGCCTGCAGCGCGATGCTCTCCCGCGAGGTCATGGTCCGGCAGAGCCTCGGCATCATCCGCCCGGCCGGCCGCGTGTCAGGCGCGCGTTAGGCGGTCGCCGGGCGCCGCTGTCAGGCGCCGGGGACCGCGCCGTGGAAGATCTGCCCGAGCAGCCCGCCCAGGTGCGGCGCGCGTGACTGCGCCTGCTGCTGCGCGGTCTGGCTCTCGCGCTTGAGGTCCTCGCTCACCTGCGCCGGATTCGACTGCGCCGCGGCATGCTTGCGCGCGAGCACGCCCATCACGATCGGCGCGAGCACGAGCAGCAGCTTCTTCGCCTGGTCGGGATCGAGCCCGCTCGACTTCGACACGCCCTGCTGCACCGGTGCCTGGTGCTGGCCGAGAATCTTCCCGAGCAGCCCGCCGCCGCCGTCGGCTGCACCGCCGAGGATTCCGCCGAGCGCGCCGCCCAGGCCGCCGGCACCGCTGCCGCCTAACATCCCGCCGAGATTGCCGAGCAACCCTCCGCCCGACGTCAGCGACTGATGAATGGCGTCGGCACCCGCCGGGTCGGACGCATGGCTCGCCATCCCGCCGACCATCATCGGCACCGCCGCCGAGATCGCGCTCTGCACCTGCCCCGGATCGGCGCCGATCTGCTGGCTGATCTGGTTGATCTCGTCCGGACCGAGATGCTGCTGCACCATGTCGAGTAGCGACGCCATGACGACCTCCAGATCGGTGTGACGCGGGAAAGCGTTATGAGGTTCGGAAGCCGGCACGCGCCGAACCGTTGCCGATGTGTCCCGGGGAAGAATCGGGCCAGCGTGCCCAGTTTCCGGTTCGATCGTCCAGTACACGAACGGGCACTCGACGCCTGTTCCGATCGACGCCCGGACGCAATGCAATCGCTGCGTGCCGGGCAAACACTTTTTCTTCAAAGAGGGATGAATATGATGAAGCGCCTCATGTTCGGAGCGACGGTCGTCGCACTCTCGCTCGTTGCGGCTCCGGCTGCGCGCGCGCAAGTCGGTGTCGGTGTCTCGGCCGGCCTCAGCATGCCGACCGGTGATTTCGGCAAGGCTTTCAAGAGCGGTTACAGCGTGAACGGTCTGATCGGCGTCTCGATGCCGATGTCGCCGATCGGCTTCCGCGGTGAAGTCGGCTACAACTCGTGGGACGGCAAGTCGAACGTCGGCCTCGATGGTGTGACCGCGTCCTCGCTGAGCGGCACGGCCAACGTCGTGCTGCAGGTCCCCGGCATGGTCGTCGCAAAGCCGTACGTGATCGGTGGTCTTGGCTATCATCGCCTCAAGATCGATGACGGCACCGACAACGCGAGCGATTCGAAGCTCGGCTGGAACGTCGGCGGCGGACTCGGGTTCGGACTCGGCACGCTGAGCACGATGATCGAGGCGCGCTACGTCACGATCAACACCGAAGGCGGTTCGACGCACTACGTGCCGGTGACGTTCGGCATCATGTTCTAGCTGGTCGCTCGGCGGAGCACCTCGCTCCGCCGGTGGGTACGCCGCGCGCCGCCATGAATGTCATGGCGGCGCGCTGTGCATTATGGTGTCTGGTGTGCGCGATGCAGGAACCCGCGCCGGGACCGTGCAGTACCACTCGGCGTGACGCGACACTGTTCCACCTTCACGAGGATCGTACGATGACCAGGCACACCGCTCTCGCAGCAGCCGTTGCAGCGCTGTCGCTGACCTTTGCTTCGACCGCCGGCGCACAGGCGCAGGCGATGCCGCACTTCGGCATCTCCGCCGGTGCGAGCATTCCGGAGTCGACGTTTGGTGAATCGGTGAACACGGGTTACAACCTGAACGCGATGGTCAACGTGACCGTCCCGCTCTCGCCAGTCGGCTTCCGGCTCGAGGGGGGATGGAACAGGTTCGACCTGAGCAGCGGGAACGGCGACGGGAACGTCCGCGTCGCCAACGGTTCGGCGAACGTCGTGCTGATCCCGTCGGCGGTGATGACGGCGAAGCCGTACCTGATCGCCGGCGTCGGCGCGTACAACGTGAAGACTTCCATCGACAACACCGGCACGCTGCTTACCGGCGCGTTCACCAGCGAGAGCAGCGACACCCGCATCGGCTTCAATGGCGGGATCGGTCTCATGTTCGGACTCGGCCCGATCGGCTCGATGCTCGAGGCGCGCTATGTCTCGGTGAGCGGAAAGAACGGTGGCGGCTCGCTGGCGTACATCCCCGTCTCGTTCGGCGTCACGTTCTGAGCTGATTCGTCGGAGTTGACGCCGCTCGCTCGCGCGCTCGGGATCGCGGCGCTCGCGCTCGGCGCGCGAGCGCACTCCTCGCGTCCGGCAGTCGCGCGCGGCGACGTCGTCATCAGCGAAGTGATGGCCGATCCGCGCGCGGCGAGCGATGCGCGCGGCGAATGGTTCGAGCTGCACAACCGCGGCGGCAGCGCGGTCTCCATTCGCGGATGGACGATCCGCTCCGGTCGCGCCGAATCGCACCGGATCTCGGCCGCGGTGACCATTCCCGCCGGCGGCTATGTCGTCCTCGCCCGCAACGCCTCGCCGTCCTCGAACGGCGGCGTGCGCGCGGGCTACGCGTACGGCGGCGCGGTGACGCTCGGCAACGATGCCGACTGGCTCGCACTCGACGATGCCCGCGGGATCACCGCCGACTCCATTGCCTGGCGAAGCGCGATCCCCGGCGCGAGCTGGGAGCTCGTCGACGAGTCGGCACCGCACGCGTCAGTCGGGCCGCCGCGCTGGCGCGTTGCGACCACCGTCTTCGGTCGCGGCGATCGGGGCTCACCCGGCGCGCCTGACGGTCGCGAGCCGGGTCCGCCTGTCGCTTCCCCGCCTGACGGCGCCGCCGAGCGGCCCGCCCCGCGCGTCCCGGTGCCGTCGCCGGCGCGACCGGCGCCGGGCGCCCCCTCCGAGCTCGTCGTCCGCATCCTCGACGTCGGCCAGGGGGACGCGACCTACATCAGCAACGGGACGAGCAAGGTGATCATCGACGGCGGCCCCGACACGCTGCGCTTCGGGGAGCTGCTCGATTCGCTCGGGCTCGACGGAGCGACGATCGACGTCGTCGTCCTCACTCACGAACACTACGACCATCACGCCGGGCTCCGCGAACTCTTCCGATCGTCGCGGCGGATCACCGTCCGCTACTTCTTCGAGAACGAGGATCCGTACAGCAACACGGCGCTGGCGAGGCTGCGGGATTCGGTGGACGCGCGCGTCGCCCGCGGCCAGACGATCCTCCGCGACACCGACGACCCGTGCGGCGACGCCCGCATGCTCTGCACGATCGCGCTGAATGGCGGGGCGAAGCTGCACATCCTGCGGCCGCTGCCCGATGCCGCGTCGCCTAACGATCGGTCGACGCCGGTCAAGCTGGTCGGTCCCGATTCGGCGTCGTTCACGATGTGGCTCGCCGGCGACGCCGAGCATCGGGAGATCGACTGGTTCGCCCGCGCCGGCTACGATCGCACGCCGGGGATGAAGGTCCGCGTCCTCAAGGGCGACCACCACGGCAGCTGCAACGGCGTGAGCAGCTGGTACCTGCGCGCGACCACCCCCGACTGGGTGACCTTCTCGGTCGGGAGCGACAACGGGTATGGCCACGTGCACGCGCAGGCGAAGACACTCTACGCCGCGGCCGGCGTCCCCTGGTACCGGACCGACCAGAATGGGACGATCGTCTTCCGCACACCAGGCACCCCGGGCGGCGGCTACACCGTCACGGTCGGTCGCGGTCAGCCGTCGATGAGCGGACCGTCCGATCGCCGCTCGACGCAGCCGGACTGCAACCCGATGCCCTGACCCGCGCGAGAATCAGGCAGCGTTCAGAGCACGATGTCCCCGCCCGGATCGCGGCCTCCGCGCCGCTTGCGGGCGGAGCTCTTCGCCGACGCCGCGGGCCCCGCCGAGCGATCGATGCGGACGGTGATGGTTACCTCGCCGCCAGCCGAGCTGCTGACGCTGACGCCGAGCACGTCGCCGTCGCGCGCATCGGTCGGGATGAGGTAGCGCGGAATCTCGTAGACGTGGTCGCCGTCCTGCTCGACCGCGGCGGTGCCCTCCTCGATGCGGTCGATCGCCCAGCGGTGTGCTGCCGCACCGGCCCCCTTCTGCTCTCGCGCCATCCGATCCTCGCCACGCCGCTCCGGCGTGCTTGACGTTAGGCAGGCGTCAGCGCGCGTCGGCGGGGATCCGGTCCTCGACCGACGCGATCAGCACATCCACCACCGGGTGGTGCACCAGCCGCCGCGCATGGCCAAGATGCGACCACGCCTGTGCCGGCTCTCCGCAGCGGATCGCCATGTCGGCGAGCTGGCACTCCATGATGCTGCGATCGTTCTCCGTCCGGAAGCGCCAGCGCCGCGCCTGGAGCAGGTGATCGCGCGCCGGCGGGATCCGTCCCTCGACCGCCAGCGCGACCCCCTGCAACCAGTGGTAGTACGAGCGCCACCGCGGGCTGAGCAGCCGTGGCCAGCGGACGCGGCGCACGTGGTCGCGCATCCGCTCGACGTTGCCCGTGCGATAGGCCGCCAGCGCCAGCCAGAGACTTCCGCTCCGGAAGTAGCCCCACACCAGCAGCGCACCCGCGCCGAGGACGATCGCGCCGTCGATGCGATCACCGTCGCCCGTCCACATCACTCCGAGGAGGAGGGCGGTGATGATGAACAGGAGTCGAAGGCGCGGTGTGAGCATCGGGTGGTGAGAGAGTGTTCGCCGGCGAAATGCTGCCGAGTCCGCTCGGTTCGTCTGTGAAACGATGCATGTCCGCGCGCGCAACGTGTGAAATTTCTGCCGCCCGAACGCGGTCCGAATTGCGCGCGGGAACCGTTGCGGAGGAATCGAGCGAGCGTCAGGCAGGCGGTTGTGCGAGCGCTCACATGTGATGGTTCACGAGTCGCCAGCGAGCGACCCGCGCACGCATCGTGCGTTGTCGCTGGTCGTTCGTTGCAGTGACCAGGACTCTCAACCGGAGCACACCAATGGCCGACAACAACGCCAACGCGCCCAATCCGTCCGCCCCGAAGCTCGGCTTCGGCTACGAGGTGCAGCCTGGCGATTCGCTGAGCAAGATCGCGAAGCAGGTGTACGGCGACGCCACGCGCTGGAAGGAAATCTGGGAGGCGAACAAGGCGTCGATCCCGAATCCGGACCTGATCCACCCCGGCCAGCAGCTGTCGATGCCGCCGCGCTAGCGTCACGACAGCGCACGCGGGCGTTGACGCGTGATGACGGCGCGTCAAATTGGAGGATGCCAAACGACGTCATCGAGGTACGCAACCTCGTCAAGCAGTACGGTGAGTTCGTCGCGGTGCGCGGGCTTTCCTTCACCGTCGCACCGGGCGAGGTGCTCGGTCTCGTCGGGCCTAACGGTGCCGGCAAGACCAGCACCCTCCACTCGCTGGCCGGGATCATCCGGCCGACCGCGGGGGAAGTGCGGATCACCGGCCATGACATCGTCTCGGATCCGGTCCCGGCCAAGCGCGCGCTCGCCTTCGTCCCCGACGAGCCGCAGCTGTTCGAGTACATGACGGTCGACGATCACCTCACCTTCGTCGCCCGGCTCTACGGCGTCCCCGACGCCGCGGCGCGCATCGAGCCGCTCCTCCGCGAGCTCGAGCTGGCCGACAAGCGCAGCGCCCTCCCCGCCGAGCTCTCGCGCGGGATGCGGCAGAAGCTGGCGATCGCCTGCGCGTTCCTCCACCAGCCGGCCGCGCTCCTCCTCGACGAGCCGCTGACCGGTCTCGACCCGTTAGGCATCCGCCGCATGAAGGCGGCGATCCTCGCCCGCGCCCATGCCGGCGCCGCCGTCATCCTCAGCTCGCACCTCCTCCATCTCGTCGAGGAGCTCTGCACCCGCATCCTCATCATCCAGGGCGGCCAGTGCATGGTCCTCGGCAGCATCGCCGAGATCGCGGCCAGCCGTCCCGACCTCGAGGGACGCGGGCTCGAGGAGCTCTTCCTCGCCATCACCGGACAGGACACCCCCGACGCATCGGGCGCCGGGATCGCCGGCCGGTGAGCACCGCCCTCGACGCAACGCGGCCGGCGCCTGCCGGCGCGGCCAGCGCGCTCACTTTCCTCGTCCTGCGATCGGGACGCAACCGCCTCCGCGTGCAGCTCGCACGACTGAAGAACGTGCGCTACGTGCTCGGCATGCTCTTCCTGATCGCGTATTACGCGTTCTTCCTGCGCCCCGACCGGCTGCTCGGCATCAGGCGTCCCCACGCCGACGCGATGCCGTCGGCGATCCTCACCGACAACGCGGTGATGATCTCGGCGCTGATGCTCACCGTCCTGGTCGCGTACTGGTGGACGTTCGGGACGAAGCTGTCGGCGATCGCGCTGTCGCGCGCCGAATCGCGGCAGCTCCTCCCGGCGCCGCTGTCGCGCAACGAGCTCATTCTCTTCAAGCTTGCCCGGTCGAGCATCGCGACACTTCTCAGCGCGGTGATCCTCGCGATCATCAGCCGGCGCGGGACCACCGTGCTGCCGTTCGCGCTCCGCGTCATCAGCTACCTGGTGATGTTCGGGACCTTCCAGCTCCACCAGCTCGGCGCCACGCTGACGCGGAGCGGCGGGAAACCGGTCGGCGAGAAGCTCGGGCGGCGCGGCTGGATCATCGGCGGAATCGTCGTCGCGCTGATCGTGGCCGCCCTCGGCGCGAGCCTCGTCCCGGCCTGGCCCGGCATCTCCGGCGCCGGGGACTTCAGCCAGGGCGCCGACCGGTTCCGGGCCGCGCTGTCGAGCATGCCGGCGATCCTCGTGATCGCTCCGGCCCGGGCCGTCATCGCGCCGTTAGGCGCGGCGACGATCGGCGAGTGGCTCCGGGTCTTCCCGATCGCGGTCGCGATCTGGCTGCTGCACGTCCCATGGATCCTGCTCAACCGGACGCCGTTCGAGGAGGCCGCGGTCGCGGCCGGCGAGCGGCGCGAGGCGCTCCGGGCGGCGATGCGCGCCCAGCGCGCGACCGGCGGGCGCGGGATCGGCGCGCTGATCGCCGCCCGCGCCGCGTTAGGCAGGAAGACCTGGGTCGCGCGGCGGACCTGGCTCCCGCTCCCGCCGACCGGCCCGGCCTGGATGGCGATAACGTGGAAGAACTTCATTCCCACCGTCAGGCAGATGCGGTGGGCGACGCTCGCCTTCGCCGCACTCGGCATCGCCGCGATCGGCGCTCTCGTCGCCTGGATCAGCTACAAGCAGACCGCTGACCTCTCGCAGTCGATCCTGATCGCGCGGAACGCGCTGGCCGGGGTCGGGCTCGTGCTCGCCATCGCCTGGACCATCGTCGGGCCGCTCTACACCCGCAACGATTTCCGCAGCGACCTGCCGTATCTGCGCCTGCTGCGCACCTTCCCGCTCGACAGCGGTTCGCTCGTCGGTGCGCAGATCACCGCGTCGACTGTGCTGATCTTCGCCTTTCAGCTGATCTGCCTCGTCGCCGCGCTGCTCCTTCCCGGCGGTGATCGCGTGCCGGGGATCGGCCAGCGGATCGTGATCTTCCTCGCGCTCGTTCTCGCCCTGCTCACCCTCGACGTGCTGAGCGTGACGGTGCGCAACGCGATCGCCCTCTTCTTTCCGGGCTGGGTGAAGCTGGGCGGCGAAGGCGGCGGCTTCGAGGTGATCGGCCAGAACCTGCTCGGCACCGCCGGTTCGCTGCTGCTGCTCGTCCTCCTGCTCATCATCCCCGTCGCGTTGGCGGGGGGCGTCCTCTACACCATTCACACGCTGCCGACGGTAGTCACCGGTCGCGTCGCCGTCGCATTGATCGCGTTCGTCGCCGCGATCGCCGCCGAGCTCTGGTTCCTCTTCCACTGGCTCGGCACCATCTACGACAACATCGACGCCGGCGAGATCCTCGAGCCGGCGTGACGATTCAGCGGCATCGCGTCATCACGGCGCGACGAGCCATCGACATGCTCTCCCCCTCACACCTCGGCATCCGGTGAATCTCTCACGCGCTTCCTCGATTCTCGCTCTCGGCGTCGCGATCGCGGCCGGGCAGGCTCCGGTCGCTGCCCAGTCGAGCATCGCGACCCGCTATCGCGCGCCCGCCGACTCGCTCATCGATGCGGCGCTGAAGGACAGCGCCGCCTGGAATCGCCTGGCGAAGCTCACTGACACCTTCGGCAACCGGCTGAGCGGATCACCCAGCCTCGAGCGCGCGATCGACTGGGCGCTGGCCGAGATGAAGGCCGATGGATTGGAGAACGTCCACGCCGAGCCGGCGATGGTGACGCACTGGGTGCGCGGCGAGGAGTCGCTCACCCTCGTGTCACCGCGGAACGCTCCGCTCCGGATGCTCGGACTCGGCGGGAGCATTGCGACGCCGAAGAACGGGATCACCGCGCCGGTAATGGTGGTGGGGAGCTTCGACGAGCTCACGAGCCGGGCCGCCGAGGCGAAGGGGAAGATCGTGCTCTTCGACGTGCCGTTCACGACGTACGGACAGACCGTGCGCTATCGCGTCGGCGGCGCGAGCGCGGCGGCGAAGGTCGGCGCGGTCGCGGCGCTGGTGCGCTCGGTGACGCCGATGTCGTTCCGCACGCCGCACACCGGCAACATGCGCTACGACTCGACTGTCGCGAAGATCCCGACCGCCGCGATCACCGTCGAGGACGCGCTGATGTTCCGGCGCATGCTGGGACGCGGCGACAAGGTGGTCGTCACGCTGAAGATGAATGCGCAGACGCTGCCGCCGGCGCCGTCACGCAACGTCGTCGGCGAGATCCGCGGCTCGGAGAAGCCGGACGAGGTGGTGATCGTGAGCGGTCACTTCGACTCGTGGGACGTCGGCCAGGGGGCGATGGACGATGGCGGCGGCGCGGTCGCCGCGTGGGAGGCAGTGCGGCTGATGAAGCAGCTCGGGCTCCGGCCGCGCCGCACCGTGCGCGTCGTGCTCTGGACGAACGAGGAGAACGGCGGCGGCGGCGGCCGGGCCTACCGCGACGCGCATCGCGACGACGCCGGCCGCCACCTGCTCGCGATCGAGTCGGACAACGGCGTCTTCAAGCCGCGCGGCGTCGGCTTCAGCGGGACCGACAGCGCGATGGCGGTGATCCGCCAGGTGGCGACGCTCCTCGACCGGATCGGCGCCGGCGGGGTCGTGCCTGACGGCGGCGGCTCGGACATCGAGCCGATGATGCAGCTCGGCGTCCCCGGCATGTCCCCCGACGTCGACGAGTCGCGCTACTTCTGGTACCACCACACCGAGGCCGACACGATGGACAAGCTCGACCCGCACGAAGTCGCGCTCTGCGTGGCGACGATGGCGGTGATGGCGTACGTGGTGGCCGACCTGCCGGCCCCGCTCCCCCACGGCGCGGCGGCGGCGGCCGCGCAGCCGCGTTAGGCCTTACGACGCGCGGACGGAGCGCGACCGGCCGCCGCCCTGAGGAAGGCGTCGTAGTCGCGGATGTAGTCGGCCGGGTCGTGCCGCTCGGAGGCGAGCATGAGCAGCACGGCCCCGTCGGTCCATTCCCCGGTGTCGATCCAGACGCCGGGGTGGATGAGCAGCCCGGCCGCGGGGGTGTCGAGGCGCACTCGCTCCTTCCGCCTGGTGTCGTCGACGGTCACGGTCAGCGCCCCGGCGACGGCGACGAAGAGCTGCGCTGTACGATGGTGGGCGTGCCCGCCCCGCTTCGCGTCGGGCGGCGCACCGTACACCCACCGCGCCCGCTCGATCGTGAACGGCAGCTGCGCTCCGCTCTCGCAGATCGTGATGCTCCCGCGCGGATCGGAGTTGGTCGGCAGGTGGACGAGCTGCCACGGGCGGTCGGACACGAGGGGTGTGCTCATCCGTTAGGCGCTGACGATTACCTGATGCGTTAGGCGGGCTCCGGGAGGGCTCCGGCCGCGCTCAAAGCTAACCCCGCCCGGCCCGCGCGGGCTTTCGCCGCCATTCCCACCTTCCACGTCGCATTTTACGGTAGAGTTCGCATCACAAATCTTGCAGGCACGAGCATGTAGGGGCGCTTTTCCACGTCGGCACCCCTCTTGCCTCCACTCACATCCGCCGCCGCGACCCCTCTGTAGCGGACCGGGCTCACCCTCTCACGGAGTCTCCCACGATGGCCTCGATCTGGAAGGGCTCGCTCGCCTTCGGGCTCGTCAACATCCCCGTCGAAGCGAAGACCGCCGTTCGTGAGGACCACATCTCCTTCCGCATGCTGCACGAGGAGGACATGTCGCCGGTGAAGTACGAGCGCGTCTGCGCCGCCGACGGCGAGCCCGTGCCCTGGAACGAGATCGTGAAGGGCTACGAGTACGAGAAGGGGAAGTACGTCGTCATGACCGACGACGACTTCAAGGCAGCGGCGCTCGAGTCGTCGAAGACGCTCGAGATCCTCGACTTCGTCAAGCAGGAAGAGATCGATCCGCGCTTCTTCGAGACGCCGTACTACCTCGTCCCGTCGAAGGGGGGCGAGAAGGCCTACGCGCTGCTCCGTGAGGCGCTCCGCACCTCGGATGCGGTCGGCATCGGCAAGGTCGTGATGCGCCAGAAGGAGCACCTCGCCGCGATCCGCATCGTCGGCGACGCGATCGTGCTCGAGATCATGCGCTTCGCCAACGAGCTGGTCGACGTCGGCGAGTTCAACTTCCCGGCGAGTGACATGGTCCGCCCGCAGGAGCTGAAGATGGCCGAGCAGCTCGTGGCCTCGCTCGCCGAGAGCTTCGAGCCGACCAAGTACACCGACGACTATCGCGCGAACCTGATGAAGATCATTCGCGCGAAGATGAAGGGTAAGAAGATCACCGTTCCCGAGCCCGAGCAGGAGCCGGCCGACGCGCAGGTCTTCGACCTCATGTCCCGGCTCGAGGCAAGCCTCAAGGAAAGCAAGGGGAAGGGACGCGCCGTGCGCGCGCCGCGGAAGAGCGCGGCTGCGTCGGAGAAGCCGGCCCGCGCCAAGCGGGCCCGGCGCAAGACTGCCTAACGGTCCGGTTCGGTGGCTGCCGCGAAGAAGTCCTCCGGCAAGTCAGCGAAGCGCGCGCCGTCCACGCGCGTTTCGTCGGCACGGGAGAAGCTCGCCGAGTATCGTCGCAAGCGCGACTTCTCCCGTACCGCCGAACCGTCAGGCAGTGAAGCGTCCTCGGCGCGCGACGAGAGCGCGCGGAGCAAGCTGCGCTTCGTCATCCAGAAGCACGCCGCCAGCCACCTCCACTTCGACTTCCGCCTCGAGCTCGACGGGGTGATGAAGAGCTGGGCCGTTCCCAAGGGCCCGAGCTACGACCCGGGCACGAAGCGCCTGGCGATGGAGGTCGAGGATCACCCGATCGCCTACAACACCTTCGAGGGCACGATCCCGGCAGGGGAGTATGGCGGCGGCACCGTCATGCTCTGGGATCGCGGCACCTACGGTGCGCCCGGACTCTCCGGCGCCGAGGGGGTACGCGCGCTGCGCGAGGGCTACGCCAAAGGCCGGCTCGATCTCGTCATGCACGGCGAGCGGCTCGAGGGCGGATGGTCGCTCGTGCGCATGCGCGAGACGAGCGGCAAGCCGCAGTGGCTCCTCATCAAGCGCAGCGACGACACCGCCGACCCCTCGCGCGACATCGTCGCCGAAGTGACGACGTCGGTAGCGTCGGGGCGGACGATGGAGGAGATTGCCGAAGGCAAGGGCCGGAAGCGCGTGTGGCACTCCAATCGTGAGGCAAAGGACCCGGTGAAGAAGCGCGGCGTGGCGAAGAAGGCGGCGGCGAAGACGACTACCGCGAAGAAGGCATCCGGCCGCAAGGTCGCGCGCAAGCGCGCGGCGAAGGGCGCGTCGGCAGCGGCGGTCGCCGAGCCGGTGATGCACCGCGGCCGGCCGAAGGCGGTGCGCGCGTCGAAGCGCCTTTCCGCGATCGTGCCGATGAAAGCCTCGGTCGGTACCGGCGTCCCCAAGGGCGAGGGGTGGACGTACGAGCCGAAGTACGACGGGATCCGCGTCATCGCCTACGCCACCGCCGATGCGGCCCACCTCGTCACCCGGAACGGCAACGACAAGAGCGTGCAGTTCCCCGAGGTGATCGAAGCGCTCCGCGACCTGGCGAAGAAGGCGAAGCGCCCGCTCGTCCTCGACGGCGAGGTCGTCGCCCTCGACGGCGAGGAGGTCGCGCGCTTCCAGGACCTGCAGAGCCGGATGCACACCACCGACCGCGCCTTCATCGAGACCGCGCGCGAGGGAGCGCCGGCGTCGCTGGTCGCCTTCGACCTGCTGGTGGACGGTGACGAGGTGATCACCCGCGAGCCATGGACGGTGCGCCGGGCCCGGCTCGAGCAGCGCCTCCGCAACCGGACGAGCCGCGCCCTCAAGCTCGGCGAGACGGTGCCTAACGATGGCGAGGAGCTGCTGAAGAAGGCGGCCAAGCTCGGCTGGGAAGGGGTGATCGCCAAGCGGATGGACGATCCGTACACGCCGGGGGTGCGCTCCTCCGGCTGGCTCAAGCTCAAGATCGAGCATCGCCAGGAGTTCGTCATCGGCGGATGGACCGAGCCGCGCAAGACGCGCGAGCACATCGGCGCGCTCCTCCTCGGCCACTACGACGACGAGGGGAACTTCATCTACGTCGGCCACACCGGGGGCGGCTTCACCAACGAGGGGCTGCGGGACATGTATCGCAAGCTCGCCCCGCTCGAGCGGTCGACGTCGCCGTTCTCGGAGAAGGTCAGGACCAACGAGAGGGCGCACTGGGTGACGCCGAAGATCGTGGTCGAGGTGAAGTTCGGCGAGTGGACCGCCGACGGAAAGCTTCGCCAGCCGATCTTCCTTGGCGTCCGCGACGACAAGCCGGCGCGCGAGGTGACGCGTGAAGCGGAGAGCGTCCAGGATCGCGGCACCGTCAGGCGGACGAAGGCTGGCGCAGCAGCGCGGGCGGTGACGAAGAAGAGCGCCAGGCCGGCGACCGGTACCAAGCGCGCGACCGGCGCGAAGACGTCGACGAAGGGGACTTCGGCCACGCCGGCGCGCGGCCGGAAGCGGGCGAGCGCCCCGATTACCGACGTCCCGGTCTACGCCAACGCGCCGATCGTCAGCCGCCTGGTCGAGATCGAGACCGAGGGCGGCCGCGGGACCGTCGCGTTAGGCAGGGGCGCTTCCCTCGACGTGTCGAGCCTCGACAAGGTCTACTTCCCGAAGGACGGGATCACCAAGGGCGCGCTGATGCGGTACTACGCGACCGTCGCGCCACTGATCCTGCCGACGGTGAAGGACCGCGCGCTCGTCCTCAAGCGGACGCCCGAGGGGATCGAGGGGGAGACCTTCTTCCAGCAGAAGGCGCCCGACGACCCGCCCGCCGGCGTCCGCGTCGAAGCGGTGCCGGAATCCGACGGCGACACCAAGAACCGGCTCGTCGGCGGGGACATCACCACCCTGCTCTACTGCGTGCAGCTGGGCTGCGTCTCGACCGACCCGTGGCATTCGCGGGTGCAGAGCGCGGAGAACCCGGACTACACCTACATCGACATCGACCCGCAGCCGAAGGCGGGGTTCCAGCGCGTGCTCGACTGCGCGCGCTGGGCGAAGGAGGAGATGGACGCGTTAGGCATCCACGGCGCGCTCAAGACGTCAGGGTCGCGCGGGCTGCACATCGCCATCCCCCTCCCGGCGTCGGCGACGTGGGAGACCGCGGTCACGCTCGCCCAGATCATCGCCGCGCAGGTGGCGCAGAAGCACCCGCAGGATGCGACCATCGAGCGCACTGTGGCGGCGCGCTCGACGAAGTCGGTCTACATGGACTACCTGCAGAACATCCGCGGGAAGAGCGTGGCCGGTCCGTACTGCGTGCGGGCCAAGCCGGGCGCGATGGTGTCGACGCCGCTCGACTGGAGCGAGCTGACCGACGACCTCGATCCGCACGAGTACACGATCGAGACGACGCCGCTCCGCTTCAGGAAGGTCGGCGATCTCTGGCGCGAGCAGATGAAGTCACGGAACTCGGCCGCGGCATTGAAGGGACTCTCTCGCGTGAAGAAGCGCTGACGCCTATCATGCGGGCGTGAGCCCACTCGAAATCGTTGCAGCACTCGTCGGCGCGCTCAGCGTCTGGCTGAGCGTGCGCCAGAACATCTGGAGCTGGCCGACCGCGATCGTCAACGTCGTCCTCTACGCGATCGTCTTCTACGAGGCGAAGCTCTACGCCGACATGGGGCTCCAGGTCGTCTATGCGGTGCTGTCGATCTACGGCTGGTACGAGTGGCTCTACGGCGGCGCCGGCCGGACCGAGCTCCGGGTCACCCGCACCGGGCCGCGGTTAGGCATGCTGCTCGCGCTGATCGCGGCCGCCGGCTCGGTGGTGCTGGGTCTCTTCCTCCATCGCGAGACCGACGCGGCGCTCCCCTACATGGACTCGTTCCTCTCCAGCACGAGCCTCGTCGCGCAGTGGATGATGACGAAGAAGCTGCTCGAGAACTGGGTCGTCTGGATCGGCGTCGACGTGCTCTACGTCGGGATGTTCATCTTCAAGGGACTCTTCCTCACGTCGGCGCTGTACGCCGTCTTCCTCGCGCTGGCGGTGAAGGGCTACATCGACTGGCGGCGATCGATGTCGGCCGAGGCAGCGCTCGCGCCAGCGCCCGTGTGAGCGCCGCGCTGCGGCGCGTCTGCGTGACCGGCCCCGAGTCGACGGGCAAGACGACGCTTGCGCAGCGGCTGGCCGAATCCGCCCACTGCGAGTGGGTTCCTGAAGCGTCGCGCATGTACGCCGAGCGCAAGGGCGCGGAGCTCGACGCGTCGGACGTGGCCCCGATCGCCCGCGAGCACATCCACCTCGCCGACGCAGCCGCCGAACGCGCGCTCGCGAAGGGCGAGACCATGATCGTGCTCGACACCGACCTGCTCAGCACCGTCATCTACTCGCGGCACTATTACCGGATGGTGCCGCCATGGGTCGAACGGATGGAGCGCGCACGCCGCGCCGATCTCTACCTGCTCTGCGACATCGACGTCCCGTGGGTCCCCGACGGCATCCGCGACCGGCCAGCGAATCGCGAAGAGATGTTCTCGCTCTTCCGTGACGCCTTGCTGAGGAGAAAGGTGCCGTTCCTGCTGGTGCGCGGGAGCTGGGAGGAGCGCTGGTCGATCGCCGAGCGGGCGACCGGCGGACAGCGTTAGGCGTTGAACGTTAGGCGCCAGCGTGCCAGGCATTCTGCGGCCTGTCGGCGATGCGTCCGAGAGCCTTTGAAGCAACTGGACTGCAGATTTCACGGACTGCACGGACGCGATTGTCGAACATCCGGCACCGATCGCATTTGGGGCGGCGGATTCCGGGGCCTCACGCGCGGCATGCCGGAACCTCGCGGAATTCGCGGGTCAAACAGGTGAACTGCAATTGCACGGATTTCACGGATCGCGCCTCGGCATCGACAGCTCCGCGCACCAGGGCTGAACATCCTGGGGGCACGCGTGGCGAGATCATCCCGCCCGGCGTGCCCCACATCTTTTCGTGAGCGCTTCATTTGGTGAATGGAGCCCCTCCGCCACGCGGGGCAATCCGTGAAATCGCATCTCAAATCCGTGTGATAGTAGTTCGACCGGTTGGGCTTCGATGTCGAGCAGCGCACCGACGCGGCGCACGGAGCTGATTGCGGTCCGAGACCCCATCCGCCCAGCTGGTGCCACATCCCTTATCATGGAGTCCCCGGATTCCCGGCAGCAAAGAATGAGATTCCTCAGAACACCGCCCGCGCGCTGACCGTCAGGTTCCGCGGCGCGAGCATGTAGTAGTACGGTTCCATCACCGACCCGTCCGCACTGCCGGGCACAGGACCCGGATAGCCACCGGTGTAGACCCGCTGGTCGAAGACGTTGCGGACGGCGACCAGCAGCGATTGCCGGGCGACGCGGAGCGTGACTGCGCCGTCGGCGTACCAGCTCGCCGGAACGACGAACCGCGCGTCGTTGGTGTTCGTCTCCATCATCCGCGACGTGTAGCGTCCGTCGACGTCGAGCGAGAGCCATGACGCGAGCTCGGTGCGGATCCCATGGCCGCTGACGAACTTCGGCGTCAGCAGCGACGTCGCGTCGTGAAAGACCTCGCCGGTCGCGTCGTCGCGATACTCGCGGATCTTCGCGTCGGTGAGCGACGCGGTCACCACCGCTGTCACGCGCGGCGTCAGGCGCCAGGTCAGGTCTCCCTCGGCGCCGCGCCTGACGCTCCGCGCGACGTTCTTGTGCAGCACGTAGCCGATCTCGTTGATCTCGCCGATCGGCGCGATCTCGTTGTGGAACTGCATCCAGAACAGGTTCGCCTGGACGTTCACCGTCGGCCGCTGCCAGACGATTCCGGTCTCGACGTCGCGCGCCGACTCGGGGTGGACGCGAGTCAGCGGGTACGCCGACGGCGCGTTCGTGCTGTCGACGTCATCGGCACCGGCGAAGATGTCGGCCCGCGTCGGCTCGCGGCCGTTCATCCCGGCGCTCGCGTAGCCGGTGAGCGCGCGCGTCAGGCGGACACTTGCCCCGGCCTTCGGGTTGAAGAACGACCAGCGCACGCTCGCCGGTGCGACGCCGTTGCCCGCTGTCGGCTGGTATCGGAACTGCGCCAGGCGCAGCTGGAGGTCCGCGAACAGCGTCGTCCGGCCGCGCACGAGCGACCCCTTGGCGAACGCGCTCTGCTCCCCCTTGTAGCCGGTGTTGTCGTAGAGCCGCGTCTCCAGGTCGGGGCGCGTGAAGAGCCAGTGCTCGCGCGCATAGCGGCTGGCGTGGATGCCTAACGCGGCACCGCCGCTCGTGCCCTTCCATTCGAGCGCGCTGATGATCCCGCCCCAGCGCGAGTGCAGGTCGTAGCGGTAGACGTCCCCGCCGTAGGGAACGTCGTACCAGCCGCCGGCATCGAAGCCGTAGACGGTCGTCGCCACGCTCGCGCTGGGCGAGACCGCGTGCGTCCATTGCAGGCTCGCCATGTCCTGATGGAAGCGGTCGTCGACCGCGTCACTCCCGGCGTTGCCGTAGGGATTGTCGCGCGGCGTCGTGCGCAGCACCGACAGCGGCGAGGCGAGATAGGCCTGCTCGTTCGACGACAGCCCGGCCAGCAGTGTCGCCTTGACGACGTCGTTCGCGCCGAACCAGCCGCCGCTCGCGAACCACGAGTTCGACCGGTTTCCGGAATTGTACCGATAGCCGTCGGTGGTCTGCACCGACCCGCGGACGTAGCCGGCGAAGCCGCTCCGGGTCAGCCCCGACTGATATTCGCCGCTCAGTCGCGACGTGTTGTACGAGCCGCGGGTGAGCTGCAGCTCGGCGCTGCGCCGGGCGCTGGCCAGCGGCACGGACTCGAAGTTCACCGACCCCGCGTACGACGCGACCCCGTGCGTGCTGCTCCCGACGCCGCGCTGCACCTGCGCCGACGCGATGCTGTTGGCGAAATCGGGGAAGTTGGAGAAGTAGAGTCCTTCGTCCTCCGGCTCGTTGAGCGGGATTCCGTCGAGCGTGATGTTGATGCGCGTCTGGTCCATCCCGCGCATCCGCATGTAGGAATAGTTCGACCCCGAACCGCTCTCGGCGTACGACGTGATCCCCGGTGATGCCTGGAGCAGGATCGGCATCTCCTGCCCCGTGTAGTGCCGCTCGATCTCGGACCCAGCGATCGTCTTCGCCGAGATCACCTCGGCGCCCCCGCGGACGGCGGTGACCTGCACCGCCTCGAGCCGGTGGACGCGCCTGCGTGTCGAGTCGGTGGCGCTGTCGGCGACGGCGTCGTGCCTGACGGTGTCGATCGCGGCCGGGTGCGGTGTCGTGTCCTGCGGCGTCCCCTGAAGGACGAGCATCAATGCGGCTGCCAGCACGGTCCTGCTCCTGCGTGAATCTCGCGTGAGGCGAGGGAGCGGAGCCGGCGGCGGAGGGAGGGAGGAGCACCGCACCGTTAGGCGGGCGACGCTCGGGCCATGCCTGCACCAGTGACGCTCCCTTCGCTGGAATGACCCAGATCAGGTTCGACGGGTGTGATCTCAGCCCGCGTCCGAGTGAACGCGCGGGCACCCCGTGCCACTGTACTACCATACTGCCTGCGGCATGCGGCAGAACTGCTTGCCGCTTACCGCTCGCTTCACGCTAACCGGATGCGCGCCGCGCGCGCAACCGCCCCAACGCCCGGACCTACGCCGTCCGCGGATCGTCGGGCGCCGAGCGCATGTCGTCGGGGTCGAGGCCGACGCTGCGGCACCACGCCTCATACTCGGCGGGCGCGATCTCCGACGGCTTGATCTCGCTCCGCCCGCCCCAGAAGACGTTGGTGTACGACACCGGGATTCCGACCGCCTCGAGGTGCGCGTCGATCGCTGCCTTGTGGGCGAGCACCACCGACTTCTCGGTGCCGTGCGCGACCGCCATGATGTTCACGTTGGCGAACTCGTCGCCCCCCTCGCGCCAGTAGGCGTGCGTGAGGATGTGGTGACGCCCGACTTCCTGCCCGGCTTCGATCTCGCGACCGGGCGGGACGCGCCAGTGGAAGAGCGCATTGTAGCGCGTGACGCGCGTCCCCTCGCTGCTCGGCTTCACGTGCTCGAGGAACGTCGAGAATCGCCCGATCACGCCGCGCTCGGCCAGCGACCGCGCCACGCGCAGGAACTCCTCGTAGGACACCCCCGCCTCGACGGCGCGGGCGCGCCACGGCTCGGCGCCGATCTCGCCGGGCGCGAGCTCGCGCTTGAGCGCGGTGAGGACGCGCCAGTCGAGCGGCGACAGCTCGACGATGTTGGTGTCCATCACCCGCCCCGGCTCGTCGGTCTTCGCGCCCGGCTCCATTCCCTTGCGCCGCACGTGTCCGACGCCTAACGCGAAGAGCCGCTTCGCCGGCATGATCCGATAGGCCTCGGCGCCGACCGTCTTCGCCAGGAAGTCGCAGTGCTTCCGCATCGAGAATCCGACCGGGACTTTCAGCGTCGTCCACAGCCGGTAGACCGAGCCTCGCGTCTCGCCGTCGGTCGAGCGGATGACGACGTGTCCCGAGAACGGATCGCGCTTCGACATGTACTCGAATGCGGCGTCGAGCTTCTCTGGCGGCACCTTCCAGGCGATCAGCGCGCCCGGCGCGAGGTTGGTCGCCATCAGCGTCTGGCGGACCCGGCGTACCGTGTGCGCCTCGAGCATCGCCCGGATCCGCTCGTGGACCGTCTCCTCCGGGAGGCCGGCCAGCCGGGCGATCTCGGCGAACGGATCGGGAAGAAATCCGGCGATGCGGTCCTCGGAGATCGCGAGGATCCGCGCGTTCGTCGGATCGGTGATTTCGGTCGGGAGCACTGCGGTCAACGGGAACCTCGGTCGGACGGTGACGATCGAAATCTATCGAAGCGCGCGAGCATCGAGGGCCGACCGGATCGAGCACCCGACGGGAACGGTTGCGGGAACGGTTGCGGGAGCAGCAGGGCGACGACAAACTTGGGATTCCCCAATCGGAGCTCGCCAATGCCGCAGTGGCTGCGCAGCATCCTCGCGATCGTCGCCGGTTTCGTCGTGATCGGGTTGCTCGCCATCGGCAGCGACGGCGTCGCTCACGCGATCCGCCCCGACATCTTCGGACCGAACAGCTCGACCTCGAACGTCCCGTATCTGGTCATCGCGATCATCTACGTCGGCGTCTACGCGACGTTCGGCTGCTGGCTGGCGGCGACGCTCGCCGGCCGGAGGCCGATGCGCCATGCCCTCATTCTCGGCGTGCTCGGTCTCGTCTTCAACCTCGCCGCGGTCCCCGGGATGTGGTCGCTCTTCCCGCACTGGTACACCGTCGTCTCGCTGATCCTCGTGATGCCGTACGCCTGGCTGGGCGGGCGGATCCGCGAGCGCCAGCTCGAGCGGCGCGGCGCGATCACGACACCCGCCGCGGCCTGACGCGTCCTTCATGTCCCGCCCATACATCCTCGCCGAGTCGCACTGGGGAACGGTGCGCGATACGAGATACGACGTCGCGATCCTGCCCTGGGGCGCGACCGAGGCGCACAACTTCCACCTCCCCTATTCCACAGACGTCATCGAGTGTGAGGTGCTCGCGGCCGAGTCGGCGCGGCTGGCCTGGGAACGGGGCGCGAAGGTCATCGTCCTGCCGACGATCCCGTTCGGGGTGAACA
>Ga0070658_10001317_pt1 | contig 21168 bp, 31 predicted proteins | sample KBSC13metaG_FD_64664 | JGI IMG/M metagenome (GOLD analysis project Ga0070658, IMG submission 64664) | Corn rhizosphere microbial communities from Kellogg Biological Station, Michigan, USA - KBS C1-3 metaG | ecosystem: Host-associated > Plants > Roots > Rhizosphere > Soil ...
CCGAATGCGGCGAAGACGGCCAGCGTGAGTGAGATTCGCTTGAACGACATACCGGTGGTACGCCGGGCCCGGTGTGCCGGTTTCCTCTAGGAACGCGGAACGACGCGCGCGTCGCTACTCGATCTCGTCGTCCGCGGCGAGCAGGTCGTCGGGCGACTCGCGCCGCTCGGGGCGGTGCGTGAACACGACCGACATCTTCTCGATGCGCGAGCCGTCGACCTCGAGCACGTCGAACTGCAAGCCGTTCGCGGCGACGGTGTCGCCGACCTCCGGCGCGCGTCCGAGCTGACCGAAGACGAAGCCGCCGACCGTATGGAAGTCCTCGTCCGGCAGCTCGGTGCCGAAGCGCACGTTGAACTCGTCGATCGGGAACATGCCGTCGAGGCGATACGTGTCGTCGTCGATCTGCTCGATCTGCACCTCTGCGACGTCGAACTCGTCCTCGATCTCGCCGACGATCTCCTCGATCAGGTCCTCGAGGGTGCAGATGCCGGCCATGCCGCCGTACTCGTCGACGACGACGGCGAAGTGGTTGTTCGTGCGCCGGAAGTCCTGGAGGAGCGAGGCGAGGTCCTTCGTCTCGGGGACGACGTAGGCCGGGCGCAGCAGCTCCTCCAGGCGAACGGAGGCGAGGCCGCGCTCGTGCATCGCGGTGAAGAGGTCGCGCACGTGCAGGACGCCGATGACGTCGTCGAGATCCTCGCGGTAGACCGGATAGCGGGTGTACGGCGAGTCGAGCACCGATGCGAGCGCCTGCTCCGGCGGCAGCGCGATCGAGACGGCCGCGACCTCCGGCCGCGGCACCATCACGTCCGCCGCCTCCTTGTCGCCGAAGACGAAGACCTTGTCGATCATCTGCTGCTCCTCGTGCTCGATCTCCCCCTCCTGCGACGAGCGCGAGAGCAGCATGCGCAGCTCGGCCTCCGAGAGCGGCTCGCGCTCGGCGCCCGGCTCCTGCATGCCGAAGGCCCGCAGCACGGCGTTCGTCGAGATCCGCAGCGCCCAGATCACCGGCTTGAACAGGGTGAAGAACGCCCGCACGGGCGCCGAGACGGCCAGCGCCGTCCCTTCCGCGTGCCCGAGCGCGACGCCCTTCGGCACGAGCTCGCCGATCACGACGTGGAAGAACGTGAGGATCGCGTACGCGATCACGACGGCGAGGATCGTCGCCATCCAGTTGTCGAACTCCTTCGTCAACGTGTGCTCGCCGAGGGCGCCGATGCCCAGCGACGTGAGCGTGACGCCGAGCTGCATCGCCGCGATGAACTGCGGCGGATCGGACGTGATGCGCAGCGCTGCCCGCGCGCGCCGGTTGCCCTGATGGTGCAGCTCGACCATGCGCGTACGACGCGCCGTCACGAGGCCGTACTCGGCGGCGACGAAGAAGGCGTTCAACAAGATCAGAACGCCGACGCCGACCAGCTCGAGGAAGAGTCTCACGCCCGGTCCTGCCGGGCCTGCGTACTGGAGGGGAGCTCGTCCACCTAGAAGGCGGCAGTATAGGCAGCGCCCCGGTCGTCCTCGTGGCGCGAGGCGCGGCCGACGGCGACCAACCGTTCCAGGTGCGAGAGCGTCTCGGCGATCGCGAAGCGGCGCTGGATCGGCGGCAGCTCCCGCCCGAACAGGTCGTACGAGACGGTGAAGCCGCTGCGCGGCTCGTTCGTGAGGAATGCCTCGACCTTGTCCAGCCGCTCGTCGTGATGCTCGCGGATTGCGGCCGCCCGGGCGGCCGGCTCCTCGATCGTCTCGCCGTGGCCGCCGTACGAGACGCGCGGTGCGAGCCGCTCGAGGGCGTGCAGCGTCTCGATGTAGTCGCCGAGCGGATCGGGGCGGCTCTCCGGATACAGGCCGATCGCCGGCGTGATCGGCGCGAGCAGGCTGTCGCCGGCGATCAAGACGCCGTCGCGGTGCAGCGCGAGGTGGCCGTCGGCGTGGCCGGGCACCCACAGCACCTCCCAGCCGTCGATCGTCTCGCCCGGCTCGACGAGCGTCGGGTTCCACGCGAAGCGGACGAAGTCGGCGAAGACGTGGCCCGACTCGATCAGCTCGTCCGCGATCGCCGGCGTCGTCCCCTGCCGCGTGAACCAGGCGGCGACGTGCTCCGGCCAGTCGGTCGAGCCCCAGACGCGTTCGCACTGCGCGTAGTCGAGCCGTCCCTGCAGCACCGGCGCACCCGTCGCGGCCGCCGCCGCCTCCGCCCCGCCGACGTGGTCGGGGTGCATGTGCGTGATGAAGATCCGCACGACGGGCGCGTCGAGCTCACCGAGGATCTCCGGCCACGGTGTCTCCATCAGCCCGAGCCCGGTGTCGACGAGCGTCCAGCCGTCCTCGCCGCGCAGGAAATAGCAGTGCACGTGCTTGGGCCCGCTCGGCAGCGGCAGCGTCAGCCGGAGGATCCCCGGCTCGCACACGAACAGATGTTCGCTAAGCTTCACGGCTTCCAATGTCGGTCGAGTATCGCGAAGAGCCCTGCCGTTCGGCGCTCAACCGCGTGCAGGGGATGGGGTTCAAGTGGTCGCTCAACCCGTACATGGGTTGCGTGCACCGCTGCACGTTCTGTTACGTCCGCGCGTTCGAGCGCCGCGCCGACCGGCCGTCCGACGACCGCTACGGCACGAGCATCCGCGTCAAGACGAACATCGCGGAGGTGCTGCGCAAGGAGCTCGCGCGCCCGTCGTGGCAGCGAGAGGCGATCGCGCTCGGCGCCGCTACCGATCCGTACCAGCCGGCCGAGGGCCGCTACAAGCTCTCGCGCGCGTGCATCGAGATCGTCGGAGCGTCGGGGAGCCCGCTGCGGATCATCACGCGCGGCCCGATGATCGTCCGCGACCTCGACGTGCTCGTCGAGGCGTCGCGACGCGCGGATATCAGCGTGACGTTCTCGATCCCGACCCTCGACGTCGACATCTGGCGGAAGACGGAGCCCGGCACCGCGCCGCCGCACCAGCGGCTGCGCGCGCTGAAAGAGCTCGTCGACGCGGGCGTGCACGTCGGCGTGGGCATGGCGCCCATCCTCCCCGGTCTCTCGGACAGGCCCGAGCTGCTGGAGGACGTCGTGCGCGCGGCGCGCGCGGCCGGCGCGACCGGCGTGTGGGCGAACCTCCTCTATCTCAAGCCGGGCACGAAGGAGCACTATCTGCGAGCGCTCGAGCGCGACTGGCCCGAGCTGCTGCCGGAATACGAGCGGCTGTACGGCCGCACGGCGTACGTCGATTCGTCCGAGGTCCGCGCCGAGGTTCGCGCGCTGACGAAGAAGCACGGCATCCGCGATCGCCGGCGCGTCAGGCTTTCACCGCCACCGGAGCCGGAGCAGCTCAGCCTCGCGGTCTGACGTCGTCCCGGTCGACCTGCCAGTGGCGGAGCGCCCCGACGTACCAGGCGCCGTCGTCCTCGCGGACGACGCCGAACCGCGTGATCGCTCGCTGCCCTCCTTCGAAGTCGCCGTAGAGCACGTCGATCGTCAGGTAGCCCCGCTCGACCGCGTCCAGGACGGCGCGCCGCGCGTCGTCGTCGTTGCGGTAGGCGATCTGCCAGAAGCCGACCGCTCCGGGCGGGATGTAGATGTCGCGGCTGAGGATCGCGAACTCGTCGGGCGGCGGGGGATCGACGCTCGCGCGCTGAAACTCCGGATGGACGATCCCGCCGTGCAGGACTCCGATCCCGCTGCCGACATTGCGGACGGAGATGACGATGTAGACGTTCTCATCGACGATCTCGACGGCGCCGCGGGCGCCGGGGACGGCGATCCCATGGACGTCGTAGAAGTTGACACGCTGCAGCTCGTCCGACTCGTTCGACGCCACGAGCAGCGGGCGCAGGCCGGCCAGGAGCGAGAGCTCCGCCACCCTGGCGGCCCGATTCGCGGATTTCACCGACAGATAGGTGGTCGCCGCGAGCGCCAGCGTCCCGCCGCCGGTCGCCAACGAGCTGATCACCACCCAGTCCGCCACGCGTTATACGATCACACAACCGGGTTGAGCGCGAACGGCGAGACAAACAACGAAATCACCTGCCTGATCGTCGACGACCACGAGGTCGTGCGGGAAGGGCTCCGCTTGTCGTTGTCGCGTGCGCCGCACATCCGGGTGATCGGCGAGGCGGGCGACGGCGAGAGTGCGGTCGCGCTCGCGGAGCGCCGGCGGCCGAACGTCGTGATCATGGACGTCCGCATGCCCGGCATGGACGGGCTCGAGGCGACGAAGTTGATGACCGAGAAGGTGCCCGACACCGCCGTCCTCATCTTCACCGCGTACAGCGAGCGCAGCCTGCTCAGCCGCGGCCTCGAGTCGGGAGCGAAGGGCTACATCCTCAAGGAGGCGCCGCACGCGACGCTCCTGCGTGCGATCGAGAAGGTCGCCTCCGGCGAGGGTTACGTCGATCCGGCCCTGATGCCCGCATTCCTGACGGGACGCGACAAGGACGACATGCTCACGGGCCGCGAGCGCGAGATCCTGCAGCTGCTCGCCGACGGCATGTCGAACGCGGACGTCGCGACGAAGCTCTTCATCTCGCAGGAGACGGTGAAGAGCCACGTGCGCCACATCCTCGCGAAGCTCGAGGCGGACACGCGCACGCACGCGGTCGCGATCGCGCTGCGCGAATCCATCATCGACTGACGATGTCGAGCGATCCCTCGCGGCGCGAGCTGACCGAGCAGGTCCTCGCGGCGGAGCAGGATGAGCGGCGGCGCATCGCGCTGTTCCTGCACGACGGGCCGGTGCAGTCGCTCGCGGGAGTCGCGCTGCTGCTCGACGCCGCGACGGACTTCGTGCGGCGCGGCGAGACCGGGCGCGCGGTCGAGATCATGGAGAAAGCGCTCGTTCGGACGCGAACGACGATCGGCGAGCTGCGCGACCTTTCGTTCAACCTCGAGCCGGTCGTCCTGCGCGACCACGGCCTGGCGACCGCAGTGACGGCGCTCGCGCAGGAGAAGGGCATGGAGCACGGCATCGAGGTCAACCTCGACGTCGCCGCTGCGGAGGTGCTCGGCGAGCGCGCGCAGGCGGCGCTCTACCAGATCGTGCGCGAGGCGCTCGAGGGCGCGATCAGACGCGGTCCGCCGAAGACCTTCGACGTCAGCGTCACGCAGGACCCGCAGGGCGCGCTCGACGTCCTCATCACCGACGATGCGCCGAGCGAGCGCCGGCGCCGGTCGATCGAGGTGCTCGAGGAGCGCGCACGGACGCTCGGCGCAGCGCTCACGGTCGAGCAGGAAGACAGCGGCTCGACGATGCGCCTCGTGGTCCCGGTCTACGCGGGCAGCGAGTAAGCTGCCGCGCGAAATGGCGGACGGTCATCTCCTCTTCGTCTGGAAGCCCTCCGGCTACGAGCTGCGCGAGGGCGAGGGCGACGTGCCGGCGGTCGGCGCGGAGGTCGAGCACGACGGCCAGACGCTGCACGTGACGAAGATCGCGCCGTCGCCCCTGCCGGGCGACAGGCGGCAGTGCGCGTACCTCGCTTCGTAGGGCTAGCGGTTCGCGAGGCGCTCGAGCATGCGGGCGAACAGCCTGCCGCCGCGCGTCACCGTCGCGTACACGACCACGCAGGCGCTGAGCAGATTCAAGAGGTGGACGACCACCAGGTGATCATCGCCTGCCCGGTGTCGGTTGATCCATGACCCGGTCGGTGGTTCAGCGCGGCGGTTCACACGGTCTCTGCGACGTCATCGGCGGCGGCGAGGCCGAGGACGAGCGCCTGGGCCAGTCCGCTCGCGTAGCCGCCCGTCGCGACCCCGCCCGCGTCCACGCCCGCCGCCCAGACGCCGTCGAGGCCGACGACCCGGGCATTCGTGTCGACGACGAGCCCGCCGATCGTGTGGGTGACCGCGGCGGCGACGTGCACGGCAATGCGTCCGTCGTCGCGCTCGACGACCGTGCCGCCGGCGGCGCGGGCGGCCTCGATCCGTTCGTTCGTCTCCTCGACGACGTACCAGGCGCGTTCTCCGACCAGGTTCGCGAGGTCGTTCTCGTGCCACGCGACCTGCGGCGGGGTGATGTCGACGCCGTCGTCGGTCAGCACCTGCGCGTGGCGACCGTAGAGCTGCGACAGCGGCACGAAGTCCTCTTCGCGGATGCGAGCCGGCGGCGCCGGCATCACGCGGCCGTAGAACTGCTCCATGCCGGCGGTGGTCGAGGCGCCGCGGTCGAGCGCGTAGGCGAGGGCGGCGCCGTCGCTCCACGGGTTCGCGCGCAGCAGCAGGCCGCGCTCCTCGGCCAGCCGCTTGCCGAAGCCGCCGCAGGCGAGCACGAGCGGCGGTTCGGCGTCGGACGGCAACGCCGCCTCCAGCTCGACGTCTTGTGCGAGCAGGGCCGTCAGCCGGCGCGGATCGAAGCGCTTGCCGGTCGTCCGCGGGTTCTCCGTGTCCTCCCACACCGGTTCGGCGCCGAGTAGGACGAGCCACTGCAGCGCGTCGTCGAGCCGCTCCCAGATCAGGCGCTGCAGCGCGGGATCTCCGTCCGGGCACTCGGCGCGGAAGTCGTCCCACTCGAGGTGTCGCCAGACGACGCACGACGAGAGGAGCATCGACCCGCCCGGCCGCGTCCCCTTCTCGAGCACGCGCACGTCGCGCCCGAGCTCGCGGAGCCGCGCCGCACAGACGAGCCCGGCCATGCCGGCGCCCGCGATCAGCATCCGCTAGGTGAGGGAGAACGTCGGCTTGTGCTCGACGTACTCGACGCGCACCCGCTCGGGGCCCCAGACGAACACGGCGTACGTGTTCGGCGCGTCGACGACCTTGTCGATCTCGACGCCGAGGTCGCCCGCGGTGGCGATGCTCTCGTCCGCCGACTCCACGAGGACCGCCAGGTGATTGAGGAGCGGCTTCTCGGGATCGCCCGGATCGCCGTCATGGAACTCGACGAAGGCTCCGCCGACCTCGACGCGCCGCGGACCGGCCCGCTCGAAGCCGAGCTGGAGATACGCCGTCGCAGTCTCCTCGGGCGTCTTCGAGTACAGCGCGACGTGGTCGAGGTCGAACTCGACGTCGGTCGGAGCCTCGACGAGCACGAGCTCGACGTCGCCGATCCGGAACGACGTCTCCTGCGGGAGCTTCGAGACGCGCAGGCCGACGTGCTTGAGCGCGCCGCGCTCGCGCGGGCCTTCCGCCTCGAAGAGCGTCAGCTTCCCCCGGCGCGCATTCGAGCCGATGAGCGTGAAGGCGTCGGTGCGTTCGATGACGTGCATGCCGAGATGGGCGACGCAGAAGTCCGCCACCTCATCTCGGTTATCCAGCCAGTAGGCGACGTGGTCGAGCTTGGTCGGGTTCACGCGCTCGACGTTACCCGGACGCGTGCTACTTACGCCTGTCGACCGCCCGCTGGAGCTGGGCCTTGTTCATGCTCGAGCGGCCCTCGATGCCCATGTGGCGGGCCTCGTTGTAGAGCTGCTCCTTCGTGCGGCCCTTGGGCCGGTTCGTGCCGGAACGCATCCCGCCGCGGCGGCCGGGCGACGTGTCGCGGCGCGAGAGCCGGGAGGACTGCTTCGCCTCACCGTGCTGGGCGCGCTCCTTGTTGACCGTGCGTGCGGCGATCTCCTTCGCCTTCTTCCTCGGCGTACCCCGCTTCTCGAGGCCCTCCTCGATGTGGTCGTACTGCCGTTCCCGCTTGGCGGACCATGCCTGCTGAGGCATGCGAATCACCTCCTTGCAGGTGTAACGGACTAGGCGAGCGGCGGGTTCTGGACGTTGTTCTCGGTCGCGTACTTCTCGGTTAGCTCATCGACGACCGCGATGCCCTTGTCGTAGGCGTAGTTGATCTCGACGAACGCGTTCCACTTGTCCGGGAGCGCGTCCTCGGGGAAGATCGCCTCGACCGGGCACTCCGGCTCGCACGCGCCGCAGTTGCCTGAATAGACGCCGCCGGCGAGTGTGAGCGTGTGCTTGCCGGGCGTCACCGCGCAGTAGACGTAGTCGTCGTCCTGCTCCGTCAGCGGTGTGATCCGGTTGACGCGCCAGTACGTCTCGCGCGTCGCGAGGTAGAGCCAGCGGATCGCGCGGTTGCGGCGGCCGTAGTTCGTCTCCATGTTCGACTCCTGGCCGGAGCCGATGACGACGTAGCCGGCGAGCGGCGCGACCTGCGCGAGCCAGTCGAGCGCTTCGTGCTCGGTCGAACGCAGCCGCCACGAGCCCGCCTTGACAGGATCGCCGTCGGCGGCGACCCACCCGTCGACGAAGCCGGCGATGTACTCGGGGTCGGCGTGCATCGGCAGCACGCCCTTCAGATTGACGGGGGCGTAGACAACGCCTGAGCCCCCATAACCAGGATGCCTGTCAAGTGACGGCGTGAAGGTCATGCGGTCGAAGAAGTCACGGAATCTCGCGGCACGCTCGCCGAAGAGCGGCACGTAGTGGAGGTACTCCTCCGAGCGCACCTGCCTACCCATGCACGTGCCGTCGCCGAACACGAGTCCGTGCAGGACGCCGAGCCGGTAGCTCTCGTTCTCCCGCCGCGCGGCCGCCCGCATCGCCGGCACGAACTGCCCGACGGACAGCGCGTCGGTGCGCTGCCCGTCCGCGAGCACCCATGAGTGCGTCGGCGTGGCCTGCACCGTTCGGCGGTAGCGGGAGATGTTCCGCGTCGTCAGCCGCGTCCCGCCGTAGCGGTCGCGCTCCTCGAAAGCCGGGGCGAACTCGATCTCGATGAGCGGCTTCCGCCGGAAGCGCTTGACGAGCGCGGACTTGAAGCCGTCGTCGGTCAGAACCTTCGTCCACGAGTTCTCGAGCTCACCGAAGGTTCGGAGGCCCCAGGGCGTGAAGAACTCCTCGGTGGGCGCAAAGCAGTCGATGCATTCCTCCGGATCGATCACGAGGATCCTGCCGGCCTCGTGGATGCAGTCGACCGGGCAGACGTCGACGCACGACTTGTCTTTGATGTCGATGCAGGGCTCCGAGATGATGTACGTCACGGCGCCGACTCTACCCAGAGCTTCAGTTGGAAGGCGTCAGTTCCTCGACGAGCTCGCGCGCCCGCTCGACGAGCGCCGACTTTGCAACAACCTGATCGAATCCTGCGGCATGCGCGGCGCGGAGGCCGGCGGTGTCGGTGTGGTTTGTGTAGCCGAGGATCGGCACGTCCGCGTAGGTGTCGGCGACCTCCTCCGCGTCGACGCGCGCGATGTCGACGATCACCAGGTCCGGCACCTCGGCGCTCTCGACCGTGATGAAGTGGTGGTCGGGCAGCAGGGCCTCGAGCTTCCCGCGGAAGAAGAGGTCGACCCCACAGAGCAGGATCGTCGCCACCCGAGGAACCTTAGAACCCGTGACTGACGCGTACAACCTCGGACTCGCCCATCTCCGCGCCGGCCGGTTCTTCGAGGCCCACGAGGAGCTCGAGCTCGCCTGGCGCGCCGCGGCCCCGGCAGAGCGCGACTTCTACCAGGGGCTCGTGCACGTCGCGGTCGCCTGGTACCAGGCCGGACGTGGGAAGCCCGTCGCGACCGATCGGCAGCTCGAGAAGGCGCTGCGGCGGCTCGCGGCGTTCGAGCCGGCGCATCGCGGGGTCGACGTGGCCGCGCTGCGGCGGCAGCTTGCGGAGCTGCGCGAGAGCGCGACGCTCGATCTGCCGCCCCCGGAGGTCTAGGGCAGGCGCAGCCGGTCGATCTCCGTCTGCGTTCTCGCGAGGAGGGCTCGACTCGGATGCTGCGTCCCGAAGTAGACGCGGACCTCGAGGTTCCAGCCGGCCACGTTCACCCAGCGGAGCCGCTGCTGGACGTTCGGCACGGGTTGCCCCTCCCACCCGTGATCCACGCGGAAGTCGCGCAGCCTCAACGGCAGCCGTGCGCGCGGGAACGGGCCGACCCGTGCATCGGGCCGCGACGCGTCGGCCCAGATGAGCACGCCGCCGCGGCGCAGGCGCCTCAGGCTCGTGAACGCCAGGAACGGCTGCTGCGAGCGCGCGTCGGGCGCAGTCACCGCCAGCACGGTCCGCGGCTCGGTCGACGGGTGCAGGAGCGTCCAGCCCGGTGCGGGCGGGAATGCGATCACGGCGAGGTCAGCCCGACTGCGTCGAGCGCGCGATTGAGGGCCACGTGCAGCCACCAATCGCGGTGGAAGAAGAGGAGCAGCCCGAGCGCGACGAGGATCGCGCCGCTGACGATCTCGATCGCACGGATACGGTCCCGCGCCCACCGAAAGGCGCGCATTGCACGCGTGAACGCGACGCCGGCGACGATGAACGCGACACCGAGGCCCAACGCGTACGCGGCGAGCAGCACCGCTCCCTTGAGCACTGCGCCCGTGTCGCTCGCAAGAACCAGCACCGCGGCGAGCACCGTGCCGATGCACGGCGCCGCGCACACGGCGAACGCGCCGCCGAGCAACGCGCCGGATCCACGCCGCCGCGCGCCGGCGAGAAGTCCGGGCGCCATGACGCGTTCCGGCATCGGCAACGCACCGATGAACGCGAGCCCGAGCACGATGAGCACGAAGCCCGCCACCTCCGCCTGCGCCGTTGCAGAGACCACGCCGCCGATCGCCGCGGCGCCGGCGCCGAGGATGACGAACACGACGGTGAAGCCGGCGATGAACGGCAGGGACGCGCGCACGACGCGCCGCTCGGCGAGCTCACCCGGCTGGATGCTCGACAGCGCCGACAGATAGCCGGGGACGAGGGGCAGCACGCACGGCGTCACGACGGAGACGAAGCCGGCGAGGAACGCGACGGGGATCTTTACGCCCACGGTTCGCGCACCAGCTCGTCCACCTCGGCGGCAAGCGCCGGGTCGAGCGGCTCCACGACCTCGGCCTCGCGACGGCGCGACCACCGCCAGACGCCGAGCGCAAGGAGCAGCGCGCCGCCGATCAGCGCGATGATCGGCAGCCACCAGGCCACGAGATCGAAGCCCTTGCGCGGCGGCGCGGCGAGGATTCCCGCGCCGAAGTTCGCGACGAGCTCCGACTCGATCTGCTTCGACGTCGCGCACTGGTCGATCCGCTGCGCGATGTAGTGCTTGATCCGCTGGGCCGCCGGCGCATCCGACTGATCGAGCGTCGTATGGCACGTCGGGCACATGATCTGGCCCTCGAGAAACGACAACGAGGTACGGGGATGCGTGCAGGCAGCCGCCGGCGCCGCGAGCACGAGCGCCGCCACAACGACGGCGACGAGCCTCACGGCCGGAGCGCCGCCTTGATCCCGTCGAAGAACGCGTGCTGCTGGTGCGCGACCGTTCCCTCGATGTGCGAACCGACGAGCCGCCCCTGGGCATCGATGAAATACGTCTCGGGCACGCCCGTGAGTCCGTACTCGTCGCCGACCTTGCCGCTCCCGCCGCGAAGCGTCGTGAAGGTGATGTGGTGCGCGTGCTGGAAGCGCAGGCCGTCGCTCGCCAGGTCGTTGTAGTCGATGCCGACGAACTGGACGCGGCCCTTGTACTGCTGCCACGCGCTCTCCAGCACCTTCGCCTCGCCCTTGCACGGCTCGCACCACGACGCGAAGAAGTTGAGGACGATCGGCTTCCCCCGCAGCGAGGCCAGACTGACCGACCCGGCGCCCTCGAGCCGCTGGAGCTGGAAGCTCGGAGCAGGGCCGCCGATCTTCGGCGGGTGCGCCTGATGCGTCAGCCGCCAGACGAGCAGGGCGAACAGGCCTGCAACCGCGACGACCGCCGTCGCCTGGAGAGCACGGGTCACGCTGAAATTATGAAGACTGGCGTGCCGACGTCGACGTGGTTGAAGAGCCACTCGGCCTGCGGCACGAGCATCCGGATGCAGCCGTGCGAGAGCGAGTAGCCGATCGACGCCGGCTCGTCGGTGCCGTGGATGCCGACGCCGGGCGCGCTGAGGCCCATCCAGCGCGTGCCGAGCGGGTTGTTCGGGCCCGGCGGCACGGGCTTGAGGCCCTTCGCCCACGGCGACGCGGGCGGGTACCACCACGGGTTCCTCCACTTGACGACGATCTGGAAGCGGCCGAGCGGCGTCGGATAGACGTTCTGGCCGGTCGCGACGGTGAACGTCCGCACCGTCTTCATCCCGTTGTAGAGCGTCAGCTTGTTCGCGCTGCGCTTGATGAGGATGACCGGGCCGATCGTCTTCGGCGTGACGGGTGGCTGGGTCAGCTTCGCCTTCAGCGTGATCGTCGACCGGGTCGCGTGCACGAGCTCGTCCGTGATCGCGAGGAACGCCTTCGAACGGTCGATGGTGCGGCCGATCACAGGCTTGGTCACGAACGGCCGCTGCGCGCGCAGGAAGAGCCGCGACGAGACGGGTTGCCGGTTGAAGCGCTTGGAGAGCTTGTCGAGGAAGGCGCGGACGAGCGTCGCGTCGTAGCCGCCGCGGAGCGAGAGCGCCGTGTTGGGCGGGACGGTCAGCGCCCGCGCGACGGCCGCGTCGGCGGAGACGCGGCCCCCGAGGATGCTCGTCGAGACGCTGATCGAGGTGGTGTCGAAGCGCAGCGTCAGCGGCCGCGCGTACGCCTGCTCGACCGCGGTGACGGCCTGGTCGAGGGGAAGGCCGCCGATCTGGATGCGCTCGATCGTCACCCCGGCCGGCACGACCGGCTCCGGCGCAGTGGTCGTCGTCGGGGTCGTCGTCGTATCGGTGGCCGTCGTCGTCGTGGTGGGCGGCGGCGTGTCGGCGAAGACGACGGCCGTGAAGACGCCGGCGGCCAGCATGGCGACGAGAACTGGGACGAGGCGCTTCACGTCTGTCTACTACCCCCGGGGACGATGCGTGGATCGTCGGTGATGATAGCGTCGACACCGCTTTCGACCAGGTTTTTTGCCAGTCCTGCGTCGTTCACCGTCCAGACGAGGACGGCGACGCCGAGCCTGTGGCAGACGTCGACCACCTCGGGTGTCACCACTCCCCAGTTCAGCGTCGCGCCGGCCGCACCCGCCGCGCGCAGCCAGCGCGGCAGCCGCCGCGGCAACGCCCAGCGCATGGCGGCGAGCCCCGGTCCGACGAGCGGCCGCAGGAACGGCGAGCCGGAGACGCCGTACCGATCCTCCGGATACGTGAGCGCCCGGGGCAGCTGCGGTGCAAGCTCCGCGAAACGCCTGAGTGACGACAACGAGAACGAGCTGACGAAGCCGTGCTCGTCGAGACCGGCCTCGCGGAGGGCGCGGACGACCTCTGCCTCCACCCCGCGCGTCTTGACGTCGATCTGCACCAGCAGTCCGAGCTCGGCGACGAGCGCGAGCGCCTCGGGAAGCGGCGCCGCGTCGGGCGGGAGCTCCGGCCCGTGAGCAACGACGACGACGCCGTCCCGGCCGGGCAGGACGTCGAGCTCGACGCCGTCGACGCCCACGCGGGCGGCCGCCTCGATCGCCTCGAGCGTGTTCTCGCCCGCGAGCGCCGCCGCGCCGCGATGGCCGATGAGCAGCGGCCGCCCGCTGCTGCGGCGCAGTTCGATCACGTACGCCGGATGACGACGACCGCGAGATCGTCGCTGAGCTCGCCGCCCGCCCATGCGCGCGCGTCGTCCGCCAGACGGCGCGCGAGCTCGCGCGGGGACAGCTCGCGGTGCTCGGCGAGCAGCGCGTCGAGCCTCTCGGTGCCGTAGAGCTCACCGTCGTGCCGTGCCTCGATGACGCCGTCGGTGTAGAGGACGAGCGAGCCGCCCGGCGGAAGCTCGTCGCGCACCTCGTCGTAGGCCTGACCCGAATCGATGCCGAGGATCAGCCCGTGCGCGTCGAGCCCGCGCACCGTTCCGTCCGGAAGCACGATCCGCGGCGCCGGGTGGCCCGCGTTCGCGCACGCGACCGCGCCGCTGACACCGTCGACGGTGACGTAGGTCATCGTGATGAACTTGCCGGGCGCGATCTCGTCGACGACGACGTCGTTCGCGCAGGCGAGGAAGTCCGCCGGCTCCGCATGCTCGCGGGCGAGCGAGCGGAAGACGAACTTCGCCATCGCCATGTCCGCCGTCGCCTCCACCCCGTGCCCGGTCACGTCGCCGAGCACGACCGCCAGCCGACCGTCGGCCAGCTGGAGGAAGTCATAGATGTCGCCGCCGACCTCGACGCGCGCCGACGACTCGTAGACCTCGCCGACCTCGAGCCCGTCGACGTCCGGATGGCCGCGCGGCAGGAGCGAACGCTGCATCGTGTCGGCGAACTCCTTCTGCTGCTGGTAGAGGCGCGCGTTCTCGAGCGCGAGCGCCGCCTGGCCGGCGATCGTCACCGCCGCCTCGATCGTGTCGTCGGTCAGGGGGTTGCCGGGACGGAAGGAGAGGATCGTCAACGCGCCCATCACCTCGCTCGGCAGCCCCAGCGGGAGGACGGCGCCGGTCCAGCCACGCGCGAGGAACGGCTCGAGCAACTCGTGACCGCGCGCGATCCGCTGCGGGCGGGCATCGCGGAACAGGCGTTGCGAAAAGGGCTGCGATCTCCCGAGGATGACGCGCGTCGGCGCGTCGAGCTGTTCGTCGGCGATGTGCAGCGACCGCGGCTCGAGGAGCTCACGTCGGCCGTCGGGCATCTGGATCAGCGCCGCATCGAGATCGAGCACCTCGACGACCGTCTTCGTCAATGCGTCGAGCATGTCGTCGAGCGAGAGGCCCTCCGCGAAGCTGCGCGAGATCTCGTACGTCGCGCGCTGCGAGCGTGCCGTCGCGCGCTCCTTTGCGAGTGCCGCTTCGCGCTGCCGGACGAGCTCATTCGCCTCCTCGTGCAGCTGCGCGTTCTGCACCGCCACGGCGAGCTGTCCTGCAAGGGCGGCGAGCAGCGATGCATCCTGCTCGGCGGTCTCGCCGTAGACGGCGAGCAGCCCGACGACGGAGTCGCGGACGAGCAGCGGCACGGCGAGCGTGGCGTCGATCCCGGCCTCGCGCGCCGCGTCGCGCGCATCCTGCAGTCGCGGGTCGCGCGTCGCGTCGTCCATCTGAACGACCGCGCGCGCACGCGCAGGGCCGAGCGCGATCTCGAGCAGCCGCTCGGCGACGCGGAGGTGAGGACCGACAACGCCTCGTTCGGCCGCAACCGCCAGCTGACGATCCGGCGTGAAGAGATAGATCGCGACGCTCGCGACGTCGATGAGCTCTGCGACCCGGTCGACGGCCGTGTCGAGCGTGTGGGCGAGCGACAGCTCCGCCGTCGCCTGCCCGACGACGGCGAGCAGCGCGCGCGTGCGTTCGAGCTCGAGTGCGAGCGACTGCGCCTGCGAGCTCGTGCGCAGGGCATGGGCAGCGCGGACGCCGAACGTGGTGAGTCGCGTCAACTGTTCCGGCGCCGGTTCGTCGTCCGGTCCGAAGAGGAGCTGGAGCACACCGACGGGCGGCTGTCCGAGCGGCAGCGACACGGAGATGGCGCAGCCGTCGGGAAGACCGGCCGCCGTGACCGGTCGCACAGCGCCCGAGTCCGCAGCGGCTGCGTCGACGAGGTCGCGCAGCCTCGCGACGTCCGCATCGGGATCGAGCCCGTACGAGCCGACGAGCGCCGAATCCGCATCCCAGACGAGCCCGACGGGCGCGCCGACGACGGTCGCCGACACGCGCGCGATCTCCCCAGCCGTGTGCGTCGAGTCGAGCGCGGCGGCCAGCGCCTCGCCGGCGAGCTCGAGCACAGGCCGCGTCAGCTCGGCGGCTGCAGAGGCAACGTCATGCGCGAAAGCACGCAGCACGAGCGTGACGTGCGCGCCGGCAATCTCGGCGACGAGCCGCTCCCGCTCGTCGAAACGATCTGCGACGCGGTACAGCTCGAGTGTCGCCTCGTGCAGCGGCAGGAGCAGGATCGAACGCGCGGCGGCGCGCTCGGCCGCGTGACGGGCGCACGCCGGGGCACCGGTGAGATCGTCGACGACGCCCTCGGGGAGATCCGCGAGCGGCAGACGCGTCCCCTCGAGCTCCGCCGCGAGCGCGGGCTGCGCCGCGACGGCGAGAGCCTCCAGCCGGCCGGCCCCGGTTTGAACGCGCACGATCGCGACGTCGGCGTCGGTCGCAGCCCGCGCCGCCTGCGCCACCGCGGCGAGCGCCGCGGCACGCGTCGGCTGCGCGGCGGCAGACGAGAGCGCATGCGCGAGCTCGGCGAGCGCGTCGGTGGAGAGAGCCTCGTGTGCCCGAACGACCACCCCGCGCGAAGTATGGCTCCTAATATCTCCCCATGGCGGACCCCGAGCCCGAGGACGTCCCCGTCGATCCCTCGGCGATCGAGCTGCGCTACCGCCACGCGCGCGCACGCCGCGTCGCCCGCGTCCGGCACAAAGAGGCGAGCCGGCTCGCCCGGTACCGCTTCTACATCGTCATGGTCGTGCTGATCGCGATCGCCATCGCCTTCGTCGTCGCGGCGTGGCACGAGATCCATCGCCTCTTCGGTCTTTAGAGACTAGGCTGGCGCACGTGCAGACGCAGGAGCCCCTGCCGCCGCCGCGGCGCGACCCCTACGAGCCTCGCGCCATGCGCGGCCAGCACGTCTCCGGCTACTGGGGGGAGCGGCTCGCCTGGGTCGCCGGCCTCGTCCTCGCGATCTCGGCGTTCACCGACTGGTACGCGGGCAGCCAGGCCGACGGGCTGACGCTCTCGGTCACCGGCTGGCACACGGGCGCACTCGGCAAGCTCGTCTTCTTCGCCGGGCTCGCGACGCTGATCCTCGAGGCGCTGCGCGAGGCGGGCATCGAGCTGCCTGCGACGGTGCCCGAGTCGCTCATCCTCATCGCGCTCGGCTCGCTCGCGACGATCTTCGTGTTGATCCGGTTGATCTCGATCCCCGACACGTTCTTCGACACGGCCGGCCGCGGGATCGGATTGTTCATCAGCCTCGCCGCAGCGCTCGCGCTGATCGCCGCCGGATTGCTGCGAGCAGCAGAAGAGCTGTAGCGACTCCGATCACGACGCCGGCCACGACGTCGAGCGGAAAGTGCACGCCGACGTACAGGCGCGAGTACGCGATCGCAGCCGCGAGGACGTAGAACGCGGGAGCGGCGCGCGGGACGAAGAACGACAGCATCGTCGCCCCCGCGAACGCCGTCGCCGTATGGCCGGACGGGAACGAGTGGCTGTGCGGGATCGCGACGAGCGGCCCGGGATCGTTCGGGCGCTTCTCGCCGACGACGACCTTGACGATCCCGGCGAGGCCGTCTGCGGCGAGAACCGCGACGGCCGTCAACACGAACACGAACACGCTGCGACGCGCGAGCGCGAGCGCGAGAGCGAGCACGAACCAGATCAGCCCGTGGTTGCCGAGTTTCGTCACCCAGACGAAGACGTCGTTCAGCGGCTGCCAACGGTGCTGGACGATCCAGCGTTCTGCGTGTCGGTCCCAGCCGGTCAGGACGTGTTGCCTTTAAACCGGCGCGATCGTCTTCGTCTGGTCGATCAGCTGCTGGAGGTCGAACGGCTTGCCGATGAATCCCTGCGCGCCGTTCGCGTTCGCCTGCTGCTGCGCCTCTTCGTCGACCTTGCCGCTGAACATGACGACGGGAATCGCGCCGGCGCCGTAGCGCTCCTGGACCCGGCGCAGCATCTCCCAGCCGTCGACCTGCGGCATCATCACGTCGAGGAGGACGAGGTCCGGCTTCGCGTCCTCGATCGCGTTCATGCCCTCCTCGGCGCTCCCGGCCTCGCGCACGACGTAGCCCTCGAACTCGAGGTTGACGCGAACGAGCTCGCGCACCTTCTCGTCGTCGTCGACGAGCAGGACGAGCGGCCCGCTCTTCGGCCGCCCGGACGGGCCGGAACGGTCGAGGAACGACTCGAGGTCGGCCCGGCGATAACGCCGGTGACCGCCCGGCGTATAGAAGGCGGGGACGCGGCCCTGGTCGGACCATTTGCGAATCGTGCTCTGCGCGACCCCGAGGAATCGGGCCGCCTGTCCGAGGGTGAGCCACTCGCTGTCGTCTCTGTACGCCATCCGAGCGTAATTCTGTCCAAAGCTTCCGGTTGTTACACCTACGGGAGCAGCGTTTTCGTGTGCGTAACCGTTAAATTCGGCGTCGGGTTGTCGTGCAGGGCCTCGCCGACGGCGACGCCGATCCCGAAGAGGATGGCTGCGGCCGCGATCGCGCTCAGCACCTTCAGGGTCGGCGTCATGCCAGGTAATCGGTCGCGCCGCGCTGGTATGCGTAGAAGGCGGCGGCGAGGACGAGCGACAGGTCCCGCGGCCAGCCGGGCGACGGCTCGCGCTCCTCGACGACCTCGCGGGCCCAGCGGTCGGCGTTGCGGTAGGCGCGCGCGAGCTCGTCGAGCGTGAAGATCTGGCCGACCTGCTTCCGCAGCTCCTCCGTGACGATCTCGATCTGCCGGAGCAGCGTCTCGTAGCGGCGGCGGTCGTCGCGCTCGGCCTCGAGACGGCGGTCGCCCTCCTCCCATTCCTGTTGGACGAGCTCGGTGGCCACCGTCAACTAGTACAGCAGGCGTCCGGCCAGAGCCGCGGCAGCTCGGCGGCGATGCGCTCGCCGAGCTCGTAGCCCGGGTGCGCGAGCGCGAACGCGACGTGCGCGTGCAGGCACTTCAAACTGCCGGCGGCTGGGCGCTGGCCGCCGACGCCGAGCTCGAGCGAGGCGCCGCCGTCGGTTCCCCTCGCGTCGCCGGCGAGCCGCTTGCGGATGCGACGGCTCTCGTCATCCGCGCTGCTGCGGCTCGCTCGCAGGTGCGCGTCGGCTTCCTGCGCGCGCGTCCACCGTTCGACGCCGCCGGCCGCCTCGAGGCGCGAGATCTCGGCGACGAGGTGACGGCACGTCACGTAATAGGTCGTCGGGAAGGGCTCGCCGGCCGGGTCGTACGGGCTCTGCTCCGTGACCGCAGGCTTGCCGAAGGGACAGCGCACGGCGACGCCGCGGAACGCACGCGGCTCACGTCCGATCTGTTGGGCGACGGTGGCGCGGTCAGTGTCCATGCGGCGACAGGCTACGCCGCTCGAGCTGCCGCCATTGCCGGATGCCCTTGACGATGAACAGATGCTCGCCCGGGCGGACGTAACCGAGTGTGCGCGCTTCGCGCGCGAGCGTCGCAAGCGACGTCGACGCTCCGAGCTGATGCTCGAGGCGCGTCTTCTCCTGCTGGAGCTTCTGCACCGCGGCGGCGCGCTGAGACTGCTCGCCCCGCGCGTCGACGTACGCCTTCAGCGGGCGGTAGTACAGCAGCCCGACGAGCACGAGCAGCCCGACGGCCACCCAGCGGCGGACGATTGCAGTGCGAGGCGGTCGGCGAGCCATGGCCCCGTGACTTTCGCGTCACGAATCCGTGAACCTTCTTTCACCAGGGACTGTCCCCATTTAATGGTTTCAAGCGATGTCGACCTTGATCACGTTCGTCGAGCCGGGGATGTTCACGGCCGTCCCGGCTGTGATGACGACACGGTCGCCCGGCTCGATGAGGCCCGCTTCGCGGGCGGCGCTGACGGACACGTCCCAGAGCTCCTCGACGTCGGGCGCGGCCGGGATGTGCAGCGGCGTCACGCCCCACTCGAGCGCCATCTGACGCTGCGCCCAGGAGATGTGCGTCAGCGCGATGATCGGACGCCGCGGCCGCAGCCGCGCCACCGCCGACGCCGTCGCGCCGCTGAACGTCGGCACGAGAATCGCCGCCGCGCGCAGCGCCTCCGCGACGTCGCAGGCCGCATTCGACATCGCGCCGCCGATCGTCGGGTTCTGCCCTGCCTCGGGAATCTCGTGGCGGTAACCCATGCTCGGCTCGACCGCGCGCGCGATCCGGTCCATGTACGCGACCGCCTCGACCGGATACTCACCGACCGCGGTCTCGCCCGAGAGCATGATCGCGGACGTCCCGTCCAGTACGGCGTTCGCAACATCGGACGCCTCGGCGCGCGTCGGCTCCGGCGACGAGATCATCGACTCGAGCATCTGCGTCGCCGTGATCACAGGCTTCCCGCGCTCGAGCGCCTTCTGGATGATCAGCTTCTGCAGAAGCGGGACGCTCGCGGCGCCGATCTCGACGCCGAGATCGCCGCGCGCGACCATCACCGCGTCCGTCTCGGCGAGCACGTCGTCGAGCACGTCGATCGCTTCCGACTTCTCGATCTTCGCGATCACGTGCGCGTGCGAGCCCGCTTGCTCGATCAGTGCGCGCAGGTCACGCACGTCGGCGGGCGAGCGCACGAACGACAGCGCGACGAAGTCCACGCCGAGCGAGAGCGCGAAATCGAGATCGGCGGCATCCTTGCGCGTGATCGACGGGATCGGAATCGGGACGCCCGGCAGGTTGACGCCCTTGTGCGAGGAGACGCGACCGCCGACGACCACCTGGCACGTGGCACGGCCGCTTTCGACGTCCTCGACGTACAGGTGGACGAGACCGTCGTCGATCAACACGTCGTGGCCCGGCTTCAGCACGTCGCTGATCACGGCGGGCGCAATCGGGAGCTCGCCGTTGCCGCAGTTCTCCTCGGCGCAGACGACGATCTTGTCGCCGCGGGTGAGGACGACGGGCTCTTCGAGGTCGCCGATCCGGAGCTTCGGGCCCTGCAGGTCGGCGATCAATGCAACGGGATGTCCGCTCTCGGCCTCGACCTCGCGGATGCGCCGCACGACCTCCGCGTGCTCCTCGTGCGTGCCGTGCGAGAAGTTGAGTCGCGCCGCGTTCATGCCGGCGGCGACGAGCGCGCGCAGACGCTCGGGCGTCTCTGACGACGGGCCGATCGTCGCGACAATTTTCGTGCGACGCTCAGGGAGCATGACGACGAGGTTACTCATAGCGGTGGAAGGGGCGAGCGATCGCATCGTCCTGGAACTCCTGGCGCGTCGCGCGGGACGCGATCTCGGGTCCGAAGGGATCGAGATCGTTCCGATCGGCGGCGCACAGGCGATCCGCCGCTTCGTCGCCGGCCTTCCGCCCGGCACTCGCGTGCGCGGCCTCTGCGACGAGAACGAGGCGTACCTCTTCCGCCGCGTTCTCGACGATGTGCACGTGTGCCGCCCCGATCTCGAGGGTGAGCTGATCCGCGCGCTCGGCATCGAGCGCGTGCTGGAGATCGTCGATCGCGCGGCATTCGCAAAGATGCAGCAGCAGCCGGCGCAACGCGGGCGGCCGCTCGAGCTGCAGCTCCACCGGTGGCTACGCTCGAGCTCGGTGCGCTTCCACCGGTACCTGCCGCAGCTCGCCGAAGCGCTCGACCTCGACGCGATCCCGGCGCCCTTGCGGGACGTCCTGTGGACGTAGACCAGTACGCGCTCGTTCCGGCGCAGGGCGGATTGCTCGCCTTCGACGGCGCGCTGCCGCACGTGAGCGGCGACGGGGAGCTCGAGCAGCTCCGCGTCGCCTTGCCCTCGCGCCCGCGCTTTCT
>Ga0070658_10001318_pt1 | contig 21164 bp, 19 predicted proteins | sample KBSC13metaG_FD_64664 | JGI IMG/M metagenome (GOLD analysis project Ga0070658, IMG submission 64664) | Corn rhizosphere microbial communities from Kellogg Biological Station, Michigan, USA - KBS C1-3 metaG | ecosystem: Host-associated > Plants > Roots > Rhizosphere > Soil ...
GGACTTGCACAAGACCCGCTACTTCCGCTGGCAATGGAACGGGCGAGCTATTACAATCCCCCCTCACCTTGGAGAGGTGGCCGAGCGGCTTAAGGCGACAGTTTGCTAAACTGTTGTACGGGGTAAACCTGTACCGGGGGTTCGAATCCCCCCTTCTCCGTTTTCGAATTTTGTCCCGCCATAGCCGCAGGCTGCAACAAGACTTGCAATGCGGCATTCTCCGCACCCTCCTCTTTTGTCCCGGATTTGTCCCGCGACAGACCGAAAGCGACAAAGGCCAGTAACGTTACGACCGCAATGATAACCCCGCGGTAAGGGCATTTTGTCTGAGCCATTTTGGCTCTCCTTAAAATGAGAAACGGTTCGGCCGCACCATGCTTCCGAACCGTTCTCGGCTTGTGATCATTTTTCGCGACGGAGGCGTTCGGGCGGCAGAACGAACGGCAAGCGTGCCATAAGCGTCTGCTCGTCCTCCGGCGTCGGCCGGTAGTAGTGAGAGTTCATGCTGTCGTCGGAATGGCCGACCCAGAGATTAACCAAGGGTTCAGGCACGCCGGCGTTCAGCGCGGTTGTTTTGAAGTAGCGCCGCAGCGAGTTCACGGTCAACCCCACGTTGGCCGTTCCGGTTTGATAACCAAGTCGCTCGGCGATCTCCTTGAAACGTTTCAGGATGGTTCGGTCATTCCAAGGCTGCGGTTCACCGCGTTTATGCTCATTCCGCGGCGGATTGGGATTCGGAAACAGCAAGCCGCCCTTTCGGCCGCCGACGGCGAGTTCGAGCACCGGCACCAGAACGGCGTGAATCGGCATCTGACGCTTTGCCGCGGCGGTTTTCGAGCCCTCGATTTGGACCACTTTACGCATGAGGTCGACGTTCTCCACTCGCAGATTCAAGCCTTCATTTGCGCGGGCGCCTGTGAAGGCCAAGGTTGCGAAGATCCACTGCAACGTGCCCGTGGACTCTTCCAAGATTTGGGTGATCTGATCCGTCGTAGTCGCCGGGTGCCGACGCCGAATCGGGGATTCCAGCCGAAACTCAGCCAACGGATTTTTCGCGATCAAACCACGGCCCTTAGCGAATTTGAACCAGCTCTTGAGGATGATGCCATGGTTGTGCAGCGTGTAGCTCTTTAACACTTTGGCGCGCCGGCTGCGGTAATCATCAAGGAGCGAGGCGGTGATCTGATCCATGAAGCGGAAGCCCCGGCCACTCGCGAACTTGGTAAAGGAGTCGATCTCAGAGCTGTACTTGGTCGTTGTCTTCGGCGAGCGACCGGCGACCTTCCGCGAACTGATAAATTTTTCCTTCGCCTCGGACAGCGAGATCCGCTTGCGGACCGCCGTCTCTTCACCCATGCGACGCTGATGGCAAAACGCCTCGGCACGCTGACGGGCGATCTTGCGATCTTTAGTCTTCAGGCTTTTGCGCTTGTGAGCGCCATTCTCACCGTAGCTGAACTCGTAATTGGCGCCGGGGGTGCGACGACTCACGAATCCATCACCGACCTCAAAGCGGTCATTCTCGTTTTCGGAATCTGATTTGTTGTTTTTCATTTGGACTTTCGAATGCGGCAAGGCGCGTCGGAGTCCTCCAACCACGCCTCGTCAGGGGAAAAGCATTGCTTGAGCCGCAACGCTCGATATCGGATGTGTTTTCGGACAAAGACCCAGGCGCCAGCGACGCGGCCCTGTTTCCGAAGTTTCGCCAGCGTGGCCGGCGGGACCTGGAGAATGAGGGCAGCCGCGTTGGCCTCGCTCAGCAGCGGAACAGGGATATAAAACCGCTTGCGAGGCGGTTCCTTTTGGGGTTCGCAGACGGCCGAACACGCCCGTTTCAGCAGCTTTGGACAGTAGCGGATGTGCTTACCGACCTTATAGACGGCGTCGTCGATCTCGCCGAGACGCCGCATCTGTTCGACGGTGCGCGGTGGCACGCCCAAAAGCCGGGCGGCTTCGTCGTGCGTCAGCAAACGAAATCGCCGCGTTATACGGCGAAGCTGCTGAGGATCTTGTCGTGCGGCCTTCGGCATCCTTGTCGTGAACGCCTTGAGCGGGCGTCAACGACAGGAATTAGATCAACGGGAAAAGGCCGTTTTCACGGACTGGAGTCCGTGGAGTCCGTGGGCGGCACATAAAGAGCAGGCCCAACATATTGGTACCTTACAGGATTACCGAACGTGCGGATCTGCAAATCGAATCCTTCGTCACGAAATTTGTCCCTGATGCGCGACAAGGTGTTTTTCGTGCTCTTACATCCGGTTTCGATCTGCAGTTCTTGGACTGTACGCGGCTCCAAAGCAGTCCGCAGGATCGCGTGTAGAAAGCGCTCCTGAGTTTCCGAGACTTTGCACTTCCTACCATCCCACTTGACCAACCGTGTCTCGATTTGAAGGGGTGGCGTCTCGGTCAGCAACCGAAGGAGATGTTCGGCTGCATCCGCAAGCCGCGGTCCAAACCTCTCTAGGATCGCATAATCGTCACACAGCGCATAGGTCACCTCAATGCGTTCGTTAAGCTCACTGATTGAAATCGGCCGTGAGCTTTCCTCGTAAATTTTGACGATGACCCTCTTGATCTGATCAGCGAGGGGGGACTCCGACTTCAAACACAACAGCAGCAAGAATGCGATCGGCCAGATATTGCGTCGCCGTGCATCGGGATCTGCAGGCCGCGGGTAGATCAGCCAAGCAAGGCTTTCCTTAAGTCGCTCAGAGGCCGTAATAACACGGCTGATCTCCACCGTGCATTGGTAAAGTCGCCCATCCTGATTGTCGACCTCCATCGAAATTATCTTGGCGGTCTGCACAATCAGCCGTCGGACTCGGTTCCGTTCATCGTCGGAAGCCAACGGCGGGTGTCGCACAGCATTTATAAGGGTCGCTAAGACGTTTAAGCTTTCGGTCATCGGGCCACCTTGACCGTCATATCTTAGAGAATCTTCGTAGCTAATACTCCTCCGGCAGCAAGATGCAGGTGCTGCCACGGCGACCGTCGTCGCCCGCGGTTTCGGTGATGACCCAGACCTTCGTGCCGCGCGGCAGTACGTAGGCCGAGAACAGCCGGCTGCCATCGAGCAACGCTTGGTCATTGAACTGGGAGTCTTCGGGACCAGGATCCCCCCAGTCGCCACTGACGTGTCGGCGCAGCAGATCTTCCGGCGCCACGCCCGCCGCTCCCAGAACTTCGAGAGCGGCAGGCGTGGCAAAGGTCCGGCCAAGGCTGAACAGCACCGCCATTAGCAGGCCTGCAGCAAGGACGGTTCAGGGCACGGCAGCTGCATAGCGACCACCGGCTCGACAGGAGCCGGTGCCGCCGGCTCCTGCGGCTGTGATCGCACCCACAGCCGGTGCAGGCGCATCTCTTCCGGCATCGTGAGCAGCCGCCCGCCACGCCGCGGGATGCGGCCCCAGGGTGAGTCGGGCGTGCACAGGCTGGACGCCGGCGCCCCTCGCCCCAGTGGGTTGGCATAGAGGTGGGTGTAGGCCGGCAGCATGATGACGATCAGCCGGCCTGTGAGCGAGGCGAAGCGGTGGGTCAGCCAGCCGTGGCGGTCATCGAACCGGGTGCGATAGCCGAGGTAAATCATCGGCTCCCGAGCCCGCAGGAAGAAGCCCTTGGCCAAGGCTTCATGGAACGCATCCGCGGCTTCGGCCAGCTGGCGGAAGCGCGGCGAGTCGATCGACACGTTGTACATGATTGCTCCTTGTGAAGATGGGTTGGGTTTGAGTTACACGAGGGTCAGGTGCGGCAGGCTCTGCTCGAGCGCGAACTCCACGTCGTCGATGAAGAACTGGCTGGCGTCGACGGCGTGGACGCGGTCATCGAAGTACGCGAAGGCGTACATCCGCGGGTCCTTGTCCTGCACATTGATCAGGTGGATGCCGTCCAGCTGCGGCACCAGGGCCGCGGCTTCGTCCAGGCCGCGGGCGGTGGCACTCTGGTAGCTGCCGCCCAGGAAGATGCTCCCGCCACGGTCGGCGTAGTCGGCGTCGTCGTGGGACCAGCAAACGCCATCGTGGCTGCACCGCTGGGTGGGCACCTGCGGCCGGGTCCACTTGGTCCAGCCGGCGTCCAGCATCAGGCTGATGCACATGCACCGCTGGCGGGAGCGGGCGAACAGGCGGGTCATCTGGTCCAGCCACAGGGTCTGGGAGACTGGGAACTGCGGCAGCAGGAACGGCTCGAACGAATGCGGCGGGACAATGAGCATGCCCTTGGGGCTGCTCTGGATGGAGATCAGGCGCGTAGAGGTCGATGGATTGGACATGTTGATCCTTTGGGTTGAGGCATGAAACGACGGCGGCCGACACGCGTCGGCCGAAAGGACAGGCATGGGTTGAGAAACGGGAGAGGTGGCGTCAGCCGGGATGCGGCTCGTCGAGCCGCCGGTGAGCGAGCTGAAGGGCCAGCACCAGCACAACGCCCAACCGCTCGATGCGGTGGGTGGTCTGGCGCTGCAGCTTGACCGGCAGGTGCCGGCCGAGGCGGTGATGAAGATCTGACGCTTCTTCGAGCAGCAAGGCAGCCAGTTCCGGCTCCTGTTGCTCGAGCTGGGTCAGGGCAGCGGTATTGCCCAGACGACGGACCTGCCGCAGTGCTTCCAGCACGTCGGCAGCGGTGACCAGGGGTTCACTGGCCATGGGGACTCCTTGTTGTTGTAGGGGATAAGAGGCTGACGCGGGTTGCGCCAGCGAGAACCGGCGAAAGCCGCCGGTATCAAATGACAGCGAAGTTCAGCGTCGCCGGCCGAGGAACTCGGCAACGGCATCGAGCGGATCCTGACCGCAGGCCTTGGCCCAGTCACAGAACTCGGCCAGGTCCACCCGCCGGTCGCCGGTTTCGTTCTTGTGGACCGCCACGTACGACACGTCCAGCTTCCGTGCCAACGCCCGCTGGGTCAGGTTGGCATGTTCACGCATGTCACGCAGCAACTTGGGCAGGCCTTTGTAGCGGGCATGGTGCTGCGCCTTAGTGGGCATGTCACCACTGTGCAGCAAAGCTTGCAGTGCTAACGATTGGATAGCATACTACCAGCGTGCTATCGAAGCGGAAGCACGAGCTGGATCGATTTCGCCGCCGAGCGGCCCGCTGTCTGCGGCGGCATCGGGAAGAGGCTGAGCTGACGCAACGGGAGTTGGCCAAACGGATGGATATCACCCACGTGGCGGTGCACAAGATAGAGACCGGGCTGCAGCGGGTGGAACTGCCGCTGTTCTGCCGGTGGGCAAAGGCGTGCGGAAGCGATCCAGTAGCTGTGTTGAGGGAGATCGTGCCGTCGGCCGACCGTCAAGGGCGACGGTGAAATCGGGCTGTAGCAGCAGCGTTTGCTGCCGCTCACGCATCGCAATGCCCCAAATGGGGCACGTTTGGACGTTCAGCAAGGGGGACCACTCATGGCCGAGCCGCCGCCAATTCCACAATACGTTCTTGATTCTAAACCGGGTCCGCGTCCGCAGCCGCCGTCCACCTCGCCGCTGAGGTTTCAGCCGGCCTCCACTACCGACCCCTCCCCTGCCATTCCCTGGTACCGAAGACACGGGTGGATGACTTTCTTGGTCTGGGCACCCACCCTTTTTGGGATGTCGCTCGGTTTCAGCGGACTTGGCGGCATCATGTTGGTGGTCGGCCCGCTGCTCTTGCTGCTCTACGCGCCGGTGCTGCTGGCGGTGCTGGTGACCGGCCCGATTTACGGCGGAAGCCACGTCTCTGGCAAATGGGCGCTCAGCACGCAGATCGCGGTGATCCTTTATCTCTTGGCCAGCTTTGGCGCAGCCGGCTGGGTCATCCTTTCCCCGTTGCTGGACCGGGGGGCAAAATGAGCGAGGGCACACCTTCTTCGACAGAAAACAATCAGCACGACGAACAAAGACGTACGACGCCCAGCGTGGGTCCGCACGGGCACGACGCTCCAGCGCCGCGCGTAGTACCGAAGTACTTCATGGTCAGTAAGGGGCAACGCATCGGTCCCTTGACGCCCCGCGGCATGGTCGACACTGGACTCACCGCCACTAGCTATGTCTGGCGAAAGGGTCTTAAGGCGTGGACACGCGCTGAAGAGGTACCAGAGCTGGCGCCGCTGGTTCAGAAACTTCCGCCGGCCCCCCCGCCCTCGGCCCCACCGCCATTGCCGTCGCCCGCAGCGGCGCTGCAATATCGGGTGACCGCGCGGCCGCCGAAGCCCAGCAAGCTGATGCAGATTTTCCGCAGCTTTGGCAGCCTGTCGATGCAGCAGGATGTCGTTCCCGCGACACCGGAACGATTGCGGCAGTTGATTGTGCAGCCGGCGTTTTGGCTCATCTTGGTGCTGGCGACGTTGCCGCTGGTGTTCGGCACAGCCCAAGACAACGAAGTCGTCATCACAGCCTTCGCACTATTCTTCTCCGGGATCTGGGCACTGATCTTCTGTTTCTGGATCAAGGGCGAAACGATCGGCTGGGGGTGGCGCATCGGAACGCTACTGTTTACGGGCATCATCGGGCTGGCCGCGCTCGACAAATTCGGCGAGCTGATTAGATCGCCAAGTGGCGAAAGCTCAAACAGTTCCTTCTTCGCGTGGTTCGGCTACATCCTCGCGGTCGGCATACCGGAAGAACTGGTCAAGGCGTTTCCTGTGGCTGCGCTGACGCTGCTTCTGCGAAAACGGCTGAATGCGGCGGATATCGTCATCCTGGCAGTTTTCAGCGGACTGGGCTTCGCGGCTTACGAGAACGCCGGCTATTTCAAAAACCAAATCGTCGCCTGCGCGAACGGCATCGACGGGTACGTCAGCGCCGCCAGCGGGACCGATAAGACGGCTGCGGACGCGGCTGCTTCTCAGGTCATCGCGTCACTTGTCACCACGATGCTCCTGCCGCTGGTAAGGTCGCTGTCGACGACATTCGCTCATGCCGTCTTCGCAGGGTTGAGCGGCGTGTTCATCGCCAAGGCCACACGGCCCGAAGCCGTGGGTCGGCGCATCGCTCTGTGCACGCTCGGCTTGGCGCTGGCCGCGGCTGTGCACGGAACATTCGACTGGTTGTGCAACCTGCAACCCGTGCTGCCGGCACTCATCGCCGGCGGCGGATTCCTGCTACTGAGCGTGCAGATGCAGGCGCTGATGCCGCTCCCGCCCGCCACAAAAACATCGACCGAAACGCCTGCGTCGGCGGAGCCCGCCGGATCTTTCATCGCTCCGGAGGTAGCCGATGCCTAAATCCTCTGCATCAATATTGCCCGAAAGCGATCGATTTTTTAGTGCGGCCAGCGAGCGGTTCTGGCGCCGGTTGAATGCCGTAACGGCCGTTGTCCTGTTTCTGTTGAACGTTACGAATGAAGTTGCATCGGGCGACCAGACCGTGTGGACAAAAGGGAGTTTCGACCGCTTTCTTCACGACCGGGTCATCCTACACGTACCGTTCGGGTACTCCATCACTACTTCCGCGGCCGAAATCGATCGCGTGCTTCAGGCACAGGGGGTTTCCACCGACCAAGTCTTTGATGCGGTCATCAAACCTGATGCGTCGGAGTGCTATATCAGCATACGCGTTGTGGCGACTAATGAGCCGCCACCAACGGCGCTGACGGAGGAGACCGAAGCGGAGGCGCTTCAAACCTTTCGTGATCACTTTACACAGCCGGATCCCCGCAATGGAAGCGTCCCTACCCGAGTAGACGGATGGGCTTTTCGGCCCTACGTCGAAGCCGGACCGCCGGTGACGTTTCACTTTGCACTGAACCTGGCCGGCGGCAACCGACCGCCGCACGTAGTTCTTAGCAGCATGCTCTTGAGCAAGACTAGGATCGCTATCGCGATACTCTGCACCGACAGTTCCGATCCTGCGAAATACAAGCAGCTGTTCGATGGTGTTGTGAAAGGGATCGACTTGGTGACCCAACAACCGTTGGCTCCTCCTCCTAAAGCGGCGGCAGTTCCAACTCCGAAAGGTCAGGCGCCGGCCGGCCGGACGGATTGGTGGGACTTGCTGACCGCCACAAATAAGGATGGATATTCAATAGCTGGCGCGGTGATCATAATCGCTGCGGCTCTGATCCGCAGCAGGAACGAGCGACGCAAGGTTGGTGATGTCGTTCAGAAAGCGCCCAGCAGCAGCGATTTAAATCTTTCAGCCGACCTTCCGCCGCTACCGACGGAAGAAGAGTTGGATCACTAAGATTTATCCCGCGCGATCCGCCATATTTCGTGCAAAGCGTCTCGCTAGAGCCTGTTATGCAGTTTGCTTCGGCCTGTCCTACTGTTTTAGATGGCACGGAAGCCTTATCCAAGTGACGTGAGCGACGAAGAATGGGCATTTGCCGCGTCGTACCTGACGCTGATGCGTGAAGACGCTCCTCAGCGAGAGCACTCGCTGCGGGAGTTGTTCAACGCCCTGCGTTGGCTGGCCAGAACCGGGCCCAGTGGCGCATGCTGCCCAACGACCTGCCGCCCTGGACGGCCGTGTACCAGCAGGCCCGCCGCTGGATTGCCGCAGGCGTGTTCGAGGCGATGGCCCACGACCTGCGGGTCGTGCTGCGGGCGGCACTGGGCCGCGGCATCCGGCCGACCCGTGCCGTGATCGACAGCCGCACGATCCGCTCCACCCCCGAGAGCGGAGCCCGTAGCTGCTACGACGGGTACAAGCGGGTCAAAGGCAGCAAGGTCCACACGATCGTCGACACGCTGGGCTACCTGCTGGCGTTGCACGTCACGCCGGCCAACGCGCAGGAGCGGGAACAAGTCGACGCCCTGGCCAAAGACGTCGCTGAGGCGACGCGGGAATCGGTCACGGTGCTCTACGGCGACCAGGGCTACACCGGCCACGCCGTCGCCGATGCGGCTAAATCCCACGGCATGGAACTGGTGGTGGTCGGGCTCAAGGAAGCCCGCCGCGGCTTTGTGCTCTTGCCCAAGCGGTGGGTGGTCGAACGCTCGTTCGCCTGGGCCGCCCGCTTCCGGCGCCTGGCCCGCGACCACGAACGCCTGGCCGACGTCCTCGCAGGCCTCCACTTCGCCGCCTTCGCCATCCTCATGCTCGCACAACTACTGCGGCTTTATCGAGGGGAAGTGCATAACAGGCTCTAGGCTTGTCATTGCCGGCATAATTGCGCCTTGAGGGCTGCATTCCCCCACCTCAAAAGCAGTGGCTCAGTCAACGCCAATTAGGTATCTCGCCATGAAAGCGGCGCCTGATACCGGGATATCGCTTTCTGGAAGATCGAGTAACCGTGGTGATGTATTGCGCGACCCACTGCCCTTGCTGCAGGCGGTCGCTTTCGGCGAGAAACGCAGCCAGTGGGTATATGCCCGGCCAATTCGCCGGCTAAGGGAAAAGACGGATGCCGCTTACAGCGCGAGTTGCTCCGATAAAGCCCGTCGTCCAGCGCAATCCGAACGAGGCAAAGCCGCCGCCGACACAGTTGATGAACGTGATGGTCATCGTCCGTCTCCTTTAGTTCGAGAGCCCTCTCGCCACCGGCTGATGCGCATCAGCAGATACCGGAGATAACGATTCTCAGGAGATTTTGATGCGTTTTTTCTACTTTTGAACAGTCCCCTTCGCGTCGAGGATGTTCAGGTCCAGGTTGCCGGGCACGAAGCCGGCGCCGATGCCCTGCATCTTGCGCCGGCCGGGCTGCACGGGCATGCCTTCACGGGTTTGCGCATTTGGTAATTGAGATTCGTTTTGGAGGCACGGCATATGACTCCAAAAGTTTAAGACGGGACACTTCCTCAATCAGGCTTTATTTCTTGCACTTTCGCACTCGAGCAGGCTTCTAAAGGGTGCAATCGATTAGAGTTACAGCAAACCAAGCCGCCCCGCTGAAACCCGTAACCTTCGGTTCGACAGGCCGACGGACTAATTTGTTGGAATGCAGCACGACGGTTCAGCATCATGTTTAACAAAACGAACTCGCCGAGCACCTATCAACAAGCGGTAAGCGCAGGGCCTTGTTGGCGGGCACGCCTATTGACCGTCTGAAAAGGCGGTTGGTCTAATGTCCGGGCTCGGAAACACACGTTGTATGCCCAGTCTCCTACGGGAGCCAATATTAGCCAGCACAAGATATTGGTGGCGGTTCGACGCGGGCGGCTTGAAGTTGTGCATCGTGAATTATTGGATTAGGCGGCAACCGGTCCCGATTCATTCCGTTTCCAACAAATTCGAAACGTTTGGCCCGAAACCGTATTGATGTGAGGCTCTGCGGCCTCGGCGTTCAACGGTAGAAATACCATTGCGAAGAAGGCAGTCTGAGTTCAAATTCTCCCACGATGAAGCAGAAGTTACGGCTGACGATGAGCAGAGGCAAGGTGTCGCTCCTTTAGTGAGGACGATAGCTTGGGCAGCCCTAGATGCGTCTCGCACCGTTTCGATCCACGCTTCCGTGAGTGAGAGAGACGCGGAACATCAGTCATTCCCTGACGGTAAAAATCGTTTCTATCCACGCCCCCGTGAGGGGGCGACCCAGCCGACCGGCAAAACCTTCGCCACCCATGAGGTTTCTATCCACGCCCCCGTGAGGGCGCGACCTTCACGCCGAGCAGGTATTCGTCGAACTTGAAGTTTCTATCCACGCCCCCGTGAGGGGGCGACTTCTGGATCGACTTCGCGCAGACGATCTTCGCGATGTTTCTATCCACGCCCCCGTGAGGGGGCGACATGCGTTGCCGCAGCACTAGCACGAGCGCACCCTTGTTTCTATCCACGCCCCCGTGAGGGGGCGACAACGCATTTACCCGTGTCTCGGCCCGGTAGGCCGGTTTCTATCCACGCCCCCGTGAGGGGGCGACTCGCCGATCCCGCTCTATGCGGAATCACCAAACAGTTTCTATCCACGCCCCCGTGAGGGGGCGACGTCTGGGCAATCAGGTAGCTGAGCCGCTGGATAAGTTTCTATCCACGCCCCCGTGAGGGGGCGACATGAACAACAACAGCAGGAACCACCACGACCAATGTTTCTATCCACGCCCCCGTGAGGGGGCGACTACTCAGCCGAGACCGTCTGACCGGTATTAAGGGGTTTCTATCCACGCCCCCGTGAGGGGGCGACCAGATCATCGAGCAGCTCGGGGCGACCTGGGCGAAGTTTCTATCCACGCCCCCGTGAGGGGGCGACGCGTAAGCGACCGTTGGCGAGCTGAACGCGTGAAGTTTCTATCCACGCCCCCGTGAGGGGGCGACCCGATGAGCATGCGGGCGTTGCGGGCGAAGGCGAGTTTCTATCCACGCCCCCGTGAGGGGGCGACACCGCTAAGGCCGCGGACGAGCGAAAGAAGCAGGTTTCTATCCACGCCCCCGTGAGGGGGCGACGCGACCCGTTCGACGCGCGGCCGTCGTTCTGGGTGTTTCTATCCACGCCCCCGTGAGGGGGCGACGAAGTGCCCAAAACCCCTGCTGCGTGCATAACGTGTTTCTATCCACGCCCCCGTGAGGGGGCGACTAACTTGCCCTATGAAGGTGCGGTCGCGTCGTTGGTTTCTATCCACGCCCCCGTGAGGGGGCGACATCATACGCACGGGATTGCGGACATTTACGGGCGGTTTCTATCCACGCCCCCGTGAGGGGGCGACCTACCGCAACGCGGCCGGCCTCGGCCTTGCCGCCGAGTTTCTATCCACGCCCCCGTGAGGGGGCGACCGCTGGCCATCAACACCATCACGTTCGGCATCAAGTTTCTATCCACGCCCCCGTGAGGGGGCGACGTGCGACGCGAACACGCAGCGACCACCAACCTTGTTTCTATCCACGCCCCCGTGAGGGGGCGACCCCGGCCTTTGGCCCAATTGGAGCTCGCCAGGGTGTTTCTATCCACGCCCCCGTGAGGGGGCGACGATGTCCACCGGCCCCAGCAGCGGCTCCATCGACAGGTTTCTATCCACGCCCCCGTGAGGGGGCGACGCCGAGAGGTGAAGGCGACGCGGCTGGCAACGGGTTTCTATCCGGAAGATCACGCCAAGCGTCTTGTCGTTGGCGATCTCCCAGTCCGTCTCGCCAACGTTCAGCACGCCGACGTGAAATCGAGGCTCAGCCAACGGAAGGCTCCGTTAAAGGAAGGCCGCTGGTGAAGTCCTCGGCGATTGCGAGCAGGCGATCGGTCAGTTCGCTGAACTCAAACTCCCCGCCGATGTCCAAGACGGCCCTGAGGACCGCCATGTAGATCTCGTGCCTCACTTGCTCCATCGTCAGATGGTCCAATGAAAGCCGACTGTCGTGGTTGTCGTTCTGCGTGAGACGGAAACGCGGGACGTTCAGGGTCCAGGGCCTCTCGTTTTCCGGGCGATGCTCAAGGGTGAAGCGACCGTCCCCCCATGGATCAACTCGCTATTGCCCGTCGTGCCCTTGAAGACGAGATCGCCGCATTGACGGCAGAAGTCGCCCGCTTAGAAGCCGTTCTGGCGTCCGTGGATCGCCCACAAGCTTCTGGACCGAACCAGGCCCCTACAAACCCGTCCGATGCTCCAAAGCGTCGCGGACGCCCGCCTAAGGCCAAATAGAGATTCTTCGCAATGGGGCCTGATCGCTGCGAGGCCAGACAGGTGAAGGTTAAGGCGAGACAATGGAAGCCAATACAGTTCAGATAATTTGGACAGTTCTTCAGGGCATATCGACAGTAGCCATCGCCCTATGTGGTCTGTATCTAGCGTTCCGCAACACCGCTCTTACATCGCACAAAATTCGCTTTGACCTCTATGGAAAGAGGCTTGCAGTCTATCAGTCGATCAAGGATTTCGTCCGTCGTGTCCGTAGGTCGGACTTCCCAACGCAAGAAGAGTGGCTGGAATATCGGGATAAATGGCAAGAAGTCGCTTTTCTCTTCGAGTCCAAAGTGGTCCGTTGGGTGCAGAATGTAAAGGACGAGGCGGAGATGCTAGATAGTTCGATGCAGATCCTCCAAGGCGGCGAGCACGTCGACATCGAAATGATGGGATCCTCCGCTAAAGATAAACAGGACGCCGAAAGGGCACTCTTCCGGCTCGATCAGGAAGCCGAGACTGTCTTCATGCCCTACCTCGACTTCCGCAGTCTGAGGTTGAACATCGACCGGAAGTGAACGGCACGAATTGCCGATCATCCCGCATCGACCTCCACCAGATCGACCACCCTTTGCCCGCTGGGAGCTTGATCGAAGTCGTCGATTGTCGGCTTAGGCTGTCATCGTCCCCTTGCAACCCGGATACCGCTCGCACACCAGAACCTCGAACCCGCCCTCGGGTCTCTCCGAGCCATCCTCAGGACCATCTTGGCTCCACATGGGACACGCCTTCACCCTTTCCGCGCCTTGCCCCGCCTCGCCGCTGGGGCAGCCTCCGAATTGCTAAATTGGAGCTGCCGGGCGGACGCTGACTACCAGCTGAACATCGGTTCCTGCTGGCAGGAGCTCAACATGTGCGAGTGCGGGAGTGGAGTCCAGGTTTACGGCGAAGCAAAATTCACAGCTTGTTCCGCACCGCTTGCCGGCAGATAACTTGATATAATTACAACGAGACCTTCCAAGTAGCTTTGATACTAGCTCCGGCTGATTGCTATCCGATCCAGCACTTGGAAAAACGTTGCAATATTTCCATCTACTTTTCGCCGTCGCAGGAGCCTCTATGAGGACCCCCGATAGACACTCCGGCCCTTCAGGGGAGAACCGCAAGGCAAAAATATAGTTCTTGGAATTCAAAGTGACCTGCTCCAACACGATGAAGGGCAGTACTGGACCGCGAAGCATAGCGGCTTGCTCCGCATCAATTTCAGCAATTTGCGGAGCGACCTCCTTTAGTCTTCTCCACTTTTGAGAGTCGACAGCCGCGTTAATCATTCTGTAATCAGGATACGGGCGCGACAGGTATACACCGGAGCCACCGGTCTCAGTGCTGCGAATCCCTTCATAAAGCGCGGGATCACTGCCTTGGAATGTCGAGGGTGTGCCGGGATGTTGGCAGCCATAATCCAACGTAGCCGTCAGTAGAAGGAACATTGAAAACAGCACACTTCCTCGATTGGAAACCACGATGCGCCTCTTGTTAAAGCGAGAGAATATTACTTCGTAAAATCCATCTTAGCTTTCAAGTTTGGCGGAAGGCTCCAGCTAATGGAAAAGGATTTAAATTTCGGCTTACCGTTTTTCATTGTCCCGGTCCACGTGTACGAGAATCCATAGGAATCAACTGCTGCACCAACACCGGCTAGCGATTTATACCCACCGAACATGTTGGGAAAGTTGTTCGTGTTAGGACCACTAGAATTAGACCAATTCGTATAATTTGAACCCCACGACATCTGCTGGCCACTCCCCGGCACGGTCTGGCCAGAATAGGTTTGTGGACCATTTCCATTGTCGATAGTCGCTGAAATATCCTTAAAGACTGTGGCGGAAAAGGAACCCGAAAGTACTTCTGTGGCACAATCTTTATCGTGGCCCGGAATCGAAACGCTGGTGGTTTGCACAATATCGCCACTCGTTGGCAAGCTGCTCGTACCGAAAATTTTTCCCCATTCATGCACGCCTTCGCTGGTATCATAAACAACTTTGCCTGTGCTATCGGTGATAGTCGCGTGTTTTGAAACATCCTGCACCACAAAGTATCCTGCGTAACTTCCGGGCCACGCTATATTAAATTTGAGACCGACGCCCGGAGTCCCCACCAAAACGTCGGTATACCATGCGGCGAGCGCTTCCGTCCCCATTGGATCTGTGTAAATTAGGGGGTTACTCCGTTCAAATCGATAAACGTTGAAACCGTCGATAGCTCCCTTAGGGTCTCTCTCAAGCCATTGCCCCTGAGTCGGGCTCTCGTACCTCGCCCGTGCGTACCAGTTGCCGCTCTCCGGATCCATCCGCAGCCCCTGGAACCCCAGCAGGAACCCATAGTCACTGCCGGTGGTGTCCACTGACCAATCCGCACCGTCTGCATCCGCCCCGCTGCCGCTATAGTTCTGCGTCCCGTTCAGGATGATCTGCTGGCCGTACGGCGTGTATTCATACCGCTCGACAGTCTTGCCACCCTGAGTCACGAGGCTCGTGATGTTGTAGTTAGCGTCCCAAGTCGTATAGAGCCGCTGATCGGCCGTCCCGTTGAGGTCCGTGTCGAACTCCACGAACACCGGAGCGTCGACGTAATTCAGATCCCACAGGTAACGTTCCTTGGGGTTCCCGTTGATCGTCTTGACCCCACCGGTGACAGTGCCAGATCGCACTTCCAGAACTTGGTTCTGCTCGTCTTGGTAATACTCCTCAGTGGTCCCTGAGGCATCGGAGCCGTCGTTGGCGTTATCGACGAACTTGGTGATCCGCCGTCCGGTGCCGTCGTAGCTATAACGGACGTCGCCTGCGTCGTTCAGGTCGCCGTCATGGTTGGCGTCGACACCGACAAGGCGGTTCCAGCCGTCGTATACATAGCCAAGCTGCGTCGTGGGGCTGTCGCCTTCGCCGCCCAGGGTCTGGTTCCCGGATGCGTCGTAGGACGTCCCAGCAAACGCCCCGCCGGTTCCGCTCGTGCCGGTCGTCCCGGTGATCTCGTTGGCGGCATTGGCCGTTCGCGTCTGGGCGAAGGTGCCCCACTGCGAGCCCGTGAGCGTCGTGTCGTTGTTGGTCTGGCTGAAGCCTGTCGAGTTGCCCAGGGCATCCAGCGTCCACGTCTGCTGGAACTTGAGGTTGGTGCCGCTGATGACGCCGCTGCTGAGGCTGCCACGGTTGTACTGCACAACGCGGTTCAGGCCGTCATAGGCGTACGTCTCGTCCCAATTGCCCGCTCCCGTGCCGCTGGAGTTGTTGTCCTTCGTCAGGACGTTGCCCATGCGGTCGTAGGTGTAGATCAGCTGCTGGAACTGCGTGGTCCCGTTGCTGCTCTGCCACTGCATGTTCTTGTGGCGGTAATAACGATCCAGCTGGATGAAGTCGTTGCCGTTGCTGCCGGTGTTCATCACCAGCCCGCCACTGACCTGCGGGTGCATGATCTGGCTGGTCAGGGTGTTGATCCCCAGCCAGAAATACTGCACCAATGCAAGCTGACTGCTGCTGGCATCGCGGATGTACTGCACGCGGTTAAGGGCGGCCCCGAACTCGGTTCCTTCGTAGCTGTAGATGTAGGTGCCGATCGAGCCGTTGTTGTTCTTCGGATACTGGACCCGGTCCAGGCGGACGTACTTGGCGGTCGCGGTTGTGCCGCTGCCATCGACGTAGAGGTAATTCACCGCTGGCGTGGTGCTGGAGACCAGCCCGTCATGATCCTCTGCGTCCTTCGTGACGTTGCCCCAGCCGTCGTAGGTATAGGCGACCTGGTTTAGCGCTTGAGGTGTCGCGGACCCGTCGTAACTCGTGACGGCCGACGTACGACCTTCGGCATCGTAGGTGTAAGCAATCGATTGGACCTTATTATCTACGCTCGGGGCTGAGCTGGTATCGACTGAATCGCTGGCGAAGCGTCCTGCCGCATCGTAGGTGAATGCATGAGTGACGCCTCGCTGGTCCGTTGTCTGAGTCTGACGTCCCAGCTGGTCATATTCGGCAAAGGTCGCGTCGGTGCCGCTGACGGTACCTTTGCCTGAACTGTCGACTGAAACGGTGGCGGATGAATCCGGATACAGCGTCGCCGTCACCCAGGAGCGATCGACGTCGCTTCCGTAGACGTATTGTGTCGTCTGCTGCTCAACGCCGTTACCGCTGCCCTTGGGGTTCAACGCGATCTGCTTGCTGAGGCGGCCCCAGTTGTCATAGACGTATTGTGTGGTGCGGTTGGTATCCCCGGCGGTGGTCTCTGTCACAGCGCCCGTGCCGGTGTAATTCTCAACCGTCGCCGTCGTTCGGCCAGCAAAGTCGTACAGCGTCTCGGTCTTATGACCAGCGTTGTCAGTGACGAACTGTGGCCGTCCTGCGGCGTCGTAGCTGTAGCCGGTATAGATCCACTGATAGCTGGTCTGGCTGGTCGGGTTCGACAGGCCCGGATCGTAATCCTGAGCGTGATCGAGCACATCCGGCGTGCCATTGTGGTTCCCGTCGATATAGGCGTAAGTGTATTGAGCCCACACGAACCGGTCCGAGGATGTAGTGCCGTTCTCGCTGCCGTCCCGGCCGAAGTTCAGGCTGTCGACCAGCCGATCCGCCGCGTCGTAATAGTAGACGACCGCATTATGGTCCCAGTGGTTCTCCTCGGGCAAGCCCCTGTAGGGGTTCGTGAAAGTGCTCGGCTCCTTCCAGTTGGTCACGATCCGGGTTCGGCCGCCCTTGTCCAGGTAGTAATCGTTCTGCTCGATCACCGCGTCATTCGTAAGCGTCAACGCATCCGCATAGGTGCCGCTTGCGACTTCAGTGGCGTCGGCCGTGGTGTCGTCGCGGAACAGGCGGTCTGCCCCGTCATAGAACCACTTGTTGATGAGCCCGCTGGGGTTCTGGGTCTTGGCGACGTTGCCCCGAGGGTCGTACCACGTGTTGTTCGTCAACCGCTTGTCGGCCTGAACGGTGATGCGACTGCCAGTTGCGGTGCCAGTAAGGCTGCTCGACAGCGTGTAGGTGAAGGTGTTCTGGCCCGTGACAGTGATCGTGAACGTGCCGTTGTAGAGAGAGTTGCTCGCCCCGGCGATCGTAACGACTTGGCCGGTAGCGTAGCCGTGGTTGACCAGCGTCACGGTCGCGGTGGTGCCGCTGCTGACAAGGGCTCCCGTGTCGAGCTGTCGGGCGTTCTGATACTGGGTGGCCTGATACGCCCTGCCCAGTTCGTCATAGGCGACAGTGCTCTTGCCGATCAGTTCGCCGGGGTCGATGGCGAAGTCCGTGTTGGCGTCGGCGTAGGTGTCCGTCTCGGTCTGCTCGCCGAGGTTGTCCAACGTATACTTCGTGACGATGTTGTCCGGGCCACGGACGGCGACCATGCGATCGCGCCAGTCGTAGGTGTAATCGGTCCCATAGCTGGCCGAACCGCTGTACTGGGTGGAGGCGGTAAGGTTCGAGTCGCCGACGGTGCCGTTGTCGTAAACGTTCGACGACACTTCCATCATGTTGTTGCCGGTGGCACCGCCGCCGGAAGGGTCGGTCTGGGTCCAGCCGGTGTTGTTGGTGCCCTTCCAGACACTCACGACGCGCCCAAGGCCGTCATAGACTGTCTGCGTGATCGTGCCATCGGGTGCGGTGACGCGGGCCTGGCGACCACGCCAGTCATAGCCGTAGGTCGTGCGAAGATAGTTGGTGCCAGCGGAGCCGAGGGTCTGGCTGCTCTGGCTATAGCTCGTGCCGCTGAGGCTGGTATAGAGATCGCGGTAGATGACCTGACCTGCGGCGCTCACGATATCACGGGTGAGCGATTGGATCGTGGCGTAGGAACTGGTCAGGGATTCCGTGCCGAGCGGATTGCCGTTGCTATCGACAGGGAGCGCATTGGCACCTGTGCCGGACCAGGAGAACGTCAGCGTCTCGCCGTAGCTGTTGGCGAGATCGTTCCGCCGCACGGTGATGGGCCCCGTGGTGGTCCCGGTGGTCGAGTTCCAGCCTGTGTACGTGCGGGTCTCGTGAGCCGCGTCATTGTAGACCGTGATCGTGACGTTGCCGTTGGGGTCCGTCTTCTTGGTTTGACGGCCCAGCAGATCGACGCTGTACGTGGTGATCAGATTCAGACCAGCGCCGCTGGGCGTCGTCCAGCCGCTGGGGAGCGTGCTGGCGTCGAAGGTCGTGGTGGCCGACGTGTTGACGTCCTGGATGGTCTTGGTGAGACCGCCGGTGATCGGGTCGTATTCGTTGTAGGTGAGGAACCCGCTCTCGTCCTTGTGCCAGATCAACTGGCCGAGCTGGTTGTAGACGTCGGTGACACTGTTGGCGGTGCCAGAGCCGTTCTGGGCGGTCGTGACGGCGGCATAGGTGGTCGTCTGCGTCTGCTGCTCTAGGCTGTCGGTGAACCAAGTGTAAGCGTAGCTGGTGGTCTGTCCGCCCGTGCTATCGGTATTGCGGTACTGAGTGCTGTCGGCGACGGGATAGATCGTGCTGACGCCGTCGGTGTGGGCAAAGTAATCTTCGCTGCTGACGACAATCGGCGTACCGTCCTCGCCCTTCTGGATCTTGACGTCCTGCTCATAGCCCGCCGCGCCGCCCGCCGTGGTCTCGGTGGCGGTGGTGCTGGTGTAGTAATCGGTGACGGTGATCTTGCCGGCGTTGTCGTTCAGGAACTCATAGTTCCCGCTGACCTTGTGCATCAGGTCGGTGTACTGCTCGATCGTCGCCAGGTCGCTCGGCAACGAGATTGCCGAAGGAGCCGCCGTCATGATGACCCGACCAGCGTCGTCAAAGACGTTGAACGTGCCGTACATGCCGCCGGTCGTGGTATCCTTGAACACCGCGAGCATCACGTTGCCGTCACGGTTGTAATAGGTGATGTTCTGATTGCCGTCGGGCAGCGTCTCGACGGTTTTGCTCATCCATGTGTTCGTGTCCGTGATCTGATCGCTGGTGTCATCCGTTCGAGAGGTATAGGTGTAGCCGTAGGTGCCTTGACCGCCGGTGCAGGCCGAGCAGCCTTCGCCCTGGACAGTCCTAGAGGTGATCTGGTGGGCGTCGTTGTACTCGTAATAGGTATCGGCGTACGAAGCGACCTGAGCGTCCGTCAGGTCGTCAAAGGACGATCCAGGATTGGCCTCAAGCAAGCGGCGATATGACCCTTCGCTCAGGGCAAATTTCACGCCACCGGTAAAGCCGCCGCTGGTGTCATCCGTGTAATAGCGATACACGTCGTCGCTGATGACATTGCCGCTGCCGTCCTTAATGATGACCGACAGGATGTCGCCCGCCCGGCCACCCGAAGTCGTGCCGTCGTAGTACGCAACCGTCATCGACCGGACGGTGACCCAGGTCGCGCCCTTCTTGATCTTCTGGGTGACGCTTTCCAGCTTGCCATCGTTCACACCGCCGCTGACGTAGGTGTAGAGCCAGTCCTCGGTCTCGGTGCTGTCGGCGTTCGTGATCTTGGCCTCGACAGCGTTGCCAAGGCCGTTGGTGCTGGTGACCTGCCACTTATTCCCCGCTTTGTCCAACCGGGAAACCATGGGCGCGGAGATGCCTTCGCCGCCGCCAGCAAAGGCCCCGAACGTCATCCGATTACCATCAGCATCGGTGAGCGTAAACGTCCCACCGTTGTTGGTCAGTGTATCGGTGCCGCCGAAGGCTTCGTTGTACTTGCCGGTGACCGGATCCTTGTCGAAGAACGTTTGGATGCCCGGACCGTAATAGGCGGTGAGATGGTCAGTGCTGCAGTTGAGCTGATAGAGCTTCGGCTTGCCTGTGCTTTGGCCAGCCGTGTTATTGTCAGCTCCCTCGCTGCCCGTGCCGTCGTTGGCATTCAGACCCTGGCTCTGCTGCTTGCCGGTGCCGTCAACTGAGACGAGTCCGTTGCATGTGACGCAGTTCACGCGGTCATTCGTGATCGAGAGAACGTTCGACCAAGCGGAGTCGCCCGCGTCGTTCGTCGCTTTGACGCGGTAGTAGTACGTCTGCCCCCAGAGCTGAGGCTTGATGTCGTCCTCTTGGAAGGTCGTATCGGCCCCGAGGTCGTACTCCTTGAGAGTCTGAGGATCGTCGAAGTCTGCACAGCAACTCCGCTGAAGGACGAAGTGAGTTTCATCGTTCGAGGTATTGTCCCAGATCGCGCCGACTGGGCTGAGAGAGTGTGGCTTCGAACGGAAGATGCTAAAGTTTTCGGGGGTCGCAGGAACGGAGGAGGATGTGGTCCCGTCACCTGGGACAAAATTTGAGTAGGTGCTACAATCACCGTTAATGTAGTTATCAAAGGAACTTGCGATGGCAAATAGCTGTGTGCCGGTTGGTTGCACAGGAATATATAGAATTCCATCGCCGGCCGCCGCGACTGCGTGTACAGACTGAAGAGCACCATCCTTTACGCCGAACACAGACACGTGCACATCGCCTTCATCTTGATATTCAGATGCGGACCATGTGACAGGTATTTGCCCATTCACTGCGGCACCCGCACTGATCACGGGTGAAGGTAATGGGGTTCCAGGTATTGTTATTCCCTGCGAGCCGCTGTAATCGGAGTAGTATTCGGGATTTGACGATTCCTCATCACCCTGCAGCGCCATCATTTTGATGGTGTAAGAACCGGGTGAATACATGTAGGAGGGAATCGTTACTACATATTCAGCGGTTCCAGACGAGTCTGCAGTAACATATTCCCCTTGAACTCCAGAATCGCCCATTAGGTGATA